>ENA-OZUR01000075-OZUR01000075.1-human-gut-metagenome-genome-assembly--contig:-NODE-75-length-27499-cov-5.513482_pt1 | contig 27499 bp, 18 predicted proteins | sample MGYA00243435_ERZ654025 | MGnify/ENA primary metagenome ERZ654025 (study PRJEB26926, sample SAMN06164585) | human gut metagenome | biome: ENVO:00009003; feature: ENVO:2100002; material: ENVO:00002003... | reverse complement strand
CGTCAGATGTGTATAAGAGACAGCCTCTAACCTGTTTTTGATAATTGCAGTGATATTTCGGGAGGGGCAAGCCTGTATAGTGTGATAACATAGTTTACAGAATGTGCAAGGACATAGTTTACATATTTATGATAAAATAGAGGCATAAAATTCGAAAGGAGTCAAAGTTTATGCCTTGGGAAGAGAAAGTAATAGTAACTATGAGAGAAGAATTTGTAAAAAGAGTGTTGTCACACGAAAAAAGCAAAGCCGAATTGTGCCGGGAATATGGAATAAGCCGACCCACCGGTGACAAATGGATTGAACGTTACCTGAACGGTCAACCGCTATGTGATCAAAGTAGAGCGCCGCATATTGTTGGCAACAAGACAGATGATGAAGTAGAGAAATTCATTGTAGAATACAGGAAAAAGTATCCTGCGATAGGTGCAACTAAAATACACCGTATGCTTCGTGATGAGGGGATAACGGATATTCCTTGTCCAAGAACCATCAATGATATTTTAAAACGCAATGGGTTGATAACAAAGGAAGCAAGTCAGATTGCAACGCCTTATGTCAGATTTGAAAAAAGTGAACCCAATGAAATGTGGCAGGCTGATTTTAAAGGACATTTTGCCATGAGAAACGGAGCAAGATGTCATCCGCTTGATATCATTGATGATTGCTCAAGATTCAGCCTTTGCTGTGCACCGCTCGCCGGGGAAACATACATAGAGGTAAGGCAGCAAATGGAGCATATTTTTTTGAAATACGGCATGCCGTTTTCATTTCTTTGTGATAACGGCACGCCATGGGGAACATCTCAGTCTACGGGATTTTCAAGATTTGAAGTTTGGTTTATGGAGCTGGGAATATTGACTTTACACGGGCGCATATTCCATCCGCAGACACAGGGCAAGGAAGAACGGTTCAACGGCTCATTAACCAGAGAATTTTTAAAGTATGAAAGCTTTGAAGATTTTGAAGACGCAAAAATAAAGCTTGACAAATACCGTGATTTCTACAACACAAAACGTCCACATTACGCATTAAATCTTGACACACCGGCAAAACATTACCATCCGAGCGAACGGGCATACACGCCCGACATATCAGAATGGGAATACAGCGATGAATATAAATTGAGAAAGGTAAAAGAGAGCGGATATGTCACCATAAGAAATCAAGGTTATTATTTAAGCGAGGCGTTTAGCGGAAAAACTATTGCTGTAAAAGAATCCAATAAAGGACAGCATCTCATAAATCTCTATTTCAGACAATTCAGAATAGGACAGATAGATATAGACAAGAGAGTGTTTACCTTTAAAAAAGCTTATCTGATTGAAAACGACCCACGTTTCGCCGAGGCGAAACATAAAAAATGAACTTTCCATTCGGGCTTCGCCCTTATTTCAAGTTCATTTTTATGTTCATTTGTTATTGATAACATGTAAACCATGTGCTTGCACAAAGTGTAAACCATGTTACTCTTGACAAAGCCCGCTCCCCTACGAAAAGCGAGAGGGATAGTGCGGTTTTGGAAGGGTTGGCGAGGGGCGAGGGATTATCGTTCTTTTGCAATGATTGTGGGGATGGAGAGGTTCGGCGTAGCAATCCCTCCGGTAGTCGCCCGAATTCTTTCGAGCGACAGCACCTCACCTTTGACAAGGGAGGCAAGTGTGTTGGCGATTTTCGTGGGATAGTGCGGTTTTTGGAAGGTTAGTACGGGGCAGTGGAGCAAATTTTGAGTGAAAAACGCAAGTTTTGCAAAACGGTTGAAAACGGAGGGCGGAAAGTGTATTCTTGAATCAGGATGGCAGTATTAATAGTCGTATTATACTGTTGGTTTTTATTATGAATTATAAGGAGAGGTTTCTATGAAGTTGAAAAGAACATTGGCGGCTGTTGTTGCGGCGGTAATGGCTTTTACTGCGGTCGCTACACCGCTTGGTGACAACATCCCTGCGCTTGAGGGAGCGTTTTCCGCAGGTGCGTATTACAGTGTAAAAGATAGCTTTTACCCTGTTGCACTGACAGGTGACGGTGCTGTGGATATGGTCAATGTTGCCGTGGCACAGGCGGGCAGAAAAGACGATGATGACGGATGGTATCCCAGCAGTGAGGCGTGGTGTGCCGATTTCGTTATGGATGTTGCCAGAGTTGCCGGTCAGACAGGGGCAGTGCCTGTTGCACCAGCGAATGCGGCTTGCGGTACTTTCAAGAATGCGTTGCTTAATGCCGGAGCTCAGGTGGTAACAACTGCACAGGCAGGCGATATAGTGTTCTATTGCGGAAAATATAACGGTTCGACTTATCATGTTGGAATTATGAAAGACAGCAGATATGCGGTAGAAGGTAACGCTTACACTGATGGAATATATAAGGTAAACGCTAACAGAGATACAAGAGTATTCTATGCAAGTGATGGAAACTCTATAGCCGGCGGCGGAATATATACCGTATTCATAAGGCCTAAATATACGAATAAGAGAGATAAGGAAGCTCCCAATCTGACTTTGCTGAGTGAAGAGGACTGGAACAGAAACGGAATGGGATTTTTGGTAAGAGCTAACGCCACGGATAATGTCGGCGTTACAAAGATAGCATTTACCGTTTCGGCTAACGGCCGTACAAAAGATTATCAGGCTAATCTTGAAAAAAATAACACCTACGGCTGGCAATATATTTCAGTAAGCGATTTTTCAAATTTCTTAGGAACATACAGTATAAGCTGTGCGGCTTATGACGCCTGCGGAAACAAGTCAAACGTCAGAAGCATGACGGTTACACTGGATAAAGGCACCGCTCCTACAGTCGCTGACAAGACGATAAAGGAAGGCACCTATTGTCTACGTAACGGCGTAGGGCTTAATATGGATGTCAGCGGCGGAACAGATGAAAATAAAAATCCTGCGGTTTTCTATGAGCACAATGGGTCAGCTGCTCAGCGCATGAAGTTCATATACAAGGGCAACGGCAAATATCTCATTGCACCTGAATGCTCAACGACAGGAAAAGTTATCGATGTCTACAGACCTACAGACGGTGATATGGATATCGACTGGGGTGATAAGATTGACCTGTACCAAAACGATGACGATGAAGCACAGGAATTCTATGTAGTGCCTGTCGGAAACGGCGATTATGTACTTGAACTTGCGTCAAAGGATAATTTTGTAATAGGCGGTAAGCATACATTCTCCGGTGCGAATTTCTATTTACAGCCGTATCTTAACTTTGCGCCGTCGCAGAGATTCAGATTTACAGACGCAAGCGGAAATGCCGTTGATGTCTGCAATCACTCATATAAAGGAACCAGAACAGAACCTACCTGTACGGCAGGCGGAAAATTAACAAAGGTATGCAAGTATTGCGGTAAAAAGGTTGAGGAAACAATCAATGCACCCGGTCACAGCTGGGGCGGTTGGGCAACAGCAACAAAGCCCACCTGTACGGCACAGGGCGTTGAGCAGCGTACCTGCTCCAGATGCTCGAAAGCAGAAACAAGATATATTACGGCACTCGGACACAATTATTCTTCTGAGTGGACGATAGACAAGCAGGCTACCTGCTCGGCAGAGGGTTCAAAGTCAAAGCACTGCACACGCTGTGACGCAAAGACAGAAGTAACCGTTATACCTAAGACGGCACACAGCTACAAGACTACTGTAGTAGCACCTACTCTGACTGCACAGGGCTACACACTGCATGAATGCACGGTGTGCCACTACAGCTATAAGGACAGCTACACCTCGCAGATTACACTGCCTGCTGTTACCGGTGTAAAGGTAAAGACGCAGGGTAGCACCTTGCTGACACTTGCGTGGAATAAGAACGCAAGCGCAAACGGTTATGTCGTTGAGCAGTACAAGGGCGGCAAGTGGACACAGATTGCAAAGACGGCAAGCAATGCAGTTGTATCGTACACGGTAAGCGGACTGAAGGCGGATACGCTGTATACGTTCAGAATAAAGGGCTATGTGGTTTCCGGCACAACGGAATACAGCGGTGAGTATACAAGACTTGCGGCTAAGACGAGAATAGCGAATGTCGGTACGTTCAAGGGTTCGACGGTTTCCGACAGTGCGGTGAAGCTTGATTGGAGCAAGAATGACAAAGCTACAGGCTACGTTATCGAACAGTACAAGGGCGGAAAGTGGACGGCACTTGCTACCACAAAGAATAACACCACGCTTACGTTTACTGTGAAGGGGCTTGCAAGTGCGACTGTATATTCGTTCAGAATAAAGTCGTTCAGAACTGTAAACGGCAAGACGGATTACAGTGAATATACAAGTCTTAAGGCGGCTACTTCATTCGGCGGCGTGAATAACCTTACGGTTAAGAGCTATACGGCTTCGGCAATTACGCTTGCATGGAACAAGAATGCAAGTGCAAACGGTTATGTTGTTGAGCAGTACAAGGGCGGCAAGTGGACGCAGATTGCAAAGACGAGCAGTAACGCAACGGTTACATATGCTGTAAACGGACTGAAGGCGGATACCACATATACGTTCAGGGTAAGAGCGTATAAAACTGCGGCAGGCAAGACGATATACAGTGAGTATACAAGACTTGCGGCTAAGACGAGAATAGCGAAGGTAGCGTCGTTCAGAGTGACCGGCACTACAACAAGTGCGGTTGAGCTTTCGTGGAACAAGAATGATAAGGCTACGGGATATATCATTGAGACCTACAGAGGCGGTAAGTGGACGGTGCTTGCTACCACCAAGAATAACACAACACTCAGGTTTACCGTGAAGGGACTGGCGAGAAATACGACTTATTCGTTCAGAATAAAGGCGTTCAGAAAGACGGGAAGCACGACCGAGTTCAGCGAGTATTCTGGTCTTAAGGCGGCTACAAGGAAATAATCGTAAATATATGACAGGCATCGTGCAGACGGTGCCTGTTTTGTTTTGCGGCGGGTTTGGAAGGGTTGGCGCGGGTGAAAATAATGCGAAATTTACCGAAAACTGCGTTATTACACTTGCAAAAGTATCGGATTTCTGTTATAATGTCTATCGTGTAGGCATAGGCTTTGATTTTAATTTCCATAAAAAGCCATATTACATAACCATATTATAATTAACCGACGCAGGAAAAATGCGTGAAAGGTCGTGTTATCAGTGGAACGATTCGGTTCCATCGTCTTTGCCTGACGGCGAGATCAAATACAGGATAATAAATAACGAGGAAAGAATAAAGGTATGAAAGAACAGTTACAGAATATAAAGGAGCAGGCACTGAAAACTATCGGCGACTGCGTTGACGTTAAGCAGCTTGACGAGCTGAGAGTAAAGTACCTTGGCAAGAAGGGCGAGCTTACAGCTATACTCAAGAGCATGGGTAAGCTGTCCGCTGAGGAAAGACCTGTTATGGGTCAGCTTGCAAACGATGTAAGACAGTCGCTTGAGGGCTTTATTGCACAGAAGCAGGCACAGCTTAAATCTGCGCTTATGGAGCAGAAATTAAAGAAGGAAACGCTGGACGTTACCATGCCCGGAAAGCAGCAGGCGATGGGAGTGCGTCATCCGCTGAATATAGTTCTTGACGAGCTTAAGGAAATATTCAGAGGAATGGGATACACTGTAGTAGACGGTCCTGAGGTTGAGGAAACGAAGTACGTTTTCGATATGCTTTTAACAGAGGACGGCCACCCTGCAAGAGATGAGCAGGATACATTCTATATTACTGATGAGATCCTTCTGCGTACACAGACATCTTCCGTGCAGATAAGAACAATGCTTAAAAACAAGCCTCCTATCGCTATCATAAGCCCCGGACGTGTTTATCGTCCCGATGCTGTTGACGGCACGCACTCGCCTATTTTCCACCAGTGCGAAGGCCTTGTAATAGATAAGAATATCACATTCGGCGATCTTAAGGGTACGCTTGAAACGTTTGCTAAGCGTCTTTACGGCGACGAGGTAAAGCTCCGCTTCCGTCCTCACCACTTCCCGTATACAGAGCCGTCAGCCGAGGTTGACTTACAGTGCTTCAAGTGCGGAGGCAAGGGTTGTCCGCTCTGCAAGGGCGAAGGCTGGATAGAGATGCTCGGTTCAGGCATCGTTCATCCGCAGGTACTTATCAACTGCGGAATAGATCCCGAAGAATACAGCGGTTTCGCTTTCGGTATAGGACTTGAGCGTATTGCTATGATGAGATATAACATAGACGATATGCGTCTGCTGTACGAGAACGATCAGCGTTTCCTCGCACAGTTCAGATAAGAGAATTCAGAAATACCGATAGGAATCGTAAAAGGAGATATTAACGTGGATTTATCAATGAGATGGCTTAACGACTATGTTAAAGCCGATATGCCAATAAAGGAATTCGTAGCGGATATGACGATGAGCGGTTCAAAGGTTGAAACCTATCATAAGATGTCCGATCCTATAAATAACGTGGTAGTTGCAAAGGTGCTGAAGCTGGAGCGTCACCCCGACAGCGAAAAGCTGTGGATATGCCAGCTTGACGCAGGCAGAGAAGAGCCTGTGCAGATAGTTACTGCGGCGCAGAATCTGTTTGAGGGGGCTATAGTTCCCGCTTGTATGCACAACAGTACGATTGCAGACGGAACAAAGATCACAAAGGGCAAGCTGAGAGGCGTTGCAAGCAACGGTATGATGTGCTCTTATGCGGAGCTTGGTCTTACAAAGGATGATTTTGACTATCCCGTAGCAGACGACGGAATACTTATACTGAATAACGATCCTGATGTTGATTCTTTTAAGATGGGTATGGATATATGCGAGGCTTTACAGACAGACGATACTATAGTAGAGTTTGAGATAACGAACAACCGCCCCGACTGTCTTTCCGTACTCGGACTTGCACAGGAGGCAAGCGCAACGTTTGATATTCCTATGAACTACACCGAGCCTTCATTCAAGGGTGTTGACGGGGATATTACAAAGGAAATCAGTGTAAGCGTTGAAAATACAAAGCTCTGCTCACGCTATATGGCGGCGCTTGTAAAGAACGTAAAGATAGGACCTTCGCCCAAGTGGATGGCAAGAAGGCTGAGAGCGAGCGGAGTAAGACCTATCAACAACCTTGTTGATATAACGAACTTCGTAATGCTTGAATACGGTCACCCGATGCACGCATTCGATTTAAGATATGTCGAGGACAACAGGATAGTTGTAAGAAACGCAAAAGAGGGAGAAACATTAAAGCTGCTCGACGAAATGGCAGAGCCTGTAAAGCTGACTCCCGAAATGCTGATAATCGCAGACGGAAAGAAGCCTATCGCCATAGCCGGCGTTATGGGCGGCGAGCATAGCGGTATCATGGAGGATACGACTACTGTCGTATTTGAGGCTGCCTGCTTTGACGGCGTATCGGTAAGACGTACAGCAAGAAAGATAGGCGAGCGTACCGAGGCAAGTTCACGTTTTGAAAAGGGTCTTAACCCGGTAAACGCAGAAAAGGCGCTCAAGAGAGCATTACAGCTTATCGAGATGCTGGGCTGCGGCGAGGTAGTGAATACTATCATTGACGAGAACCACAGCGAGTATGTTCCCGAAAGATTAAAGCACGACTATAAGTGGGTGAACGAGCATTTAGGCTCGGATATAAGCGAGAACGAGCAGATAGAAATATTAAAGAAGCTCGGCTTCGGCTATGAAAACGGCGAGATAATCGTTCCGCCTACCCGTATAGATATGCACCGTGCGTGCGATGTTGCGGAGGAGGTTGCCCGTATATACGGCTACAACAGAATCCCCTCGACTATACCGAAGCTGTCATCACAGGGCAAGAGAACAACCGAACAGATATTCGAGGACAAGGTAATTTCGCTTGCACTGGCACTCGGATTCTACGAGGTAATGACCTACAGCTTTATTTCGCCTAAGGACTATGAGCTTCTGCGTATGGACGAGAAGTCAAGAAAGAGCGTTGTGTTAAGACGTCCGCTCGGCGAGGATACAAGCGTAATGCGTACTTCTGCGCTTACATCAATGATGGAGGTTGTAAGAAGGAACTGGAGCAACAGAAACCTTGAGGGCAGATTCTTCGAGATAGCAAGAGAGTATTTCCCGACAGGTGAAAATCAGCTCCCTGTTGAAAGAGATGTTCTGTGCTATGCGCTTTACGGAAACGGCGAGGATTTCTTCACGGCAAAGGGCGTTGCCGAGGAAGTTATGGCAAAACTCGGACTGAAGAATGTCGTATACACGGCTGAAAAGAACAATCCGACATTCCACCCCGGAAGATGCGCAAAGGTCACTGTAAACGGCGAACTTATCGGCTATGTCGGTCAGCTTCATCCGGAGGCTGCGGCTAACTTCGGCGTAAATACAGAGGTTTACTGTGCTACGCTCAGCATGGAGGTAATGTTCAATAATGCAGACGGCGATGTAAAGTACACCGCACTGCCCAAGTTCCCCTCAACATACAGAGATCTGAGCCTTGTGTGCAACGAGGACGTTCCGAGCGGAGATATAGTTGCTGTGATAGAAAAGACCGCAAAGCATCTTGAGGCTGTACGTCTGTTCGATATGTACAAGGGCGAGCAGGTGCCGGCAGGTATGAAGAGCCTTTCATATAAGCTGATACTCAGAAAGAAAGACGCTACGCTGACAGACGATGAGGCGGACGCAGTTGTTGCAAAGGTGCTTAAGGCACTTGAGAATATAGGCGTTACATTAAGATAACGGCGGAATTTGCAGAAATAATCGGGGCACAGCCCCTTATAAACAGTAAGGAGAAAAGCAATGAAATATTTTAAAAAGCTGGCAGCGGCAATATGCGCCGTGGCAATCACATTAAGCGTTGCAGGCTGTGCGGATGTATCAACTATAGGCTCGGTTGACAATCAGACCATAAATGCGGGCATATATCTTCTTTATGAGCAGACTGCTATAGGCGAGGCTCAGCAGGAGGTTGACGATCAGCTTAAGGCTATGGGAACAAGCGCATCAAAGATAGAGAATTTCAGCTACTATAACTACAATGTACAGGACAAGACGTTCTCACAGTATGTTCAGGACCGTACATTAGAGCAGGTAAAGCAGTATGTCGCTATCCAGAACAAGTTCAAGGAGCTGAGCCTTTCACTCACAGACGAGGAAGAGGAAACCGTAAAGACCTCTGTAAAGAAGATGTGGGATACGGAAATCTCATATTACGGCTACAGCACAGGAAAAACCTATGGTCAGAACTATGAGGCAGGCGGAATAAGCAAGAAGTCATACGAGGCTGTTCAGCTTGTAAACAAGATGAGCGAGAAGGTATTTGACGCTTACTATGAGAAAAACGGCATATCCGCAACAGACGAAAAGGATATAGCTACTTATTTCTATGACAATTACGGCAGATTCCAGATAATACAGGTTTCTCTTAAAGAGGGCAACGGCGACAAGATAACGACCGACGAGGGCAAGAAGGCAAAGAAGGAACAGGCTCAGGGCTATGTTGACAGACTGCTTGCCGGCGAGGACTACGATAAGGTATATCACGAGTATCAGGATCTTGTGGCAAAGGAAAAGGCTGAGGCTGAAGCCGAGAGCAACTCGGGCAATTCTTCTGCGGCATCATCTGTGACTTCTTCGACAAGCAAAACTGCATCGGACGATACAACGAGCAACGGAACATCAGGCAGTGAAGAAGAGGAGCATGACCACGAATTCCTGCTCGGCAAGACGGATACTTCACCGAGCGAGGAGTTTATAAAGTGGGCATTTGAGCTTGGCACCGACAAGGGCGGAGTTTACGAGGACGACAGCGTTTACTACGCGGTAGTACGCCGTGATATAAAGGAACGTGAGGACTGGCTCACGGAGAATCACAGCAACGTGCTTCACGTTATGAAGGACGACGATTACAAGGCTATGCTCAACGAGACAGCTAAAGATTATGCGCTTGATCTCAACAACGACGCACTTAACAAGTACAAGCCCGAAAATTTAAAGAAGTAAACAAGGTATAAAGATATGCGGTCAGAGCAGGAAATACTCTGACCGTTATTTTTCGGAAAGGACAATGCGGTATGATAGTATTATCCGGTAATGATATTTCGGTGTCCTTCGGTGGTGAAACGCTGTTTCACGATGTGAATTTCCGGCTTGAAGAAAACGGCAGAGCAGGACTTGTAGGTGTAAACGGGTGCGGAAAAACCACGCTGATGCACGTTATAAACGGCAGGCAGGAGGCTGAAACAGGCGGTATAAGCAAGGCGGCGGGGATAAAGATCGGCTGTATGGAGCAGTATGTTATCCGTGACGATAATATCACTTTATATGACGAGGTACTGGAGATATTCCGTCCGCTTATCGACGCTGAAAACGAGCTTGCGGATATAGCGGTTGCGATAGATACGGGCGACCACAGCGAGCAGACGCTGTCAAGGCAGATGCAGTTGCAGGAAAGATTTGAGCGTGAGGGCGGACTTACCTATAAATCAATGACTTGCTCGGCGCTTGTCGGTCTGGGCTTTTCGGAAGAGGATTTCGGTAAGCCGATAAGCGTTATGAGCGGCGGACAGAAGAGCAAGGCACAGCTTGCGAAGCTGCTTCTTTCGGGGAGTAATATACTGCTTCTTGACGAGCCTACGAACCACCTTGATATAACCGCCTGCGAATGGCTCGAAAAGTTCCTTACGGAATATAAGGGCGCATATATCGTAATATCGCACGACCGTTATTTTCTCGACAAAGTCACCGACACGACTTTTGAAATGGAAAACAGGACGCTTCGTGAATATAAGGGCAACTATACACGCTATCTTGAGCTGAAGGCTGAGGCAAGAGAGGCTCAGCAGAGGGTATACGACAGGACGGTAAAGGAAATAAACCGTATCGAAGGCATTGTAGAGCAACAGAAGCGGTGGGGGCAGGAGCATAACTTCATCACGGCGGCATCAAAGCAGAAGCAGGCGGACAGGCTGAAGGAAACGCTCGAAAAGCCGGAGGATCTGCCGGAGGCTATAAAGTTCACGTTCAGGGCGAAGGAAGGCGGCGCAAACGATGTGCTTATCGCAAAGGGCCTGTCGAAATCGTTTGACGGGACTGCGGTTTTCACAAATGCAGAGCTTGACATAAAGAAGAACACGACAACATTTATATTAGGTGAGAACGGTTGCGGAAAGACTACGCTTCTGAAAATCCTTACAGGAGAATATCAGGCGGATAGCGGAGAGTATAAATTCGGCAACAATATACAATTTGGATATTATGATCAGGCGCAGACGGATCTTGACCCGTCAAAGACGGTGATAGACGAGGTGTGGGACAGGTATCCCAAAATGACGCAGACGCAGGTACGCTCTGCATTGGCGCAGTTTTTGTTCAAGGGCGATGATGTGTTCAAGAATGTGGGCAAGCTCAGCGGAGGAGAAAAGGCAAGGGTGTCGCTCCTTAAGCTGATGCTGAGCAAGGCGAATATGCTGCTGCTCGATGAGCCGACAAACCATCTGGACATACATTCGAGAGAGGCTCTGGAAAACGCACTGGCAAGCTACGGCGGAACGCTTCTTATCGTGTCGCACGACAGATACCTTATCAACAAGCTTGCCGACAGAATAGTGTGGCTCGGAAAGACGGGTACTGTAAACATAGACGGAAACTATGACAGGTATATCGAACTCAAGGAAGCGAAGGCACAGTCCGAGCAGGCAGTACAGGTAAAGGCGGCTGAAGGCAAGAAGAACGACTACAAGGAGCGCAAGGAGCGTGAAAGCACGCTCAGAAAGCTCAGCGGTGCGCTGAAGCGTTGCGAACAGGCGATAGATGAGATCGGGCTGAAAACGGCGGAGCTGGCACAGCAGATGTCACAGCCGGAGATAGCGACCGACTATGAAAAAACGAGTGCGCTTGCACAGGAAATAGAGGCGCTGAAGGAAAAAGAGGAGGCACTTACTGCCGAGTGGATGGAGCTGAGTGAGCAAATCGAAGCGTTTACATGAGTTACACACAAAAATTAAGTAATATCCGGAATGATTAGCTAAAAAAACTGCTGAAAATATTTGTGCATATTCAACAAAGTTTGATTAAGCGAATTAAGGAATTAGCTAAATTAAGTTATAAGAATTTTCAATGTGGAAATCGTTTACACCAAAAATAGCACATAAGACGCCCGAAAAATCAAGATATTGTGCAGGTAAAAATCAAATTCGGCGATATGCACAAAATTTGCGTGTGAAGTTTGTAACTGTTAGACAAACACAAAAGTGATTTGTACAGAAAACCAAAATCATTTGAGAAATGTGAAAGTTCTTTTATGAACCTTGACAGTAAGGTGATAATTTGGTATAATTACTACGTTATAGACCCTTGTGCTGTTTTGTACATTATTTCTAAATACGGCGTGTTTACAGCCGAAAACGAATAATACAATTGTGCATTTGGTACAAAAAGCAGATGAAACAATTTGCAGGGCTGACGGAACTTACGGACTTTTTTGAGGATCAAAACTGCCTATGGAAACGATTTTAAGAGCGGAGAATATCTCCAGAAGCTTTAAAATAAACGATAATACCACAGTTGACGCTTTGAAGGATATAAATCTTGATGTTGAAAAGAACAAGCTGGTCGTGCTGAGAGGCAGATCCGGCTCGGGCAAGACCACGCTGATAAATATACTCGGAGCGCTTGACCGTCCTACAGGCGGCGAGGTCTACTTTGACGGGAAGAAGATAACGGGTCTTTCCGACAAGGAGATGGATAAGCTGAGAAGAAACGATATGTCGTTTGTTTTCCAGTCTGTAGCGCTTATACCGACAATGACGGCTTACGAGAACGTTGAGTTTGCGATGCGGCTTGTGGGTATGCCTTATGCACAGCGTGTAAAGCGGGCGAAGGAATGCCTTGTAAGAGTGGGGCTTGAAAAGCGTATGCACCACAGACCCGGAGAACTTTCGGGCGGTGAGCAGCAGAGAGTAGCGATAGCGAGGGCGATCTCGCACAAGCCGAAGCTGATATTTGCGGATGAGCCTACTGCGGCGCTTGATATGCCTACGGGACTTGCGGTTATGAATCTGTTTAAAGAGCTTGTACATACGGACGGGCTTACAATAGTGATGACAACGCACGACACTGCGATGATGGAGCAGTGCGACGTGGTTTATACACTTGATGACGGACGCATTACAGACGTCAGAAAGCAGGTGGAGTGATGCCTCAGAGAATGATGCTTGCGCCACCCGAAAATGTGATGGTGCAATGTGAGAACCTTGTCAAGATATATAAGACGACCGATGTTGAGGTAATGGCTTTACAGGGGCTTGACCTCACGGTTGAGCGTGGAGAACTGATGGGTATCGTCGGTGCGAGCGGAAGCGGTAAATCAACGCTTCTGAATATGCTCGGTGCGCTCGATAAGCCTTCGGCGGGAAGTCTTTACGTTGACGGTAAGGATCTTCTTAAATTTGATGAAAAGGATCTTATAAAATATAAGAGAGAAACGGTCGGTTTCGTGTGGCAGAACAACGCCAGAAACCTTATACCGTATCTTACGGCGATACAGAACGTTGAAATGCCGCTTTTACTTTCGGGGCACAAGAACCGAAGGGAGAGAGCGGAGGAACTGCTCGACATGGTAGGGCTTTCAGCGAGAAAGAACTCGGTGCTCGGTCAGCTTTCGGGCGGTGAGCAGCAACGAGTGGCGATCGCCATAGCGCTTTCAAACAATCCCAGCCTGCTCCTTGCGGACGAACCTACGGGTGCGGTCGATACCAAGACGGCGGCAATGGTGCTTGATGTTTTCAAGCAGTTAAACCGTCAGACAGGCGTTACCATTATAATAGTAACACACGATACAAATCTGTCGAAGTCGATCGACCGTGTTGTTGCTATCCGTGACGGCCGTACATCGAGCGAGATGCTGAGAAAGAAAACCGAGGTCCTCTCATTCGGGGAACTCGAAAAGATGAGCGAGCAGCAAAGGGCGGAGCATGAAAAACTCATGCAGCAAAGCGGCTCGGATCATGAGGAGCTTGTTGTTCTTGACAGGGCAGGCAGACTCCAGATACCAAAAGAATATCTCGAGGCTCTGGGTATAAGGGGCGGAGATAAAGTGCGTGTTGAACTTGAGGACGGAAAAATTTCCGTTTACAACTCGGACTACAATATGCACGGATAAATTCCTTAACTCGTCGAAATTAGCATATTTTCGATTGAACATAAACGAAACTACAGAAAGGTGGATTATTACTGTGGCAACAAAAGTCAGCAGGATGAAAAGAACATTAGCGGGTATATTGTCATGTGCGACACTCGTATCCTCATTGTCACTTACATCAACCGCAGTCAGTGCAGAAGCGACAACAGATACTTCTGCCGGACAATCCGAGGAAAGCACAACCGATAGCTCAGTGAGCGGAATCACAATCACCGGTATGGAGGGCAAGTACAGCACTTATTACAACAGTCATAAGGACGCCGCAAAGCCCAAGAAGGAGATCACTATCTATGCTACCGACTACAAGGAAGGTACGATAGACGGCACATCCTTCGTCAACAACGTATCGGAGATGACAGCCGAGCAGGCTGCAGTCATAGCGCCTGCAGTTGAGGAGATCACTCAAAAATCAGGCGACGGCTTCAACGGAATCAAGGCGTTCCTCGCAGAAGATACCGATCTCAAGACAGATCACTACTCAACGTTAAAGTGGAAGAGCGACAAGCTCACACTTAAATACGAGTTCAATGTCGAGGAAACGGGTCTTTACAATCTTGAGGCTATCTATTATCCTATCGAGGGCAGTGAATCAAAGAATACCGTTCTTGATATAGGTCTTAAGATAGACGGCGAATATCCTTTCACAGCGGCACAGGACATCACACTTGACCGTTACTGGAAGGACGAGGGAGAGATAACCCGTGACAACAAGGACAACGATCTTCGTCCCGGACAGGTAACCTATGATTGCTGGATAAAGTATCCTATCAAGGACAAGGAAGGTCTTTACAACGAGCCTTACTACTTCTATCTTGAAAAAGGTAAGCACACAATGACACTTGAGGGTATCAGAACCTACGGTGTTTTCCATTCGTTTACGTTCAAAAACTACGATGAGCTTGTAAGCTACGATTCAATCAAGCCTACGGATGATGAGCTTCAGAACACTCCCGCACTTTCTTCAAAGAACGAGGAGCTGGGAACGAACACCATTTTCCTTCAGGCTGAAGAAGCCGCATACAAGACGGCATCGACATTATATGCTACTTACGACAGAACGACCTACATGACAAATCCCAACCACCCGACCAAGCAGCGTTACAACACTATCGGTCAGGCAACGTGGAATAAGGCGACGCAGGCGATCACCTATAAGTTCAAGGTTGAAAACGACGGTTATTACCGTTTCAACTTCAAGGCAAGACAGAATCAGATGAGAGGCTTCTTCTCAAACAGAAGAATCTACATTGACGGAAAGGTTCCATGTAAGGAGCTTGACGATGTTAGGTTCATCTATTCTGCGGATTGGTACAACCTCACTCCCCAGGATGAGAACGGCAACGATATTTACGTTTATCTGACGGCCGGCGAGGAGCATGAGCTGACGCTCGAGGCTATACCCGGTTCAATCGGCGAGGTTATGCAGAGACTTGACGACCTTGTACTTGAGCTTAACCAGTACTACAGAAGAATACTTATGATAACGGGTCCCGACCCCGATGAATACAAGGATTACTTCGTAGAAAAGAAGATACCCGGTATTCAGAAAGCATTCCAGAGAATAGTTGATTCTCTGCGTGCAGAGAAGGCAAGCATCGAGAGCCTTACAAAGAAGGGTTCTGAGGCAGCGGCACTTGAAACAATGTGTATCTACCTTGAAAGATGTATAAAGAGTCCTGAGGATATCCCGATAATGGCAAGCAGTATCAAGGACAGCATCTCGTCTGTATCGGCGTGGATGCGTGACTACCGTGGTCAGCCCCTTGAGCTTGACTACATAGAAGTAGCGACCTGCCACGAGGATTTTGCGTCACCGTACGGCAACTTCTTCGGCGAGCTTGCATTCGGCTTCAATGCATTTATCGGTTCGTTCTTCGAGGATTATACGAACCTTTCGGATTCAAGCGCAACATCGCTTGACGTATGGGTATCACTTGCCCGTGACCAGGCAACCGTTGTAAAGAACCTTGTTGACAACAAGTTCAACTCGAATCCCGACTATAACGGAACACAGGCTTCAATCAACCTTGTACAAGGCTCTGTACTTGAAGCAACGCTCGCAGGCAAGGGTCCTGAGATCGCACTGTTCATCGGCGGCGACTTCCCGATACAGCTTGCCGCAAGAGGACTGCTTGTTGATATGACGCAGTTCAAGGATTATGAACTGGTAACAAAGAGATTTGCAAAGGACGCAATGACGCTGTACGAGTATAACGACGGTGTATCGACAGGCGTTTACGGTCTCCCCGTTTCACAGACATTCCCGATGCTGTTCTACAGAACAGACGTACTTGAGGAGCTTGGATATGAGAATCCTCCCGAAACATGGGATCAGCTCACAGATATGCTCCCGACATTACAGAGAAAGTACCTTGACGTAGGTCTTATACTTCCTCAGAACATTTCATCGAACACGTTCGACTCAGGTAACACATTCATTATGCTGATGCTCCAGACAGGTCAGGACATCTACAACGAGGACCTTTACACAACGGACTACAACAGCATGAAGACTACCGACATAAAGAAAGTAAACCTCACGAACTTTATGACTCAGGACTCTATCAGAGTATTTGAGCAGTGGACAAAGTTCTACACGGTATTCAGTTTTGATCAGACATTCGACGCATTCTCACGTTTCAGAACAGGTGAGATGCCCCTCGTTGTTCAGCCTTATACGTTCTATAACCAGCTGTCAGTTGCAGCGCCCGAGATCAAGGGTCTGTGGGACTTCACACTGGTACCCGGAACAAAGCAGGCAGACGGAACAATAAATCACGCTGCAAACTCAGCAGGCAGTGGTGCGGTAATATTCAACAAGGTTTCAAATCAGGCTGCAGCCTGGGATTTCGTAAAGTGGTTCACAAGTACGGATATTCAGGTTGACTACGGTAAGCAGATCGAAGCACTTATGGGCCCCATGGGACGTTTCGATACGGCAAACGTAGAAGCTCTTGAACAGCTCCCCTGGTCAACTGCCGAGTATGAGAAGATCTCATCACAGCAGAGCTACCTCAGAGAAGTACCGATCATTCCCGCATCCTATGCAGTAACAAGACACATCAACAACGCATTCAGAATGGTTGTTAACGATGCAGGTAACCCCAGATACACGCTTATGAGCTACAACGATCAGATCAAGTCTGAAATCGTAAGAAAGTATCAGGAATTATCGTCCGTCAAAAAATGATCTTGAAAAGCGGTGAGGGCTTTTCGCCCTCACAGGCTTTGCTGAATTATAGAGGAGGTTATCGGTTTGTTTAACAGAGAAAAGCCGCAGTATATTGAAGACAGCAAGTTCAGATATACACTGCGTGAGATGAAGAAGAACGCAAGCGTATATGTACTTCTTGCGCCCTACTTCTTACTCTTTACGATCTTTACGATCATACCGGTGTTGCTTTCGTTGCCTATGGGCTTTACGAACTTCAACATGGTACAGTTCCCCCAGTTTGTGGGACTGAGCAATTTCTATTCGCTGATACTTGAGGACGAGGTCTTCTTAAAGGCGATACAGAATACGCTCGTATTCGCAATTATAACAGGTCCGTTAAGCTATATCATGTGCTTTATACTGGCATGGCTTATCAACGAAATGCCCAGAGCATTAAAGACAATATTCACATTTATCTTCTATGCGCCGACTCTGGCAGGTAACATCTATACCACTTGGCAGCTCATATTCTCGGGCGATACATACGGTATAGCAAACTCTTATCTGCTTGACCTCGGTATCATAAACAGCGCACGTCAGTGGCTGACAGATGCAAACTACATCATGGGTGTTGTAATTGTCGTTCAGCTGTGGATGTCGCTGGGTGCCGGATTCCTTGCGCTTCGTGCAGGTCTTCAGGGTATACCGAAGGACAGATACGAGGCGGGTGCTATCGAAGGCATCAAGAACCGTACACAGCAGTTATTGCTCGTTACGGTGCCGGCAATGGGCCCTCAGCTGCTGTTCGCAGCGGTTATGCAGATCACCGCTTCCTTTACAGCCGGTGATGTAGGTCGTTTCCTTACCGCATTCCCTTCAACAGACTATGCGGCACACACGATCATGACACACGCTTTTGACTACGGTTCAATACGTTACGAGATGGGTTACTCATCGGCTATATGTTTCGTATTGTTCGCAGTAATGCTGCTTGCCAACTGGGGTATCAAGAAGGTACTCGGCAAGTACCTTGACTGATCGGAGGATCTCTCATTATGAATTTCTCTCTAAGAAAGGAAGGCAGTTATGAAAATAACTAAGAGGAGAAGAAAAAGATATGGCGGTTCTCTGGGCGGCGACATTTTCATATTTGTAGTGCTCGTTCTGCTGGGTCTGTTCATGATCTTCCCCATTTATCTTTCTGTTATACAGTCACTGAAGCCTGTTGAGGAGCTGTTCCTCTTCCCGCCCAGACTGTATGTACAGAACATCACGGATCAGAACTTTGCTGATCTGCTTGCTACGGCATCCAACATGTGGGTACCGTTCTCAAGATACGTTTTCAACTCTGTATTTGTAGCTGTAGTAGTTACAGTTGCACAGCTTTTATTCTCGTCATCGGCGGCATATGCGCTTTCAAAGGTTGCATTCCCCGGTGCGAAGGCGCTCAACAAGATAATCGAGATCGCCCTTCTGTTCACATCTACCGTACTTTACATCATGCAGTACATGGTAATGGCTACACTTGGTATGATCGATACATATTTTGCAATCATTCTGCCGTACATCGCAACGCCTATGGGACTGTTCCTTATGCGTCAGTTCATGGGACAGCTGCCCGACAGTATGATAGAGGCCGCAAAGCTGGACGGCGCAAGCCACATCAGAATCTGCTGGCAGATAGTAATGCCCAACGTTAAACCCGCTTGGCTGACACTTCTGATATTCGCTTTCCAGGGCGCATGGCAGATCACAGGTTATTCATTCATTTATAATGAGGCATTAAAACCCATTCCGACCGTTATGCAGCAGATAAGTGCCGCCGGTATTGCCCGTGCGGGCGTTGCGGCAGCCGCAGTTGTTATTACGATGCTGCCGCCTATCATAGTATTCATTTTCTGCCAGAGCAGCGTTATGGAAACTATGGCTACCAGCGGTCTTAAAGACTGATTTACTATTAGATTATACAGAAAGGATGATTTTAGTGCCAAACATGAAGAAAATCGCTACGGCAGCCGTATCGGCCATAATGGCGGTTTCCATGCTGTGCAGTTCAGCGTTTGCCGATCAGCCGTACGAAGGTTACAGCTACGACTGGTGGGGCGATCCTGTTCCTTCACAGACCGGATACGTTGTAGACCGTGTAGTTACAGGTATTGATTTCGGCTCCGGCACAAGATATAACACCGACGCTCAGCTGAAAGCAATTTCAGAGCAGACGGGCAGTGAGGTAACAAAGGATGTAGAGATCGGCGAGCTTAAAGAGCCTCAGGATCTTTTCATCGACCGTGAAACACAGAGTCTTTATATAGTAGACTCCGGTAATCACCGCATACTTGTTACAGACGTAACTTATTCAAGAGCATTTACTGTAATGGATTATTTCTACAATCCCAAGACAGATAAATACGAAACACTGAAGAATCCGCACGGAATTTTCGTAAGACACGTTGAGGACGCTGCAAACGAAAACGAGTCCACAATGATATACATTGCGGACTACGACAACAGCCGTGTAATCGGTGTTTATGCAGACGGAACGGTATTCCAGATATTCGAAAGACCTTCCGCTGAATTCTATGACGCAGATGTTACATTCCTTCCCAACAAGGTCGTAGTTGACGTTGCGGGCAACGTTTATGTAAACATCAAGTCGATCACAGACGGTGCGGTAATGTTCGCACCCGACGGTTCATTCAGTAACTTCTTCGGTGCAAACCGAGTTGAGCAGACAGCACAGGCTATCGCCAACAAGTTCTGGAGAACAATCCTCTCCCGTGAGGCAGCCGCAGCATTTATTCAGGCAGTTCCGATGGAGTTCGATAACTTCGATATAGACGATGAGGGCTTTATTTACACCGTAACAGGTTCAAAGAGTGCCACAACGGATATATTCAAGAAGATGAACCCTGCAGGTGAGAACATCCTTATCAACCTCGGTTATTCGGATTACACCTACGGCGATATGGCTTCGTACTATTATAAGAACCAGACATACGGTTCACAGATCACAGACGTTGACGTTGACGAGGACGGAACAATAAGACTTCTTGACTTCGCAAACGGACGTATCTTTGAATACACAAACGAATGCGACCTGCTGTTCATCTACGGCGGCAAGGGCAACCAGAAGGGTCTGTTCACAAATGTAACTGCTGTCGAAGCGTACAACAGCGTTGTATATGTACTTGACAGCCGTAAGAACTCTATAACAACATTCAAGCGTACAGAGTTCGGTAACATCGTACACGAGGCAATGGGTCTTTACAACCTCGGTAAGTACGAGGAGGCAAGCGGTCCGTGGCAGGAGGTCCTGACCCGTGACAGCAACTACTGGTTCGCTTATATCGGTCTTGGTAACTCGGAGCTTTCTCAGGGTAACTACGAGCAGGCAATGAAATACTTCTACCGTAACAGCAGAGCCGGATATAACAGAGCGTTCAAGCAGTACAGAATGCAGTTTATCAGAGATAACTTCAATATATTCATGATAATCGTGCTTGTAATAATAGTAGCGCTTGTTGTTCTCAGCAAGGTAAGAAAACGCATTAAGGCTAAGAAAGCGGGAGGTAAATAAAAATGAGATTTGATTTAGATATGCCCGCTTGGAAATGGCCGTTCTACGTTGCAAGACATCCTTTCGAGGGCTTTGAGGATCTTCGTTGGAAGAAAGCATACAACACTAAGGTTTCACTTGTTATAGTTCTTTGTTTCTTTGTTATAACGGTGTGCCAGCAGGTAATGACAGGCTTCCTTTTCAACAACAACTATGTAAAGATATTCAACATCGTGCCGCTCCTGGTTCAGACTATCATCCTGTTCTTCACATGGGTAATAGGTAACTGGTCACTGTGTACCCTGTTCGACGGAGAAGGTTCGGTAAAGGCGATCATGAGCGTCAGCGCTTATGCGCTTGTTCCTTATCTTATCACTCAGGTAGTGGTAATACTCGCAAGTAACGTGTTACTGAGGAGCGAGGGTGCGTTCATCGTATTCTTCCAGTATCTCGGTATACTGTGGACGGTGGTGCTTATGATCTCGGGTATCAAGACGGTTCATCAGTACTCGGTACCCAAGACGCTTCTTGCAATGGTTTTCACTGTTGCGGCAATGGTAGTAATCCTGTTCCTGCTCGTGCTGTTACTCAGCTTGTTCCAGCAGGTTTACATCTTCGGTTTCTCTATCTATACCGAGTTGATGTACAGATTCAGTTTGTAAGCGGAGGTGTGACAGAAGATGATAAAAATCAGAAAAAAGATACTTGCAGTTCTGCTCACAGCCGCAATGCTCGTTTCGATGAGCTCGCTTGTTGCTTGGTCTGACGAACAGCCCGCAACGGACGACGGCACATCTCAGACAGAGCAGACAACCGATGACGGCGCATCCGCTGATGATAAGCAGGACGACAAGAAAGACGATAAAAAAGATGACAAGAAAAAGCTCAGAACCGACGAGGAAGGCCTTGCGGATATGAGCGTAGTGGCTGAAAACGACAGCTACAAGTTATACTTTGACGAATCGACAACAAACTTTGCAGTTCAGTCAAAGAGCGACAACTATGTATGGTGGGCTACTCCTCTTAATGCAGACAAGGACGAAAATGCCAAGACTGCGCAGAAGAAGAATATGCAGTCTCCGTTATATGTAATATACGGTGACGTTTCATCACACACAAGTCAGAGAATGAGCATTTACGACGCTTCGATAAAGTCGGACGACTTCAGCTTTGAGCCGATCGAAAACGGTGTAAAGGTCACATACAGATTAAGCAAGATTGAAGCTGAAATCCCTATGACGATTACACTTGAGAAAGACAATGTAAATGTTTCGGTAATAACGGAAGAAATCAAGGAAAAGCAGGCAACCGACACGAGCGGTCTTGTGCTTCTTGAGATCGGTATGTTACAGTTCTTCAATGCGGCAGGCATGGAAGACGAGGGCTATATGGTAGTTCCCGACGGCTCGGGCGCTGTAATCAACTACAACAACCGCCGTTACAACGCACAGACATACAGCAGTGAGGTATACGGTCGTGATACATCAATCGGTCTGCTGACACGTCCGTCAAAGACAGAGCAGGTTTATCTCCCTGTTATCGGTGCTGTTACAAACGGTGAAAAGACAAATCACGGTTATATGGCAGTTGCTAAGTCCGGCGAAACCTGTGCAAGCGTAAACGCTACTGTAAGCGGACAGAACTCAACATCGTACAATAACACATGGTTTGAGTTCAAGGTAAGAGCAGAGGATACCTACTATATGGGTAACCGTAAGCTCACGGTTTACGAGCAGGGCAAGATAAATCAGCCCAACCTCACGGTAGGCTATTATCCTCTTGCAAAGGAAAACCTTTCTTATGTTGACATTGCGGAAGCGTATAGAAACTACCTTATCGAGCAGAAGGGATTCAAGGATAAGAGCGACAATATAACAAACAGCTATTATCTTGACCTTTACGGCGGCACGATAAAGGCGCAGTCGATTGCAGGTTTCCCTGTAAATCTTGAAACTGCCGCTACAACATATGAGCAGGCTCAGGAAATAATAAAGCAGCTCAACGAGCTTGGCGTTGACGATATTGTTGCAAACTACAATGATTTCAACGGCGCAGGCATCAAGGGTATGATCACAGCCGATGTAAATTACGCAGGAACGCTTGGCGGCAAGGACGCATACAAGACGCTTGCGGAATATGTAGGCTCGATAAACAGCAAGCTGTTCGCAAGTGCGGGAATCACCTACATGAAGGACAGCGGTAACGGCTACAGCTACACGCTGAACGCCTGCAAGGCTATAACAAAGGCTTACGCAACCACGAATAACTGGGATATTGCATTCGGCATTCCGAACCAGGTAAGACTTGTTACAAAGACAACCTTGTCACCTTATTACTGGCCGGATCTTTACAACAAGATCAGCAAGTCGTTTACAAGCGAAGGAATAACAACGATAAGCCTTGATAATGCTACAACGTTGCTTTACAGCGACTTCAGCCGTGAGAATTATTCCAGAACAGATACAATGAACAAGCTGGTAGACGGCTACAAGCAGTTCAAGGACGCAGGCTTCACGCTTCTTGCAAGCGGCGCAAACGCTTATGCGCTTCCCTATGTTGATTATCTGACAGACGTACCTGTTACATCAAGTAACTTCGATCTGTTTGACTATGACATTCCGTTCTATGAGATCGTTATCCACGGTTATCTGCCTTACACAACCAAGGCGGTAAACGCAAGTGCAAACGCAAACGATACTATCATGCTGGCACTTCTTACAGCAACACCTGTTCACTATGATATGATGTATGCCGATCCTAACGATTTCACAGACAGTGATTACGAGACGCTCTTCTATTCAAACTACAAGGGCTGGCTCGAACCCTCGGCTAAGGTTTACAAGCTCTATCAGGACGAACTGAAGGACTTCGCAAATCTCCACATCACCGGATACAACAGAATTTCCGGTGATGAGATGGAAACCGAGTTTGACGGCGGAAAGACAATCAGGGTAAATACCAGAGAAATGACTCTCACCGTCAACGGCAAGGAAATCGATCTTGCACAATATGGACTGAAGGGAGAAACAGATGAATAATTCGAATTTCAACCCGAATGAAGAAATTGAAGCAATGAAGACGACCGACGCCGCCGAGACTCCCGTTGATGACACACCCGCAGCCGACAAGGCTGTGGCTGCCGAAACGGCAACAGAAGCAACAGCTTCAGAGCCTGATGTAAAGCAGGAAACGGTCGAGGAAACAGCTTCAGAGCCTGCCGATAAGGCAGATGACGCTGACGAGGCACCGGCTTCCGCCGCTTACAAGTCAGCACATATGACCGCAGCAGCTGCGGCACTGAATGTTGAGGGTGAAGAGGTGGACATCCGCCGCAGACAACCCAGAGTTCAGAAGGAAATCAAGAAATCCCGTATTTCATACGAGAAGAAAAAAGGACTTTACGGTTACGGATTCATAGCAATATGGATCGTCGGCGTAATCTATATGTTCATTGTGCCGATATTCAAGTCGGCGTGGTACTCAATGTGCTATACAGAGCTTGTTTCAACAGCAGAGCAGGCCGCACAGAGAGGAATGACCTCAGCCGGTATCTATACCGAGTGGAACAACTTCGGAAACTATGAGGAGGCTCTTTTCAAGAACCAGGATTACCTCCCAAAGCTTACCGAGTCACTTGGTGCAATGGTACCGCAGGTTATCGTAGTAATGATATTCTCGCTGTTTATCGCACTTCTTCTTAACCAGAAGTTCAGAGGCAGAACATTCGCAAGAGCGGTATTCTTCTTACCGGTACTTGTTGCGACGGGTCCTGTACTGGCGGTAATCAAGGGTGATATATCGACCAACGGTATTTCGAGCGGTGAGCAGTTCAGCGCACTGTTCCAGACCGACCTTGTCGATGAGCTGTTGCAGTTCTTAGGTATATATAATCTGAACGAACAGCTGACCACGACGATACAGACGATAACGAGTGATATTTTCAACCTATTATGGAGTGCCGGTATTCAGATACTGATATTCCTTGCGGCGTTACAGCAGATACCGACTTCGGCAAAGGAAGCGGCATCTATGGAGGGCGCTACGGGATGGGAATTCTTCTGGAAGATAACGTTCCCGATGATAAGCCCGATGATATTGGCGAACCTGATTTATACGGTTATCGATACGTTCATCGATTCGGAAAACCCGGTTATGTCAATAGTTCTTGCACAGTCAAGAGCTTTAAGATACGGTCTTTCGGCGGCTATGGCATGGATCTACTTCCTGATAGTTGCGGTTGCACTTGCAATTATCGTTGCTATTGTATCTAAGTTCGTATTCTATGAAAATGATTAAGGAGGTGTAGTTGTGAGCGAAAAAGATTTAGAACAGTTCAATGCAGATGTTCAGGAAAACGAAGCAGCCACAGCTGCACCTGTCGATAACGCTTCTCCGGAAGCGATCGGCGAGGCTATAAAGGAGATCAACGGCGAGGCTGACGCTTCTGCCGCTCCCGAAAAGGCTGATGACGAGCTTCAGGTAGGTGTTATCAAGCCTATCGCAACAGGAAAGCCCGAATCAAAGAGAGCTTTGAAGAAGGCTGAAAAGAAAAAGGCTAAAGAGCTTAAGAATATCTACCATGTAAGCAACTGGCAGATAATCAAGAATTACCGTAATTACAACCAGCAGGAAAGAAAGCACTACAAGTACATCTTCAGAAGAAGAATTACCGAAAAGGTATGGCCTGTTTTCCGTTTCCTTATCCTGTTCGGTCTGGGATTCGTAATTCTCTATCCTATGCTCTATATGCTGTCTACGGCAATCAGACCCCAGACAGAAATGAGCGACCCTTCGGTAATGTGGATACCAAAGGAAGTTATATTCTCCAACTTCGTTGACGTATGGGTTGCAATGAATTTCCCGAAGGTACTTTTGCAGACTATTCTTGTAAACGTAGTATGCTCGATGATACAGGTCGTTACCTGCGGCGTTACGGGCTACGGATTTGCACGATTCAAGTTCAAGGGCAAGGGACTTATGTTCGGTATCGTTATCTTACAGATCATCGTACCCGTACAGGTAATCCTTATTCCTCTGTATATGCAGTTCAGATTCTTCGATATATTCGGTCTGATAAAGCTGTTTACAGGCAATGCGGTTAACCTTGTAAGTACGCCTATGGCACTTTACTTACAGGCGTTCTTCTGCAACGGTATCAGAGCAGGCGTATTTATTCTTCTGTTCAGACAGTTCTTCAGAGGACTGCCCAAGGACCTCGAAGATGCCGCTTATCTCGACGGCTGTGGACCTTTCATGACATTTATCCGTGTTATGGTGCCTAATGCTAAGACTTCGTTCTTAACAGTATTCATCTTCTCAATCGTATGGTACTGGAACGACTCTTATGTAACGGGTATGTTCTTCACTGACCCGTATACGATAGCGATGGAGATCGACCGTCTTGGAACAACGATGATGGTTTATTTCACCGGAGAGCAAAACGGTATGGCAAGCGACTATCTCGTATGGATAGAAGCAGGATGCCTTATGTCACTTATGCCGATACTTATTATGTACATCTTCTTACAGAAGCAGTTCGTTGAAGGTATCGAACGTTCAGGTCTTGCCAACTAAGCGGGCGGCAATGTGCCGCTTCAAATTCGCCTTTTGAAAGAATGGCGATATGCGCAAGCTACGTTGACGGCGGGCGGCTGTGAGCCGCAGCAAATTCGCCTTTTGAAAGAATGGCGATATTTGCAGGTTACGTTGACGGCGGTTTGAACGATAGTGAAAACATAAATTAGGGGAGTATCGGAAGGTACTCCTCTTTTTATGTCGATAAAAGCAAAGCAGTAAGTTCGTATTGCACATAGGCATTAGAAGTGCTATAATAGTAACACCCGGAGGTGCAATATGGAACTGTTTGATTTATACGACGATGAACGCAATTTTACAGGCGAAACAATAGAGCGCGGAAAGCCGCTTCCCGAAAGCCGTTACCATCTTGTTATACATATATGCATTTTGGGCAGCGATGGCAAAATGCTTATACAACAGCGTCAACCGTTCAAAAAGAGTTTTCCCGGTAAATGGGATATTTCGGTTGGAGGAAGCGCTGTCGCCGGTGAAAACAGCAGACAGGCGGCAAGCCGTGAGCTGTACGAGGAGCTCGGAATAAGCCACGATTTTTCGCACGACCGTCCTATGCTGACGGTACATTTTGAGCGCGGGTTTGACGATGTTTATGTAATACACAAGGACATACCGATATCTGAGCTTAAATTACAGCCTGAAGAGGTGCAGGCGGCGAAGTGGGCGGACAGAGATGAAATATATTCGCTCATTGACAGCGGCGCATTTATACCGTACTACAAAAGCTTTATTGATATGCTGTTCAACTACAGAATAAAAAGAGGTAACTTTTCAAAGGAGTAAAATATGAATGATGTATGCCGAATGATAAAAAAGCAAACGATAACGAACTTTAGTAATATGGAAACGGCGATAAAGACATACGACAGAAATGCGTCAGTCTGCGGTACACCTGCGTGGCGGTATGTGTATCACGCTATTCACTCGGCGGACAAGTGGTTTTTCAATCCGTCAAAATTCACAGAACCGGATTTTCACGAAAACGGAATGGATAATCCCGATAATCCTTGCAATGTTGTTCTGAGCGATACAGAGCCTGTCTCTTATACACATCTGACGCTGCCGACGACTAGTCGAGTGTAGATCTC
>ENA-OZUR01000070-OZUR01000070.1-human-gut-metagenome-genome-assembly--contig:-NODE-70-length-28155-cov-13.980142_pt1 | contig 28155 bp, 18 predicted proteins | sample MGYA00243435_ERZ654025 | MGnify/ENA primary metagenome ERZ654025 (study PRJEB26926, sample SAMN06164585) | human gut metagenome | biome: ENVO:00009003; feature: ENVO:2100002; material: ENVO:00002003... | reverse complement strand
GTGGGTTCCCTTTTAAGGGGGAACGGCGGTAGGGGAAACACGTGAGGAAGGGGGACATTGCAATAATAGTGCTTTCCCATCACTTTTGCAGAGGAAGAACAAAACGCCTCTGACAAAGTTAGGCGCGCTTTGGCGCACTCTTATTCTATCAAGTTGTCGTAAATGAGAGAGTACGTCGTCGAAGCCTTGTCCACCCAACTCTTGTAAAGATACTTTGCGAGTTGGCGGTTGGCGACGACGAGTTTGAGTTCCATAAGGGTGGTGATGTCGTTGTTGATGCGCATAATGACGGTATACGTTCCGTCCGCGTTTTTGGAATAGTCGCAGAAATATGATTGGCGTTTTTTGAAGCGCATGCGGTTTTCGCGAGCGTACTCCACGATTTCGTCGCGAATGGAGGAGGGAATTTTTGTGAAGAACAGCGACAAACAGCTTACGCCGTCTTGCGTGATGCCCAGCATATCGCTCTTTGGCACGCGGTAGACGAGGTTGGTGTCCAAAAGTTCCGCCAAATACTGCTTGCACTCCATGTACGAAAGCCAGTTGTTGTCGGATGAACAGATGTCCAAAAGGGTGGTTTCGGCAAGGGGGATTGCCATTTTGTCGAATACGAAAAGAATGACAAGTTTTTGCACCTTGCTGTCAAGAGATTGATTTGAACCGAAACCGTCTTGAGTGTATTCCATAATCCCTCAAAAAATCGCAAAATTCACTTTTGCGCCCTGCTTGTATATCCGATGCGGATGCGATACACAATATTACATTGAAAATGCTGCGATTTCAAGCGCAAAAGCAAAAATTTTGTCGAAATACAATTTGTTGTAGTCGGAGCACGGCCGTGACACTATGCGGAATTGCATTATCCCTTTTGTCATTCCGAGCAACGCCGAGGAATCCAGCCGTTAGGCGCATTTCGCTCCGCTAGATTGCCACGTCGCAACATTCGTTGCTCCTCGCAATGACAAAAGGAAGATTTGGAATATTCCACTTGCGTGCAGAGCACGCCAACACCAAGCAGACAATCTTGCGAAATTGTGGCAGGAGATTTTGTCCCTGCTCGAACTGATAGCAAAGATTTTCTGCGCGGTAGTGATTGTGAGAACAAGCGAGGCTCTCGGCAATACGCAACTGCGTGTTGTCGTTGCCTCAGCGCCGTTTGAACAATAGGTATTGACAATATTTTCGAATTCGTGTAATATGTTAGTTGTATAAAAATTTGCGTGCGCATACGCGCTATGTTAGCGTACACGCGCATAACACCAAACCCGAGGTGGATATTATGAGAAATGGCAACAAAACAAGACAATTACTCTCGCTTGCAAGAATCTTTGTGCTTGCGCTTTGCTTCACGCTTGTGTTTGCAGTGGCATTGTCAACGATCGGTAGCATTGATATGCCCGGCACTTCAATTGCGGCAAACGAAGACGACAACGAGGCAAAAGGCGGTATAGTTTCTGTCACTGCGGATCAAGGTCCGCTGAGTGCGGAATTGTTCGGCTTCCCCGGCACAGATCCGACAAAGAAAAGTTGGTCCGCTACTTTGACTTTTAACAATACAAAATTTGATAGCACAAACGTATCCAACTTTTTGTCATCCGGATCAGCGAACGTAGGTGGCGTTGTCGGTGATACGGGATCCTTTAGAGCTTCGGAATTTGATGATAAGGGGAACGAATCAAGCCACGGTGTTGGATACGCTCCTTATTTGTACAGTGCAGTCAACTATACGTTTTCGGATTTTATGGTTCGTTTGATGGCTAGCTCAAACTATACCGTAACCGCAAAAATGACGTCAACGATGAATAAGCATCACGGTGGCACAAGTGAAAATAGAAAGAACGGTTTTGCATTGGTTTCTGCAAAAGGTAAAATAAAAGCACAAGAAAAAGCAAATGAAAACGGTGATAACATCGACATAGAGGACGGAAACGTTAGCTGGACAACAAACAGCAACAAAACGGGGACGTTTACAGCTACGACCGGTGATGCAACGTTTTCAAAAGAAAAACAAACTATGGTTATGCTTTGGGTGTCAAAATCCGGCATAAACATGAAAAATAACTATACGATTTCTAACATTTCGATTACTTTCACCATTACGCTTAATACCAGTGTTGCGGACGGTGATGGTTTTACACTTATTGACGGAGGCGCGCCTGTTGTTTCAGACAGCTACAATCTTGCAAATGCATACAGTGAGGGTACGAGCGGATCGGGTTATGCTCCTATGCTCACAAATGCAAAAAATGCAAACGTATATTACGATTCCATTGCAAAAGGCATCAAAACCGACTACGTCAACAGCGGTAGCGGAAAACTCCAGTCTTATGTAAACAAAAAGCTGGGAACGCTCAACGTGTCCGGAACGAACGTCGACTACTACAAGTATGCTCAAACCGAGTTTGTGGATACGTACAATTATACAAATACGACAATTCAAAACGCATTTGTTGAACTTGGCATGGATGCGGCAAGGTATATCGGTGTCGGTGACAGAATTTTGACGGGTATCGATTCAACAAACGGAACACCAACTTGGACAAACACAACAGCAACAGAACACTTGCATTATGCATCTGGTCTTAAAACCGTTGTTATCAACGAGACGACCACGTTCAATATGTGGGACAGTTCCGACTATACGAAAACAAAAGCCATAACACAAGAAGATGACAACGGCACGCTTGTGACAATTGGATACGCAAAAGTTTCGAAAACGAACAGAGGTCGTCTTGTAGTCATGGTTTACATGATTACAAATGGCACGGTTTCTACAAAAGTTACCGATTACGGTGGATCACCCACAACGACGAGAATTGACGTTTCCGGTATCGACCTTACCAACCCTGATGAGAAAGTTAACGGAAACACAAGCATTTCACTTGAAAACTTTATCACGAGCAACAGCTCCGGTTTGAGTACGTGGTATCGCAGAGACGATATTACCGCAGATGCTGAAATTCGTATAGACGAGGACGATTCTGCGGCAGGTTATTCGCCGTATTTGTGGTTCTACACCGTCAACAGAGCGGACAGTCTTGCCGCGCTCAACGACATAGCAATCACTCAATTTGCGGACTATGCGGCAGTGAAGGCGGCAGGCATCAATCCGATTGCCTATGGTGAAATCAGCTCGTTCACATACGACTTTGCCAACGGCGTTGCCAAGGCATACGGAGGCGGTGAGCAGGGCAACCCTGCAAGCATAACCGACAACGTGACGGGACACGGATATTATAGATTTACTTTCTATATCTTCGATCTTGCAGGCAACAAGGGCGGCGTCAAGTCCTTCTACACAAAGGTGGACTACGACAGACCTGAATATACCGTCGATTACTCCTTTGACAAAAACGGCGTCCAAACCACCATACTTGCAAGCGAAAACGGCAAGTGGGCAACGGGTGACGTAACTCTCAAATTTACGCTCACCGCAGGCGGTTTCTCCGGCTATACGTTCAGATTCGAGGACGCAAACGGCGCAATGCACGCAATCGTGGTCAACGGCATGGGCGACTACGAGGGCGACAGTTACGTTGCGGGCATAGCGAACTATATCACATCGGCAAGCGGTGCGGCTACGATGGCGGTCGGCAACGATATTACGATCAATATCAACGGCGTAGACGTCAACGTCGCATATGCTGTCGACGAAGGCGGCAACGGCACGTTTACGTTTACTATCCCCACTCCCGCAACGGCGTTTTTCGAGTGGATATCGACGTTCTCGATGTTCTGCGGACAATATGCTTCGATAAATGCGATTGACATAGACGAGCAATCCGTGGAATATATCAACAACGATTGGAAGGGCGGCATAAAAGTCCTCATCGACGGCATCGCACCGACGGTTCCTTTGTTTGAAGACGAAGAGGGTTATTTGTCCACGTTTGAAAACTACGAACTTCCGTCTTCGAGAAACTGGTTTACAACTTCTTACAATTTACCCGTTATGCTCGCTTTCAACGACGCTATCACGGCAACCGACTACGCAAGCGGACTCAAGATTCACTACGGCATCAAAGCGGTGAAGAACTTGACGGAACTTTTGGCGTATAGGGATATAAACGTCGAAAACAACTATAAGAGCGCAATCGACATTCAAAAAGAACTCGGTTTCGACAGATACATCATGGCTACGGGCGACGCTTTGGACGGCGACGCAACAGATTTTACTCTCCAACTCTTGCAAAATCTGAACGCAGGTATGCGTCTTGTCTACGTCTGGGCGGAAGACCAGGCGGGCAACGTGTCCGAACTCAGCAGATATTTTGTGCTTGTGGACGCAAACAATTACAGCGTTTCGGCAAGTGTCAAAAGCAATGCAAAACTTGAAAGCGGCTTTGCAAACCTCACCTTTACCAATGCGGAAGGCGTCGCCGTGACCACAATCAAGCGTGGCGAAACCTTGCTCTTCAACGTCGGTCTTGCAAATTCCTACGTGCCTTTCAAGTTCACGCAAAACGGCAACGTCTTGCTTGAAAACTACACGCAAAACCAAGTTTGGAGCGGCATAAGCAACGAAAACGCGCAATATATCACCGCAAGCGGCTACGAAACGCTTCAAGTGACGCTTGACGATTTCAACAACCTCACCGATCTCGAAAAGAGCAACAGATTCGAGCTTTCGGCAAGAAAAGTCGTCACCTACAACTACATCAACAGCAGCGTAGGTTACACCGCGGCTCCCACCGACGTATCTTCCGTGGTTATCTCGGGATACGAGGGCGCAAAGAGCTCGTTCGTATATCGCTTCGTTGATAGCGACAACAATTTGCTCTACGAAAACAACGAGGGCGGTACGACAACGGATCCGAGCGAGGCAAAACTCGACTCGGACGGCAACCCCGTGTTCTTCGTTCCCACGAAAGTCGGCAGTTACAGAGTGAGAATTTACATCCCCAAGGATGACGAAAGCTTTGTTACGAGCGACTTCGAAACGAACGATGCGGGCGAGCAAGTGTTCGCGCCCGTTCGCTACGACGTCATCAAGGGCAAAGCGGTCATCACCGTCAAATCCTCCACAAGCAAATTCGGCGAGCCTGCGTCAAGCGTGCTCGGAATGCTTGACTTCGACGTTACGGGCATCGACAAAGCGCAAATGGCAAGCGAGAACATCTTTGTAAACCTTGTGCTTAAAGACGTTACTCTTGCAAGCGGCGAAACATACAGAGTCGGCAACTACGCAATCGTCAACCAAAGCAGCGACTACTCCGCGGCAACCAACTACGACGTGACGTTCAACAGTGCAATTCACACCGTCACAAGACGTCAGGTCACCATCGACGCATGGAGCGCAAGCAAAGCATTCGGCGACAGCGATCCGGAATTCAGATTCGGCGTCGAACTCGCTCAATTTGCAGGACTTTACAAGAGCGCAAACGAAATCGTCGCCGACGTTTTCAGCGCATATAAACCCGTAACCGATACCACGGCAGACGGCTACGCGCTCTTCTATGCAGGCGGTAGCATCTCTCGTGAGTCGGCAGAGGGCGTAGGTCAATACGACTTTGCGTCCGACGCGTCCTTGTTCGACATCGACAGCAACTATTCCATCGTCGTTCAAACGACAAAATACAAATTCACAATCGAAAAACGTATCGTAAAACTCGACGTGAGCGGTCAATCAAGCGTGTTCCCGTTCGGAACGACGGTTGAAAGCGAAATAAGCAAAATCGCTCCGGCATACAAGATTGCGGCAAAGGATATGGTTGTCGCAAGCCAAATCGAAGCGTTGTTTGCAAACGGTGCAAAACTTTCTCTCGGCGCGCAAATCGCAGAGCTTACGGAAGAAGAAGATTATTCTGCGGTGTATAAGTACGCAATCGTGCTCGGCGGCACGCTCGACGACGGCAACGTCGTTATCGAGCTCGACGCAAGCGGAGCGGAATATATCGTGTACGTTACAAAACAAAACGCAATCGTCGTCAAAGTCAAAGACGGCGTAAACTTCGAGTTTGTTTACGGATTCGTTTGGGGCGAAAACACCCTCGTTTTCGATTCCGAAAAATTTGAATTGCAAGGCACTCCCAGCGGCGAATATACCTCTGTCAAGTGGTCCGTTGACGTCGCAAACGGCACGATTCTCGACGCCGGAAAGCGCGTGTTGAGCATAAGCGGAGCAAAACTCTACAACGGTGAAACCGCACTCGAAGACGCAGTGTTCGTCGAGCCGGTTACGGTTACCATCAATCCTGCGACAATCGTCGTCAAACCCACCGCGCAAAACCTCTCCAAAGTGTACGGAGAAGAGGACGGTGTTTACGGCATCGGCTTTGACGTGGCATCCGTCGGCGGACAAGCAATCGCAAAAGACGGCAGCTATGCAAACGTTGCATACGACGATATTCTTGCGCAAATCAACGGCGTGTTCGTAAGAGCAATCTTCGACAAGAACGGCAATCGTTTGAGCTTTGCAAGCAGATACGACGGCGCAACCGACGCAAGCGGCACTGTCTACGGCACGGACGGCAGATATTACGGCTTTGCGGTCGGCACTCCGTTCAGCACTCAAAACTCCAACTTCAAGGTTGAAGCGGCTGTCGATTCAACTCAAAAACTTGCAATCGAGCAAAAGAGCATCGACCTTTCAACCAAGTATTTCGTCGGTATCGGCAAAGCATACGACGGAAAGACCGACGTGTTCTACAACGGCGCAAACCTTTACGATTTGTCCTCGTATCTTGTGCTTGCAACCGATGACGTAACTCTCGTTGCAAACGCAAACTACGACAGCCCCGAAAAGGGCATTAGAAGCATCGTTTTCGACACGTTCTCGCTCTCCGGTGCGCAAGCTCTCAACTACCGCATCGCAAATTTCGTCAACGACGGCAACTCGACGCAAGTCAACGGCTCTTCGGCAAAGGATACCGTCGCAATAGACGATAGCACGTTTGTTACGATCATCTATATCGACAATATCGACGGCAAAGGCAACATCATCATTTCGGCAGGCATCATTGCGCTTCTCAAGAGCGACGTGACGATCTCCAAACAATACGACAACACCAAAGACCTCGGCGTAAGCAGCGTTTCGTTTGCGTCGGGCGAGGGTACGAAGTCGCTTATCACCGCGGACAAGTTCCTCATCACCGAGGAAAGCGATTCGTTTACGGGTACGGAAGTCAACTCCAACTACGTCGTCAACGTTGCGTTGTTCTTCGTCATCGACAAACCCGAAGAGTTTGACATCAAGCGCGACGGCATTTACGAAAACTCCGATATCGTCATCGACGAAAACGCGATGTACAACAATCGCAAAGGCATCAAAATCGTGCTCAAAAATATGCCTGCGTCCATCAAGCAACGCGTGCTCGGAACAAGCAGTTTCCAAACTCTCGACGCGGTGGATCGCGACTACAACAAGAAAACGGACGTCGATATGACTTACACGTTCGCACAAGGTGCGCTTGCAGAAGGCGACACCGCTCAAACCATAGGTTTGAAACTTGCAGGTAAAGCCGCAAACGCAAATGCCGGCACGCACTCCGTAAGAGTTTCGGGTTACAGCGTTCTTGACAAAAACTACTACGTGGACGTCGATGCGCTCAACACCGCATACACAGACATCGGCGTCGTCATCTCCAAGGCAAGACTCGTGCCCAACGTGAAGTTTGCCGACAAGACATACGACGGCACTTCAAACGTGGTTGCAGACAACGTCAACGGTACGTTTACGTCCGTGCAATACGCAACCAACCTCGAAGAAGAACTCAAAAAATTCTCCTATGACGCAAGCAAAGTTTCCTTCATGCTCTCGTTGAACGGCGCAGAGGATGAAAACGTCGGTGCAAACGGCAAACACAACGTCCTTGTCAGCGGGCTCGAAGTCAGATTCGACGGCACGGATACCGATATCCTCAAAAACTACGTTCTCGAAGGTGCGAGATACAGCAAAGTCGACGACAAGTACAACAAGATCAACTCCTTGCAAGTGGGCGCAATCGACGATTTCGAACTTATCGACGCCGTGAACATGAGCAAAAAGCAAATCCAACTCATCGTCAACGACTTCGACATCAAGGATAAGATTTACGACGGCACGACAAGCGCAAGCATAACCATCAACATCACCGACGGCAGAATTGTCGCAGGGCACTCCGATTTGCTCGAAGTGGTTGCAAGCGGCAACTTTGCAAGAAAGCAAACGGGCAAAAACATCGCAATCGACGTTTCGGTAGCAACTCTTCAAATTAAAAATTCGCTTTCGCAAGAACAATACGATCTTGCTCTCGAAGCGATCGACAACTACGAGCTCGTTCAATACAAAGGCACGATTACAGGCAACATCGAGGCTCGCCCCGTGCTTGTGAGCGCAGATCTCGGCACGAGAGAGTACAACGGCGACGAAGCGGTCGTAAAGAGCAATATTTCCTATACGTTCAAAAACATGATCGACGCCGACAAGAAGTTCTACGCGATTCAAACCAAGAACGGCGCATACTTCATCGACAAGAACGTCGCTATCGACAAAGACGGCAACGTGATTGCGAAAGACGGCACGGCATACGGCTTGCTCTTGCAAAATATTAAGGAAAAATATGATAACTATACATTAGTATATAGTAATAATAGCGAAATCGCAGGTAAGAAGGCGTTGGCGTTCGTCATGGCCGACGGCACGATCGTCTACGAAAAACCTGCCGAGGCTGAAATTGCGGAGTACTGGTACGCACTCGAAACAACCGACAAATACATCCTCAAAAACGATACGGCAAGCGTTGAAGAAGCGCAAAACGCAAACGCAATCGTCGGTTTCTATAAGGTTGACGGTGTCGACGCATACTTGATTGCAAGCGATTATGCCGGCGAAACGAGCAAACTCGTCGACGCAATCAACTATTTGCCCGCACAAGGCAAAATCACTCAACGCACCGCATCCATCAGAGCAAGCGGCATCGAAAGAGCAACCGACACCGACGCGTTTGAAAAGACCTACGACGGCACGGATATCTTCTTCGGTCAAGTCGGCGTCGATTTCAACTTCTCAACGAGTGCGGTTTCAAACGTCATCATCGGTGACGACGTGACGATCGCAAACGTTTCGGCAAAATTCGACAGCGCGTACGCAACCGCAAAGTACGTCGTGTTCACGGCAAGCGGTATCGCCGGCGCGGATGCTTACAACTACACCATAGCGGGTGAAAAGACAAGCGTCGAAGTCAAGCTCTCCGGCAGAATCAAAGCAAGAAGCATCAACGCGTATCTTGCCGACGACGAGGCCGAATACGGTGTTTCCACCGGCAAATTCACCGGCAAAGTGACCTACAAACTCGTGGGCAACGACGGCGTTGAATACGCACTTGACAATCAATTTGCAAACGATACGGCATTCTATATCTCGATGTCCGACTTCCTTGCGGCAACCGGACTCGACGCAAGCAATGCAACGCTTCTTGCAGGCGTTTCTTATGACCTTGCAGACGGCAAATACGTCAAGGCGGCGGAAGGCGCAATCGGCGGATACGTTCGTATGGGCGAGGGTGCAAACGACAAAATTTCCACCTTGCCGCAAGCATACGTATCATTTGCCGCAACCACTCCCGAAGCGGGCACGACGTCCACGTCCTACGTCTTGAAGGGCGGCAGGGCAAAGAACTACGACTTTAAGCCTGTCTACACCGACAAGGGCAGCGTTTCGGAAGCAAACGGCACAACGAGCAAAGTTTCCGTCGTCAAGAAAAACCTGTACGTCCTCACCGTTTCAAACGCATACAGCGCAAATTACGGCGACGTTATGAGTGCGGACGGCAAACTTCTCTTCAACGTCGGATTGAGATATCTCGACAAGAACGGCAACGACGGCATCATCGGCGGTCAATCGGTCAACACCTTGTTCGCAAAGGACAGAACAAACTTCTTCCCGACGGTCAGACTCGGCGTTTACAACGAAAACACCGGTGTAACCACGCCTGCAACCCAACTTGCAAAGATTTCCGACAAACTCGAATCTTACGAGCATTACGTGCTCTACGTGGTGTCCGATTACGATTACGACGCCGTCGATACGATTGTGAGAAACTACAACGTCGTTTTGGCAGGCATCGACACGATCTCCGCAAGAGATAACGACGGACAAGTCAGAACGATATTCGATATCGCCGGCGCAAATGCGAAATTCGACACGGCAACGCTCGAAATCGTTCTTCCCAAACTCACCGGCGTGAGCGTGGGTAGCGACACTCAAAACGAGTTTAGCTATTCTTACGCAATCGACAAGACGGGCAACGGCATCAATCGTTTGCACGAAGTCGTTCAAGGCGAACTCGAAACCGACGAAGTTATATTCGTGGACGACGAGGGCAACGAACTCTATCCTATAAACGTCGGTACGTATAGCGGTATCGTCAAAGTCAGACGTTATATCAACGCAAACGGTCAATTCGTCGCGCGCAAAGATGTAGACGCAAACGGCTACTATATCGAGTGGAACAGCGGTTCGGTGAAGAAGAGCATCGTCATCGACAAGGCGGACGTCGGACTTCGTGCTCAAAACGTCAGCGAATACTACAACGGCGCAAAGCACGAGTACGCAACCGCAGGCGGCGAAAACAGAATCAGCTACAACAACCTTACAAACGGTTACAACCTTGTCAAGGACGCGGACTTCACGCTGACCTATCAAGTGCTCAAAGACGGCAAATACGTTACGATTTCCGCAAACGAAGTCGTCAATGCGGGCAAGTACAGAGTGATCGTTGCGCTCACCGACAAATTCCTTGCAAGCGAATGTGGCAAAAACTACAATGCGGCAAGCACTGTTGCAGAACTTCAAGTGCTCAGGGCAATCGTAAACGTCACGTTCAGCTCGGACGGCTACGCAATGAGCGAAGAAATGATAGACGGTTCGACGGTTATGAAACTCACAGGCGATTTCGTTGAGGGCAAAAACTATTCCGTCGGCTACGAAGTGGCAATGGCAAGCGCAAGCAACGCTCCTGCAATCGCAATCGACAAGAGTCAAACCAAGCTTGTCGGTCTCGAAGGCATCAAGAGTGCGGGCAAATATTCGTTTGCGGTCGTGCTTTCGGACGATACGCTCAGCCAAGACAACTACGTCTTTATGAGCAGCACCGGCGTGCTCGAACTCACCGCAAAGAGCCTTGCTTCCTCCGACGGTTCGTCAATCAACATCACCGAGGGCAAAGGCGTTGTCGCAAACAGACTCGAAGTGAAGGAAATCAAGACGAACAACGCTCTTGCAAGCGATATGTCCTATCTGAAAGCGGTTGAGCAATACGTTGCGGCAATGAGCCAAAAGGCAGGTGTCAAAGACGCAAGCGTGGCGGCGGTGCTCAGAGTCAACCTCTATCTTGACGATCAACTCGTTCTGCTTTCAAACGCGCCCACGACGGTTACGGTTGCGCTCCCCGAAAGCGTCAAGAACCTGAACGGAATTGCAATCTACTATGTCAACGAAAACGGCGGACTTACCAAACTCACCGATTATGTGGTCAACGACGGCAAATTGACGTATTCGGCAAACTATGTCAACGGCATCGTGTTTGTGGACGTCAACCATCAATCACTCGACGCATGGAAGATTTACGTTATAGTGGCGGCAGTCGTGATCGTAACGCTCATTGTGGTTGCAACGGTCGTGACGATTGTCGTCAAGAAATCAAAACTTAAAAAGCTGGCATAACGCCACAATTTAACTACACAAAAAAAGGCGCGGCAACGCGTCTTTTTTTTGTGTGTTTTACAAATGGTACGATATGCCTCAATCGGCAAATTTTCCAACCGTTTCTCTTATATATTAAATGAGTTTTTAATAAACTACCTTTTAATTTAAGACTTGTAAATTGAATATTCAAGTGGTATAATAATTTACAAGTATAAAATAAGTCGGAGATTGCTATGACAAAAGTTGCTGTCGGTTGCGACCACGGCGGATTCGTGCTTAAAGACGCCGTTGTCGAAGAGCTGGAAAAGCTGGGTGCGGAAGTTGTGGATTTCGGCTGTTTCTCGACCGATTCCGTCGATTATCCCGAATACGGACTCAAAGTCGCAAACGCCGTCGCACAAAAAAGGTGCGACCTCGGCGTCGTTATGTGCGGCACGGGTATAGGCATTTCCATAGCCGCAAACAAAGTCAAGGGCATCCGCGCGGCAGTGTGCACGAACACGTTTATGGCAGAGATGACAAAACGCCACAACAACGCAAATATCATCGCTTTGGGCGGAAGAGTCATCTCTCCCGACGAGGCGAAGGACATTGTCAAAGCATGGTACACCGCAACCTACGAGGGCGGCAGACATCAAAGACGTTTGGATATGATTTCCGACATCGAAAACGGACGGTGAGTTATGATTGACGACGTTTTGAAAGAGATAAGAGAAGCCGAAGCGCAAGCGGACGAAATCGTAAGCGAGGCGCAAAACAAGGCGAAACAAATCGTGCAACAGGCGGAAATCGATGCCGAGAAGCAGAAAAAAGCCACTGTTTTGCAATGCCGCGACGACAGACGCGTCGCGCTTGACAAAGCGGAAGCAAACGCGCAAAAAAAGCGCGACGAAATCCTCAAAAAAGGACAAAAATCCGCAGACGAACTTGCAATGGACCACAACCTTGCCGCAAGCGAAAAGGCAAGCGAGCTTTGCAACGCTCTCGTTGAAAAATACTGTGGCAAAAAAGAAACAATCGAAGAATAAACTTGACTGCATCATCGGATTATGATTGTTGAAATGAAAAAACTGGTGCTCGTCGCGCATAAGTCGGACAGGCACAAATTGTTCAAGGCGCTTCAACGCACCAAAAACGTTGAAATCGCAAAAACGCACGATATGGACGATACCGTGCGACTTGACAATTCCGCATCTTGCGAGCGCATCAAGGCGCAAATTGCAAGGATAGATTTTGCATTCTCCTATTTGAGAGGACAAAAGAAACTTGCCGAAAAGTTTGCAAAAGAGACAGAAAAGAGCGAACGCCCTTACATTTATACGCCAATCAAAACTCCGCCCCTTGCCAAAATCGAGAGGATGAGTTTTGACGATTTTGACCTCATCGACACAAAAGAAGTCGAACTTATGGCAAACGTTGCCGATCTTGAGGAACTCAATCTCAGACAAAAGGAAATCGCCGCTCAAAAGGCGAGCATAAAGGAAGAAATCGAGGAGCACAAAGTCTATTCTTCTTTGCGCAAGCCCTATTCTTTCTACAAAAACGGAGAAAAAACGTCCGTGTTTTTGGGCTGTATTCCGTCGCAAAACGTGCTTGCCTTGCAAAAGTATCAAGAGGAAAACGAGTGCATTTACGTCGAGTTTTTGAAAGAAGGCAAAGCGCAACCCGTCGTTGCCGTTGCAACAAACGACGTTGCCGACGCGCTTTCTTTCGAGCTTCAATCCCTTGAATTTGTCCGCGCATCAGTCAACGACGATATGACGCCGCTTGAAAATATCGTAAAACTCAAAGAAAAACTTGACGAGCTCGAAGAGGAAACTTTCGAACTTACGACGCGCGCTCTCGTAAAAGAGATGTATATTGCCGATTTCAAGACGCTTTACGATTATTATCTCGTTCAGCTCGACAAATACTCCGCGCTTGACGGATTTGCGGCGACAAAGCGCAGTTTTGTGATGGAGGCGTGGTATCCCGCCGAGTTCGAGGAGGAGTTGAAAACTTTGCTTGACGAGATGGGCGACACCGTCGTTTATGAGTTTGAAGAGCCGAAAGAGGACGAAATCGTCCCTACCTATGTCAAAAACAGCAAGATAGTCGAGCCGTATCAAGACATCACCAATATGTACAGCGCGCCCAACTATTTCTCCGATCTCGATCCCAATCCCGTCATGTCCTTCTTCTATTTCTTGCTTTTCGGCATGATGATTGCCGACGCGGCATACGGCATTTTGCTTGCGCTTGGCGGATTTATCGTCTATGCAATCAAAAAACCCGTTCCGGGCAAGGGCAGATTGTTGCTCATCATCGGCATGGGCGGTATATCCACAATCGTATGGGGCGCGATATTCGGCGGTTGGTTCGGTCTTGACATATCGGGCACGTTCCTTGAAAAACTTCAACTTGTCAAACCGCTTGACGGCAACGGGCCGCTGATTTTGCTCGGCATATCCTTCGCGCTCGGTTTTGTGCATATTTGGTTTGGTATGCTGATGAACGCAATCAACCTCATTCGCAAAAAACGTCCCCTCGACGCATTTTTCGAGGTCGGAACTTGGTATCTGATTTTTGCGGGTATCCTTATGTTTGCGCTCTCGCTTTTGTTCTTCAAACAAATCTCCGCACTTAAATGGACGGGCATAGGCCTTATGGCAGGCGGCGCACTCTTGCTTGTTGTGGGCAACACGAGGGGCAAAAAAGGCGCAAAGAAAATCACGTCTTTCCTCACGGGATTCGGCAAACTTTACGACGGCGTGAACATCCTTTCGGATATTCTTTCTTACGCACGTCTGTTCGGTTTGGGACTTTCGGGAAGCGTCGTTGCGCTTGTTGTCAATCAAATATGTTCGGTTGTTTTGGGATTGTTCCCGACAAACCTGATTGCAATAGGATATATCCTCTGCGTGCCGATATTCCTTGTCGGGCACATCTTCAACATTGGCATTTCGACGCTCGGCGCATACGTGCATAATTGCAGATTGCAATATATCGAATTTTTCGGCAAATTCTACGAGGGTTGCGGACATGTGTTCGTACCTTTCGGAACAAAAACAAAATACACATACTTGGAAAAGTAGGAGGTAGTTATATGGGTAATTTCACACTTGGGACTTGGATCGCCATTATCGGCGCGGTGTTTGCGGCAGCAATGGCAGGCGTCGGTTCTGCAATCGGCGTCGGAACGGCAGGTAAAGCCGCAGCAGGCGTCACTTCAGAGGATCCGGATAAGTTTTCCAAATGTTTGGTCTTGCAACTTTTGCCGGGCACACAAGGCATCTACGGCTTGCTCGTGGCGTTCTTGGTGTTTGTCAAAATCGACCTTTTCGGCGAGGTGGCAAGAATTTCCGTCAGCGGCGGTCTTGGTTTGATGGCGGCGTGCCTGCCTATGGCAATCGTAGGTTTGATAAGTGCGCTTTATCAATCAAAAGTCGCATGCAGCGGTATCGCACTCGTTGCAAAGCGTCCCGAAGAAAGCGGAAAAGCAATCATCTTGACGGTTATGGTTGAAACCTACGCTGTTTTGGCACTTCTCGTTTCTCTTCTCGGCGTCATGATGCCCGCAACGGAATCTCTCCTCGAAGCAACTGCAAGCGCAGCACTCATCGCATAAAAGTTTTTATGAGCAAAGAAGCGATTGTTGAAAAAATAATATCCGACGCGCATCTGAGGGCGGATGCTATCATCGGTGAGGCAAACGCCAAAGCCGACGAGGTCATTTCTGCGGCGGCAGAAGAGTGCAAGGCGTATTTGTACAATTTCAAGGCGGAAACCGACAAAATGGTTTTCGACGTTGAAGCACGCTCCAAAACGGTTGCGGAGTTGGACGCCAAAAAGCTCGCTCTCGCAGCAAAGACAAAGGTTTTGGACGTCGTGTACGAGCGCACGTTGGACAATTTGAGAAACCTCGACAAAGACACGTATTCCGAGCTTATTTTTGCCATGCTTCAAAACGCCAAGGACGGCGACGTCGTGACTATATCCAAAAGAGAAAAGGATATCGTCACAACAGAATCGCTTGCGCAATTCGCAAAAGAAAAGGGAATTTCCCTCACTCTTTCGGACAAGCTCGGCGATTTTGACGGCGGCGTGATTTTGAGCGAGAACGGAGTTGACAAAAATTTCACTTTCGAGATTGAAGTCGCACTTCTCAAAGAGCAAACGGAAGCAAACGTAGCAAAGGAAATCTTCGGCTGATATGTCATACAAATTTCTGTATCAAAACGCCCAAATAAAAAGCAGAGAAAGCAAACTTCTCACTCAACAAGGAGTGCAGAGGCTTCTCGACGCGTCCGACGCAAAGGAAGCGTCGAGAGCTCTTGCCGAACTCGGCTTCGGGACGGACGGCGAAAACTTCGACGTCGTTTTCAAGCGTGCGGAAGAAGAAAACGTCGCTCTTCTGAAAGAAATGAACGAGGGCGGCGCGCTTGATGCGTTTTTGATCGAGAACGATTATATCAACCTCAAAATTTTGCTCAAAGCGTACGTTGCGGGGACAAACGCTCAAACTTTTGCCCCGAACGGACTTTTTGACGTCGAAGCGTTGCAGACCGCAATAGAAACGGGTGAAGTTGCCGCTTTGCCTAGGCAAATGCAAGAGATTATTCTCAAAACGCAAGAGGGAATTGCAAGCGGCGAAATAAGCGCGCACAAACTGGACGTAGACGTTGACAAAACTCAATACGCACATCAACTCGAACTTTGCAAGAAGAGCGGAAAGATCGCAAAAGAGTATTTTGAAAAAAGAATAGACTACCTCAATATATCTTCTTTTGAGAGATCCAGACGGCTTAATCTTGACGTAGAGTTTTTTGAAGAGTGCTTTATCGAGGGCGGAAAGATTGCGCTTTCCACGCTTGAAAGCGTGTGGGAATTCCATGGCGACGATTTGCTCGCGCCGTTCAAGCAAACTTGCTATTTCGAGGACGTAAAGACGCTCGACGAAGGCGGAAAACTCGTTGTTTTTGAAGTGAAAAGCGACAACGCTTTGCTCAAACTGTGGAAGGAAGAAAAGGACGATTTGTATTCAATCTCGCCTATCGTAGCCTTCTATATGAGCAGAAAAACCGAACTTAAAATCGCAAAACTCATCGTGGCAGGCGTGAAAAATCACGTTGCGCCGCAAATAATCAAAGAAAGGATGCGTGAACTCTATGCGTGACAATGCAATCGCAGTGTGCGGTGACAAAGACAGCGTGCTTGCATTCAAGGCAATCGGCCTTGACGTTTTCTGCGTGGACGACGAGTATCAGGCAAGAGACACTATTCATGCGCTTGCAAGGAAGTATTCCGTCATTTTCGTTACGGAAAAAGTTGCTTTGCAAGCCGAAACGCTTATCAACCGTTACAAATCCCGTCCATATCCCGTCATCGTGCCGATACCGTCGGCAGAGGGCAACAAGGGCGTGGGGCTTGCAGGCATAAAAGCCAACGTGGAAAAGGCGATAGGCGCAGACATATTATTCGACAAAGAGAACAAATAAGAGGACGAAAATGGAAACTGGAAAAATCGTAAAGGTATCCGGACCGTTGATTGTTGCAGAGGGCATGTCCCAATGCAAAATGTACGACGTGGTTCACGTGAGCGAAAAGAAACTCATCGGTGAAGTTATAGAACTTCGCGGCGACCGCGCGTCCATACAGGTTTATGAAGAAACGAGCGGACTCGGCCCCGGCGAAAACGTATATTCGACGGGCGCGCCCCTTTCCGTCGAGCTTGCCCCCGGTCTTATCGAGGGCATATACGACGGTATTCAAAGACCGCTTGCAAAACTCAAAGAAGTGGCGGGCAATCGTATCGAAAGAGGCGTGTATCTTCCCGCAGTAGACCATGAAAAGAAGTGGACTTTCGAGCCGAAAGTTACCGTGGGCGACAGCGTCGAGAGCGGCAGCGTGCTCGGCGTCGTGCAAGAAAACGTCCTTGTTTTGCACAAAATCATGACTCCTTACGGCGTAAAAGGCGTCGTCAAGGAAATCAAGCAAGGCGACTTTACCGTTGACGAAACAATTTGCGTCGTCGAAACGGAAAAGGGCGACGTCAACGTCGCCATGCTTCAAAAGTGGCCCGTCAGAAAGGGCAGACCTTACCGTGAAAAACTTTCGCCGAAAGCTCCGCTCGTCACGGGACAAAGAGTCATCGACACGTTGTTCCCGATTGCAAAGGGCGGCGTTGCGGCAGTCCCCGGTCCGTTCGGAAGCGGCAAAACCGTTGTGCAACACCAACTTGCAAAGTGGGCGGACGCAGACATCATCGTGTACGTCGGTTGCGGCGAGCGCGGAAACGAAATGACGGACGTTCTCAACGAGTTCCCGACGCTTATCGACCCCAAGAGCGGTCAACCGCTTATGAAACGCACCGTGCTTATCGCAAACACTTCGGATATGCCCGTGGCCGCGCGTGAAGCGTCGATATACACCGGCATCACCATTGCGGAATATTTCAGAGATATGGGCTATTCGGTGGCAATCATGGCAGACTCCACTTCCCGTTGGGCAGAGGCTCTTCGCGAAATGAGCGGTCGTCTTGAAGAAATGCCCGGTGAAGAGGGCTATCCCGCCTACCTCAGCTCTCGCCTTGCGGAATTTTACGAAAGAGCGGGCATCGTCAAAGTTTTGGGACAAGAAAACACCGTCGGTTCGATTACGGCAATCGGCGCGGTTTCGCCTCCCGGCGGCGACTTGTCCGAGCCCGTATCGCAAGCAACGTTGCGTATAGTCAAAGTGTTCTGGGGACTTAGTGCGTCGCTTGCTTACAAACGTCACTTCCCGGCAGTCGATTGGCTCACCAGCTATTCGCTTTACGCAGAACGTCTCGGCGAATGGTACACCGACAACGTTGACGAAGAGTGGATGAAATTGCGCGCAAAGTGCATGCGTATATTGCAAGAAGAGGCGCAACTCGACGAAATCGTAAGACTCGTCGGTATGGACGCACTTTCTCCCGAAAATCGTCTGACTATGGAAACGGCAAAGTCCATAAGAGAGGACTATTTGCACCAGAACGCTTTCCACGAAGTCGACACGTTCTCGTCCCTCCGCAAGCAAGAGTATATGCTCCGTCTTATCCTCACGTTCGACGAGCTTGCAAAAGACGCGCTTACAAAGAACGTGGACATCGAGGACGTGCTCGAACTCGGCGTAAGAGAACAAATCGGCAGAGCGAAGTATATCCCCGAAAGCGAAATGAACAAATTTGACGAAATTCTTGCCGAAATCAAGAGCGAAATGCGCGCTCTCACCGATGAAGGAGGCATGTGATGTTAAAAGAATACAACACCATTAGAGAAATTGTCGGCCCGCTTATGCTCGTTGAGGGCGTTGAGGGCGTCAAATATAACGAACTTGTCGAGATAAGACAGGAAAACGGCGAAGTCAGAAGCGGCAAAGTGCTTGAAATCAACCGCGACAAAGCTCTCGTGCAGCTTTTCGAGGCGTCGCAAGGCATAAAAATGGCAACTTCGAAGGCGAGATTCCTCGGCCACGGCATCGAACTCGGCGTGAGCGAAGATATGCTGGGCAGAGTTTTCGACGGCATGGGCAGACCGCGCGACGGCGGCGCACCCATTATCCCCGAAATGAAACTCGACATCAACGGTCAACCGATAAACCCCGTTGCGCGCGACTATCCCAACGAGTTTATTCAAACGGGTATAAGCGCAATCGACGGTTTGAACACGCTTGTCAGAGGTCAAAAACTTCCCGTGTTTTCGATGTCGGGTATGCCGCATGCCGAACTTGCGGCGCAAATCGCAAGACAGGCAAAAGTTTTGGGCAGCGACGCAAAATTCGCAGTCGTGTTTGCGGCAGTCGGTATCACTTTTGAAGAAGCGGACTTTTTTATCAGCGATTTCAGAAAGACGAGCGCAATCGAAAGAGCTGTCATGTTCATCAACCTTGCAAACGATCCCGCAGTCGAGCGTATTTCCACGCCTCGTATGGCGTTGACGGCGGCGGAATACCTTGCGTTTGAAAAGGATATGCACGTTTTGGTCATCACCACCGACATCACCAACTACGCAGAAGCGTTGCGCGAGGTTTCGGCGGCAAGAAAGGAAGTTCCCGGCAGACGCGGATACCCCGGCTATATGTACACCGACCTTGCAAGCATGTACGAGCGTGCCGGCAGAATCGTGGGAAAGAAAGGCTCTATCACTCAAATTCCTATCCTTACGATGCCCGAGGACGACAAGACGCACCCCATTCCCGACCTTACCGGTTACATCACGGAGGGGCAAATCATCATTTCGCGTGAACTTTACAAGAAAGGCATCGTGCCGCCCATCGACGTTTTGCCGTCCTTGTCGCGTCTGAAAGACAAGGGCATAGGCAAGGGCAAGACGAGAGAAGATCACGCCGACACCATGAACCAACTTTTCAGTGCGTACGCGCAAGGAAAAGAGGCAAAGGAATTGAGTTCCATTCTCGGCGACGCCGCTCTTACCGAAACGGACAAGAAGTACGCAAAATTTGCTGATGAGTTTGAAAAACAATACGTATCGCAAGGCTTCGACGTCAATCGCGATATAGAAGAAACGCTTGATTTGGGCTGGAAACTCCTCAAAATATTGCCCAAGAGCGAGCTTAAACGTATTCGCGACGAGTATATCGAAAAATACCTCGAAAAAGACGAGGAAGAAAAATAATCATGAGCAAACTTAACGTAAACCCAACCAGAATGGAATTAAGACGGCTCAAAAACCGTCTTAAAACCGCAACGAGAGGCCACAAACTCTTGAAGGATAAATCTGACGAAATGATACGTCAGTTTATGCTTTACGTGCGCGAAAACAAGCGTTTGAGAGAGGAAGTGGAAGAGGAACTGGGCGATTCGCTCAAATCCTTTATGCTCGCGCGTGCGGTGTCCAGCGACGCTGTGATAGAAGAGGCAATCGCAATGCCCTCGGCAAAAGTCACGCTCGAAACGTCCTCGAAAAACGTCATGAGCGTCAACGTGCCCGTTTTCACCGTCACGGAAGGGGAAAGCAAAGACTTGTATCCGTATTCGTTTGCAAGCGTCACGAGCGAGCTTGACAGCTCCATATCTTCGCTCACCGAACTGTTGCCCAAACTTTTGAAACTTGCGGAAGTTGAAAAGACGTGCAATATGCTTGCCGACGAGATCGAAAAGAACAGGCGCAGAGTCAACGCGCTCGAATACGTTATGATTCCGCAGCTGGAAGAAACCATAAAGTACATCGTCATGAAGCTCGACGAAAACGAGAGAGGCGCAACGACAAGACTTATGAAGGTAAAGTCGATGCTCGAAGAGAGACAGGAACAAGAATAATATTTATAATTTTAATTCCGCTTGCCATGTGCAGGCGGATTGTATTTTGAGGCAAATATGACTTACGAAAATTGTGTTGTCGAAAACAAAATATTAGATGAAGAACGCGCATTTTACGGCGCGCGTAACGTCAAAGTTAAAAACGTGTCCATCGACGGCCCGGCCGACGGCGAGAGCGCGTTCAAAGAGTGCCGAGATGTCGAGTGCAAGGATTGCTTTTTTAATTTGCGTTATCCGTTTTGGCACGACCATAATCTTGCAATCGAGAACTGCGAGATGACCGAGCTTTGCAGAGCCGCGCTTTGGTACAGCGAAAACATACGTATCAAAAACGTAAAAATGCACGGCATCAAAGCCTTGCGGGAATGCAAAAACGTCACAATCGATTCATGCGATATCGTATCTCCCGAATTCGGCTGGTCGACGCACGGAATAAATATGGCAAATTCGCATGCGGAAAGCGAGTATTTTATGATGCGCGCAACGGCAATTCGTTTCAAAAACGTGGACTTCAAGGGCAAATACAGCTTCCAATACATCAAGGACGCAGTGTTCGAGGATTGCAATTTCGACACGAAAGACGCATTTTGGCACGCCGAAAACGTGTGCGTCAAAAACTGCGTCGTAAAGGGAGAGTATCTTGCGTGGTATTGCGACGGCGTAACTTTCGAACATTGCAAAATCATAGGAACGCAACCGCTTTGCTATTGCAAGAATCTCAAACTCATCGATTGCGAGATGATAGACTGTGATTTTGCGTTTGAAAGAAGCGACGTCGAAGCAACCGTAACCACGCCCGTGATAAGCGTAAAGAACGTCAAAGACGGTTTTGTTAAACTTCCGTCGGTTGACGAAATCATTTGCGAGGGAGACGAGTTCAAAGGCAAAATCATCGTGACCGACAAATAATCGCATAAAAGCGGACAATGTGATTTTTCAAATCGCTTTGCCCGTTTTTTTGATGTTTTTGAAAAAAGAGCGTAACCTTTTTGGGGCGTTTAAATTTTGTTAATTAATGCAAAAAAAACGAACCGTCAATCTAAAAGCATGTCTTTCACGCAGCCGCAATAAACTTGTCGATACACGTCCCACTCTCGACAAAGCACGATTGAGCGGAGATATCCGTCGCGCTTTTTGAAGTCGGAATCGAGATATTTCACGCCGAGATTGTTTGCAATCTCGTTGCCGATTCGGTTTATGAGAGGAGCGTTTTTGTGCGGACTTACCGTGAGGGTGGTTGCAAAATAGTCGAAATCGTCGGAGTGAGCTTTCAGATATTCGGCGGTTTTTTCAAGACGTAATGTGAAACAGAGCTCGCATCTCGCGCCGCCTTCGAGGTCGTTTTTGTGCCCCTTGACGTAGGAAATATATTCGCTTTCGTATTGGTCGGGAACGATAAGCCGTACGCCTTCAAAATGCGAAATCACATCTTTAAGTGCGTTTTCACGCTTGATAAACTCTTCTTTTGGCAAGATATTGGGATTGTAATAAAACACCGTCACGTCAAAGTGCGGGGTGAGATATTCAAGTACGCTGCTTGCGCAAGGTCCGCAACACGCATGCAAAAGAAGTCGTGGCTTTTGCGCGGACGCTTCGGCAAGTTGCATTTCATATTCGATTGTGCCTACTTGGGGAGTTTTGTTTTTCATATTTTCAGTATATCATAACAATGCGAGAAAACGCCAACTATTTTGTTATTGTTTTATCAAATATGCTGTGTTATAATTCAAAGTGTATTTACGCGCGCGAGCATATACGAGATTTTGCTCGTCGCAACGGAGGCTGTATGGCAGAGTGCGTATTGAAAGCCCTGAATATAAAAAAGACTTTCGTCACCGGCGAGGTTGAAACGCCTGTGTTGAAGGGCGTCGATTTCACGCTTGACGAGGGCGAGTTTGTGGCAATCGTAGGCGAATCGGGAAGCGGAAAATCCACGCTTTTGTATATTCTTGCCGGCATTGACAAACCGAGCGAGGGTAGAGTCGAGCTTTTGGGACAAGACCTTTGCAACGCTCCCGACGAGGAAATCGCGCGGATGAGAAGAAGAGATTTTTCTTTTGTCTATCAGTTCGACAATCTCGTGCCCAATCTCACCGTGTACGAAAACGTGACGTTGCCCTTGATGCTCGACAAGAAGAAGGAGAGCGAATACAAGGCTCGTGTGGACGAAATTTTGCAATATCTCGGTATTGCAAAACGCAAGGACGCTTATCCTCGTCAGCTTTCGGGAGGCGAGCAACAGCGCGTTGCCATTGCGAGAGCCCTTGCGACAAATCCGAAAATCATCTTCCTTGACGAGCCGACGGGCAGTCTTGACAAGGAGCGCGGCCGTCAGGTTATGGAACTTTTGAAAGACATAAATTTAAGTCGCGGCGTCGCGCTTGTCATGGTCACTCACTCTCCCTCTCACGCGGAGTATGCATCTCGCATCGTCACGATGGAAGACGGACTACTCATCTGATTTTTTTATGGCAATGTTCAAACTGGCTCTGAAAAACATCACGTCGAAACCGATGCGGTTTGTCGCCACGACTTTGGCAGTCGCGGTTGTAGTCGCGATGATTTTTTGCATGATTTCTTTCAAGGGTGCGGTTTTCGACTATATTTATGCCACCGAAACGGCTTCGGCAGGCGTGAGCGACATCACGATTTCCACCAACAGCACAAGCGATCGCATCATGAAAGACGATCCGCTGCAAAGCGTCGAGGGTATAGAGCAAATCGTACCGTCACTCAAACTTTACGCAATGTACGGAGAGGAATACGTCGGCGTGCGCGGTTTCAAAAAAGGACAGCTCGAAACGCTTGCAAAAATAGAGATTGTCGAAGGCGACATAGCCAAGTTGCAAAGCGGAGAGCGGAGCGACGATATAATCGTATCGCAAGATGCGGCAAAACATTTCGGATGGAGCGTGGGCGACAGGGCGGAGTTTGTGCTAGGAACGAAAAAAGTGGTTTGCTATATCGGCGCAATCGCAAAGCAAAGCGGATATTTTCTTGACGACGCACCTTATTTGATGCTCGGGCTCACCGAGAACTTTTCAAAACTCATACTTTCAAGCGAAAATCTTTGCAACGAGATTCACGTCGTTCTGAGCGACAAAACGAAAGTGGATGCAACCGTAAATGCGATTTTGGCAATGGACGCCTACAAAGATATGCTCGTTTCGCCGTCAAAGGACGCAAAGTATATCGAAGAACAAACTCAAAGTTTGACAGCTCCTATCGTGCTTGCGGGCGGAGCGGTGCTTGCGCTGGGCATTGCGTTTATCGTGCTGTTGTTTATGATGAGCGAGGGCGAAAAAGTCAATCTCATATCAAAGCTCAAAGTCGTGGGCGCAACAAAAAAACAAATATTTGCGTTGTTCGTCACGGAAAGTGCGATTCAAGCATGTATCGGCACTCTTGTAGGCTCTGCGCTTGCGGTGGGAATTTTCGTAGGACTTTTGAAACTCACCTTGTCGCAAAGCGTAACTTTCGGCATATCGGTAGGATATTTATTCCTCGCAGGCGGAATCGGACTTGTCTGCTCGATTTTGAGTTCGCTCCTGCCTATTTTGCGTTCTTTCAAAGGCAGTATAAGGGAAAATCAACTTGACGTAAGCAAGCCGTCGAAGGTGGGCGTTGCGCTCGTAGTTTTGTTTACATTGCTCACGATTGCGAGCGTCGTTGTCGAATTTTGTGTTCCGACCGCAAGGGCGATTACAGCGGTATTTTCAATGATTTTTGCCATTGCGTTGCTTGCCGTCGCTTGCTCGAAAGTTCTTAAAATCAGCGGAAAAGTTATAGCAAAAACTCACTCTCCCGCAATAAAAATAGGTGCGAAAAGCATTGTGCGCGACAAGCGTTTTGCGCGTTCGGTGACCATGCTCACCGTCGGTATGACCATTGCGATGATGCTGTTTATGGCGTATTCGCTTACGACGAGCATATTTACGTCCTACGTTGACGAGTTCAAAGACATGGTGTTTGTCACCAACATTCAAGCCGACGTAGACGTTTCCCGGTTCGAGCAAATCGACGGCGTGAAGTCCGCAACCAAAATGGTGTGGAGCAATGCCGATTTGATTGTGGACGGCAAGGAAAAAACAATGAACGTACTCGGTTCGAAAGACGTTCTTGAAATGGTGGATTTTGAGTATATTACGCCAAAAACAACGGTTTACGAACGCATTTCAAGCGATAAACCGTATGTTTTTGTAGATTATGCTCTATGCGAACTGTACGGGGTTCAAGAGGGCGATACGCTTGAGATGACGCTTGACGGCGCAAAGAAATCTGTCGTCGTGGGCGGCATATTGAAGCACACGCTGTTTAGCGGCAACTACGTGGTTTTGTCGCAGGAAAGCATTGAAAACCTGTTCGGCAAAAAGGTTGACACCGTGCTCGCAATCATTGACGGAGATATGGATTCGACCATCGGATTGTTGCGCGAAAAGTTTGCAGGCAACAACTATTACGTCATCGAAACGCTTGAAGCGTTCAAGTGGGAAATGGAAAGCATGCAATCCGTGTTCGACCTCATCGGCACGCTTGCCGTCGTCGTGACGATTTTCATTTTTGCGGTTACGGTCGTGTCTACGCTCATCGGCAGAGCGACGTCGCAAAAGGGCAGAGTTGCGTTGCTCAACGCAGGTATGTCCAAAAATTCGTTGCTGGGTGCGGAAGTGTTTGAGCACGCTCTCGTTGCAGTGGTTTCGTTTGCCGTATCGTTTGCGTTTTCGGTGCTTATCACTTCGAGCCTTATCCATGCACTCCGTCTGTTCGGACTTTACTTCGAGTTTATGTACGAAGCGTGGGTGGTGGCTTGCGTGGGCGGCGCAATGAGCGCGGGTTATACTCTCGTACCCCTTGCGCTTTGCTTCAAAAAAGGTTATAATATCAAAAAGGTATAGATATGAAAAAGTCGAAAAACGTCCTTATATTGTTGCTTGCCCTCGTGCTTTTGATGAGCGCGAGTCTTGTTGCGTGCAACAATCGAGGAAATGCCGCGCAAAAAGAGCGTGCAAACCAGACGAGCAGAGTTGAGCAAACGTTTCTTTCGGGCATAAACGAAAAATGGAGCGCAAATCTTTCGGATGAGGAGATTGCGACGCTTGAAAATGCGGGAGATTACGTCGTCACGAAAGGTTGGACGAGCCTTGTTTGTGACGTAGTAAACGCTTCGAGTTTGCAAACCGCAAAGATAAAGTCGCTTGCCGATTCGCTTGAAAGCGAGGGAGGGAAGAAACTTCTCAAAGAGTTTTCGAACAACGCAGAGCTTCTCGTGCCTATGCTCAAACAAATCGGGCTTACCGCAAGCGACGTTTCTACGCTTGCCTACGATTTGATTTCAAAACTTATAAGCGACGGTAGAAACACCGTTTCGAATATAGTCGACCGTTTGGACAACGTGAAAGACGTTATGATTCGAAACTCTGCAAGTGCGGCGGCACTCGAAAACGTGTCCGCCAACAGAGCGGTGTTGAACCTTGCAAAGCAATCGCTCAACGCAACCGACGCGCAAAAGAGCGAGATGCAGAGTGCGCTTTCAAACGCGCAAAGCGCAATGAGCGAGTTGATTGCGTTTGCATACGACACCTCGGTCAACACGCTGACGGACGAGCTTTATTCAAAACTTTTCGGCGACGACGGCGCACTGTCCAACGTGTCCGAGAGCGAATTGGCAACGCTTGTGAGCGCGCTTTTGAGCAACGTTTCGAGGCTCAAAAACGCTCTTACGCAAAGCGAAATCGAAAAACTCGACGTCGCGCTCGATTTGTTTATAAGCAATTTCGACAACAAGAGCATATCTTCGGCGGTGTATTCGCAAATCATCAAATACGCAAAATACGCGTATATGGCGGTTGACGTGATACCTTCTCTTTGCGACGTTGCGCTTGCAAGCAAGGACGTGATGTCGAACAAGGATTTCATCACCGACTTTTTGAGCGTCGTAAAACTAGACGAAGAGAAAAAACTCAACGAGTCCACAAGTTCGCTCAACAAACTCGTTTTGGCGGCAAGGCTTATCGACGGAGTTATGGAAAGCGGCAAGTTTGACCAAAACTGCATAAACGGACTTATCGACAGAGTTTGCGAGCAAGGAGCGGAAGGCTATCAAAAGGCTATGCCGGTGATAATTCTCGACCTTCTTCTCAACGTGTCCGATCTCGTCAAAGAAATCGAGGGCGATACTTTGACGCCCGCACATTCCGATATAATCGATCAAGATACGCTTTTGATTATGCTCGGTTCGCTGTTTTTCAACGCAAATATCGACAAGCTCAAACAGAGCTATTACGATTTTGAAATGAATCCTACTCAAAAGAATTTGTCCGCGCTGTACACGACGGCGTCCCTTTGCGGCTTTGAAAGCATAATTGGCGAGAGCAATCCAAACAAGCTCCCGGCGGAAGTTACAGACGAAACTTTGCCGTATATCAAGAGCTGGTACAACTGGTATATCGGCAAAATCGAGGACGTCAGCACAAAGATTGCGTCTTGTATTCCTGCGGTCAAAAACGATTTGAAAGCGTTTATCGCCGATTATTATGAGGAAAACTCGGCAAGTCGAGCCGCAATAAAACAAATCGCAAATTGGCAAATCTTCACAAGCGACGTTGACAGCAACGACGTGCAAAACGTATATATGCCCGTTTTGTCCGAAAGCAAAATTCTCGGCGCGGCGATTTTGTTTGTGTGGTGAAACGCTTGACAGCGTATGAAAAATAGGATAATATCAAAATAGATAAAAAAATATCGAATCAAAAACGATGTGCGTCGGCAAAACGGAGTGTAGGGTGCGCCCGAAACGATGGCAACAACCGACAAGAGAACGGAGTGTAAGATGACGAGCAAAATCGCAACATTTTTGCGCTACCGTTTGAGGTGGCGCATTTTTTTTGAAAGGAGTGTCAAATATGAAAAAGATAGGCGTTGTGGGCATAGTCCTCAAAGGCGACAAGAGCGTTGCTGTCGAAATGCAAAAAGTTTTGAGCGATTTTGCGGATATTATCATCGGGCGTATGGGCGTGCCGCGAGAGGAAGCCAACGCAATCGCACTTATCGTCGAGGGTACGCAGGAGCGTATATCCGCGCTTACGGGCAAACTCGGACGATTTGAAAGTTTGCACGTTAAGTCTGCAATAACTTCGTTTGAAGTTTAACACCTTTTCGAAGACGGAATTGGAGTCGCAAGGCGACGACCGTAGCGAGCGCCGAGCTTTCGTCGCACACAAGCTCCTTTTGCTTCAACCACAACAAGTTG
>ENA-OZUR01000067-OZUR01000067.1-human-gut-metagenome-genome-assembly--contig:-NODE-67-length-28664-cov-5.920340_pt1 | contig 28664 bp, 42 predicted proteins | sample MGYA00243435_ERZ654025 | MGnify/ENA primary metagenome ERZ654025 (study PRJEB26926, sample SAMN06164585) | human gut metagenome | biome: ENVO:00009003; feature: ENVO:2100002; material: ENVO:00002003... | reverse complement strand
ACGAGATCTGCGCATGTCTCGTGGGCTCGGAGATGTGTATAAGAGACAGTTTTAATGGTGTATATTTTCTATTGTACCCAATGTAAATAAGTGCTATCATAAAATAAAACAAGTACATTTGAAACATTTTATGATTTGAGAGTGTGCTTGCAGGTTAGTAGCATATTGCCAATAACTGAATACAAAAAATGTAGGTTCTGGTCATTTTAGAAAGGAGCATTGTTTATGAAAAAATTTAGTAAAAGATTGTTTACCTCGTTGGTAGCGTTTTGTATGCTTTTTTCTGTGAGTGCGGTTCCTGCTTTTGCAGCGGAAACAACAACGGAAATAACGGATACTCAACAGCCGGTAGTCATTGGAGAATATGACGGATACTTAACCGATGTTATGATTTCCGATGGTGTCACCAAAAGAGCAGTCGCTAATGTTCGTATTAACTCTTATGCAACTTATGATGAGGATGATGGGATTCAAGTTCATGTGAAGTTGTATGTACCGTGGTATGAATCTCCAAAACCGGAGTTCACTGGTATGACTGGTACAGTTAATGTGCTTATGAACAAAAAATCCACCAATACGGCATTTGCAGAATTAGCCGACGGTGAAGAAACAATCGAAACTGATGTGGATACTGGAAGAACAGGTAATAGCGGAGATAAGGGAACGGTTTCTGTTTCTGGTGTTGCTACCGCTAATAATGCCTTAGCAGGCGGTGGAGCTTTCGCTATTTCTTACCCTGTGACACTTCCCTAATTAAATGCAAAACAGTTGTGAATTAAGGTTGGTAATAGGTAAAATGAAACGGTTATTGGCAATATGCGTATGTTTTTTTATGTGTGTAGGCTTATGTTCGTGTGATTCTTCCCAAACTCGGTCGGTATCATCATATAACTGGTCTTTAGAATTTATTACTGATTTAGATGGTAATATGTTATTCTCAGGTTCAGTGCATGATGACATACCAGTATTGGATTTGACATTGAGTTTTGAAGAAAAAAGTTTTATCTTAACAGATAACACTCATAAACAAGAATGGACAGGTACATATTCGCTTGAAAAGATTGACAATTCTTCTTCGAAACTCGGATTAACTTTTGAAAATTTAGAGGAGCCTGTTACAGGCGTATATGGAACAAGAGTTTATTCTGATGATTCAGAAAGCGCAACAATTACATTACAAACTGATGAAAATATCCTGTCTTTTGTTGGAGAAGATTCATAAATAAAAACAGCCGCTGTAGGAACAAAATCCTACAACGGCTGTTTTTATTTCCACGGCCTGCGCCGGAAGTTCATACCAGACTGTTTTATCAGCGGGGATTTCTTGAACAGCTTTTTCAAAAGGCTTCGTTCCTCTTGTGAGAGCCGCTTGTATTTGAGCCGGAACGCCTTGCAGAATATCTCCGTGAATTGCTGAACCCTGTCCCCCGGAGATTGCATGGCCTTTTGTACTTCCCGTATAAGTTCATCGGCAGGCGTGGTATCCGGCGCACTTTCGCTGTCATTTTCGTGCGCCTTGCGTATATCATGGAGAATGACGTCCCATGTTTTGTGCGTCACATGGCAGAAAAAATCTTCTTCCTCTATCTGACAGGCTTCCAACACTTTGATTGCCCGGTCTGCCGCAGCTTCGGGGTGTTCTTCCAGTACCATAGCCCGTAAAGCAGCCAGTGAGCTGTTTGTGTCATGGAAGTGCATGGTTGCTATCCCGTCCACATAGATTTCTGCGTCTGCCAGCAATTCCTTAAATTTTTCATGGGAGATAATCTCACACAGCAGCCGGTTATTGAAGCGTTCACTTTTCAGCAGTTCCACGACTTCATCACTCAAATGTAATTCTTCTATCGGGGTGTTTTCATATCTCCGATTATTGGTAAGGCCGAGCAGATAGTCAACCGACACCTGATAGAAGTCTGCCAGCTTCAACAGGCTGCCGTGGTTAATTTCCTTGTATTCGTCGTTGTCGTTTTCATAACTGCCGAGGGCTGATTTTGAAATGCCGGTTTCCTGTGCCAGTTCTTCCAGATTCAAGCCCCGTTCCACCCGTAAATCTTTCAGGCGTTCCTGTACGGAAATGCGGGTTTTCATAAACACATCGCTCCTTCCTGCGGCTGGCTGCCGCTGTTATTCCTTATTATACCATATACCGTTCCGAAATCGTGGAATTTTTCGATTTTGGGGCGGTTTTCCTATTTTATGGACATACGGGAAAGGGTTCAAAAATGAGCTATGATTAAGTCAGTTCATCGATGGATTATTTCCAATCGAATGACCGGCCTGATGGGATATGCTCCCCGGCGATGTAGCGCAACGACCTGCGGCAAGGAAATGGAGGAACCTTGACCGCAGCGAGCGTACCAACGGGAACGAAACGCCGCTGTGAGATTCAGGGGCAGGAACGACAGCAGGACAACCCGGCAGAACTGATACCAAAACGCTACCCAAACACGACAAATCGGCGGGGTGTAGTCTGCCCCGTCCGTAATACTATGGGGCATTTCAAAGCGGCTCTATGGCCGTATTTTCCTTGAAAATCGCCCCGAAACATGACACCAAAAACCTTTATCCGCCTGTTCCCGTTGTTACGGCTGAAATGGGCGGATTTTCTATGATAGGAGGCACTATGCCGAGAATGAGCAAGAAACGGAAGTTGGAGCTTTCCTTCTTCCTCAATGACCGGGGGCGTGTGGCCTACAACGACCTGTGCCGGAAGTGCCAGCATAAGTGCAAGCAGAGTTTCCGGGCTGTCGTGATAGACTGCCCCCATTACCTGTCAAAACGAGCCAAGCGAAAGGAGAAAATCAGTTAAATGGAATTTGAATTTATGAGCGCAGACACGGTTCTGCCGCCTTGTATGCCGCTACCCGCCGCAATGCTTCGGCTGCCGATCAGCAGCACAGCAAAAGTCATGTATGCCCGTCTGCTGAACACCACCCTTACGGCAGGGATAGAGGATAGCAACGGCATTTTGTTTGTCCGTTTTCCTATCATGGAATTAGCGGCAGCCCTCTCCCGCAGCCCCGTCACTGTGAAGCGTTCCCTGAAAGAATTGGAGGACATCGGGCTTATCCTGCGGGTGCGCCGGGGTGTGGGAGAACCAAACCGCATTTACACGCTGCTTCCCAAAGGAGGGCTGCCATGATAAATGAGAAGCTGGAAAAGCTGAATCAGGAGATTGCCAAAGGCGAAGCCAGACTGCGGCGGGCGCAGCATGAAGAAAAAATACTGGAACACCAGGTGAAGCAGCTTACCCGGAAGGAACGGACGCACCGGCTCTGTACCAGAGGAGCTATGCTGGAAAGTTTCCTTTTAAGGCCGGAAGTGCTGACAGACGAGGATGTGATGGACATTCTGAAACAGGCATTTTCTCAAAGTGGCATGAAGGAAATAGTTGCAGAAAGCGTGAAAGGGCGGGTAGCCGGGGAATCCCTTACGGAGTAAGGGCGCAACTATACACCGGTCAAGCCGGTGCGTTGCGCCCTGCCGGGGGCTTCCTGCGGAAAGCGGATGATTTTCAGCACCGTTGCGGCTGCTTCCAATCATCACAGGGGACGCTACACTTCCCCTGCGCTGGCTGCGCCAGCTACCCCTTTGTGGACTTGCCGCCCGGGAACACCTTGCGCTGCAAGCTGTTCCCGTCCAGCAAGTTTACAATTTATCTATTCCAAAACAGGACTGCCCGTAGTATAATAAAGCTAATGACGAACACTATCTAAGGAGATGGTTTTATGTATGGATTGATTGCTTTGAATTTCATCATACCCTTTGTTATGGTTTTTGTAGGATATATCTTAAAGAAGCACCCGGTAAAAGATATGACATCCGGTAACGGATACAATACGCCTACATCTCGGAAGTCACAAGAGCATTGGGATTATGCACAAAGCATAGCACCTAATATTTTTATTGGTATTGGCAAAACATTAGGTTTGGTAGAAATCGTTTTGTGTATATCCTTACTTCTTCTTAATATTTCTACACAGACTACCGTATTTGCAGGAGTAGTTGTTGGAATTATTTTTCTGATTTTTGGATTTTATAAAACAGAAACTGGAATTACAAATAATACGCAACACGATACAACAAAGAAGAGGAGCCACAAAAGCGGCTCCTCTTGCTATTTCCGGGGGATGCGGGGGTATATCTCAATTTCAAAGTCGTCGGGCTTTAGGCGTTTGCCGGGGACAGCGATTTTCTTATAGACCACCTTTTCCACGACATCCTTGAGCATTTCGTTCTTTTCCTCGGCGGAGGGCAAGGAATGGTAGACCTCGATGAGGTTCTTGACCTTTGGGATGATGTTCTTTCGGTTCGCCTCGCGCTCCTCCTCGACGACAACCTCCTGCCGGAGAGAGGCGGCCAGCTCCTTTGCGGCGTTGATTTTCTCCGCCAGAGAGCGGGAGCGGTCCAGAAACGTGTCCACATCGTAGACCCCCTGCTCCAATAGGTCGTGCGTCCGTTCAAGCTGCTTTTGCAGGCGGCCAAGATCGCCCTCGGCGCGTTGCAGAGCTTTTTGCTTTATCTCGGCGTTGGAGGCAACGCGATGCTCAGGGCTATTCGTCTCGGTCCATTCCAGCTCGTAGCCGGATAACCATTCAGTGAGGCCAGCGAGGATGCGCTCCTCAACGATGTCCAGCCGGGTGGAAACGTTCGGGCACCCATGCGTCCGGCAGACAAGGCTCCCGGCATCGGGCCGGGCAGCACTGGTGGCGCGCCCCATGGCGTGGCCGCAGCAGGCACAAAAGACAACGCGGGTCAGAGGGTTCTTAACAGATAGGTCGATGTGCGTGGAGCTGTTGACGCGGCGCTTCACCATTTCATTCGCAATATCAAAAACCTCCTGCTCGATGATGGCCGGATGACGGCCCTCAAAGACATGGACCTCATCGGCATCGGCCTGAACGCGCTGCCGGACAACCTTGCCGTCAACCACTTTTTTCTTGGACGGATGCTGGCCCCAGCGGACCTTGCCTATATACGCCGGGTTCTGCACCATAGCGGCCAGAGCCGGGCGACCCCATAGACCACCCTGCGGCGACGGGATTCCGAGGTCATCCAGATGGCGGGCAATCGCGCCCAGCGGCATACGCTGGAAAGAGCCGTCCTCTGCCTGCGCCCCACGGGTGTATAACTGGAAAATCAGGCGGACCACATCAGCCTCCTCCTCGACCGGCTCAAGGGACCACCCTTTTTCGTTTTTCAGCTTTATGCGCCGGTAGCCATAGGGAGCGCGACACGGAACCCATTTCCCCTCTTTCGCGGCGGCCAGCTTGCCGCGCTGCAAGCGCCGGTTGATGACCTTGTACTCCCGGCGGCTCATAAATAGGCCGAACTCGAAATACTCCTCGTCGTATTCGTTGTTCGGGTCGTATATTTTCATTGGGGTAATAATTTTGGTATCGGAGAATTTGAACGTCTGCGCTATGATACCTTGGTCTATGGTATCGCCACGCGCCAGACGTTCTATTTCCATCACCAGTCCACCGGCCCACACCCCCTGCTCGACCTCGGAGAGGATGCGCTGCATCACCGGGCGGGCCGCGATTGTTTCGCCGGAGACGACCTCCCGATAAATCTGTGTCACGTTCAGGTGGAGCCTCTTGGCGAGCTCCAAAAGGGCGCGCTCGTGCCGCGCCAGCGTCTCACCCTCACCGTGGGCCTCGGCCTCCATATCGGCGCGGGATTTTCTCAGGTAAATAAAATACTCATCCAAAACTATCACCTCCAAAGCAAAAGGCCCCGCACCCGCAGGGCCTTTTCTTATTTCTTATTTTCAGCCGCAATATCCGCTTGGAGCAGGTTGTCGATGATGGCGGCGGTTTCCGCCTTTAGGCTGTTTTGGCGCTCCATGAGCTGAGGGAAGATAGTGGCAAGGTCGCCGGGGTTATCACTGAGGAGCCTCTTCACGGCGCTGCGGTCCCGCTGCAAGACTTCGATGAGGTCACGGTAAAGGGACAGCTCGTCCGTCCGCTGGGCGCTCATCGCGCGGGACAGCATTACATAGAAACTGTCAAAGGTCGATGTAATGATGGCTTTCAGCTCAGGAGGCAGCCGGTCGTACTGGCGCTTGAAATTCGCGTTGTCGTTACGGAACACCACGTCGGCATGAGCCCTCTCGTCATCCCGGCCTAATAAATAATCGGTAGTCACGCCGAAATACTCAGCCAGCGCACAGAGGACCTCGAAATCCGGCTCCTTATCCATGGTCTCGTACCCGGAGACAGTGGTGCGCTGTTTTTTGATGATGCGCGCCAAATCGTTCTGTGTCAAATCCCGTTCTTTGCGGAGGGAGATAAGCCGCTGTGAAAACTTCTGCATGATAGAACCTCCTTAAAAAAATAGTATATCACAGTTTGTCCCTAAAAGGAACACAAGGACATGAAAAGTGTCATTCGAGAAAAATATTTTAGAAAAAAACTTGACTTTGACCCTTTTAGGGACTATAATGTTCTCAGAAAGCCCCGATACGGGGCAAAAAGAAAGGAGCATTCGCATTGAGAAAGAGGTTGATTGGTCTCCGCAAGGGGGCAGGGTACACTCAGCAGACGTTTTCTGACAAGCTGGGTATCAGCCGTAGCCACTACGCCCAAATCGAGAGCGGAGAGAAGAACCCGTCGTTGAAGCTGAGCCTTAAAATAAAGGGTGCGCTCAACTACGAGTACGACGATATTTTTTTTAACCCAAAGCGACCCGTTTCGAGTCGTAATGCGGAATAGGCGACCCCGAAAGAGGCGATTTGTTTCGTCCTTGTGATTATATTTTACCCGGAGAGGAGGGAGAGATAAATGCCTAAGATGGCGACGAAAGCGGCAGACAACGTGTTTTATAAGGCACGAATGGCCGCCGCATCGTGGAACGACCGGCTCGCCAGCAGAGAGGGAGCCTCGGAGTTGACGGGAATCGACCGCACCCGGCTGGCTAACATCGAGCTGGGAACCGTAAACCCGCACCCGGATGAGGTACTCATGCTTGCGGACATCTACAACGCCCCGGAGCTGCAAAACCATTTTTGTTCGCGGCTTTGCCCGCTGGGAATCGGAACGGTGAACCCGTTAAAGGTGGAGGAGCTTGAGGCCGTGGTACTGCAAATGCTCTCGGTCATGCGATGCCTGCCGGAGGTAAAAGATGGCATCATCGACATCGCGGCGGACGGCGTTATCGACGATAACGAGCGCGAGCGCATGAAAGGGTATCTCAGGATGTTGGATGAGATAGACAACAAAATTCAGTCTTTGAAACTGCTATACCGCAAGCAGTTCGGCAAAGACTAAGTTATCCACAAAACCACAAGGAGGTGTGAAAAGTGTCGGAAACCGCTTTGAATGGAAATGCCGTAGAAAGCCTACATATCGGGAACACCCGCGTGAGGATATGCGACGATTACTGCCGGTTCAGAACGCCGGAGGAGATAAAAGCCATCCTCGACCGCATAGCCCTCCGGGCCATCGGCAGCCTGACGGCGGAGACGACACGAGGTTATGCAGAGACTTAAAACGCGGATGGAACTGGCGGCAGCAGTTTTCTTTGCAACGATTTTCATGGTGGCGATGATTTGCTCCTGTGCATCGGCAGTTGACCGAGGGTGTGCAGAGAAACTTGCCGTTTCCGCGAATCCCCATAGCGTACTGATGGAAACACAGTGTACGGTCTACATCCAGCCGACGACCACGACCGCGTCCGAACCGACGGTCACGGAGCCGGAAATCCTTTACGACATCCCCCTCACCGATGAACTCCAAAGGTTCGTCCGGGAACAGTGCGAGGCGCGCGGCGTTCCGTTTGAGATTGCCCTCGCCCTCATCGAGCGGGAAAGCGGCTACCGAACTGACGTGAAGAGCTCCACCAACGATTACGGCCTTATGCAGATTAACGTCTGCAATCACGAATGGCTGGCGGAGGAACTGGGGCTCACGGATATGATGGACCCCTACCAGAACATTACTGCCGGGGTCTATATCCTTGGACAGGCTTTTGAGAAATACGGAGACCCTAATCAGGCACTCATGGCCTACAACATGGGTGACGCAGGAATGCGGGAGGCCTGGGAACAGGGCATACGAAGCACAAAATACAGCCGCGCGGTTATAGAGGCGGCTAATCTACTGAAAGAGAGGTGAACATCTTGAATGCCGTACAGGTACGAAACATGCGCCGGATGCGGCCAGAAATGGAACGTCAGCGCACAAGCGAAAATACCCCGCAGCGGGTACATATGTCCAAGATGCAGAAACGCCGAAAGGCGCGGAGAGCCCGAAAGGCGAAAGCCTTTGCGGCGATAGCAATTCTTTGGTTCATGGAAGTCTCGATGGCAGCCGTTGCCGGAGCCGTAGTAGCGGCCATCGTCGTCCCGTTGACGCTTTTGGAGCGCGGCTACTTCTCCCTCGGCGGAGAATGGCTACTCGTGATGGCGGCCACACTGCTGGCCTACCATTTTATCCATAAAGCCGTTTTCAGACGGCTCGAAAGTTAGGAGGTAAAACACATGGGAAATCCAATGCTTTGTCGTTGCGAGAGATGCAACAGGGTCTTGAGAAGTGCGGAGGCTGTTGAGGTCGGTCTTGGTTCCTCGTGCTGCAGAAAGGCCACTGGGAAAACCATCAAGCAGGTGCTCAAAGAGCGGAGAGAAGAGAGCGCCAGAGAAGCCGCAGATGGCAACGAGACTGAGTAGCGTCGAGATTTATGACTTGGCGGAAGAATACCTCGGAGCGCCCATAACGCCGGAGGAAATGCTCGAAGCAGAGCCTTACGCCCGCCATAAACTCAGTCTCATCAACGAGCGAGAGGGAACCGACCATGGCGATGACTACCTCGCCATCCTTATCGCGGAAACAGTCCGGGCAAACGCATTTTCAGCGTTCACATTGGCGCTGTGCGACTTGCTGAGAGACGACACTGAGAACTCAACCGGGCAGGAAAATGGCATAAAAAAAGAACCGCACCCGAAAGTGCGGCCCTCAACCTAAGCGCTATTTTACCACGCCCACACCTAAAAATCAATAGGAGCGTGAAGAAAAGTGAATAATGAGAAAAATCAAGCGGCGCTGTCCATTGTGCAGCAGTACCCGCCTACGCAGTACAATCTCCTCGTCCCGATGCAGACGGTGACGGAGATCGCCGACATCCAAAAGCCGGTGATGAACGCCGTATCTATCAGCACCAACCTCAACGACGGGGAAATCTACGAGATGGAAAAGGCCAAAGCGGCCTACACAGACCGCAACGGCTACCAGCACCCCGCCACCCCGGCGAAATACGCCCTCACCAAGAAAGGGCTCACCAAGCTCATGCGAGCGGCGGGCATTAAAATCCTGTCCAGCCGCCCGACTGTACCCTCCACCTGCCAGAAATGCGCGGAAATCAACCGGGGAATTGGTAAGCCGGTGCGTTGCGGTGCCTGCCCGAACAAGGATGTAAAGCACGAGGTGCGTATTAGCGTCCCTCAGCTTACCGGCGAAAACGTCACCATCGTCGCCCATAAGGAAATCGCTATTGACGATGTGACCGCAGGAATGACGGACAAGCAGCGGGCGGAATTTATGAAATACCGCAGCGAGATGTGCGAGAGCAAGGCGCTCAACCGCGCCCTTAGAACGGCCATGCAGATTAAGTCCTCGTATTTCATCGAGGAGTTCCAGAAGCCCTTTGTCGTGGCCTATCTGGTTCCGAACCTTGACAACCCGGCAGTCAGGGAGAAAGCCGTCGAGAGTATGTTTGGGGCTGCTGAGGAGCTCTACGGAGCTCGTCCGGCGGCCAGCCATACCATCTATGTCGGCGATGAGGATGAGGAAAACGGTGTCTACCCGGCAGAAGATGAAACGTACCCAGCATACGCTCATCCCCCCGTAGAGCCGCAGCCTCCGCAGCCTCCACAGCAGCGCGGACCTCGGCAGGCCGGAGGCGGCCAGCAGAACCAGAACGGCGACAGCGAATTTTGTGCCGATTGCGGCGCACAAATCGGCCTCGACGTTGCGGAATACAGCCGCCAGCACTATGAGGGTAAAACCTATTGCCGGACCTGTCAGAAAAACCACAAATGGAGGAAATGATTATGGCTTTGAAAATTCTTCATACCGGCGACTGGCATATTGGTAGCTATCCGGGCCCGGAAACCAACGGCGAAAACGCCCGCTACCACGATGTTTTGCACTGCCTCAACCGCCTCGTAGAGACGGCGGCAAAGGAAAAGCCGGGCATCACCATTATCTCCGGCGACATCTTCCATCAGGCCCGCGTCTGGTCTGACAGAGGGCTCAAGGAAAGTCGCGCAGCCATCCAGATTATCCGCAGCCTCTCGCAGATAGCGCCGGTCGTGGTGCTAAGAGGCACTCCGAACCACGACAGCGAACAGCAGTTTGAAATGCTTAAAACCGCCTTTTCCGGCGATGACAGCGTTTCTATCATCACTCAGCCGGAGCTCCTGACGGTCTATACATACGACGGCCAGCCGGTTCAGGTGGCAGGCATTCCGGGATTTGACCGAGGAGAATACAGAGCAAAGCACCCCGGCCTCTCTCGTGAAGAGGAGACGCAGGTATTCACGGACCTGCTGGCGGACATTGTGATGGGGCTGAAAGCGCAGTGCGCGTCCGGCCTCCCGTCAATCCTCTCCACCCATTACACTGTACCCGGATGCAACATGGAGAGCGGCCAAACAGCCCTTTTCGCCCAGTTTGAGCCAGTCATCTACCCAGACACACTTTGGGCGGCAGATTTCGACCTTGTGGCGCTGGGGCATATTCACCGCCCGCAGCAGATTTGCGAAGCTCAAAACGCCTTTTACTGCGGCAGCATTACTGGTCTTAATTTCAATGATGAGGGGCAGAAACGCGGGTTTTACATCCATGAGTACGACAATATCGGAGACGGATTCACCCGCACTTCCAGTCGTTTTGTTGAGACCCCATATCGTAAATTCGAGACCATCCGCATGACACAAACGGACATCGAAGCCATCAACGCCGGAGCCATTGACGAAGTGGCACAGAACCTTTGGGGATGGCGAACAAAGCCGGAGGCCACCATGGCAGGCAGCATCGTGAGAGTGCTCTATACCTGCTCGGACGCGGTAAACAAGGCGTTCAACAAGGCACTGCTGGAAAAGCGGCTCTATGATGACGGAGCCTTTTGGGTGCAGGAAATTACCCCGGAGGAAATCACAGCCAGCGTGAACCGCGATGAACTGACAGGCGACAACAGCCCGGAGGAGAACCTCGCCTCATATCTTGCCGAAAAAGGCAAGGAACCGGCGGACGCTGAACGGCTTTTGACGCTGGCTCGCCCCATCGTTTCGGAGGCGCTGGAAAAGAACCGGCTTGAGGCCCCGTCCGGCGTGTTTACCCCACAGGAAATCGAGGTCCACAACTACCGCAACTACCGGGATGAGAGATTCAGCTATGAGGGCATCAGCTTCGCCACCATCAACGGTGAAAACGGCGCAGGAAAATCGAGCCTGTTTATGGATGCCATGCTGGACGCGCTCTACGAGGAGCCTCGCGAGGGCGACCTTACCGGCTGGATTTGCAACGCGGAGGATGCCCGGAGCGGCTCTATCAAATTCACGTTCCGCCTCGGAGAGAAAACCTACCGCGTTACCCGCACCCGGCAGAAATCTGGCAAAGCGACGCTCAACCTCGCCGAACTGGTGGAGGGCGAATGGCAGGACCGCAGCGCGGAGCGATACAAGGACACACAGGCTATTATCGAGCAGACCATCGGTATGGACAGTCTGACGCTCAAGGCCACCGGCCTCATCATGCAGGACCAATATGGGCTATTCCTAACCGCAGACAAAACGGACCGCATGGCAATTCTCGGCAGCATCCTTGGGCTGGGTGTTTACAGCTCCATGGAGAGCATGGCGGCAGACCGGGCCACGACAGCCAACAGAGAGCTGCGCCGGGTCCAGGCAGCGGCCACCGAAATTGCGGGCGCTATGCCGGACGTCGAGGCTATCAAGAGCGACATGGAGAGCGGCAAGGCAATCCGCAGCGAGACCGAAAAAGAGCTCGCACGTCGGAAAGAGGCGGCGGACAACATCCGTTTCAGGCTCCGCGTTGCCTCTGAGGCTGGCGAGAGAGCGAACAAATTGGCCATAGAGATACAGGACACCGCCAACAAATTGAGCGCCTCTACGATGGCTCAGGAGGCTCAGAGGCGGCTCATCGAACAGGCTGGCGCGGTGCTCGCGCAGGAACAGGCAATCCTCGACGCTGTCGCAGAGTACGGAACCCTTGAGGATGAGGAAAAGCAGCTCTTGGGAACTGTGGCGCTCTATCAGGCCAAAAAGGCAGAGGGCGACCGCGTGGCGGCGGCCTTGAGCGAGACCAGACGTAAAAGCGCCCGCCTGACGGCAGAGAGGCAGGCAGCATCGGAGAGCCGTTGGAGCTATGAGCAGGCCATCGTCGGCATGGATGAGCTGGAAAAACAGGTAGCCGGACACGATGAGGCGCAGGCTCGTCTCGCAGAATTGCAGGAGAAATGGCGAGCAGCCGAAACAGAGTATGAGCGCGCCGCCCTTGCAGTCTCCGAAGAAATCAGCAAGTACAGTAGCGGCAAGGGTCTCAAAGAGGCCGCTATCGCCGAGCTGAAAAGCAAAACCGCGATGCTGGAAAACAGCGGATGCACAGCGGAAAACCCGTCCTGCATCTTCTTGCAGACGGCCATCGAGGCAAAGGCGGCCTTGCCGGGCAAAGAGGCGGAGTTGGCGGAATACTGCCAGCAGGAAGAAAAGCTCATCGCAGACCTCACGGAGCGCCGCGACACGCTCCTCAGAGACTTGCAGGAGAGCGGATATAAAGAGGCTGTGGAGGAACAGAAAAAGGCCGTCTCCGACATCGTTGCGGCGGCCAAAAGGCTGGCAGACATGACCGGGCAGAAAGAACGGCTCACCGCGCTACTAGCCCGGATTGAGGCCATCAAAAGCGAGCTGGAAGAGCTGGCGACCACCATCACTGGCTATGAGGCGCAGGCGGCAGAGATTGCCCCGGAGCTGGCCCGGATTGCGGTGGCGACACAGCGCCACACCGAAATAAGAAGTCGCATGGCGGAGCTTGAGCCCTACATCGCGCAGGAAAAAGAGCTCCCGGCGGCTCGACAGAAAAAAGAGGCGGCGGAAACCCGCCTGAAAGAGCTGGCCGGGGAATATGCGGAGCTGGCCGTCCGCCTGCATACAAAGCAGGAAGAGCGGAAGAAAGAGACCGAGGCGGCTACCAATACCGTACAGATGGAGGCGGAGCTGGCCGTGGCCGAAATGGCTATGCGAGAGTGTGAAAGCAAGCTCAAGGCGCTGGATGAGGAAATGGGCGGGTTCGCTCAGAAAATCGCCGACGCAGAGAAGTCGCAGACCCGTATTGACGAGCTGACGCAACAGGCCCAGCAGCAGGGACAGCTTGCGGCGGACTACGAAGAGCTTAAGCGGGCGTTCTCGCAGGACGGCATCCCCCACAATATTGTGCGGAGCATGGTGCCGCTGTTTGAGGCAACCGCCACCAGTATCCTCGGCCAGATGAGCGGCGGCCACATGAGCGTGGAGCTCAGGATGGAAAAGACCCTCAAGAGCAACAGCAAGAAAGAGGTCACGGCGCTGGACATCATCATCAATGACGCAAACACCGGCGCGCTGCCTTATATGAGCCGCTCGGGCGGCGAGCGCGTTAAGGCAGCCCTTTCCGTCATCCTCGCCCTTTCTGAAATCAAAAGCAGCACAGCGGGCGTACAGCTCGGTTTCCTGTTCATTGACGAACCACCGTTCCTCGATGACAAGGGCGTGCAGGCATACTGCGACGCATTGGAGGCCATCCAGCGCCGCTACTCGGCCCTCAAGATTATGGCGATCACCCATGACCCGGAGATGAAAGCCCGGTTCCCTCAGTCGGTGGATGTCATCAAGACCGAGGAGGGCAGCAAGGTTATTTACGCCTAATGGCAATCATGGTCGTTCCGGGGAGACATCCTCCCCAGACTTCGACCGTCAAGGAGGTGATATTGATGGGCCGAAACAACAAGCAGACGGCGGACTACTTCCCACACTACATCGGCAGCAGCCGCACGAAGTTTATTCTTGAGCAACGCTGGCACAATGACGGTTATGCTTTTTGGTTCAAACTTTTGGAGCTGCTTTGTGCGGCAGACGGCCAGTATTATGACTGCTGGACCAAGATTAACTGGGACTACCTCATCGCTGTTACCGGCGTGAGCTCAGAGACGGCGGAGGAAATCCTGAACACCCTTGCGGGGATGGACAAAGTGGACAAAGAACTTTGGGAGACGTGTCGGGTTATCTGGATAGAGAGCCTCATGGCGAATCTCAAGAGCTTGTATGACAAAAGAACCTCGGCCCCGGAGCGCCCCCCGGTTACGTTATTTCCGGGGCGGAAATGGGATAATTTAGGCATAACCGGGTCGGAAATCGCGGAAAACGAAGAAAAAGAGCCCGAAACACCGAAAACCGGAGAAGAAAAACCGAAACGGGCCCGAAAGCCCAGCTCATTGAGCGCGGCGCAACTTGCCCTATTCGAGAAGTTCTACGCGGCCTACCCAAAAAAGGTGGACCGAGGCACAGCCGAAAAGGCTTGGGCAAAGATAAGTCCGCCGCCGGACGAGGAGATGACAGAGCGTATCGTGGAGGCGGTAAGGCTTTCAATCAAATTTGATAGCCGGTTCAGGGAACGGCAGTACACGCCCGCCCCGGCGAGCTGGCTGAATGCCAAAGGATATATGAATGATTTTTCGCAGGGAGGTGAAAGAAACAATGGAGACGCTCGGAACGATAATGGCACGAGCGATGGATTCACACCATCAGGAGGATTCAGAGGCAGATAAGGCTCCTGTTCGGCGTACAAGCCGGGATGTAATCGAGGGCCGATTGCACTGCGAAAGAGAGGTACCAGAACCGCAGACCTGTGAGTTCTGCGGAAAAAAACTGTATCACGCCGCAATAGTGTGCGGGAATCAGGTATTGATGTTTTCGCCGGTTGCCGAGCGATGCACCTGCGAAAAGGCAGCGGCCAAGTGGAAAGCTCACGATGAGGCTGAGGCCCGAAAAAAACAAGAAGCCGAAGAGGCGGAGCGCCGTAAGCGCCAGATGGTTCGGATTGAGCGTCTGCTTGGAAAGAGCGGCATCAAAAAGAGATTCCAGCAGCGCACTTTTGAGAATTTCATTCAAGACACCCCGGAGCGCAGGCGATGTTATAAAATCGCCAAATCCTACGCCGACCGTTTTGCGTATTACGCAGCTAAAGGCGAGGGGCTCTACATAGAGGGCACCAACGGCACCGGTAAAACGCATCTTGCTGCGGCCATCGCTTTGCAGCTCATCAACGAGGGAGTGCCGGTGATATGCAAAACCTCATCGGACATGATGGCGGACATCAAAAGGGGGTTCGACAGCGGAGAGGTCACGGAATACGAGGTGCTCAAAGCCTACAAAGAGGTTGACCTGCTCATTATCGACGACCTCGGCAAGGAACAGTGTACCGATTGGAGCATGAGCACCCTCTACTCTATTCTCAACGACCGTTACGAGGACATGAAACCGACCATCGTGACGACCAACTACAACACGGACGGGCTGCTCAAGGCGCTCACACCGAAAGGCATGGATAGCTCAAAAATCATGGCGATTATCAGCCGCCTCCGGGAAACCAGCTCGGTGCTGACGATGGCTTGGAAAGACTGCCGGGGCAACTGAGAGAGGGACAGAGCATGGAGAAAATCGCAACGGTCTTTTTGGACCTTGATAAAATCGCGGACAGCGGACAGTGTTTCCGCTGGCGCAAGGTAGGCGACCGAGAATATATCATACCTGCCTTTGGAAAAGAGCTGCACATTAAACAGGATGGCCCGGAGGGCTGGCTGGAATTTGATTGCAGCAGAGAGGAATACGAGACGGTCTGGACGGACTATTTCGACCTCAGGACGAATTACGCGCGGTATGTGGAGGAGCTGCGGATGACTAAAGTGCCGGAGTACATCTGGGAGGCAGAGAGAGCGGCGAGAGGCATCCGCATCCTCCGACAGGACCTTTGGGAGGTCATCGTCAGTTTTCTCATCAGCCAGAACAACAATATCCCCCGCATCCGGCAGAGCCTTGAAAAAATGTGTGAGAGGTTCGGAGGGTTCCCCTCCGCGCAGCAGATAGCCAAATCCGGGCCGAAAGGCATGAGCGGGCTGGGCTTAGGCTACAGAGACAAATACATCATTGACGCGGCGATCACCTACTGCGGAGATGGTGACGGCACCACCGAGCGCATCCTCAAGAGCCTCAGCTATGACGACGCTATGAAATATCTGCTCACATGGCAAGGCGTCGGCGAAAAGGTAGCCAACTGTATTTGCCTATACGGACTGGGACATAAAGAGGCGTTCCCTCGCGACGTTTGGATAAAGCGGATTGAAGCGGAGCACTTCGGCGGCCACTTCCCGGATGAGGATTTCCCAGAATACGCAGGCGTTTTGCAGCAGTTCATTTACTACTACGAAAGGAGCCGGAAGAATGGCAGAGATAAAGAAACTTAACCCCGATTTGATACATCGGGCAAATTCCAACAGCTTCGGCGGAAAGCGCGGAGACATCTCCGAGCATGATTACGAGGTCTATTGCAACCGGGTGCTGGAATGGCCCATCTCCGAGGAGAAAAAACAGAAAATCCTCGACAAGATTTATGAAAAGCACATGGCAATCCTGTCCCACGAGGCATCCCACGTGAGCGTTATAGTGGCGGGCCCGGCCAGATACAATGCCAAAAAGCTCGACCACAGCGACCAGATTCTCAGTCTTTCGTCGGAGTTTGTGGAATGGTTCAAGGGCCTTGAGGAACAGGTAAAGGCCGGACAGGTCAAACAGACGGATGAGGCTGAAATTACCCGACTGGTCGAGATGATTGAGTTCTGCGACCAGAGAGAGGAGCTCCGGCCTGATGGAGACCTCGCCCTACTGGCGATGAAAGACAACGCAAAGTTCGTGGAGCTTTTCGAGAAGTTGCAGCCCAAATACAAGTGGAGGAAGAACAGCAACCTCTACAAGCTCTATATCGCCAGCAAAGAGGGAAAGGTCAAGGAGACCAAGCGCGAAACCTTTTTCGAGGATGAGAACCTCACGGCCTACACGATGGGAGACCGGGCCTTTATAAAATTCACCATGCGCCCGGCGCGCCAGTTTATCATAGCCCTTAAGAGCCGGAAATGGTGGTGGAACAGCCGCGAGGAGGCGTGGAGCACCTACCTGAACAGGCTGGATAAGGAATGGGTAGAGAGCATCAGCAATCGCTATGCGAAATACGTCTAAAGGAGACAACAACATGAATGAAAAAGAACGAAAAAACCGCGATGAGCTTTTCAGGCTGATGCGGCAAAACCCGGATTTGCCCATCGTGGCGATGGTGGACAGCGAAATCGTGGCAGACGACGGATACAACCGCTGGCTCGGAGCTTGGGGCTCCTGTGAAATCGGGGAGTATTTAGTTGGCGAGGAGCAGGTCCACTTCCGGGATGACGAGGACGATGAGGAAGTGGAACGATTAGTTGAAGAAATGCTCGGGGCGGATAATTGCGAGGCGATTACCCCAGAGCTTATCAAAGATACTTACCAAAATTTGAGATGGACTAAGGCCATCATCGTCAATATTGACTTGCCGGAATAAGGGAGCGCGGGCATGAAAAAAGATACTAAAAAGCTCGCCCAAAGGCTGAACAGGTTTTCCAAAGACCAGATTATCAGGGCGATTTCGGAAAGCTACCAAGCCTCCTATATCCTCGAGACCCTCATAAACGACCTTGAATACAGAGCCCAAGAGGATTTGCTCGCAAAACACTCTTCCGCTATCGACGCAGAGAGACGGGCAGCGGAGGCCTGTATGGATTGGCGCAGAGAGATGTGCGACAAATACGGCCACGGAGGCGAATGCAGGCTCGCAGATATTCCGGCGGTTGAAGTGGCAAGAGGCGCAAAACTCGAAAAAGAGTGGAAAGCAGCACAGGAAAAAGAGCGGGCGCTCGATAAACAGGTGAACAAAACGCTTGGAATAGGAGGCACATCGGCATGAAAGAGCTGGAAGAAAAGTACCTCGATGCCCTTGAGAAGCACGAATGGAGGGTATGCGGCTATACCGACGATGGCAGAGTGGAGCTCGAAAAGTATTCACCGGCGGGAGAGGATTTCATCATCTGCTTGAACGTGGAGAATTTCCCGGAGGCTGTTGCGGAGTACTCAGCCGATTTTGATGTTGACGACCACATCGAAATGTGGATTGAGGCGAGGCGTAACGGGGTCGGTGGCGTTCCGCCTACCAGAGAACTCGTCACCGACGCGGAGGCAATCGCCGAGATGTTGCGGGAGCTTACGGGCGCGCTGGCAGAAAGCGAGGCGGCGGAGTGATGGAATACATGAAACTGACAGAGAAAGAGAAAGCCCGCCATCCCTCAATCCACTGCACCGGGAGTGTCCGGGGTATGAAGAAACTTGGATATTGGGGCCAGCACGACCACATCGTGCGCTGCGGCCAGTTTATCTATAACCTCTCTATCACCATAGGAGCGAATCAACGATATGGGTACAGGTTTTTCTAAACAGGCGAAACACGACACGGAGCACAGATGCGAGATTTTCCACTGTGACCGGCGCAGGGATAGATATTGCTGCTTTTACTGCCACATGAAAGAGAGCTGCAAAACCCCTGCCTCAACGACCCGGAGCGTTGCGGAAAATCATTCGTAAAGGAGGAACAGGCATGATTATTTCATTGAGAGACGCGAAATATTACCGGGCAAGCCCGGAAAGCGCCGAAACCATCGAAATCCCGTTAACGGGACGGCATGGCGAATATATAACGACCTGCGTAATATACGCATCGCTGCTAACCGCAGGTGTCAAAGCATTCCCTTGCGGCAACGGCGACGACGTAAAGCTGACGGCCAGCCAGCACCTCTCCGTCCTTGAATACCTCAAGGGGCAGCGGGAGGCACTCCGGGGCACCGGGCTTAAAACACTGGCGGGCTGGCACCGTACCGGGCTTAATATCGAGGACTATCTTTTACCCGGAGATGCGGTAGACGACGACATGGTGGACCATTTCAGAAATATTCTCCCGCCTCTTTGCGACCGTCATAGCCTGATGCAGGTATCGGAACCGTATAGCTCCGAAAAAGACAGTGCGGGCAGTTACCGGGACACCTACATCACCTTTGACCGGGCAGCCGATGGAGGATGGCGCTACGCTGGCCTATGCTACGCAGGAGAAGCCAAAAACCGAGTGGACTATAAATCATCCCTCGACCGCCTCATCGAGGCTGCAAAGGCCGCTCTCGTGGCGCAGGGAACTACCATTGAGGCGACGTAAGGAGGGCGGCATGAGAAATGGCAGACAACTTGGATTATTTGATGTCCTCTATGTAGACAGCTTCGCCGGAGGCGGAGGAGCTAGCACCGGCATTGAACTTGCAACGGGCCACCCTGTAGACATCGCCATCAATCACGACCAGAGCGCAATAATGATGCACAAGCAAAACCACCCATTTACCGAACACTACCGCGAGGACATCTGGAAAGTGGACCCCATCAAAGCCACAAGGGGCCGCCCGGTCCGCCTCGCCTGGTTCTCACCAGACTGCAAGCACTTCTCGCGCGCAAAGGGTGCGGCGCTCGTAGACCGAAATATCCGGGGCCTCGCTTGGGTTGTGCTCCGCTGGGCCGGAATAGTACACCCGGATGTCATCATGCTGGAAAACGTCCCAGAGTTCGTGACGTGGGGACCGGTCCGCAAAGGCAAACCCATCAAGAGCAAAGCAGGACAAACCTACCGGAAATGGTATAAGCAACTCAGCGACCTTGGCTACAAAATTGAGACGCGCGAGCTCTGTGCCGCAGACTACGGCGCGCCCACCATACGGACGCGGTTCTGCCTGGTAGCCCGCAGAGACGGCCAGCCCATCAAGTGGCCGGAGCGTACCCACGCACCTGCCGGCAGTAAGGAGGTCAGGAGTGGAAAGTGCTTGCCTTGGCGCTCAGCGGCGGAGGTCATCGACTGGACGCAGCCATGCTATTCGATTTTCGACAGCAAGGCGGTCATCAAAGAAAAATACGGCGTGAACGCCGTCCGCCCCCTCAAGCCCAACACAATGCGCCGGATTGCCAGAGGGCTCGATAAATTCGTCATCAAGAGCGCCTCCCCGTTCATCGTAGAGTGCAACCACGACAGTGACCGACATCGACCCATTACGGAACCGCTCAACACCATTACTCGGAAATATACGGGCGGCTACGTCTCGCCCGTGGTTACACCCTATGTAGTCAGCAACAATGCCAACAACGCGCCCCACAGCGTCAACGAACCGGTCCCCACCATCACGACAGGAAACCGAAACTTCCTGCTTGCACCCTCCCTTATTCAATATCACGGGGAGAAGAGTGTCAGAGAGATGCGAGGCCAGACCCTTGACGCCCCGCTGCAAACCGTGGATGCAGCAAACCGATACGGCCTTTCGGCGGCGTTTCTTTCCGAATGGTACGGAAACGCCCGCGAGGGCATCGACATCACCCGCCCAGTGCAGACCATCACCGGCAAAGACCGGGAGAGCCTCACGGTCGCCCACCTGCACAAGTATTTCACGGGCGTGGACGGGGCGGAGCTTACGGCACCCCTACCGACCGTTACGGCGGTAGACCACAATGCCATTACACTCACGCACATCGTCAAGTACAAGGGCCAGAATCTCGGACAGCATCCGCAGGACCCCTTGCAGGTCATCACGACCAGTGCTGGGGAATTTGGAGAAGTCAGGACCACCGTAACGCGAGCAGCGGCTACCGTAGACCTCGGCTATTGGCCGCAGGTACGCGAGATGCTCAACGCCTACTGCGACTACAACCTTGCGGAAGATGAGGTGCTTCTAATGTCCATACGTGGGGTGTGGTATTTCATCAGCGACATCGGCCTACGCATGCTCACGCCGCGTGAGCTTTACGATGCGATGGGCTTTCCACATGACTATATCATCGACCAAGATGTGACGGGTAAGCCCATAAGTCGCGCAGCACAAGTGGCGCGCTGCGGCAATGCTGTTTGCCCCGCAGTTGCCGAGGCGATGGTAAGAGCGAACCTCAAAGAATGTCCAAAAAGGAGGATTCACTCCATGGATGCACTCTATGAGGCGATGACATCTTAGAAAAAGGAGGTTATGCTTGCGATGCGAGAAGAAAGAATGGACAAAAACGCGGAGGGATACGCAGACCCCACAGCCGGAGCCGCATACAACAATATCCGGCGGGAAGAAAAGCTCCGAGACGCGGAGACAACGGGGGTGATTAGTCGTCTTATCCCGGTTATGAAACAGACAGCGGAACTTGCAGGCTTTGAGGTGGTCGGCAGGATCACCCTCAGAGACAAAAGCACCGGGAAAGAATGGAAGTAGAGCGCTGGAACAGCGGAAAGGAGAAAACCATGGATAAAACCAAAATCGACTGGTGCGACATGAGCTGGAATCCCATAACCGGATGCAGGCATGGTTGCGAATATTGTTACGCCCGCCGGATGGCGGAGCGGTTCGGAGGCTACGACGACGATAAGGGCGGTATCACCACGCAGAACCCCTTGCGCCGGGCGGAGCTGCATGAGCCCTTGACCGTCACCCGAAAGGGAAAGGCAGCAAACGCCCCGTACCCGTTTGGATTTGAGCCCACGTTCCACTATTACCGGCTGGACGAACCAGCCAGAAAAACCCGCCCCCGTAACATTTTCGTCGGCAGCATGGCGGACATCTTCGGGAAATGGGTTCCGGCTAAATGGATTGCGGAGGTTCTGGATGCCTGCGAGAAAGCACCGCAGCACAATTATTTGTTCCTCACCAAAAACCCGAAACGCTATATCGAGCTGGACAACATCGCACTCTTGCCCCGCGCGGAAAACTTCTGGTATGGCAGTACGGTCACAGGGCCCGAAATGCCGCTCTTTTACTCGGAGCATCATAAGACTTTTTTGAGCATCGAGCCGCTGTTGAACCGCATGGGCGACACCCCCACCAACCTGAGAGGCATAGACTGGGTGATTATTGGAGCCATGACGGGACCCGGCAGCGAAAAGCACCGCCCGGAGCGCGCATGGGTTGAGGAGATTGTCGAACAGTGCCGCAGAAAGAATATCCCAGTATTTATGAAGAGCAATCTCGCAGAGGTTTGGGGGGATGACCTGTTGAGGGAATTTCCGCCGGAGCTGAATAAGGCAGAAAGGGGTAAGAATGATGTATGACCCAGCAACGGACCCTGCTGTTATAAATGGCATTCAGGAGGCCTACGGATTCAGACGGGGCGACACGGTGGAGTACACAAACCCCTATGGGCTGACGTTTGGGCCGCATACCGTTATTGGATTTGTTCAGAAGCCGGGAGCAACCTCGCTCCCGGAGAACACGGTCTACATCGACAGCGATTCCCCATGGTACCCAGTGAAACCATCCTGCCTCAGAAAGATAGAAACCGGCGGCAGCGCAGAGATGAGCGAAACGCAGGCGATCCAGAGGGAGGTCGAGGCGCATGGCTGATTACAGCCGATACAAGACTACCACGCTCGAAAGGATGCGTGACACAGCATGGGAAAAGTATAGAGCAGAAACAGAAAAACCCGGTGAGGGCTGGGGTGCAGGAATGAGAAAAACTCACTTGCGTGATAACAAAGTATGGGAGAAAGCCAGAGAGCGGTATCGGGCCATTTGCGCCGAACTTGAGAGGAGAAAAAACAATGTACAGACTGACAACAGATAACCCCATCGGGAATAATCAACGGGCCTACAACCTGTTCTATGTCGAAGAGGGAGAAACATGGGTCAGAGACGGTGACCCGAAAGCCGGAAAGCCGGACACGCGCCTCTACGACCATATCCGCCACGTCATCCAAGACACTGACGCGGAGATTTCGGCCTACGTCACGGATGCAGAACTGGACGAGGAGCTTTACGACCTGCTTTTCGACGGTACGGGCACCTTAGAGGGTCTCATCGCCCACTATTACACGGCGGCGGCGTTCTTCTCCGAACTGAGGGCATATTTGAAATGCTATGAGGACAGCGGAATGCCGCGCATCAGTCCGGACGGGAGCGAAACCATCGACGCGGCCATCATTGAGTACGGAGAAAACGCACAGATGGAAATGGCTATCGAAGAGATGGCCGAGCTCACAAAGGCAATTTGCAAGCGCAAGCGCACCGGCGCAACCGGCCCGGAGGCCGTAGCCGCCAGAGGGAACCTCATTGAAGAGGTAGCTGATGTTTTTATTATGCTGGTGCAGCTCGTCAGGATGTTTGATGGAGCTGAGGAGGTCCAGCAGACCGTGGATGAGAAACTGCACCGGCTGAAAAGCCGCCTTGAGAGAGGAGGCCGCACGAATGAACAGCAGCAATAACAGAAAGGATGGCGGAGCCTACCGACGGTACAAAACCATGGTGTCACTCAACTGCAAGCCGGGGAAAGACCGCTCCAAAGCCCGCCAGAGAAAGAAGAGGAAAAAGTGATGGGATATTTCAGAGAGTGCCCGGGCTGCGGTGCACACCTTGACCCCGGAGAGCGATGCGACTGCGGAATCAAGGGCGACGGCCAGTACCGCCAATATCCTGACGCACCTATCGCCACCCGCAGAGGGTGCGAGAATAACACGGAGGTAAATGACTATGAAGAAAAGAAGATGCCGCATGACGGCTGGCGAGCGCGATCTGCATGAGCAGGCCATCCGCGTCCGCAAGATGACCGACAAGCAGCTTGTAGACCACCTGCAGCACATCCGCGACGATGCCTATGCAGCCGGATACTCAGATGCTCAAGCGGACCCGATTGCTCCGCAGTCAACCGGCAAAACACTGGGCGCGTTTATCGAGGATTTGGTAAGCGGGCGGTGCAAGGGCGTAAAGAGCGCGACCGCGTTCAAAATTGTGGAGTTTGCTCGCACAGAGGGGTACATCGTATGAGGCCCGGCGGAAAGGACCCACGGAGAGCTGTCCGAGGTATGATGAGCCGGGTGCAGGGAAACCAATTTGAGCAGCAGATACTCAACGCCTGCGACACACTTGCCCAGCGCGGAGAGGCGGCCATCGACAAAACCCCGGAGCCGATGAAGCCACTGGCACCGCCTAACGACTACGGGCAGTTCAAAGCCTGCTATACGAAAAAGGCGGAGCCGGATTTCCATGGCACCATCGCCGGAGGCCGCGCCATCCTGTTCGAGGCGAAAAGCACCGCCACCGGCAAGATGGAGCAGAGCCGCGTCCTGAAAGAACAGGGAGAGACCATGGACAAATACACCGCGTTGGGCGCGCACTGCTTTGTCCTTGCGACCTTTGACGGGCTACGGGCCTACCGGGTGCCGTGGGAGCACTGGAAAACCATGCGAGAACGCTGGGGGCGGAAATACGTCACCGAGGAGAACCTTGCGCCGTACCGCGTACCATTCACCGGAGGCTTTACATACGACCTCACCAGAGGCATCCCTACGCCGGACAACTTCGACAAGGGCCCGGCGGCTCCGAATCTTGAGGAAATCCTCACCGCCTTTTGCGGTCTCCCCTGCGACGCGCCGGTGGACGGAGAGGAATGGAGAAAAGCATACGACCGCCTCATCCGGCTGCTATACAGCATTTCAACACTTACCGAACAGAGTGTTGAAAACATCGTGGAGAAACTGGACCAGATAGACAGTCAGAATGGGGAGGTGTGATATGGACGACTTTACCCGCGCTGGATTTGACGAAGAGACAACGGCAGCACTCACAGAGCTGTCATGTCAGACGGGAATACCGGCGGAGGCCCTTATCGCGGCGATGAGGGATTTCGCGGAGACGTGCGCTACCACATTCGACGCCCTGCAAGAGCTGGGGCGCATGGCCCGGAAAGCAGAAAACACGGGCAGCAGGCCCAAAGAGCTGAGGCAACGGCCACCCCGGAGCCTCGGAAATATGAAAAGCATAGCCCGGCCACCCGCGCGCCCGGCTCACTTCCAAAACCAGCGCGGGAGAAAGAGACGATAACCATGAGCGAGGATAAAATCATTGAAATCATCGAGCAGGCCGCCACCATCGCGGCGCAGGCAGCAGCAAAGGCCGCCGTCGCAGCGGTTCAAGCAGTGCTCGGAGCTGAAACACAAAACGCGATGGAGACGGCGATCACCGAGGCCGCCCGTGTGGGCGCAGAAATCGGCGCGCAGGCCAGCGTCAAGGCCGTCGAGCGTGAACGAAAGAAATTCAGGGATGCCCGGAGCGACCGGCGTTTCCGAAACACCAAGTATCTGCTCCGCAACTACAATATGCTGGCAAAGCACTGTTCCAACGCGGTCTATGACAGAGCTACCGACCTGACCCACCATGAGGGTATCGAGGATATTCTGGAGCTGCTGGATGAGATGCTGGACGAGGGTATTCAGGTCGAAAGCATTATGAAATCAGCAGCCCGGACGCAAATCATCATGGACCATGTGAACAGGATGCTCGGTATCTACAAAGTTTACTGCACCGAGAGCCAAAAGCCAGAGGAGCAAAGGCACTACCGCGTAATTGAGGCACTCTACCTTGCCCCGAAACCTATCACGGCGGAAGCCGTCGCCGCGCGGGAAAAAATCGACAAAAGGACAGTATATAAGGACATTGACGCAGCTTGCGCCACATTATCCGCCTTGATTTTCGGCATCGACGGTATCAAAAAAGCGGGGTAAGCGCGGCGGCCAGTGCCGGGGCAAAAAGGCGGCATTGACCGGGCATTAGAGCCGTGATACAATGTAAATTGTAAAATCAGACGGAAATACCATACCTACGGGCCTCCCCTTACCGGGTGGCCCTATTTTTTTACGCTAAAACGCCTCAAACCGGGGCATAAACAGGAGGTAACGACATGAATATCGTCATCATGCCGGTAACGGACCTCCATCCGGCAGACTACAACCCCCGCAAAGACCTCAAGCCGGGCGACAAGGAATACGACAAGCTCGCCCGGTCTATCGAGGAATTTGGGTATGTTGAGCCTATCGTATGGAACCGCACCACCGGCAACATCATCGGCGGCCACCAAAGGCTCAAGGTGCTTATCGAAAAGGGTTATACCGAGGTCGAGGTCGTCGAGCTGGAACTGAGCGAACAGGAAGAAAAAATCCTGAACGTGGCGCTCAACAAGATTTCGGGCCGCTGGGACAATGAAAAGCTCATCGCCGTACTGGACGAATTGCAGGCGCAGGAAGAAATGGAGCTCACTGGGTTCGATGACTGGGAGCTTGAGGCACTCAAGGTCACATACGACCACATCGAGGACCTCTTGCAGGACGATTTCGCCGACACTGGGAAGAACGAAAGCGAAAACTTCACGATGACATTCACCCTCCCAGCAGAGGTCAAAGAGGCCATGGACCGCTACATTGAAGAGAACCCCGCAGGCAAGACCGAGCTCGCGTCGCTCATTGTGAATAAGGCAAAGGGGGTTATCTGACATGGAAATTATGAAAAAGCGCATTTCCGAGATGGAGAGAGCGGAGTACAACCCGCGCGTGGAGCTGCTCCCCGGAGACGATGAGTACGAAAAGCTCAAACGGAATATCGACCGCTTTGGCATGGTAGTGCCCGTCATCTGGAACCGGCGCACCAATCGCGTCGTGTCCGGCCACCAGCGCCTCACCGTTTTGGAGAATATGGGCGTAGAGGAAACCGAGGTGTCCGTGGTTGACCTCGATGAGACGGCAGAAAAGCAGCTCAACATCGCCATGAACAAAGTGAGCGGCCAGTGGGATGAGGTAAAGCTCAAGGAGCTGCTCGACAGCCTTGGGGACGCAGCACTGGAAACCGGCTTTGACCTCGACGAAATTGAGCGACTGGAAAACAGCGTAGACGACCTCGTGGACGACGATTTTCTGGATGAGGAGCTGAAACGGCTGGAAGAGACGTTCAACATCTCCTTGAAATTCAGCGTCGAGGATAGAGAGGTCATCAAGGCATATATCAAGGACAACGGTAAAGAGGGGCTCGTGGAGCTCATCATCCAAAAGATTCGAGGTGAGATTTAATGGGATGCAAGTGCGGAAGTCAGGTTATTCTTTGCAACCTGCCTGTGCGATTTGATACATACCGGGGCTGTTCCCACGGCTGCCGGTATTGCTTCGCGCAGAAAAAGAACGACATCAGCCATATCGAGCGGGACGAAAGCGTGGACAGCCTGCGCTCCTTTATCGAGGGCAAGCGCGGCAACGAAACACAGTGGTGCGACTGGAACATCCCCATTCACTGGGGCGGCATGAGCGACCCATTCCAGCCGATTGAAAAGCAGGTCCGGGCATCCTATGAGTGCCTCAAACTGCTGGCGGAAACCAAATACCCGTTTGTGGTGAGCACAAAAGGCCGCCTCGTCGCGGACCCGGAATACCTCGACCTGCTGGCGCAATGTAATTGCGTGGTGCAGATTTCGATGGTGTGCAGCAAGTACGACAAGCTGGAAAGAGGCTGTCCGAGCTACGAGGAGCGCCTCACAATCCTCAAGATGGTCTCCGCCAGAGTACAGCGCACCATCGTCCGCATCCAGCCGTATATGCCGGAGGTTTTCAAGGACGTCATGGAGAATATCCCCCGCATCGCAGAGGCCGGAGCCTATGGCCTTGTAGTGGAGGGCATGAAGTTCTTTAAGGGCAAACCGGGAATGGTTCGCGTAGGCGGCGACTACTGCTACCCGAAAGACCGCCTCCGCAGGGACTTCGAGGCCATCCGGGCGGAATGTCACCGTCACGGCCTGAAATTCTATGCGGGAGAGAACCGGCTCCGCGCCATGGGCGATAGCATGACCTGTTGCGGCGTGGATGGCCTCCCCGGCTTCAAGCCGAATGAGTACAACCTTTGTATGCTGATGAACGGGAAGAACCCGGAGCCCACCGAGCGCATGAAAGAAGTGGGAACCGGCGGACCCTTTAAGACGCTGAACCAGAGCGCGGGCAGCGGGCGACGGATTGCAAAGCAGAGCTTTTATGGCCTGATGCAGGAAGAGCTCGCCAAGAAACTGGACTACCATAAGAAAGTGTTTGGGCTGGATGACTGAATATGACCTCACCCCGGTACAGCGGGTAGATGGGATGCTGATAAAGCGGGACGACCTTTACGCCCCGTTTGGTCCCGGAGAGGTGAACGGTGGAAAGCTCCGCCAATGCGTAATGCTGGTAAAGAGAGTAAGGGACAAATACGACAGCCTCCTCACCTATTGCAGCATCCACTCCCCGCAGGCTCCCATCACCGCCGCCGTAGCCCACGCTTATGAAATGCCCTGCCGCATTTTATACGGCGGGACCAGCCGCGAGAGCGTCGCCTCGTTGCCGATGCCACGGCTGTCCATGAAATACGGGGCAACCATCGTGCTGGCTGCACGATCTGGCCGCCACAGCATTTTACACGCCCGCGCAAAAGAGCTGGCGGCAGAGAAAAACAGCTTTATCGTCCAATACGGCATCAACCTCATCAACCACGGGGATACGCTCCTCACCGCAGTCGCGGCGCAGGCGGAAAATCTCCCGGACGAGATTGAAAACCTCGTGATGACCTGCGGCAGCGGAATAACCGCATCCGGCGTGATGATAGGACTGCACAGGTACGGGAAATCCGTAAAGCACGTCCATCTCGTCGCCACAGCGCCAGACCGGCGGGCGTTCATCCACGAGAACCTCAAGCAGTAC
>ENA-OZUR01000065-OZUR01000065.1-human-gut-metagenome-genome-assembly--contig:-NODE-65-length-29156-cov-5.326655_pt1 | contig 29156 bp, 21 predicted proteins | sample MGYA00243435_ERZ654025 | MGnify/ENA primary metagenome ERZ654025 (study PRJEB26926, sample SAMN06164585) | human gut metagenome | biome: ENVO:00009003; feature: ENVO:2100002; material: ENVO:00002003... | reverse complement strand
TATAAGAGACAGGATCTGTTCTATAATTCTGTCCAGTCCTGTTGCCATGGATTGATCCTCTTCCTTTCTTTTTTGGATTTTTGGGAGTGGATCATCAGATGGCGATGCCGCCGATGTTTGCAACAGCCAGCAGGGAAACGAGCAGAGCCAGAACCGCATAAGTCTCAACCATGGCCGGGAAGATCATGGCTTTACCGAACTGATCCGGGCGCTTTGCAACGAGTGCGATGGAAGAAACGGCTGCCTTTGCCTGCTGCTTTGCGGAGATGAGACCGATCACGGCCATCGGCATGCAGGCTGCAAGATAGAGAAGGCCCTTTGCAAAGGAGATGTCTGCGCTGCCGCCCAGAACACCGATGTTCGTCAGCGTGAGGAAGGCGATGAGCAGGCCGTAGATGCCCTGCGTACCCGGCAGAAGCTGAAGAATAAGGACTTTACCGAACAGCGGGGGATTTTCGGAAACGACGCCTGCGGCTGCCTGACCGGTCATGCCTACGCCGATGGCGGAACCGATGCCGCCGAGAAGTGCTGCCAGAACTGCGCCGACAAGCGCGAGAACAATGCCGAGAGAGTTGATATCGAACTTATCCATGTTACTTTTCCTCCGTAATTTTGAAATATTTGGTTTTGGTGGTGAACGGTGCGAATTTGCGTCCGCCGCCCTCAAAGAATTTGCCGAAGAACTCAACAAACTGTAAGCGGTTCGTGTGCACATACGCGCCGAGCACATTGATGCCGATATTCAGCGTGTGTCCCACTACAAAGGCGAAAATAAAGATAATCACGCCGAGCGGGTTGTTGCCGGGCATGGCGCCCATCTGATTGAAGACCGAAGCGATAACGCCGGTTGCAAGGCCGAGAGCCAAAAGTCTCGAGTAAGAGAGAATATCGCTTAAATAGCTCGAAACACCGTACAGCCCGTAAAGACCTTTTAAGAAGCGCTTGCCGATGCTCTTGGAGCTGCGGCCCGAAGTGAGCACAATGCCTACCGCGCCGATGCCTGCCGCAATAATGCCCGCGGTGCCCACCGATGCCGGCAGCGTAAAGGAAAGCGCCACCATGTCGGCGAACATCTGCATGGAAAGCAGATAAATAATCGCGCCGCCGACGAGCAAATACCAGAACACAACGTCATAGATCGCGTCCAGCCACTTGCCCTGTTTTGCAAGCTGGTAGAACTGTGCGCCGAGGCCGGCGAACAGGTGGATGATGCCGACGAGGAACGAGAACAGCAACAGCCGCATCGGTTCATCGACCGGCGTGAACCACAAGGGTGGTATCACGATATCGGTGTTGAAGAATGTCTTTGCGATAACGGTGATCGCGTCACCGAAGAAGCTGCCGAACAAAATGCCCCAGAATATCGTGGAAATACCGCAATAGAGGAACATCGTCAGCGTCTTGCGCAGACCTTCTTCCATGTTTTTGAACTTGTGTAAGATGATGCCGCAGCCAAGGACCATCACAAGTCCGTAGCCCGCATCGGAAAGCATCATGCCGAAGAGAAAGTAATAGAAGACCGCCATGATGCCGCTTGGGTCGATTTCATGCTTGCCCGGCATGCTGTAGCTTTCCAGTACGCCCTCGACCGGGGCAGCAAACTTGTTGTTTTTGAGCTTCACGGGCACATCGTCCGCGTCACTCGGGTCGCACAGCTCCACGTAGGCTTCCTGCGTGGTCGTGAGCTCCGTCTTAAGCGCCTCGGCGTTCTCTGCCGGAATGTATCCCGTAATGAGAAACACGTGCGGGCTCTGCCATAAGCGGCCCAAAACATCGTATTTCTCGGTGCGCATCGTAAAGTAATCGATGGTGTAAAGCAGGTCTTCGCGTCGGTTTTTATGCGTGCGAATTTCCGCTTCGTTTTCATCGATCTCTTTTTGCAGCGCCGCAATGCGTCCGTTCAGGATGTCCACGCGCTCTGCGGGCGGCACCTTGCTCGGCTCCGCCGGATACGTAAACCCGATGGAACGCAGGTAGGTTTCAAGCTTTAATCCCTGCGAGATGTGGCACATCAAAAACGCGCATGTCTGCTGCGGGGAAGCGCTCAAAATCTCTACGACCACACCGTCCACGTCCGGCGCGCCTTCGGCGATTTTCGCCCGCAGCGTTTCTTCCGTATATTCCACCGGGAACGACCCCGTGAACACGGAGGTTGTCGGCGTGCTGATGGTGCGCATGGAAATATCCAGCTTCATCCACGGCTCCAGCGCACGGATTTGTGTCTGCAAGCGGAGAATTTCCGCGCGGTTGTCCGCACACTTTTTCCACAGCGTGTTGATGCGCGAGGCAATTTTTAAAAGCTCGCCCGCACCGTCAGCCGTTTCCTGATATTTGGAAAGCGGTATCGCGTCGCGTCCGTTCAGAGACGCGAAGAGGCTTTTTTCGGGCGGCTCCAGTTTATCGAGCGCGTCTAACGCCGATTGCAGCGCGGCTGCATTGTTTTCAAATCTTGATTTTGCCGGGACGGTATCCATCTTGGCAAAAACCGTTTCATCCGCTTTGCGGTCATCGATTTCCACGACGCCGCGCCGCTGGATCAGTTCCAGGATCTGTTTACGACGGTTCTTGAGCGCATAAATGCTGATGCGCTTCATAGGCATTACCGCCATAGGGGGATCCCCTCCTTTCGTGTTGGCGCCGCGTCAGCCGGTGATGGCCTCGCGGATAGCGCGGATTACGTTCGCGCTGTTTTGCTGCGCTTTTTTGCGGATATCCTCCGCCAGTGCGGCAGTTTCCTGCTGCGCTGTGCGTTGTTCGGCCGCAGCGGCCGTCTCTGCGCTTTGTTTTGCGGCTGCAAGGTCCGCTTTTGCTTTCTGCATGCGCTCCGTCTTCAGCTTGCCCGCCTTTTGTGCGGCGTCCTGCCGAATGGCGGCGCAGCGTGCAGCGGCCGTGTCCAGAATGCCGGCGGCCTTCTGCTCCGCATCCTTTACGGCGTCCAGAGCTTCTTTTGCCAAAAAATCACCTCCTGCTTCATTATTTTCAAAGAGCGGCGGCAAAAGGGGTAAAGACCCGCTTTTTGCGCCGTAGGTCATAACATAATACGTCTCCATTATAATATTATTTGCGGAATTTTACAAGAGATTTTACGGGAGTTTTCTCGAAAAAGTGCTTTCATATCGATAATAAAATAGACGTTTTGACGAATTCGTCTGCCTTTTAATATTCCGTCCATAAATGGATCTTTTTCTTTGTGTAACCCGCACGTTCTCTTACAAGTTTCTTACAAAAATTCACATTCTGTTTATGATTTTTTTTGAATCCGTGTTATAATAGAAATAATCACTTAATATGGATAACGGGCCGGTGCGGCCCGCGAACTTACAGGAGGCAGTCAAAATGAAAGCAAAGTCCCTTCACTTTTCCAAGAGCGGCAACGTACAGCCGATCGCATCCGAAATCGGCAGAGTTATGCAGTGCGTATGTGACCAGATCCCCCCGGCATACCCGTGCGAGGGCGAGAAGGTCGTTTTTATCGGCGTTGAAATGAACGGCAAGCTCCCGGGCGCAGTCGATCACTTCTGCAAGGATCTCAATCCCACCAGAGCAAAGGGTGTCGCATTCTATGTTCTGAACAGCAACGGTAACACGGACGGTCTTTCTTCCATCATCGATACGATGAAGAAGAACGGCGTCGAGACCTACGGTGAGCCTCTGGGCATTGCTGTCAAGGGCGGCCTCTTCAAGAAGGGCATGCCGACCGACGCAGACACCAAGAAGGTTCTCGAGTGGGCAGACAAGATTGCAAAGATGTAATTTCTTTGATAAAACAGCCTTTATAATTTTTCATAAAAAAGGATGGCGCATGCTGTCCTTTTTTTCTGTTTTTACGGGATATACAAACCCCGCTTGCGGTGGTAAACTGTATGAGAAATCTTTGAATGTTATTTTTCCCGTAAAGGTGTGAAATTTTCAGTATGACAAAAGAAATGACGAGCGGTTCGCCCATGAAGCTTATCCTCGGGTTCTCCATCCCGCTGCTTTTCGGCAATCTGTTCCAGCAGTTCTATTCCATGGTCGATACCATGATTGTCGGGCGCGTGCTTGGCACGGGGCCGCTTGCGGCCGTTGGCTCCACCGGATCCATCACGTTCCTCATCATCGGCTTCTGCCTTGGTCTTTGCAGCGGCTTTGCCATCCCGGTGGCGCAGCGCTTCGGCAGCAGGGATTATAAAGAGCTTCGCCGCTTCATCGGCAACGCCGTATGGCTGTGCGTCGGCTTCGGCATCGTCTTAACGGTGCTCACGGTCATTTTCTGCCGCAATATCTTAGAGCTCATGGGCACGCCGGCGGATATCATCGACGACGCTTACGCGTACCTTGTTGTCATTTTTGCCGGCATCCCCGCAACGTTCCTCTATAATATGCTTGCCGGCATCCAGCGCGCCATCGGCGACAGCCGCACGCCGGTTGTCATCCTCGTCATCGCGTCCATCATCAATATTGTGCTCGATATCGTCCTCGTTGTTTTCATCCCCATGGGCGTCGCAGGCGCGGCGGTCGCAACGGTCGCTTCACAACTCATCGGCGGCGTTGTATGTCTCCTCTATGTGAGCAAGCATTATGAAGTCCTCAAAATGACCCGCGAGGATTTCAAAATCAACGTGCCGTGCATCAAGCGCCTTTTAAGCATGGGTCTGCCCATGGCATTGCAGACATCCATCACGGCTATTGGCAGCGTTATTTTACAGGCATCCGTTAACTCCCTCGGCTCTACGGTCGTCGCCAGCATCACAGCGGGCAGCAGGCTCTATATGTTCTTCGCCTGCGCTTATGATGCCATGGGCGTCACCATGTCTACATACAGCGGGCAGAACATCGGTGCGCGTAAAATTGACCGTATTGGGCAGGGCGTCAAAGCCTGCAATATCGTCGGCATCATCTATTCCGTTCTGGCACTGCTCATCATCGTGTTCCTCGGCAAATGGATGCTTCTTCTGTTTGTCGATGCCGGTGAGACTGCCATTATCAATTCTGCCTATTGGTACCTTGTGTGCAGTGGCCTTTTTATGATCCCGCTGACATTCGTCAATGTGCTGCGCCTTACCATTCAGGGCATGGGGTACAGCCGCCTCGCGCTCTTTGCCGGTGTGTTTGAGATGATCGCCCGCGGCGGCGTGGGTCTGTTCCTTGTGCCGCTGTTCGGCTTCAACGCCGCCTGCTTCTCCGGCCCGATCGCATGGATCTTAGCCGATAGCTTCCTCATTCCCATGTATTACCACGTCATCCACCGTGCAAAACGCGGCGAGGGTATTTGCTAAACAAAACCAAAACCGTCCTGCACGAACAAAATATGCAGCACGAAGAGCTTTTAGTCTGCTACCCGGAGCATTGATCTCGACTCGTCAAAGCCATTATCGATTGAATTCCAAAGCAGCTGTTTTCGACAAGCTTAAAATCCCGTTCACTTTCGGTGAACGGGATTTTAAGCTTTCTGTTATTACGCGTTCTCTTTAAGCCACTCCACCGCACAATGCGCCATGCACGCCGCGCCGATGGGGAGGACGCCCTCGTTGAAGACGACCTTCGGGTTGTGCGCGGTGTACTGTCCGCGCTCGTCCATGTAGCCCGCGCCAAGGTACATCATTGCGCTCGGCACACGTTCGGCTACAAGGGCAAAGTCCTCAGAGCCTGTCGCCGAAATGCCGCCGTACGGCGTAAAGTTCGGAATGTTCAGCGCGCCCATGTAGCGCAGCATGTCGTCTGTCACCGATTTGTCGCACACGAGCGGGCACACTTCGGAAAGCGTCCTGATCTCCACTGTCGCGTTATACACGGCAGCCGTGCGCTCCGCCGTCTCGCGCATGCGGCGTACAAGCAGTGCGCGGGCCTTTTTGTCGTTCGTGCGGATGGTGCCGCGCAGCACGGCCGTGTCCGGGATGATGTTCGCGGCGGTTCCGGCCGTAAACTGCCCGATTGTCAAAACGCACGTCTTTGTCGGGTCGCTTTCGCGCGCGATGAGCTCCTGCAAGGCGAGATGAATGTGCACGCCTACGTTGATGGGGTCAATGGCAAGGTTCGGGTTCGCACCGTGCGAGCCGCGCCCGTGAACCGTAATCTCAAATCCGTCTACGGAAGCCATCATCACGCCCGAGTCGTTATACATCACAAAGCCCACGGGCGATTTGCCTGCCGCCACGTGGTACGCGAGCGCCGCATCGACCGGCGGATTTTCAAGCAATCCGTTTTCCAGCATATCGCGCGCGCCTTCGAATGTCTCCTCTGCAGGCTGGAACATCAATTTCACCGTGCCGCAAAGCGTGTCTTCGTTTTCTTTCAGCATTTTCGCCGCCGTCAGCAGCATCGCCGTGTGCATATCGTGTCCGCAGGCATGAGCCGTTTCGCCGGTGGGACAGGCGAACGGCTCGCCGCTCTCCTCCGGCATCGGCAGCGCGTCCATGTCGGCGCGCAGCAAAAGCGTTTTGCCGGGCTTGCCGAGTGTCGCTGTCACGCCATGTCCGCATTCTGTCGGCTTTAGGCCGTATTCGCGCAGCTTTTCCATCACAAATGCCTTTGTGTTCGGTAGGTTCAACCCCACCTCGGCATTCTGATGAATACGCCTGCGGTTTTGGGTGATTTCGTCTTTCAGTTCCTGTGCCCGTTTCCAAAAGTCCATAGTCTCGTCCCCTTTTAAAAAATTTTGTAAGCAAAAAGGCAGCATGAAGCAATACCCATGCTGCCTTTATTTTATGATTTACTCAGCGGAAGATTCAGAAGAAGTCTCACTCGTTTCGGAAGAAGTTTCGGAAGATTCCGCACTGCTCTCCTCGGAAGAAGCGCTTTCGTCGCCGCTTTCAGAAGCGACGGAAGACGTGCCGTTCTTCTTGGTATCCGCAAACATGGAGGGCTTGTAGCGGTTCAGTACCTTCTGGTTCCATTCCACGCCCTCAAAGCTTTGTGCAGCCGCGCTGACAGCATCGGCGTATTCGGTGTTCTTCAGCTCAAGCAAAAGCTGCGAGCGGTTGTCACTGCTCTCCAGCAGCGTGTCTTCGTCGTCCTTGACCGGCAGACGGTGCAGAACGATCATGTACTTTGTCGATTCCACGACCTCCACGTCGCCTTCGTTCATCTCCTTAATGGCAGAGATAAACGCGTCCGGCATGTAGCTTGACTGCATACCGTTTTCGTCCTTGATGCCGGTCTGGTAGGTGGAGTCCTGCTGTACTTTGAGCGCATAGTCCGTTGCGGCGTCGTTCACGGTCATTGCACCGGATTCGATCTTCGTCTTGTATTTTTCCAGTGTCTCCTTGAGGTCGGCCTTTTCCTCGTCGGTCAGGTCAACAGATTTATTGTCATCATCCGTCTTCGTCAACGGCGCAGAGAAATACTCGTAGTCGTAGTAATCGTCCTCAATGTGCTGGCGCAGCTCGCTTTCCGGCACTTCGTTTTCGCCGCCTTCGCCGTACAGCGCGTTGAAGACCTTGAGGTACATTCTGTTATACTGGGAATACGCAATGTCAAAGGAGGTTTTTGCAATGCCGAACTTTTCAAAGCTCGTGCCAAAGTAGTTCCAGTAACTCTCGGTGGTCTGGAGGCATGTGCTGTAATCCTCGTCGGTCATTTCAAGGCCCAGACGCTTCATTTCGTTCTGAATATAGAAATACTGGTTCACATACTCGTCCGCGCGGTTTTTGATCCACGTCTCGGCCGGCGTGCCGTCGATTTCGGACTTCAAGACCTCGTCTTCGGTAGAGACCTTGGAAGCCGCTTCATTGTACGCAATGGAGAGGTAGTAAATGTATGCGCCGGCAGGCAGCTCGGTGTCGTCGTACTTTGCGGACCAGTTCAGATCCTCATCGTAGCAGCCCGCAAGGCTGAAGCACATGGCAACGGCCAAAAGCAGCGCCACGGTAATCTTTGCGATTCTTTTCATGGTGTTTGTTCCGTACCTTTCTTAAATATTGCGGACAAAATGCCCACAAAGGTTTGCTGTTATTTATTATACCGCCGATACGGCAAAATGTCCAGTTATTTTGTAGCGGGTTTCGGCGCTTTCGCGTCCTCATCGCCGCAGAGAACTTTCAAAACGTCCTCCAAAACGGTGAGCGGTGCCTTGCCGCCCAGCGCCACGCTGATGTACGGGCGGCTGCCGGCGGAGAGCATCACCTTGTTCGGCATGCCCTGAATGAGGCGCTTCACGCGCTCCATGTCAAACTTATCTTTGTAGAGCAGAAGCGCGTTTGCCTGCTGCTTGACTTCCGTAATGCCAAGCTGTGTCGCGCGGTTGCGCAGCAAAGCAATGTCGATAAGCCCATAAACGCTTTCGGGCGGCTCGCCGAAGCGGTCAATGAGCTCATCCACAACATCGCTCGAATCCTCATACGTTTTAATGTCTGCGATGCGGCGGTAAACATCCAAACGCAGCGCGGTGGAATCGATGTAGCTTTCCGGGATATGCGCCTGCACCTGCATGTCCACGGTGCATTCCTCCACGGGGTTCTCGGGCGCTTCGCCTTTCATCATGGCCACGGCTTCGTTTAAGAGCTTCAAGTACATGTCATAGCCCACGCTTTCCATGTGCCCGTGCTGCTCGCCACCGAGGATATTGCCTGCGCCGCGAATCTCGAGGTCGCGCATCGCAATCTTAAAGCCGGAGCCGAACTCCGTAAATTCGCGTATCGCCGCCAAACGCTTCTGCGAAATCTCACTCAAAACCTTGCCGCGTGTAAACGTAAAGTACGCGTAAGCGCGGCGGGTACTGCGGCCCACGCGTCCGCGCAGCTGGTGCAGCTGCGAAAGTCCCATGCGGTCAGCGTTGTCGATGATCAGGGTGTTCGCGTTTGGCACGTCCACACCCGTCTCAATGATCGTCGTGCAGACGAGCACGTCAATTTCATGCTCCATCAAACGCCGCCAGACTTCGGAGAGCTCTTGCTCGCTCATTTTGCCGTGGCCGATGCCGATCCTCGCCTCCGGCACGCGCTCGCGAATACCCGCCGCCACGCGCTCAATCGATGCTACGTCGTTGTGCAGGTAATACACCTGCCCGCCGCGGCGCAGTTCTTTTTTGATGGCGTCGGAGATGACGCCCGGGTCATATTCCATCACGTATGTCTGCACCGGGTGACGGTCGTGCGGCGCTTCTTCAATGACGGACATATCGCGTATACCGGAAAGCGCCATGTTCAAGGTGCGCGGGATCGGCGTTGCGGAAAGCGTCAGAATATCGGCAGATTTACACACGTCTTTCAGCCGTTCTTTCTGCTGCACGCCGAAGCGCTGCTCCTCGTCGATGATGACAAGGCCGAGGTCTTTAAACTGCACGTCTTTCGAGACCAGCCGGTGCGTGCCGACGATGAGGTCAATGCTGCCGCGTCTCAGCTTTCTCAGAATTTCGTCCTGCTGACGCGGCGTGCGGAAGCGGGAGAGCAGCTCCACATCCACGGGGAAGCCCTCCATACGCTTTAAAACGGTCTGGTAGTGCTGCCACGCCAAAATCGTCGTCGGCACCAAGATGGCGCACTGCTTGCCGGCGGTGATGCACTTAAACGCCGCGCGCAAGGCAACCTCCGTCTTGCCGAAGCCCACATCGCCGCACAGCAGTCTGTCCATCGGCGCTTCACGCTCCATGTCGTTTTTAATCTCGTTGATGCAGCGCAGCTGGTCGTCCGTTTCGTTGTATTCAAAGTGCGCCTCAAAATCGTGCTGCCATTCGTTGTCTTCGGGGAACGCAAAGCCCTTCTGCTTCATGCGTTGAGCGTATAAAACAATAAGCTCCTTTGCGATGTCCTTTACGGCGGCGCGTACGCGCGCTTTCGATTTCTGCCATTCCGTGCCGCCAAGGCGGTGCAGCTTTACGCCGGAGTCCTCACGCGGACCGATGTATTTCGCAACTAAATCGAGCTGTGTCACCGGCACATATAAGGTGTCGTTTTTCGCGTACCGCAGCTTGATGTAGTCCTTCGTGATGCCCTGCATGTCGATTTTGTGGATGCCCTCAAAAATGCCGATGCCGTGCGTTGCGTGCACTACATAATCGCCGGGGGTCAGCTCGGCAAGGCTGTAAACGGCCTTGCTGTTTTTGTCCTTTTTTTTCGCTTTCGGCTGGCTGCCCGCGCTCATGCGCCCGTGCGTGATGAGCGTAAATTTCGCGTTCGGGTATTCAAAGCCTGCGGAAAGCGTACCCGCCACAACGGCCACCGTGCCCGGCGTGATGGCGGAAAGGCTCTCAAAATAGCCCGCAGGCAGTCCGGCGGCCTTTAAATCTGCCGCCACGTTCATCGCGGCGCGCTCCGTGCCGGCTAAAACAGCACAGGCATGCCGGTTGTGCAGCGCAGCCGTCAGGTCTTCGGCCAAAAGCTGCGTGCTGCCGCCCCAAACAGAAAGCTGCCGCACCGTCATGTTCACAAGCGCCTTTGTCGGCGTGTCGTAAGAGCCGCGTGCAAACGCGTCCATATAAACGCTCGCCGTGTCCTCCGCGCGCTTTAAGGCGTATTCATACGTCTCGGTGTACATGTCAAGCCCGCGGCACAGCACGCCCTCCGCGAGCAATCCGCGTACGTCCTCGCCCCACTGCCACAGCGTCGTGCGCATGCGTTCCTTTAGTTTCGAGCCTTCGGAGAACACCAGCAGCGCATCCGTGTCAAAATAATCGAACAGCGTGGCGACTGTCTCGTAAACGAACGTGTAATATTTGTCCATGCACCCAATGTGCAGGCCGTTTTTCAGTTTATCCGCCTCGCGCAGCAGCACTTCCTTTGCGGCAGGCGCCGCCTTGCCGCGCAGCGTTTTTGCGTGCGCCTCGAGTTTCTTTGCAAGGATACTCATGCTGTCCGGCACGACCTCCACGGCAGGGGAGATGGTCACCTCCGTGATCTGGTCGGTGCGGCGCTGCGTCTCCGCGTCAAAATACGAGATGGTGTCGATCTCGTCGCCCCAGAATTCCACACGCACCGGTGCTTTTCCGCCGGGGGAGTAGAAGTCCACAATGCCGCCGCGGCGCGCAAACTGACCCGTGCCGTCAATCTGATCGGCGCGCACATAGCCACAGCGTACCAGCGCCCGCACAATCTCATCCACCGAAATTTCCTGTCCGGCAGAAAGTTTCACCGTGCGCTCTTTCAGTTTTTTTGGCGGCAGAACATACTGCAATGCCGCGTCGATCGTCGTCACAATGCAGGTGCACTGCCCGGTTTGCAGCAGCGTCAGTGCTTCGATGCGCTGGCGCTCATATTCGTGCGAGCTGCCCTCCGTGTCGCGCAGACTGAAATCGCGCAGGGGGTAAAACGCAGAAGTCACGCCCATCGCGTTCAGGTCTTCCAGCATACGCGTCGCTTCCGCTTCGTCGCCCGCAATAAACAGCGCTTTTTTCGACATGGCAGAAAGCAGCGTGTGCAGAATATTTGCTTTGTGAATGGAAGCCAAACCCGTCACGGCCACCGGCGTCTTGCGCTGCCGCACAGCGTTTTCGATCGCGCGGTATTCCGGCACGCGCCCGAGCGCGTCATTCAAAAAATTCATACGCATAGTAGTGTTCCTTTCGGGGAGCCGCTCAGGAATTATAGCGGTTCATCGCCTTGTCCGGCGCGCCGGAGAGGAGCAGCTCCACGGCGTCCGTTACGTTTTCGGAAACGGTTTTTAGCGTTTTCATCTCGTCATTTGTAAAGCGGGAGAGCACCCAGTCCGCAAGGTCCCAGCCTTCGGGCTTGCTGCCTACACCGATCTTCATGCGCGGGAACAGGTCGCTGCCGCTCAGATAAATGATATTCTTCATACCGTTGTGCCCGCCTGCACTGCCCTTTAAGCGGATGCGCGTGCGCCCAACGTCAAGCGAAATGTCGTCGAATACAATCAGCGTGCGCTCCGGCGGAATATGAAAGAAGCTCATCGCCTCCGTCACGGACTGTCCGCTCAAATTCATAAAGGTGGAGGGCTTTAAAAGCACGGCGCTCTGTCCCGCAATGGTGCCCTTGCCGTAAAGGCCCTTGAATTTCACGCGGCGCACCTCAATGTTAAAGTGCTCCGCGATGGCGTCCAGCATTAAAAAACCGGCGTTGTGGCGTGTCATCTCATATTTCGGGCCCGGGTTGCCGAGTCCCACGATCAGCCAGTCCGCGCCGCCCGAAGTTTGATCGTTTTTAGAAAAAAGCTTCATGGAATGTTCCTTTTTACATCAATGTTTTTGTCTTCTTTTTCGCACCGCCCGTTTTCGGGGATGCCGAAAGGCACGCAGAAGTCGCACAGCCGCCGAAAGGGGGAGACCCTTCGCCGCTGCGCTTTTCTCTGCGTGTGTGTGTTTGCGGGCATGCCCGCTTTTCAAATATATTATATTATGCCACCCGCAAAAGGGTTTTGCAAGCCTATTTTGTCTGAAAACGCGGGAAAACCCGCTTTAAAAAATCGTTTTGCGGCGCAAAAATCTGTCTAAAAGAAAAATTCTGCGAAAAATTTCCGAAAACAGCCGATTTCTCGAAAAAAGGTATGGAAATTCGCAAACATATTTGGTATAATAGAGTGCGGCGAAACAGTGAATAAGTTTTTTACGCCTTTTTCGCCGGAAAAATCAGTTAATACTCGGTTTAACCGTGTAAATTTTCAAGGAGGTAGTTTCCCATGAGCAAAAAGTATGTCTATTTGTTCACAGAAGGCAACGCGAGCATGCGCGAGCTTCTCGGCGGTAAGGGCGCAAACCTTGCTGAGATGACGAACCTCGGCCTGCCCGTTCCGCAGGGCTTCACCATTTCCACCGAAGCCTGCACCCAGTATTACGAAGACGGCCGCCGCATCAACGATGAAATCCAGGCTGAAATTATGGAGTACATTGAAAAGATGGAGCAGATCACCGGCAAGAAGTTCGGCGATCAGGAGAACCCGCTTCTCGTTTCCGTCCGTTCCGGTGCACGCGCATCCATGCCTGGCATGATGGATACCATCCTCAACCTCGGCCTCAACGAGGACGTTGTTGAAGTTATGGCTAAGAAGTCCGGCAACCCGCGCTGGGCTTATGACTGCTACAGAAGATTTATCCAGATGTATTCCGACGTCGTTATGGAAGTCGGCAAGAAGTACTTCGAGCAGCTCATCGACGCGATGAAGGCTAAGAAGGGCGTAACGCAGGACGTTGAGCTGACCGCTGACGACCTGAAGGAGCTCGCAAATCAGTTTAAGGCTGAGTATAAGGAAAAGATCGGCGAGGACTTCCCGTACGATCCGAAGGAACAGCTCATGGGCGCTATCAAGGCTGTTTTCCGTTCCTGGGACAACCCGCGTGCAAACGTCTACCGCCGCGACAACGATATCCCGTATTCCTGGGGTACCGCTGTTAACGTGCAGATGATGGCATTCGGCAACATGGGCGAGACCTCCGGCACCGGTGTTGCGTTTACCCGTAACCCGTCCACCGGCGAAAAGGTTCTCACCGGTGAGTTCCTCATGAACGCACAGGGCGAAGACGTTGTTGCAGGTGTCCGCACCCCGCAGCACATCGACCAGCTCAAGGAAGTCATGCCGGAAGTTTACGAGCAGTTCGTAGATATCTGCAACACCCTTGAAAATCATTACAGAGACATGCAGGACATGGAGTTCACCATCGAGGACAAGCACCTCTACATGCTCCAGACCCGTAACGGCAAGAGAACGCCGGCTGCTGCTCTGAAGATCGCTTGCGACCTCATCGACGAAGGCATGATCGACGAGAAGCAGGCTGTTCTCATGATCGAGCCGAGAAACCTCGACGCTCTGCTGCACCCGCAGTTCGACGTTAAGGCTCTTAAGGCTGCTACCCCGGTCGCTAAGGCTCTGGCTGCATCTCCCGGTGCTGCTTGCGGCAAGATCGTCTTCACCGCTGAAGATGCAAAGGTTTGGAACGAGAAGGGCGAAAAGGTCGTCCTCGTTCGCCTTGAGACCTCCCCGGAGGACATCGAAGGCATGAAGGCTGCACAGGGCATCCTCACCGTTCGCGGCGGCATGACCTCCCACGCAGCTGTTGTTGCGCGTGGCATGGGCACCTGCTGTGTTTCCGGTTGCTCCGCTATCACCATGGATGAAGAGAACAAGAAGTTCGAGCTCGCCGGTAAGACCTACCACGAGGGCGACTGCATCTCCATCGATGGTTCCACCGGCAACATCTATGACGGCCTCATCCCGACCGTTCCGGCTTCCGTCAATTCCGGCGACTTCGGCCGCATTATGGCTCTCGCGGACAAGTTCCGTCAGATGAAGGTTCGTACGAATGCCGATACCCCGCAGAACGCTATCGATGCAAAGCGCCTCGGCGCAGAAGGCATCGGCCTCTGCCGTACCGAGCACATGTTCTTCGATCCGGACAGAATCGCAGCTATCCGCGAGATGATCTGCGCTGACACCGTCGAAGGCAGAAAAGCTGCCCTTGCTAAGCTCGAGCCGATGCAGCAGGGCGACTTTGAGAAGCTCTACGAGACCATGGAAGGCGAGCCGGTTAACATCCGTTTCCTCGATCCGCCGCTGCATGAGTTCGTTCCGACCGAAGAAGCTGACATCGAGCTGCTGGCTAAGTCCACCGGCAAGACTGTCGAGCAGGTTAAGGCAATCATCTCCGGCCTCCACGAGTTCAACCCGATGATGGGTCACCGTGGCTGCCGTCTGGCTGTCACTTATCCGGAAATTGCAGAGATGCAGACCTCCGCAGTTATCAAGGCTGCGCTGAATGTCTCCGCTAAGCACCCGGATTGGAACATCGTTCCGGAAATCATGATCCCGCTCGTTGGCGAAGTCAAGGAGCTGGCATACGTTAAGGGCGTTGTCACTGCAACGGCTGATAAGCTCATCGCAGAGGCAGGCTCTTCCATGACCTACAAGGTCGGCACCATGATCGAGATCCCGAGAGCTGCTCTGACGGCTGACGAGATTGCGAAGGAAGCAGAGTACTTCTCCTTCGGTACGAACGACCTTACTCAGATGACCTTCGGCTTCAGCCGTGACGACGCAGGCAAGTTCCTCGGCGCTTACTATGATAAGAAGATCTACGAGAACGATCCGTTCGCAAAGCTCGACCAGGTTGGCGTAGGCAAGCTCGTTAAGATGGCTTGCGAGCTCGGTAAGTCCACCCGCCCGGACATCAAGCTTGGTATCTGCGGCGAGCACGGCGGCGACCCGACTTCCGTCGAGTTCTGCCACAACGTTGGCCTCACCTACGTTTCCTGCTCTCCGTTCCGTGTACCGATCGCTCGTCTTGCTGCGGCGCAGGCTGCCATCCGCAATCCGCGCCAGTAAAAAGTTGATGTAATCGGGCAAACCGAAATATTCTCTAACCCCGTAAAAAGGGCAAAGAGAAATATCCTCGGCAGTCCACAAATCAAAAAGCAAAAAGGCCTTGTGCCGTCCCAATTCATCGGACGGCATAAGGCCTTCTTTTTTACCATATAGCCTTGCACTACAAAGTATAGCTGTTCCCGATTATCCCCCAATTTGTTCCACTTCGTGAATAGATTGGAAAAGATTGGACACCCAGAAAAGACTTCGTTAGTTCCTGGGCTTATCCTGCTATATTCCCTATTATGCCTGCTAATTCCATTGTTTTTTCCTATTTTTTCTTATTATTCATAATCTAAGTATGTATTTTTATCTTTATAGCCCGCCCGTAAAAGAAAAAGAGAGAAAGGGAGAGAGATAAAAAGAAGCACTCGCCTAGTCATATCAAGGGTCGCCTGATAATGTGAAAAATGCGAGGAAAGGGAGAAAAGAAGAGAGAAAGAAAAGGAGAAGGGAGACTGGAAAAGAAGAGAAAAGGAAGGGAAAAGAGAGAAATGGAGAGGATATGAGATTTTGCCCTTTAGAGGATATTTCTCTTTGCCCTATGACAGTTGACGCAGTAGAGTAGGCGAAACAACCGATATAAATACGGTCACACAGTCCTTTTGGATTGTGTGACCGTTACTTTTTTGCCCATTTTCAGCTGAATACACCGTAAATCAAGCCTCTGGTTTCACTATGAATCAGCATCTTCCTTGATTTCCTCATCGGTGGACATTTTCTTGTTCCTTAGCGGTCTGTGTTGCGGCGGTGTGGAGACAGGATTCCACCATTTGACAGGCTTTTAAGACCGCCTCTTGTTGATCGCCCCAAAGCTTGTCAAAGATCTGTTTGGCCATCAGGTTTAGTTTCCATTCGCAGATGGAAATGGCATCACAGCTTTTTTGCCCTGCAAGATGGTTCTTCTCAACAAAACTCTTGGCAGGATTCTGTGTGCGGAAATTGCACTGGTACCCATAGACAGGAGTTCCGTCCTGTAGAACCCTCCATTTGAATCGGTTGTAGCCTGCGCCGCAGCGACAGCGAAGTTTCCGCACCCAAAGGTGCTGAATGATTCTTGTGCCCTGCCTGCGTTCCTCACCAGAAGGCATCTGAAGGGTACGAATCCGATTCTTTCGGATTTCTTCACACTGTCTCCAAAGGGCTTCGGTTACAATGGGCTCGAAGTCTCCTTTTCCGAGAATGAATGTACTCTCATCCAGATTTTTGATGCGTTTCTTCTCTAAGAAATTGTTGACCTTAGACTTATTGTAGCCGATGTACCCCATGTAGGTGGCGTTTCGGAGAATCCGGCTGATCTTGACACAGGACCAATTGACATTTCCGTGACCATCTTTGCGACCTCGGCGGGTCAGTTCATGCTCAAAGCAATCCACGCCCAAGAGAGCAAGAAAGTTGCCCGTGAGAAAGCCAAAGCCGTGGTGGAGGAACTGCACTCTATGAAACTGAAAGAAGCAGCCAAGAAGGTGGAGGACGGCATTGAAGGAACACTAACCTACTGCGATTTTCCCAGTGAGCACTGGACTCGCATCCGTACCAACAATGTCATTGAGAGGCTGAACCGGGAGATCCGACACCGCACCCATGTGGTTGGAAGCTTCCCGGACGGCAATTCCGCTCTTATGCTAGTCTGTGCCAGGTTACGCCATGTGGCTGGCACCCAGTGGGGCAATAGATAGTACATGAACATGAAGCACATGGAGGCTGCCGTTGGGGACGCCTCCATTGCTGGCTGACTTCATTTACAACAGAGTCTGCAAACTAAAGTGCGAAAAATTCTTGACACTACCTTGTCGCATGTAGGCATCGTGGAGCGGGTGGAAAAGGGACGAGTCTACACCATTGAGGGAAACTCCCGCGACATAGTCCAGGAGAAATAGCTATCCTGTGGAGTATAGAGTATTCACTGAATAAACAAAGAATGAATACCTGTACCCTACATCGCTCTTCGCTCATCGCGGGGGAATGATGGTATGTATCACGATATACCTTAGAAAAGTAGGCTGGGCTTTCATACCCACAGGCCGCACTGATTTCCCCAATGGACAAGGTGGTGGTTCGCAGCAATTCTCGACCATGACGCATCCGCTCTTGAGTGAGAAAAGACTTCAACGAACACCCCATAGCTTGAAATACCACATGGCTCAAGTGATCGGAAGAAATCCCCAATTCTTTGGCCAGAGAGTCCCGGGTCAAAGGTTGATCCAGGCGGGAAGAAACATACTCTCGTAGAAGAGTGATGTAACGTTCATAGCTTCGGGAGGGGGAGAGCTGTGCATAGTCGAGATCAGTGGTCACTTGCTTAAGAATACCCATTTCCCGCTTGCCCGTTTTTTCCATTGCCTCATGAAGCAAATTCATGGAGGACCGCAGGCGTGTAAGAGTGATAGAGCAGTAAAAAAGACTGATGAGACAACCACTGTTCTGGCGGACCTGTTGCTGTAGGGCTCTTAAGTGAGTTTCTTTATCGCCGGAGAGTTGAGCGAAGAGTACGGTGAAAATGCACGAATCATCTGGATAGAAGGAGAGCATAGGTTTGTTTAAAAATGAGAGCACCTGTTGGAGATCTTGTTGAAAGGACTGAAAGAAATCCGGGAAAGGAGGGGGAAGGCGTTGCCAGTGATCTAATCGTGTAAGGACTAATAAAAGATTTCCGTCCCAATTATTCTCTACACCTAGTTCTCTCAGTTGATCGCGAACCTGTTGATCTTGTAAGGGGTCTATTGGAAGGGTCTCAAAAAAGTGGCACAACATGCTGTTTTGTGTAGAGGAGAGAAATCCTTGAAAATGAATTTTTTGATTGACCTGTCGCTTTTGAAAAACCTTATCCTTAGCTTTTTCAATGGAGCGCACAATGTCCTCTGTGGCGGCTGGCTGGATGACGTAGTCGCAAATTTCCAGGGAAATGGCAATTTGGGCGTAATAAAAATTCGCGTGTGAGGTCAGCAGGATACACTCAATTTCCAGACCCTTGCTGCGAATCCAACGAACTAGGGAAAGCCCGTTTTCCTGTGGCATTTCAATATCTGCCAGCAAAATATCCACTTGTTTAGAGAATAACACATCTCGGGCAGCCAGAGCGGAATTCGCTGTATATACGTTGGAGATCCCGATTCCCTGCCATGGGACCCGTTGCAGTAGAGAAGAAATCACATTTGGCTGGTCATCAACAATCAAAATGTTCATAGGAACCTCCTTGGCTTTTTTCATAGGGAAGTAGTATTTCAACAACGGCATTTTCCCCCTGATTACGGAAAAAAAGTTTGGCCCGCTCCCCATACATCAACCACAAACGGTAACGCACATTGGAAATACCGATATGTTCCTGGCGGTATTCTACTGCAGAGGGATTAGCCGTGTTTAAGGCTCTCAATACTGCTTCATCGAATGGGCCACCGTTGTTTTGAATGGTTACCTGCAAAAACTTCTGTTGAGACATCTCGACGGTGGTCACAGAAATCGAAATTTCTAAACAGTGTGCGGGATCCCCATGTTTGATGCTGTTCTCTACGAAAGTGAGCACCGACATAGGCAGGATACGGCAAGTGAGGGTGTCGTTATCCAGACTGAGAGAGAGATGAAGCTGGCGATCAAGGTGCTGGCAAAGCCGCACATACTTTTCCGTGGCATCCAGTTCCTCTCGCAAGGAAATGTATGACTGAATGTTTCGAAAGATGTGGGACAGATAGGCGGAGAGGGAGAGAATCAGGTCCTCTGCCTGTTCGTATTTTTTTAAATCTAGTAAGGAGTACAGGTTCTTCAGACAATTTAAGTAGAAGTGAGGGCGAATTTGCAACTGGTAGAACTGTAACTGGGCGTGCATGGTATCCAACTGTTGGTGATAGCTTTTCTGTTGCCAATGTAGGCTGTTTGCGCGCTCCTCTTGAATGGTGTCCATCATATTATTGAAGCCAGCCCTGTATTGGTTGAGCTCTTGAATGGCGCTTGTACCAGACAATCGATAATCTAAGTTGCCTTGGGAAACAATGGAGAACGCTGCAACGATGTTTTGCAAGGGGCGGTAAAACTTGAGGTAAAATAGCAGCCAGATGGCAGGCAACAAGAGAATGAGGATAATGATGACAACGAGCAAAAAAATTTGAATGGTGTCCAACTGATGAAAGAAACCACTTTGAGGTACCTGAATCCATAAAGAAATGGGGTAGTCTCCCAGGTTAATGGATTGAGAATTGGGAACTGCTTCCTTTCCCTTTGGAAAGAAGCACAGCCCATCAGGCATGGTGGTCAGATTTGCCTGGTATATGGGGTCTTTTGTAGGGTCCAGTACTGCGGCTATTGCCCCTTTTTGCAGCCGGAAGATAAGCGCCAAGCCAAATCCATCTTCCCATACAACTAGTTTGATCTCTTTTTCTATCTTTGCGGAGTAGCGGCCCAGAAGGCACCGAATCTGCTTTTGGAAGGATGATGAGACATCGCCATTAAAATCCGAGTACAGATAATCTGTGTGGGAGTTGTAGAAGAAAAAGCCCCGGCACATGGGTATGCCGGAAAACTTAGTTGCAAGCCTTTGATCCAGCTGAGAGGCATATCGAAACAACCTCTCGCGGCTTTGAGCGTAGCTTATATGGAGAAATTCCATAGACTGGCTACCCTCATGGAGGTATGTGTTGGCTTGCTCAATCTGATCTTCCACAGAAGAGACGATGGCAGTGACCATATTGTGGGTTTGGATTTGATAGCGTGTGGCCGTCTGGTGGACAGTGTATTGAAAAAGAATCAAAATAACGCCGAGCAACGGAATTACCAGGGCAAAAAAACAGATGGAAGCAAAGGAACGTAACTTGAGCATTTTATAGCCTTTCCAAAATATAAGTTGAATTACTTGGATTTTTAATAATTATATATGAAATTTATCAAAATGGCAATTGGTTCACAGGTTTTTTATGTTTTTCAACAGGTTTTTAATATTGCCTTAATGGAGAGAAGGCAAATGTCATGAAACTTCCAGTGATTTTTATAGAAACAGATGGGATGAATTGGTATAATATGGTCAAATCTTTCAAATAGGAGGAATGAAGGATGGCGAAAAAAAAGCCGAAGAGGTCCTACACGACAACTACCTTGGACTCAAGCGGCTACATCGAGGGTGGAGGTGTCCGCGCCCTACCTCACAACCTTTGGGTAGACATCAAGTGCAACAAAGTGCTCTATGTCTGTTTAACTTTTATTTTAGCTTTTTTTGTGATCTTCAGTTTTTTGCCACTGGTTGGGCTGCTAATGGCGTTTGAGCGTTATTCACCGGTGAAGGGCTTTTTCGGCAGCCAGTGGGTAGGCCTACAAAATTTTGAAACTTTTTTTTCGGGGCCTTATGTGGGAAGGTTGATTCGCAATACTTTGGCTATCGGTGTGCTGAACCTGGTGGTTAACTTTCCCGCTCCTATCATCTTTGCCCTGATTCTTAACGAAATCAAAAATAAGTATTTCAAAAAGATTGTGCAGACGATCTCTTATATGCCTTATTTTGTATCTGCTGTGGTTGCCTGTGGCATTGTAGTGGACTTCACTGAAGCAGGCGGAGCAATCTCAACGTTTGTGGCTTCTATCACCGGTTCAGAACCACAAAATCTGCTTAACCAGGGTACGAACTTCTGGCTAATCTATGTCTTGCAAAATATGTGGCAGGGGTTGGGATATGGTTCGATAATCTACATCTCGGCGCTGAGCGCTATTGACCAAGAACTGTATGAGGCTGCTGCAATTGATGGAGCTGGTAAATGGCTTCAATGTATCCATGTCACCATTCCAGGAATATTACCTATGATCATTATGATGTTGATTATGCAGATGGGCTCAGTGTTTTCGGTGGGAGCCGATAAGATCCTGCTTATGTATTCGCCCGCCAACTACAACTTCGCAGATGTGATAAACACCTACGTTTACCGTATGGGGCTTGTGCAGTCCGACTACGGCTTGTCCACTGCAGTGGGGCTATTTAATTCTATTATCGGTACCATCTTGCTGATTACTACCAACCAAATTGCGAAGAAGCTGGCTGGTACATCTATGTTTTAACGAAGGAGAGACGCGTATGCATTACAAAATAACAGTGTCACGTGCAGTGTTTATGTCATTTGCTGTGGTTTTACTGGTTTTGATTTCCCTGGTGTGCTTGGCGCCTCTATGGCATGTCCTGATGGGTTCACTAAGCAACCCTACCCAGGTTGGTATTACTCAAGGTCTGATTCTCTATCCCTTGCAAAACTTGGATACCCATGCTTATAGCATTATCCTGACATACCAGAGATTGTGGAACGGATATCTTAACACCTTTATCTACATCTTTTTACAGTGTGTGTTGACTGGTGTAGCTACTATTGTGGCCGGTTATGTATTTTCTCGTAATCGTTTCCGGTTCCGCAACACCTTTATGCTCATTATCAGCTCGACTATGCTTTTTAACGGCGGTATGATCCCTATGTACATGGTGGTGCGTAGCCTGGGTTTGTTGGATACCCGTTGGGCCATTGTGGTGCCCGGTATGCTCAGCGTGTTCAATATCATTATCATGCGCACGGCTATGCAGGGTATTTCGGACGCGCTAGAGGAAGCTGCCCGCTTGGACGGTGCCAACGATTTTACCATTATGTTTCGCATCATCCTACCCCTTTGCAAATCCACCTTTGCGGTGATTATGCTGTTCTCGGCGGTCGCAAAGTGGAACGACTTCATGTCGGCCTTAATGTATCTGCCCACCCGTACGGATTTGTACCCTCTGCAGATGGTACTTCGGGATATCTTGATGGAGAATAGCGAGATCACCTCGTCAACTGCAGCTTTGCAGGATAGCAGCTCCATTTACCGACAGAACACAGAGTACGCCGCTATTGTCGTATCCACGCTTCCTATTCTGTGTATTTATCCCTTTGTACAGAAGTATTTTGTCACCGGCATGACCATTGGCGCGGTGAAAGCATAATAAGTCAGTTGCAGCGACTCAGAACGCTGTACAATAAACTCAGCCCTTTGCTGAGGAAGGAGGAATTCCCGTGAAAAAAATCATTACTATGCTGCTGGCTCTTTGCATGATGGCCAGTACGGTTGCCTGCTCTTCTGGCGACAATGAAAACTCTTCCGTGAGTGATTCCAATTCGTCTGAGGCACAGACGAGTTCTACCACTGTGGAAAAGCAAGATGTGGGCGGTTTACAACTGCCTCTTACGGATGAAACAGAGGAATTGACTGTGTGGTGTGTGTACAACAACAATGCCGTGCCTGACCCCAATGATTTGAAAGGTGTGCAGGAATTGGAGCGGCGCACCAATGTCCACATCAATTGGATCCCTGTAACAACCAGTGAGGCCTCTGAGAAACAAGGTATCCTGTTTTCCTCTGGAGATCTGCCTGACATTATGTACGCAGCCTCTTTTACTTACCCCGGTGGGCTAGCTAAAGGTGTCGAGGACGGTGTCATCGCCGATATGGATCCGCTGATTCGGGAGTATATGCCCAACTATATGGCAATTCTTAATTCTAACGAAGTAGCACGCCGCCAGGCTACCTCTGATGAAGACAAATTGATGGCTGCCTATGTAATGGTTGGTACGGATACCACCATTGAGTCAGAGGGTACCTGGAATGGACTAGCCTACCGAAAAGACTTGTTTGATCCTATGGGCTTGGAGCTTCCAGAAACGGTTAGCGAGTGGCACGATGTGTTACTGAAGGCTAAAGAGAACGGTATGCCCGCTCCTTTCTCTCCTGGAACCAATGGCGGATCCAACCTGTCTTTGGCATACGGGGTAACCACCAATGCTACAGATAATTACCTTCAGTTGGACGGTGACACCGTAGTCGCTTCCGCTCTTCAAGATGGGTTTGGTCAATATCTGGAGGAGATGCGCAGTTGGTTCTCCGAGGGCCTAATCGATCCCAACTTCACTTCCGGTGGTCCCATGGTGACCCGTGACTATAGTGGCGTTGAAAACGATAGTACTCTTCTGTATGATGGCTGGTACGCTTTCGCTTGTGGCAACACTACCTATACTATGGGACAGACCACCAATCCTGATTTGTATTTTCAGGCCATTACCAATCCGGTGCTGAAACCCGGAGATGAGCCTGTGCAGTGCTCCCAACGTATCATTGCTAAAGATCCCATCTACATCACCACTGCTTGTGAGAAGCCTGAGCTCGCTGCTCAGTGGTTGGACTATTGGTGGTCTGATGAGGGTACCTACTTGAGCTGGTATGGCATCGAGGGCGAAACCTATGAGCTTGGCGAGGAAGGTACTCCTGAGTTCACCGAGTTGGTCACCAACAATCCCGATGGTCTGGCTCCTTCCGATGTGTTGTATCAATACACGTTTAACTCTGGCAGCTGGTTTGGTAAGCACGATGTTGAGCAGGGTTGGAAGATGGCCAACATTATCAATAACTCGGAAGACAACATCCAGCTGGATTCCACCGCTATTTTCTCTGCTCCGGAAACAAATCTCTGGCTGACTAGCTCTCTGGCTTTCACCGATGCGGAAGGTGTGGAGCTGACTTCCCTGCAGACAGCTGTCAACACTTTGATTGAGGAGTACATGGTAAACTACATCAATGGTAACGATAGCACCTCTTTTGATGACTTCCGGGAGACTTTGTCCTCCTATGGTATGGATCGAATCGTGGAGATTTACCAAGCGGCTTACGATCGCTATCTTGCCCGGTGATTACTGCAAAATAAAAAATAAATATACAAAAGGAGTAAAACGATGGCTAAACAATTTCTTTGTTCTTTAGATGCACCCATTGTGGAAACTGTTTCTGGTAAAGTGCGGGGCTTTCAGGTGGATGGCACTTACACTTTCCACGGTATTCCCTACGCTAAAGCCAAGCGGTTCCAGATGCCTGAACCTTTCCCTTCCTGGAAGGATAGGGGGGTGTATGACGCCCATTCCTACGGCTTCGTGTGCCCTATGCTTGACCGGGAAACTGCCTGGGGGGAGATTTGTGTTCCTCACCGCTACTGGCCCAAAGATGAGAATTGCCAGTACCTGAATGTTTGGACCCAGTCCCTGGATGAAACTGCCAAGCGTCCTGTGATGGTGTGGTTCCATGGTGGCGGATTCTCCGCTGGTTCATCTATTGAGCAGATTGCCTATGATGGGGAAAACCTTTCTAAATTTGGCGACGTGGTAGTTGTAACTGTCAATCATCGCCTGAATATCTTGGGGTATTTAGATCTGTCGCCCTATGGGGAAAAGTATTGGAACTCTGGCAATGTGGGCAACGCTGACCTGGTGGCCTCTTTACAGTGGGTACATGATAATATTGCCCGCTTTGGCGGAGATCCGGAAAATGTGACCATCTTTGGTCAGTCTGGCGGTGGTGGAAAGGTTACTTCCCTTATGCAGACTCCCGCAGCGGACGGCCTGTTCCACAAGGCTATTATCATGAGTGGTATCGCTGATGGTCGTGGTTTGATGAATAGTAAGAACACGGATAGCCGTCCATTGATTCAAGCCATGCTCAATGAATTGGGATTGACCGAAGCCCAGGTGGAACAGTTGGAAACATTGCCCTATGAGACTCTGGCCGAAGCCTATAAAAAGGTGGTTCCCGCTATCCGAGAAGCGGGCGGTTACACCGGATGCGGGCCTATTCCCAATAGCTATTACCTTGGAGATCCCTGGGATATAGGTTTTACCGAGCATGCCCAAACTATTCCCCTAATTGCCGGTACAGTAGTGGCGGAGTTTGGCGGTATGGCTCCCAGCCTGAAAAACCGCACTACTATGAGCGAAAAGGAGCAGTTAGACTTTCTTCGCCAGTATCTGGGAGAGCACGCCGAGCCGTTAGCTAAGCTGTTCGCTCAGTGCTATCCGGACCGCCCTGTGACGGATCTGGTTCTCTCTGATACCTTCTCCAGAGTGGCAACCAAGAACTATGTAAAAATGAAGGCGGCTCAGTCTCAGGTACCTACGTACAACTATGTTTTTTCTTATCAGTTCCCCATTGACGATGGCCGGCCGGCATGGCACTGCTCTGATATTCCATTTGCGTTCCACAACACAGATAAAGTGGCGATTTGCAACAAGCCTGGTGTTTCTGATCAGTTGGAGGCAAATATGTCGGGAGCATTCGTCAGCTTTGCCACAACCGGTGTGCCTACGGCAGCGAATCTTCCCCAGTGGGAGCCTTGCACCGCTGATGATGCCGCAACGATGGTTCTGGACGCCAAGTGCCGGATGTGCCATCACTTTGATGATGATTTTTACGAGGCTTTCCTGCCGGTGGCTCCTGACCTTCGGAAAATTCATGGAGAAGATGAAATCTTGATTTTGCATTAAGGCACAGTGTTAGCCATGTGGGTGTCAATATTATAGAGGGAAAAAGCTGTAAAAATGCCGGATCAGCGTTGGTTGGTTCTCGTTTCTTTACAGCTTTTTTCTTTCAATATAATTATCTGGAAGAAAGGAAGGAACACAATATGTCCCAGCAAGTTTATCCTCAGATTAATCGGGTGGTTCAAACGGAAAGTGGGGCCTTACGGGGAGTGCCGGCGGGAATACCCCAATACACGGTTTTTAAAGGTGTCCCTTATGCGGCTCCTCCAGTGGGAAATCTGCGGTGGAAAGAGCCTCAACCCGTTATCCCTTGGAAAGGTGTGCGGGATGCTGCGCGCTTTGGACCGATTGCTCCTCAGCATCGAAATTTTATGGGTACTCTGTACGGGGACGAGTTTTATCGCAGCACCGAACCCATGGATGAGGACTGTCTCTATCTCAACATATGGACGCCGTCCATTACCCATGATGAAAAAATGCCTGTGTTATTATGGATCCATGGAGGAGCCCTGATGGGAGGTTACGGTTATGAGCCGGAATTTGATGGCGAGGCCTTCTGTCGGGAAGGGGTTATCTTGGTGACTATTAACTACCGGCTTGGAATTTTGGGATTTTTTAATCATCCAGACCTTTCTCGAGAAAGTCCACATCATGTTTCTGGAAACTACGGACATTTAGATCAGGTTGCGGCGTTGAAATGGATCAGGCGCAATATCAAGAATTTTGGGGGTGATCCGAATAACATTACCATTTTTGGGCAGTCTGCTGGGGCAGCTAGTGTTCAAGACCTGCTGGTGTCTCCTCTTACCCGTGGAGATATCGCTGGTGTGATCATTCAAAGCTCCGCTTCCATTGAGAAAATCAGCAAAGTTATGGCGCCCACACCCCTTGAGAAAGCGGAACGCTCAGGAGTGGAGTATGCTGAAAGTTTGGGGTGTTCCACAGTGGAAGAACTACGTGAACTCCCATGGAAGGTGTTGGATGAGGCTATCGGTCCTCAAATTCCACCTAAGTACTACTTTGGCACCATTATAGATGGCTATTTTCTGCAGCACACCCCTTCCCAAGCCTATTTTTGTGGGGAATTTCCGGATATTCCTATCATGGTGGGGAACACCTCTGGAGAAGCCAACATGTTTGGGAGCGGTAGTATGCCGGTGAAGGAATGGGAAAGGTTGCAAGAATGCCTGTTTGGCAACAAAGCTCAAGCCTATATGGAGTTAGCTCAGGTAAAGGAACCGGAAGACATCCCCCGCGTGATAAAAGATACGCACACAGGGATGGTGGGAAACCGTGCCTTGTGTGAGCTTGTTCTTCGAGCTGGTCATGCTCCTGCCTATTTGTATGTCTTTGACCATGATTTGCCCGGCAATAACGATGGCTCTTTTCACTCATCAGAGTTATGGTATGTGTTTGGCACTTTTGAACGTTGCTGGCGTCCCATGACCGGAACCGACTTTGAACTGTCGCGGGCTATGACTGCTTATTGGGCAAATTTCGCTAAACGTAAAAATCCAAATGGAGAAAAGTTGCCAACCTGGAAACCATACACTGCGACGGACCGGGAAAACATGCTGTTTCAAGAAAAGCCACACTGTGAACAGGTGGAGGAAAATCCACTTCAGGCTTTTGTACTGAAATATATAATGGAAGATTGAAGGAGGAAACTGCCATTATGATCGACTTACGCGCCAGCCCTTTCTTCTTAAGTGAAGAATCCATCACCTGGGTCCAAGGTGCCCTCTCCTCTATGACACCTGAGGAGAAAATCGGACAATTGTTTTGCATCACTGCCGGTGGAGAGAATCCCCAGACCCTGGGAGAGCTGGTCCAACGGTATCAGCCTGGAGGGTTTATGTTCCGCTCGGCTCCGGCCGCTCAAGTATTAGCGGCCTACCAGGCCATGGATAAGGCCAGTAAAATTCCATTGTTGCTTCCTGCCAATTTGGAAGCCGGTGGAAACGGGATTGCCACCGAGGGAACCTATTTTGCTAAAGAGATGGAAATCGCTGCTACTGAGGATCCAGAACAAGCCCACCGTCTAGGAGAAATCTGTGGGTGTGAGGCAGGCGCTTTGGGTTGTAACTGGTCTTTTGCGCCTATCATCGACATTGACTACAACTGGAGAAACCCCATCACCAACGTGCGAACTTTCGGATCTGATCCAGACACAGTACTCGCAATGGCCCGTGCCTACTGCCAAGGAATCCGGGACAGTGGTGCCCAGATGGCTGTGTGCATCAAGCACTTTCCTGGAGATGGTCGGGATGAACGAGATCAGCACCTGCTAGCTACTGTGAATGACCTGCCCGCCCCCCAATGGGAGGAAACATACGGTCGCGTGTATAAGGCTCTGATCGATGAGGGAGCTGAAACCGTAATGGTGGGGCACATCTACCAGCCTGCCATGACGAGAAAGATTAATCCCTCTTTGCAGGAGAAAGATATGCTTCCAGGTTCCACCAGCAAGGAGCTAGTTGCTGGAGTGCTACGGGGGCAGCTGGGTTTTCAAGGTTTAGTTGTTACTGATGCTACTCCAATGGTGGGTTTTAGCATGGCTCTGTCCCGTGCCAACGCCTTGGTGGCCGCGCTGAATGCTGGAGTGGATATGCTCCTTTTCTGTAAGAACATGGAAGAGGATATTGGATCTATTCGGGAAGCATTGCAGGATGGCCGATTGTCTTGGAAACGGGTAGAGGAGGCTGTCACTAGAATTTTGGCTACTAAGGCCCATCTGGGTCTGCCGGAAAAACGAAAATTGGGTACTCTGTTCCCAGGGAATATGTCAGTTCTAGGTTGTGAAAAGCACCAAGCTTGGGCAAAAGAATGCGCGGAGAAGGCTGTCACTTTAGTGAAAGATAATCAGAACCTTCTGCCAATTTCCCCGAAAAAAACGCCACGCATCCGTTTGACCGTATTAGGTGAAGGAAAAACAGGCTCCTTTGGGGAGAGTTCCAGTGTAGCGCAGCCGCTAAAAGCTGCCTTAGAGAGGGCGGGATTTCTTGTATCTCTGTTCGATTACGCCACTCTGGAGCAAGGAGAAATCTTCACTGCGGGAGTAGAAGATTTGAAGGGGAAATTTGATTTGTCCATTGTGGCGGCCAATGTGGCCACCGGTTCCAATAATACCACCCGCCGCCTGGATTGGGTCACGCTGATGGCTGCTGACGAACCCTGGTACACTCGGGACATTCCCACTTTGTTCGTATCCTTTTGCAACCCCTATCATATGATTGATGTACCCTTTATCTCCACTTTTGTCAATTGCTATTGTGATAACCAGGCTACTGTTGAGGCATGTGTGAAGAAATTGATCGGTCGTGATATTTTTGTTGGAAAAAGCCCTATAGATCCCTGGTGCGGCGTGTGGGGAGCTCGGTTTTTATAAGGAGGACTGCATGATATTTCAAGGTATCATTTTCGATTTGGATGGAGTGATTTGTTCCACGGATGAGTACCACTACCAGGCCTGGAAGGAATTGGCAGACCGGGAGGGCATCCCCTTTGACCGCAGTGTCAACAACCGTTTGCGGGGCGTTTCCAGGATGGAGAGTTTGGAGATCCTTCTGGAGCGGGCAAAACGCTCCTACTCCTGTCTCTTATACACATCTCCGAGCCCACGAGACATGCGCAGATCTC
>ENA-OZUR01000062-OZUR01000062.1-human-gut-metagenome-genome-assembly--contig:-NODE-62-length-29686-cov-11.566501_pt1 | contig 29686 bp, 18 predicted proteins | sample MGYA00243435_ERZ654025 | MGnify/ENA primary metagenome ERZ654025 (study PRJEB26926, sample SAMN06164585) | human gut metagenome | biome: ENVO:00009003; feature: ENVO:2100002; material: ENVO:00002003... | reverse complement strand
TCAAGCTCGGCGCTCGCTACGGTCGTCGCCTTGCGACTCCAATTCCGTCTTCGAATAGGCGGCAATGACATCACTCAATATCGAGTTCTCGTTGGTGTCGTCAAAGACCAATGCTTTGCCCGAAAGAGGCAACGTTCCGACTCGGGCAAGATTGAGTCTGCTCTTGATTTTGCAATTTTCACAGACGAGAAAATATCCGTCATTCGTTTTGTAAGAGTGTCTTACTTCGACTTGTCGCACGCCTTGCACGTCATAGCAATCGCTTGCCCAGCCGACGTAAACGTCTTGCCCGATATACGATTTTATCACTTTGCCGTCAAGGTGCGAAAGGTCGATTTCAAATCCGTCCTCCGTGGTTGCGACAAGTTTGCCGTCCCCAATTTCCAGCCTCGCTTTTTCAAAAGCGTAGTCCTCGTCAAACGCCTGCGCCGCCCATATATTCGACGGACTTTGTAAGATTTGTTCGAGCGTGCCTATTTGCTTGATTTGACGAGAGTGCGTCACGACGATTCTGTCCGCAATCGAAATTGCCTCGTCCTTGTCGCGTGTTGCGAAAATCACTATTTTGCCTTCTTTTGCAAAATCTTGGAGAGCCGGAGCAACCTCTTGCCAAAGCGTCTTTGCATCTTCTTTTTTAAGTCCTCTCGTAATATCGTCAACGAGCGCAACTTTGAAATCGCGCAAAAACAGCCTTGCTATCGCCAAACGCTTTTTGTCTATCGAATCGAGTTTTCTCGCCTTGAAATACAGCGAAGCGGTTATGCCGACTTTTTCCGCCGCCGCTTTGACTCTCTTGTCGATTTCGTCTTTGTTCGCTCCTCTTATTTTGAGAGGATAGGCAAGATTATAATAGCAGGAACGGTTTGCAAACAACGCCAGATCGTCGAAAATCATAATCACGTCGTCGGGCTTTTTGGCAAGCGGTTCACCGTCGAAAAGCACTTTGCCTTCCGAATCGGTCACACCTGCGACAACCTTCAAAAACGTGGTTTTGCCGCTCAACTCGTCACCGAGAAGAGCGACAATTTCTCCGTCGTTTATAGTCATATCCACGGGAGCGAAAACTCTCGCTCCATAAATATACTGTTTGCTTACGCCGTCTAATTTTATCATTTTCAGATGATGTATTTCGTCAATTTCTTAGGAGCGTTTGCAAGCTCTTCTTTCTTTTGTTCGTAACCCTTTCTGTCAAACATAGCATAGGTTGCGTTTTTGCCCTCTTCGACGCCCGGTTGATTGAATGTGTCGATGTTGAGCATCTTGCCGCAGTATGCGGTTTCGAGTTGGAAGAACATCAGAAGTTGACCGATTGTGTTTGCGTTGACTTCGTCGAGCATAATGGTGCGATTCATATGTTTGGATCGAGTGAGCGCATATTCGGTTGCTTCTCTTTCGGTGTTGATAAGCTCGCCCATCGTATGTCCGCAAAGGAAGTTTACATCCGCAAATTCCTCCGCGCCGTTTGCGATGACCACGTCGCCTCTGTATTTCTTCACGCCGATGAAAGTCACGACTTTGTCGAACGGACCTTCGGTGTAAAGTTGCACTTGCGAGTGTTGGTCGGTCACGCCGAGCGACTTGACGGGGGTTTGTCCCTTGTGCACCACGTTGCCGTCAAAGTCGACCGCTTTGCCGAGGCTTTCGCCCCAAAGTTGACAATACCAGTCCGCCATAAGTTTGAGACTGTCCGCATAAGGCATCATAACCGAAATGTTTTTGCCTTTTTGCTCCATTGCGATATATTGGAGCGTTGCCGCCATAAGAGCGGGGTTTTTGTAGGGATTTGAGGAGTTGCACGCTTTGTCCATCTCCGCCGCGCCTCTCAAAAGTCCGATAATATCGATGCCGAGCACCGCCGCCGGAAGAAGTCCCACGGGGCAAAGTTCGCTGAAACGTCCGCCAACTCCGTCGGGGATATAATAGGTCTTAAATCCTTCTTTCTTTGCAAGTTTTATGAGGTTGCCCTTGCTCTGGGAAGTGGTTGCGATGATGTGTTTTGCCCAATCGTCGCCGCATCTCTTTTTGAGAATGTCGGTGATGATAAGGTATTGGCTCATTGTTTCCGACGTTGCGCCGCTCTTGGTGATGACGTTGAACATGGTTTTTTCCACGTCAATGACGTCCAAAAGAGCAAGCATACGTTCGGGATCTACGTTGTCCTCAACGTAGAATTTTACGCCGCGTTTTTTTGCGTCGAGGTCGTTGTATCTGAAATGGCAAAGCGCGTTGAACACAGCCATAGGACCAAGTGCGCTGCCGCCGATGCCCAAAACCACGAAATTGTCGTAATGCGCTCTCACTTCCGCCGCCGTGTAGATGATATCTCTCACGATTTCTTCTTGATTGTACGGAAGTTCCGACCAACCCATCCAGCCGGTGCCGCGATTCTTTTCGAAATAAGCGTAGCTGTCGCCTGCCTTGTCAAGCACGGCTTCTATTTCTTTTTCGGTGATGCCTTGCTCGCCGATCGAGGATTCCATCATATTGTTGAAATCAAACTTGATTTGCATATCTTTTATGCCTCCAAAATGTTTTTAAGGTATTCAACCGATTCCTTGACTTCGTCAATCGAATCGTAATTTCCGGCGTATTGTTCGATGATGAGCGGTCCGTCGTAGCCGACGTCTTTGAGCCTTGCCACAAGCTCCTTAAAGGGAAACTCGCCTTTGCCGACCATCACTATTTTGCCGTCCTTGACGTCGCTCACATGCACGTTTGTGACGCTGCTTCCCATAACGTCCAGATACTCCCGCCAGTCATAGCCCGATTGCCTTGCTTGCTTTATGTCCAGAACGGTGCCTATATTCTGCGCATACGGTTTCATCTGCCTGAAAAACTCGGGTGAATCGAAAGTCGCCCAATGCACGTTTTCAAGGCAAAGTTTTATGCCGTATTCGCTTGCGATATCTCCGAGTTTGCTCATCCTGTCGCCCACGAATTTCGGGTCGATATACACGCTTTGTTTCAGCCTTGCCTGAGCGTGAAAAGTGTACGCCCTCGCGCCTATCGTTTTGCCCACGTCGAGCACCGAGCGGAATATGCTTTCGGCATCGGCGTACGTCCTTGGCACTTTGTTGAAAAGTTGCGGCTCGAACTGCGTGTTGAGCGAATGGACGGAATATACGTCAAAATCGCCCTTGCGTTGTTTTAGCAATTGCGCAAAGGCGGACGCATACTCATAAAAAGTGGTAAGGAACACCTCGCAGGTGTCCCCTCCACAGCGTTGAATGACCGAGAACGAGTCCTCGGTCAATACTTTTGAAAAAAACGTTGCTGTCGAAATGCCGACTTTCATTTATTCTTCTTCGCCCTCTACTTCTTCTTCGTAGACGTTGGGCGTGCCTTTTTTGTCTTTGCCCCAAATGTCTTTTTGCTTTCTCATCTGTCCGAGAAGTCTGGGAATAACCTCGTCGAGATTGTCGAACGGAGAGTCGCTCATTGCGCTTGCACGGTAGGAAATACCTTTGCTCGTAACGACCATATCCGTGGTGTAGTCGCCGTTTTCATAAGTGACGGTAAACTTCACTTCCGCATTTTCGTCATCGAAACGTCTGTCGAGCTTTGCGCACTTTTTCTCGGTGATTGCCTTGAGTGAATCACTTGGATTGTAGTTCTTGCCAAAAATTTCGATTCTCATAAAGTAACCTCCAAAGTTCTTTGTGCCTTTATTATAGCAAGTATAAAAATAGATTTCAATAGAAAACTTATTTTTAGGTTAGTTTTTAGGTGTTTGCCATTCAACTCTAGTTGCAATTTTCCCCCTTCCTCACGTGTTTGAACTTCGGCGTTTGCAAAGCAATCCGCCTCGTTCGCTTTGGCTGCAACACATTCACAGGATGTGTTGCTAAACGCTGCCCATACCGCCGTTCATCATAATCGGGTGTGGGTGTCCCACCCATATTGTCATTCTGAACGTAGTGAAGAATCCAGCGTAGCGAAATACGGCTTACGCCTAGATTCCTCAACGTTGCTCGGAATGACAATGGGAAGAATGCAACTTAATCGGGGCGGATGCCATGCCATTCTTCCAATCAAATTGCAATATCAAGCGTTGCTTTCAAACACCAGGTTGTTTCCATCGAAGTCTATTTTCACTTTGTCGCCCGACGAGATTTCCGCTCTGATAAGTTTTTCACTGAGCTTGTCCTCGACAAGTCTTTGGAGCGTTCTTCTCAACGGTCTTGCGCCGTATTCGGCGTCGTAGCCTTCGCTTACGATATAATCCTTTGCGCTTTGCGTTATCGTCACCGATATATCCTTGCTTTCCAAGCGTTTTTCAAGAGACGCAAACATCAAATCGGCAATTTTGAGAAGACTTGCCTTGTCGAGTTTTTTGAACACGACGATTTCGTCTATACGATTGATGATTTCGGGTTTCATTGCGCCTTTGAGTGCTTGCACGTGGCTTTGACGCACTCTTTCGCTTTCGTTTTCAACCGCTTTTTCGCTTGCGAATCCCAACGTGCGTTGCGGCGCAGACGCTTCTTTTGCGCCGATGTTGGAAGTGAGAATCACCACCGTGTTTTTGAAACTTACAGTGCGGCCGTGACTGTCCGTGAGTATGCCGTCCTCCAAAATTTGCAACAAGATGTTGAAAATGTCGGGATGTCCTTTTTCGATTTCATCGAAAAGCACAACCGAATACGGCTTTCTGCGCACCTTTTCGGTGAGCTGTCCGCCCTCTTCGAAGCCTACCAGTCCCGGTGCGGAGCCTATGAGCCTCGACACGCTGTCCTTTTCCATATACTCGCTCATATCCACGCGGATAAGCAAATCTTCGTCGCCGAAAAGCGCACTAGCGAGTGCCTTTGCAAGTTCGGTTTTACCGACGCCCGTCGGGCCGAGGAAAATGAACGAACCTATGGGGCGTTTGGGGTCTTTCAACCCCGCTCTTGCTCTCTTCACCGCCTTTGCAACGGCAGAGCAAGCCTCGTCTTGTCCGATAACTTTGGATTGCAATGTTTTTTCGAGATTGACGAGTTTTTCGCTCTCGCCCTCTGTTATTCGCCTTACGGGGATGCCCGTCCAATTGCCCACGACTTCGGCAATTTCGTCCTCGCCTATGGACAAATCGGTGTTTTTACATTTCTCTTTCCACTCGATTTCGGCTTTTTCTTTTTGCTCGATATAATCGTCGCGGAGTGCCTTGTATTTTCCGCAAAGTTCGTAGTTTTCTCTGCGTTTTGCCTCGCTCAAATCGAGTTCGGCTTGCTTGATTTTGTTTTCCAAATCGCGAATTTCGCCGGGAGTGGTAAAGGAAAAAATCTTCTTTCTCGACGCCGCCTCGTCGATAAGGTCTATCGCCTTGTCTGGAAGGAATCTGTCCGCAACGTATCTGTCCGACAAAATCGCCGCCGAAGATATCGCTTCGTCTGTTATCGTAACGCCGTGATGCGCCTCGTATTTCGGCTTCAATCCCTGCAAAATTTCAATGGTGTCGCTCACGCTGGGCTCTTCCACCAAAACAGGCTGAAATCGGCGTTCTAACGCACTGTCTTGCTCAAATTGTTTGCGATATTCTTCAAGCGTGGTCGCGCCTATCGTCTGCAATTCGCCCCTTGCGAGCATGGGCTTCAATATGTTTGCTATGTCCAGACCGCCCTCGCTCGAACCCGCCTTGAGTATGGTGTGAATTTCGTCTATGAAAAGAAGCACGTTGCCCCTTTGCTTTATGCCGTTGAGAGTGGCTTTGAGTCTTTCTTCGAAGTCGCCTCTGTATCGCGTGCCGGCAACGAGCGAGGTAAGGTCGAGCGAAAACACGATTTTGCCCCTCAACGCGTCGGGAACGTCGCCTGCCGCTATTCGTTGAGCAAGTCCGTCTATAACCGCGCTTTTGCCCACGCCCGGCTCGCCTATGAGCACGGGATTGTTTTTCGTCCTGCGACAAAGCACCTGAATGACTCTTTCGGTTTCCTTGCCCCTTCCGATGACGGGATCGAGCTTGCCGTCGCGCGCTTTTTGCGTCAAATCCGTGCCGAATTTAGACAAGTCGAAATCGTCTTCGTTTTTGCGTGAATTTTCGTAATAATTATCGTTGTTTTTTGCGATTTTTTCGCTGTTTTCAAACGCTGCGCCGCCGTTTTTGTGCGTATTTTGTTCGCTTTCGCCGAAGAAATCGGACACGTAACCGCTCAAAACGTCCCTTATGCTTTCCTCATTTCCGTTTGCAAGGCACATTGTCGCTCTGCCGCCGCCGCTTGAAACTATCGCATTGTACGTCAGGCGTTGCAAATATTCGGGATCAACGCCCTTTGCGCGCAAAACGTTGCTTGCAACCGAGGACGTTTCGTCCAAAATCGTATATAAAATATGCTCCGTGCCCACCACTTGCGAACCAAGGCGCGCCGCGACCTCTTTTGCGTTTTGCACCGCCCTGGATGCTCTTGCGGACATCTCCACCACGGGACGAGTGGGCATTGGCGAAAACACGGGTATCACGTCTTCTTCGTACACTCCGCAACCGTTCAAAAGTCTTTGCGCCGCCGAGCCGTCCACGTCCAAAAGACCGAACAAAATGTGTTCGGTGCAAACAAGTCCGCCCGTGCGTACGGCAAGTTCGTTGGCTCTTTGAAGCACGAGTCGAGCATTGTCCGAATACGTTATCATTCTTCCTCCGTCAAAAGTTTGCGAACGATGCGAGCGCGCGCTTTGTCACGCTCCTCTTCGCTGCTTCCGTTTGTGATAATCTGCAAGGACGAGGCGGAACACGCCCATATCATTTCGTCCGTTATCGCAGTTGATTTTATAGGCAAAATGCCCAATATTACGCCGATTTTTACGTCGACGAGCAATTTCATAAGTTCTTGCGCGGTGAGTGCATACGCACCTTTCAGCACGGCGTAACTGCGCGATATGCCGTCCAAAAGCTCGGTTTGCTTTTCTTTGACGAGTTTTTCGAGCGCAACCCTTTCGCAATAGCACATACGCGCCACGGCTTGCTCGACGTGAGATATAATTTCACCCTCGCTCACTCCCAGCGTGCGAGAGTTGGAAATCTGGTACATATCGTATGCGGCGTCGCTTCCTTCGCCATACACTCCGCGTATCGTCAAGCCGAATTCGCTCTTGAACGTTTTGAGCGTGTCCTCGATTGCTCCCGCCCTCTTCAATGCCGGCAAAAACAGCATACACGACGCTCTCATTCCCGTGCCGAGATTGGTTGGACACGCCGTCAAAAACCCGAGTTGAGCGTCGTAGGCAATCGGCAAAGCATGCAACAACCTTTCGTCGTATGCGCGCAATCTTTCGTACGCGCCTTTGAGGTTGAATCCCTCCTCCACGCACTGCTCTCTTATATGGTCCTCTTCGTTGAGCATAACCGAGATGCCGAATTTCTTGTCGCCCTCGACTATAACCGCTCCGTTTTGAGTGTTGTTGGCAAGCGCAAGCGAGATGAGATGCCTTTCAATAAGAGCTTTTTTCCGTTCTTTGTCAAGTTTGTTCATAGGCAACAATCTTGCCTCGAACACGCCCTGCGCCGCAGAATACGCGCCGTTTATGAGATTGACGACTCTTTCGTCCGTAACCTTCAAATTGCGAGGAAATTCAAGCCCCACGACGTTGCGCGCAAGCCTTATTCTCGACGATACGACGTTGTTTTTGACAAGCTCGTTTACCGTGCAATCCTTTGCGGATTTGAGAGTGTTCAAACCGCTTTGTTGCAACCTCAATCCGTTTTCGCTTTCAAGTTCGCAAACGCTGTGAACGACGTTTTGCGGCGGACGAGCTTGCAAAAGTTCGGCGTTTGCGCCTTGCGATTTGCTTGCCGCGCCGAGTGCGATTTTTCGCATTTGAGAATAACAATTCGCACAACCGAAAAGGAAATTCTTTTCAAAATCCTCAATCGTATATCCGCAATATTTGCACTCTTTGGTGCGTCTTGAAAGCCTATAATCCGCCTCTTCGTGCGGACTTTTGCCGCATTTCAAAGCGTTTTCGTAGCAACTTTGACAATACGCGTATTCGACGGGGTTGTTGTCAACAACCACGCTTTCGAAAAGAGTCGCTTCTCTTACGCCGCATATGTCGCAAATTCTTCCGTTCACCGTTTTATAATTCTTTTGTTATATTTCTCAAATACTCTTTGAATTCGCAGTCGAGATCCTTGTCTCGCAGAGCGTACTCGACGGTTGCTTCGAGATAACCTTCTTTGTTGCCGATGTCATAGCGGCGCGCACAAAACTCGTATGCGCATACGTCTTTTTCTTTGGCAAGAATGCTTATCGAATCCGTCAAATATGCCTCGCCGCGAGTGTACGGCGTGCGCTCGATTGCGTCGAATATCGAAGGGGCAAGCACAAATCTTCCGAGAGATACCAATGCGCTGGGAAGTTCGCTTTGCGGTTTTTCGATTATGCCGTCGATAAGCGTGGTTTTGTCGTCTATTGCCGACTTCGTTATCATCACGCCGCAACGTCTTGCAACCTCTTCGCTCGTGCGCTGACACCCCACTATAGACGCGCCGTTCGTGGCGTAATATGCGTCGATAAGTTGCTTGGTAACGGGCTTTTCACCCTCTTTTACGTACATCACGTCGTCGCCGAAAAGCACGGCGAACGGCTCGCCGTTCACAAAGTCTTTGCAAAGTTTTATTGCGTTTGCGTTGCCGTCCATCGTCTTTTGCGTGACAAAAGACACCTTTGCCCCGATTTCTGCGTTGGCAAGCTCGTACGCTTCCTTTTCGCCTTGCGACAAAAGATGCTCGTTGAGCCGAACGTTAGGCTCGAAAAGGCGTTTTATACTTTCTTTTTGCGGAGATATGACGATCATGATCTCCTCTATGCCGCTCTTCACCGCCTCGTCGACGATGTAGCACAGCGCAGGCGTATCCACGATGGGCAACAATTCTTTGGGCAAAACCTTGGTGACGGGCAGGAATCTCGTTCCGAACCCCGCACAAGGTATTATTGCTTTTCTGACTTGCATAAGCACCCCCTCTTTTCAAGCGTCGAATTTGTCCTAAGCCGTCAAATTCCGACGACGGATTTTTCTATGCGACGTTTTCGCCGCATAATCGTTTGTACAATATATTCGTAAGTCGCAACGCGATATTCTCGTTGCGACTTCGATTGCGATTTTCAAAAAGTCATTTCTATGAAATGAAAATCACTTTTCATAGCCGTGCGGATGCGTCAAGTGCCACTTCCATGCGGACGAAACGATGCTTTCGAGGCTGTCGTATCGAGGCTTCCAGCCAAGCTCTCTCTTTATCTTTTCGCTGGATGCGACAAGGGTTGCCGGATCGCCGGGACGACGGCCTTCGATTGTCCTTTCGATATGGCGTCCCGTCACTTTTTCGGTCACGTCGATAACCTCTTTGACGCTGAATCCGTTGCCGTTGCCGAGGTTGTAGTAGGTGGATTTTCCGCCGTGTTTGAGATAGTCGAGAGCACGGATATGAGCGTCGGCAAGGTCGGTGATGTGAATATAGTCCCTCACGCAAGTGCCGTCGGGTGTGGGATAATCGTCGCCGAAAATGCCGATGTGATCTCTCGTGCCGTTTGCCACTTGCAAAATGATGGGGATAAGGTGGGATTCGGGCTTGTGCGCCTCGCCGATTTCACCGCTCTTGTGTGCGCCCGCCGCATTGAAGTAGCGCAAAGCAACGTATTTGAGTCCGTACGCCTTGTCGTAATCTTGCATAAACTGCTCCATCATGAGCTTGGTTTGACCGTACACGCTGGTGGGATGCTGCGGACTTTCCTCGGTGATAAGACCGTCGCCGCAATCTCCGTAAGTCGCCGCCGAGGACGAGAACACGAGATACTTGACGTTTTCTGCAATCATAGCGTCCAAAAGCGCAAGCGTGCCGGCAACGTTGTTGTGATAATACTTCGCAGGATTGACCATACTTTCTCCGACAAGAGAGTACGCCGCAAAGTGAATGACGGAATCTACGCCGTATTTTCTGAACGTTTCGCGCAAAAGCTCGACATCAAAGATGTCGCCTTTGACAAACGGCACGTCCGACGGCACGGATTCGATATGTCCCGTGACAAGATTGTCGTAAACTACGACGTCCATGTTTCTTTCTTTGAGTTCTCTCACGCAATGGGAGCCGATGTAGCCTGCTCCGCCCGTAACCAAAATCATATATCACTCCTCGCACGTCCTCGCACGTCGGGCGCGCTGAATTTTATTCTATGAAATATTATAAACTAGAACCGCTTGTTTTGCAAGGCAAAATTGTGTATAATCAAATTGTGGGAAAAACAATTTTGCATTGCGACCTAAACAACTTCTACGCATCGGTGGAACAAAAGCTGCATCCCGAATACGACGGGATGCCTCTTGCCGTGTGCGGAAATCCCGAAGCAAGACACGGCATAGTGCTTGCAAAAAATCAACTCGCAAAAAAAGCGGGCGTTCAAACGGGCGAAACGTTGTGGTCGGCAAGGCAAAAATGCCCGGATATAATTTTTGTTCCTCCGCATTTCGACGAATACGTCAAACATTCAAAGCAAGTGTTTGAAATCTACACTCGATTCACCGACCGCGTGGAGAGTTTCGGCATAGACGAGTGTTGGCTCGACGTGACGGGCAGCGAAAAACTTTTCGGCGACGGCGTGACCATCGCAAACAAATTGCGCGAGCTCGTCAAAGAAAAAACGGGACTGACCATATCCGTGGGCGTGTCTTTCACCAAAACGCTCGCAAAACTCGGCAGCGACCTCAAAAAGCCCGACGCTACGACCGTGCTTGACAAAGAGCATTATATGGACGTCATCGGCGATATGTCGCCCTCCGAGATGATTATGATAGGCAAACAGACGTCCGAAAAGCTGACAAAGCTCAACATCCGCACCATACGGCAACTGGCGAATGCCGACCGTGACGCTTTGCGTCACATTTTCGGAGTGGTTGCCGACAATATGATAAACGCCGCGCAAGGCGTCGAAACGGAAGAGGTCAAGCACTACTACGATATTCGCATCCCCAAAAGCGTGTCGAACGGCACGACCACTCCGCGCGATATAAAAAATCTCGACGAAGCCAAAATAGTAATTTACGCTCTTGCGGATATGGTTGCGTTGAGATTGAGAAGCTACAACCTCGTTGCAAACGGCATCGGACTTTCAATCAAAAATCCAGCTTTACAATGGACGTCAAAACAAATTCAGCTTTCACCGGCAAGCGCAAATTCGGGCGCAATCGCAAAATCCGCGATAAGTCTGATTGAAAAAATACACAATTTCAACGATCCCCTTCGCGCAATCACCGTGTCTGCAATCAGGCTGGAAAACAAAGACGGCGTGCAAATCAGCCTTTTCGACGAGCCGAACGACAAAGCCGACAAACTTGAAAAAACAATCGACGATATACGCGCAAAGTACGGCTACCGCTCGGTGCAGCGCGGTATCTTGCTTGAAAACGATCTCACGGGCAACTTGCACGAGGACGACGATTTCAGACCTTTTCATCAAAGCAAAACAACCTGAAACCCAACTCGAACACAATTTGCATAATTTCCATAAAACCACAAGGCACGAACACGATTTACAACACATATCGTGTTTTGTTTTGCTAAAAATCAACGTTTTTAGCCTCATATCACCATTTTTCGGACGTACAATTTTATATCAATACACTTATCGTGTTGTATAATTACATAACACATTTCGTGTTTTTAGGCATTTTTGTCGAAAAAAGGAGCAAGTGTTCGTTTCCGTTTTACAATCGCGTCAAATTACCTTATAATTGATATCAAGTGATAATTGGGATTGTAAGAAGACACTGGCACAAGCCTATGGAGCATCCGCTCCTCACGCACGTACAGGCGTGCAAAAACAATATTTATGACACCGGTTCAAATCGCAACGGCAGTTTTATCTCTCATTGCAGGCATTGGTATATTCCTTATCGCTTGCACGATGATGAGCTCGAATCTGGAATCCGTAAGCTCCAACAAACTCAAACAACTTTTTGCGCGTACATCAAAAAGTAAGCTCGTCGGCGTCGGCATAGGTACGGTTGCAACGGCGGCGATACAGTCGTCGGGCGCAACGACCGTTATGGTCATAGGTTTCGTCAACGCCGGCATTATGTCGCTGATGCAAGCGGCAACCGTCATTTACGGCGCAAACATCGGTACGACGATTACCGGTCAAATCACCGCCCTCGGCATGTTTGAAAACTCCATCTCAACGGGGGTGGTATTTGCCACTTTTGCAGGCATCGGCGCATTTACGATGGCTTTTGCAAAGAAAGATCTTGTCAAAAAAATCGGCGGTATCCTTGCAGGCTTCGGTATGCTGTTCGTCGGTCTTGACATGATGAGTGCGTCAATGGATACGTTCGCATCCCTCGACACCGTCAAAAACTTTCTTGCATCCATAAGCAATCCGCTTCTTCTCGTCCTCATCGGCACGGTTTTGACCGCAATCATTCAAAGCTCGTCCGTCATGACGTCAATCGCCATCACGATGGTCTTTACGGGGCTTATTAACCTCGATCAAGGCATTTATCTCACTATGGGCTCGAACATCGGTTCGTGTGTTGTTGCAATCATCGCAGGTTTGACTTCCAGCACAAACGCAAAACGCACCGCTCTTCTTCACCTTCTTTTCAACGTTTCGGGCGTTGTGATTTTTATGCTCGTAGCAATGATGATGCGCGAAATCTCAAAGGCGGTAAACCCCACAAAGATTATAACTTTCGGCTACCTTTTCGGAAAAATGTTCCCCGGCGTTCCGCAAACTCAACTTGCAATGTTCCACACGATATTCAACGTCATTACGGTTATCATAATGTTACCGCTCACCAATTTGTCGGTTAAGCTTGTATGTAAAATCATTCCCGACAAAAAGAAGAAAGACGAACAACCAGCAGAACATTTTTACTACATCGACGAGCATATGCTCTCAACTCCGCCTATCGCAGTGCAACAAACCAAAAACGAAATCGTCAATATGGCGGAAATCGCATTGCACAACTACGACCTCGCTTGCGACGTGATTTGCACTCTCGACTATTCTAAAATCGAAAAATTCCGTCAGAACGAAAACGAGCTGAACTTCCTCAACAAAGAAATCGCAAGATTCGTCGTCAAACTTTCAAAGCTCGAAATGAACGACGCCGACCACAACTATCTTGCAACCACGTTCCACACGATCACCGATCTCGAACGCGTCGGCGACTATGCGGAAAACATCATCGAATACGCCGACAAACTCAAAGAATCCGACCAAAAGTTTTCGGACGTCGCAATCTCGGAAGTGCGCAACTTGCAAAGTCGCATAAACGATTTGTTTCAAAAGGTCATGAAAGCATACGTAAACAGCGACGCGGCTTCGCTTGACGAGGCAAACGTAATCGAAGACGAAATCGACGACATCACCGAAGCAATGGGCGCAAACCATATAGAAAGATTGCGCGCGGGCGATTGTACTCCCGACGTCGGAGCACAGTATCTCTCGCTTGCGTCCAACTCCGAGCGTGTTGCGGACCACTTCATAAACGTCGGCAAATCCATAAACGGCACAACCAAGAAAAAGGACTAATTTATGAAACTTGCAATCGCAACCAACAATCAGCATAAACTCACCGAAATCAAAGTTATCCTCGGCAACTCGTTCGAGGAGCTTTTGTCGTTGAAAGACCTCGGCATCGACGTTGACGTCGAAGAAACGGGCACTACGCTCGAAGAAAACTCTCTTCTTAAAGCACGCACGATTTGCGAGCTTTGCAACATGCCCACGCTTGCAGACGATACAGGGCTTATGGTTGACTCGCTTGACGGTGCGCCCGGCGTTTATTCCGCGCGTTACGCAGGCGAAGCTCACAACGATAAAGCCAACCGACAACTGCTTCTAAAAAACCTCGAAGGCGTGCAAAATCGTCGCGCCCATTTTGCGACGGTTATAACAATTTGTTATCCAAACGGAGACTTTATCACCGCAAAAGGACGTGTCGAAGGCTCGATTTTGCGCGAAGAACGGGGTACGGAAGGCTTCGGATACGACTCTTTGTTTTTCAGCGACGAGCTTCAAAAAACCTTTGCAGAAGCGTCCGCAGACGAAAAGAATTCAGTAAGCCACCGAGGCAGAGCTTTGCATGCAATGCTTGAAAAACTCAACTCCGAAAACTAACGTTATGAACACTATCGTAGCATTTTCGGACAGCCATAATTACCCTCTTCCGGATCGTCTTGTCGAAGTCGCAAACGAAAGTAAATTCGTGTTCTTTTTGGGCGACGGCATAAGTGCGCTCGGCGACCTTTTGTGCCATAAAGGCTTTCACGGAGTAAAAGGAAATTGCGACAATTTCGCTTTTCAGGACGAGGAAGTCATCGAAATCGACAAGGTGAAAATTCTTATCACGCACGGTGACAAATACCACGTCAAACGCGGGCTTTTGGAGCTGTATTTGCGCGCAACGGAACTCGGTTGCAGCCTCGTTTTCTACGGACATACGCACTTTGCGCAAATCGACGAACGCGACGGAGTTACCCTCGTATGTCCCGGAGCAGTCTGCTCTTCGACATACGGCACGCCCTCATACGCCTACGCAGTCGTGCACGACGGAAAATTTACCGTCAAAATCGTAAATCTAGCCCAAATTTGTTGACATCAAACCTTTGATGTGATAATATTGTCAAGCATTGAATCGTAGATTGCTCTTTCACAGCGTAATTTGAGTCCGTGCGGGTGTAGTTCAATGGTTAGAATGTCAGCCTTCCAAGCTGATTGCGTGGGTCCGATTCCCATCACCCGCTCCACAACTCAAAGAGCGTTTAAAAAGCGTCTTGACGATGCAATGAGCCTGTAGCTCAGCAGGATAGAGCAACGGCCTTCTAAGCCGTGTGTCGGGAGTTCGAATCTCTTCAGGCTCGCCATTATGGTGGATATAGCGCAGTTGGTTAGCGTGCCAGGTTGTGGCCCTGGAGGTCGTGGGTTCGAATCCCACTATTCACCCCACTTTGATACAAAACTCCGAACGGAGTTGTATGAGTTCGAATTCATCAAAAAATCGTATGGATTCGAACGGGCAGAAAATCAAACAATCCGGTGAATTGTTTGGCTGCCCCGGCGTGATAGTGCAGACCTTCGCAAAGTCGTACGGAATCGCATAAAAATGTGCGCCTGTGTAGCGCGAGTCGCTCGGCACAGGTCAAACGGCGCGAATCCCACTATTCACCCCACTTTTGTTACGTCACTCTGAAAAGAGTCGATATAGTTTGATTCCGAAGATTACTTCATCGGATTCGAACGGGCAAATGTAAAAAAGTTTTACATTTGCCGAAAAAGTGCAGTATATTTGTTGCAAAAACTTTGTTTTGGTGATAATATAGACTGCGTTGTAGGGGTATCGCCAAGCGGTAAGGCACCAGATTTTGATTCTGGCATTCGTTGGTTCAAATCCAGCTACCCCTGCCAATGACTCACTAGCTCAGCCGGTAGAGCACCGCACTTTTAATGCGATGGTCCGGAGTTCGAATCTCCGGTGGGTCACCACGAATAACCTAACTTGAATTTGCAAGTTAGGTTATTTTTTTGTTTGGTGAATTATACTTTCAAGTGCAACACCTAAACAAAAAAAAACAGTTCATACGAATCTTTGGTATAATTAGTTTACCACAAAAAATATATCCCAAGGAGAATCCGTATGAACTACACTCATCTTAACATAGAAGAACGCTGTTGTATACGAGAATATTATAAATCTGGCAAAAGTTTTCGCGAGATTGCAAAACTTATCGGTAGAAATGTCAGTACTGTATCCAGAGAGTTGAACCGCAACTTCACCCATATGTATGACGTGCCTACATATTATCCGCATACTGCGCAGAAAAAGTACAAGTATCGGCGAAGATTCTGTCATCGCGGTATGTTTGGGAACGAGGAACTCGTTAAATACATAGAAGATAAACTTCTGCTCACTTGGTCTCCTGAACAAATTGCAAATACTCCTTGCGAATTAGACGTTCCTTCGTTCAAAACAATATATCGTTGGCTATATGAGGGATACCTCTTACACGGAAACGTAAAAGTGTTAAGAAAGAAAGGCAAAACACGAAAAAGGCTCGGAAACGGTGGCAAATTCACAACCGGAAAGAGTATTAGGAAAAGAGATAAGTCCGTATATAGGCGCAAAGAAGTCGGGCACTGGGAAGTAGATACGGTGGTAAGCGGGATAGGCAAAAGTAAAGCCTGTTTTGCAACGCTTGCAGAACGTAAAACGAGATATTACATAGCAATATGGATGCCAAATAGAAAAGCAGATACAATGGAAAATGCAATAGTTAAGGCATTATCTCATTTGCCAAACGAAATGGTGAAAAGCATAACTTGTGACAGGGGCAGCGAATTTGCGAACTGGCGAAACATAGAGAAAAGGCTAAACTGCGAGATGTATTTTGCAGATCCGTATTGTGCGTGGCAAAAAGGCACAAACGAAAACAGCAACGGGCTCTTGAGAGAATTCTACCCTAAGGGAAGAAATCTCTCAAGAGTTAGTGAAAAGACGCTAAAAAAGAATCTGGCGTTAATTAACGCCAGACCTAAAAAGATACTAAACTACCAAACACCAACAGATTTGTTTGAACAAGAATTAAACAAAGTGTTGCACTTGGTTTGACAAATCACCTGTTTTTTTCGGGGTGTTTTGCGCTATTCCGCCCTTATCTCAACCAATATTTTGCGTTTTGTGGACCAACGGGACGATATTACCTTTTTCGGTTCGCAAAAATTTGCGGATAATAAAAATCCCCGATCTTCGTCGGGGACGGTGTTTATCGGGGATTTGAATATTATTTGTATTTTATCATCGTACATTATCACTTCTTTTACCAAATACTCAATGAGCATTCGCGGTTCCATTTCGAGCGCGTCCGAATAAAACTCTTTTATCTGCGCTCTTGTCAGTGGCGTTGCCTGTTTGCTCTGTTCTATCAGTATTTCTTTTTCTAGTTTCTCTTGTTGTTCTTCAAGGTCTTGCAATCGTTTTGCAGTTGTTTTCGACACAATTCCGTTTTGTATGGCGTTGGCTATATTTTCGAGTTGTTTGTCTATCTTCGTTTTCTCTTTGGTGAGCGCGTTCACGGTCGAATTGTTCTTTATGTTTTCTTCTTGCGTTTCGAGCAATTTCTTTGTTATAAACTCTATCGCGCCCGGGCGATTCAACTCATCTATGATTGCGTTGACGACAATATCTTCGAGATACTCTTTGCGCACTTGACTTTTCGTGCAACCGTTGTGATATTTCTTTTTGCCGGCGCATTTATAATATCTGTTTGTTTCGCCGTTCGATGCCGTTCCCGTCTCCGAATACATCGGCATTCCGCAGTATCCGCATTTCGCTTTGAATTTCAGCAAATACGTCGCTTCAAAACTACGTTTGCCGTATCTGTTCTTTTCAAGCCTTGCTCCGACCTTTTGGAATAACTCGACAGGTATGATTTGCGGATATATATTGTCCACGACTTCATCTCTGCATTTATATGAGCCGGTGTATTTTTCATTGCGCAGCACATGGTATAAAAGATTTCTCGGGAAAGGCTTGCCCTTGTACAACAATCCTTTCTTTTGCAACGTGTCTATAATTTCCAATACGAATGCGCCTTTTGAGTATTCCTGAAAAGCGTATCTCACAATCTCGGCTGCGCTCTCGTCTATAACGACTTTGCGACCTTCAACTTTATATCCGTACGGCACGCCACCGCCTTGATACAAGCCTTTTAATCTGGTTTCTCTCATGCCCCTTTTCACTTTCTGCGCCAACTCTTCCGAGAAGTATTGATTGAAGCCTTCGAGTATCGTTTCCATCATTCGTCCTTCGGGTGTATCCGTAATGCGTTCCATTGCCGATAAAAGCGCAACGCCGTTGTCTTGCAACGTCTTTTTGTTGATGACGGATTCGACTTTGTTGCGTGCGAATCTGTCCAATTTGTAAACGATTACAAACTGAAATTGCTTTTTACTGCTGTCTTTTAGCATTTGCTGAAATGCCGCACGATTGTCGTTCGTACCTGACATCGCCCTGTCTATGTAGGTTTCCACTATGAGAATGCCAAGGCTTGCGGCGTATTCCTGACACACTCTCAACTGTCCTTCGATGGACTGCTCCGTTTGGTTCTCGCAAGAGTATCTTGCATATATTGCTGCTGTTTTCATATTGTTTTTCTTTCTCCTTTTACGATTGATTTGTCTTTCGACGGGAGAGAGAAAAACGAAAACGATATTGTCTATATCATAGTGGTTTTTATAGGTTTGTCAAGGGGTGCGGAAAGCACTACATTTTACCCTTGACAAACCGCAGTTTTCGTTTACGCTCCCGATGCGAAAGACGATAGATGATTTTTGTTTTCATAGTATTCTTATTGAATTTTGCGCCGATTGATGACGCAGTTTAATTTGAACACAATTTTGCACAACAAAAAGTTAATATAACTGTTTTGCATATATCAACTTGCTGTTTTGCAATTATGCTCAATATAGGATTGTTCTTCCAATTGCTGACGGCGTTTATCCAAAATCCGCATGAGCATTGAAACGTAGAACGCCTTTTGTTCGCTCTCGCTCAGCTTGCAGATATCCGGTTCGCCGACGGTTGTTACTTTGAGTTGGACTTGTTTTCTCTTCAATGGCATTACCTCCTTTTTTAGTATTTTTTGCAAGGACGGAAAAAGGAAGTAAAGACGAAGATTTGACTTTCACGGACTTGGTTGCTACATAGGCTTTACCTCTTTTCTCGGTCTTGCGGTTTTATTCATAACACAGCTGAGCTGGCGTTGTACACAGACTAAAACGGTCATCTTTCTAGACTATTCCGCCCAATTTCAATACTCAGCCGTACTTTGCCAAGACTTATCCGTACTCGCTACACTTTTACGTGTTGTGAACAATACACATCGTAAACGCGAGCGAATGAACAAACAAGAACACTGTTGTGCGTGATTTGGACAAATTTGAAACAATAACGGAACGTGATTTGAACACGATTTTATAATGAAAATATGATTGCGGAACAATGTCGCAACACCTATGCAACACAAAAGAACGAAAACGGTAAACGAAATTTTGCAATACAAAAATACCAAGGATTTCCGCAGAAAAAAGCAACGGCAACGGCATGGCGGATAAGCGAGGATTTCGCCAAGCGGGTTAGCGCGAAACCTCGCTCCGCTCCGTGCCGCCTTTTGCGGAATTGGGGTTGTTTTTATGCAAAGACGTGCCGTAGTTTTGCGCGCGCGTATGCGTGCGCACTTGTATCAAAGACTACGGCACGTCTAACAGGCAAATCTAAAAAGCCTTATTTTTATTAAACGCAACTGCTAACCATCTTGATTTTTGGCGTCTATTATGTTATTATACATTTTAATAGTTAGTTAGTGCATTGCTATTGCGCTTCCCTATCGATTAGCATTGAGGATAAATAATGAACTATAATATTGACATCAAGGAAACGAATATTTTTAAACTTGACAGCAAGTTGCTCGAAGTACTGCTTATAGACCACTCGTCCAAAAAGAACTTGATTTGGGCGACAGATAATTACGCGTCAAGAGGAGTGGGATACCAATCATACGATCATATAACAAGCAATGCAATCATAAAACGCAATGGCAGCGTTATAAAGCCGCGTGTTGAAAAATCAAAAAAAGAACAAGCATCACGTGTTAAAGACAAAGCCGAGGTTTTTACCCCATCATGGATTTGTAATGCACAAAATAACCTTATTGATGATGCTTGGTTTGGAAAAGGAAATGTATTCAACACCGAAACAGATAAAGGATGGATTGTTAATCTTGAGAGAATAACTTTCCCCGAAGGAAAATCATGGCAAGACTACGTTAAAGAAAATCGCCTTGAGATAACTTGTGGAGAAGCTCCTTATCTTGTCAGTCGTTATGATACTGTAACCGGCAATATAATTGCGATAAAAGAAAGAATCGGGTTACTTGACAGAAAACTTCGCGTCATTTCTGAAAACGTCGATGGCGAGCAAGAATGGGTTGAATGGGCAAAAATTGCGTTCAAAAGTGTCTATGGATTCGATTGGCAAGGCGACAATGTTCTGCTTGCTCGTGAAAATCTTTTACGCACTTTTATCGACTACTACACAGATAAATTCGGGCTTTCTCCCATCACCGAATATCTCATTGACTTCGCAGAGATAATTTCTTGGAACATTTGGCAAATGGACGGTTTGAAATATGTTATTCCTAACAGTTGCAAACCTGTTCCAAAACTTCAAATGTCAATCTTCGAGGACGAAGAAGAATGTGAAGAATGTCCAGGATGTGCAAATAACGATAATAGCAAACATACAGGCACGTACTGTGTTATAAAAGATTGGGAAAAAGGAAGAAATGTCGAATTTGTTTCTTTAATAAGGGAGAAATGAAAATGAGCCAATTCAAATCCACATTTGATTACAAATTGATTTATGTATTTCGTATTAACGATGACAATCATAAAGGATTGTTAAAAATCGGTGATGCAACGGTACATACCAGCAAGTCATTATCGGAACTTGTTCCTAATTGTAAGGAATTGAATGTTGCGGCAAAAGGTAGAATAAATACATACACAAAAACCGCTTCTATTCCATATGAACTACTCCATACCGAGATAGCAACGTATACCGTTTTAGATAATGGAATTGAAAAAATAACAGCATTTAGGGATAAAATGGTTCATGACGTTCTTATCCGTTCTGGTATTGAAAGACACATTTTCAACATTGAAAATCAAGGGACAGAATGGTTCAAAACCGATTTGGAAACGGCAATGAGAGCAATTCAAGCTGTTAAGAACGGGCAAGCCTCGTTAAATCCTGACGATATTAGTGAGGACAACTCTCCTATTATTTTCCGTCCGGAGCAAAAAGAAGCTATAAAAGCGACAATAAAGCAGTTTAAGGTCGGCGACAGAATGCTTTGGAACGCAAAAATGCGTTTTGGCAAAACATTGTCCGCACTTGAAGTTGCAAAAGAAATGGGTTATAAGAAAACCCTTATCTTTACGCATCGCCCTGTCGTAAGTGACGGCTGGTATGAAGACTTCAAAAAGATTTTTAGAAATACAGATTATGTATTTGGCTCAAAAACGAAAGGTGAAACTATAGATAACCTTGCCGATACAGACAAACCATTTGTATATTTCGCTTCAATGCAAGACTTGAGAGGGTCTTCGGCGGTCGGCGGCAAATTTGATAAGAATGAGTTTGTTTTCTTAATCGATTGGGATTATGTGGTCGTTGACGAAGCACATGAAGGTACCCAAACAACGTTGGGACAAAAGGTCTTTCAAGCCATTTTGGACAATACCGATAAAAAGCCGAAGATGCTTGAGCTGTCCGGCACCCCATTCAATCTTCTTTCTGACTTTAAGGAAAACGAAATCTATACTTGGGACTATATAATGGAACAACGTGCGAAGCACGATTGGCCGCTTAAACATTTTGGCGATTCCAACCCATACGAAGAATTGCCTCAACTTGAAATATTCACTTACGATTTGGATAAAACGCTTCCGGGATATATTGATGTGGCTGACGGAGCATTCAAATTCCGTGAGTTATTCAGGACATGGACTGGTGATATGAATAAAGATTTCAAACCTATTCCCGAAGGCGTAAATATTGGAGATTTTGTAAACAAAAACGACGTTTGGGCGTTTCTAAATCTTTTGACAAAAGCGGACAGCGACAATCACTATCCGTTTTCAACCGAAGAATATCGTTCTTATTACAAGCACACGTTGTGGATGGTTCCGGGCGTAAAAGAAGCCAAAGCATTAAGTAGGTTGATGCAAACTCATCCGGTGTTTGGTTCCGGTGCATTCAAAATTGTAAATGTAGCCGGCGATGGCGATGAGGAACAAAATTTTAGTGACGCTTTGCAAGCAGTACGAGATGCTATCGGTCAAGATCCTGACGACCATTATTCTGTTACGATTTCTTGCGGTAGACTTACAACTGGTGTTACTGTCCCTGAATGGACTGCGGTTTTGATGCTTTCGGGAACATTCTACACCTCTACCGCCAACTATTTGCAAACAATTTTCCGCGTCCAAACTCCCGCAAATATTAACGGAAGAATGAAGGAACGTTGCTCTGTTTTCGACTTCGCTCCGGATAGAACGTTGAAAATGGTTGCGGAAGCCGGGCATCTTTCTTCGAAAGCCGGCAACACTTCAAACGATCGCATTATTATGGGCGAGTTCTTAAACTATTGTCCTGTTATTGCTATCGACGGTTCGACAATGCAGCCGTATAATGTTGACGGACTTCTTCAACAGCTGAAAAAAGCATACACGGATAAAGTTGTTAAAAACGGTTTTGACGATAAAAACATCTACAACGATAATCTTTTGAAACTTGATGATATTGAGTTGCAAGATTTTGAAACCTTGAAAAAGATTGTCGGCACAAGCAAACAAACCGAAAAAGTCAAAGATGTAAATATTAATAACCAAGGCTTTACCGATGAGGAATATGCTGAAATTGCTCGCATAGAGAAAAAGCCAAAGAAAGAATGCACGCCTGAAGAATTGGCAAAACTTGAGGACATAAAAAAGAAGAAAGACAACGCACAAAAGGCAATATCTATTTTGCGTGGCATTTCAATAAGAATACCTCTCCTTATTTACGGCGCGGAAGTTCCCGTTGACAAAGAAATCACCGTAGATAACTTTGTTGACTTGATAGATGATTCTTCTTGGAATGAATTTATGCCAAACGGCGTTACAAAAGATGTATATCGTAAATTCGCCAAATATTATGAGCAAGACGTGTTTGTGGCTGCAGGCAGGCAAATTCGAAATTTGGCTCTGGCTGCGGACGAATTATCCCCACTCGAACGCATTCAGAAGATTGCAGAACAGTTTACTATGTTCAAAAATCCAGACAAAGAAACCGTCCTTACCCCGTGGAGAGTCGTCAATATACATATGAGCGATTGCTTGGGTGGTTGGTGTTTCTATAACGAAGACTTTACCGAAACATTGGACGAGCCTCGATTTGTCGATCACGGCGATGTAACAAAAGACACATTCGCAAACATAGACGCAAAGATATTGGAAATCAATTCAAAAACAGGCTTGTATCCTCTTTATGTAACGTATAGCATTTTCCGTAAACGATTAGATAACATTCCTGTTGCCGAACGTACGTTGAAAAGGCAGTATGAGTTATGGATTAAAACCGTTGAAGAAAACGTATTTGTCATTTGCAAAACGCCTATGGCAAAGTCGATAACAAAACGTACACTTCTCGGGTATCGCAAGGGCAAAATCAATGCTCACGCATTCGATGATTTAATCAATCAACTCAAGGAAAAACCGCAACAATTAAAAGAAAAACTCTTAAGAGGTAGTTTTTGGAACAAAGGAGTAGAAAAAATGAAATTTAATGCTGTCGTAGGAAATCCTCCATATCAAGAAGATAATAACAATAATGCACGAAAGTTACCAGTGTATCATTTATTTTACAACTTGGCCTTTTCGATTTCATCTATAGCAACTCTTATATCTCCAGCGAGATTTTTGTTTAATGCAGGACAGACGCCTAGTGATTGGAATAAAAAAGTATTAAAAAATGAACACATCAAGGTTGTGGATTACTTTAAAAATTCAAAAGAAGTGTTTTCTACGGTGGATATAAAAGGCGGAATTGCTATTCTACTATTCAATAAGAAGGCTAATTACGGCGTCATTGGCGATTTTACGATTGAAACAGAAATCGGTACAATTCTAAAAAAAGTTAAAAGTAAAAACTTTGTATCATTTTCTTCAATAGTATATTCTAAGAGTTCATGTGGATTTTCTGAAACCTTATACCTTGAGAATCCAACTTTGAAAAATCGATTGACCAAAGGCAATGAATACATTATTGATGCAAGCATATTTGATAAAATGCCAGAGATTTTTATTGGCGAAAACCATTTGAATTTAAATGAATATGTCAAAGTGTACGGTCGACAAAACAATAAAAGATGCTACAAGTATATAAACAAATCATATATAAAAAACTCTCCGAATCTGTCTAAATACAAAGTATTAATACCTGGTGTAAATGGAACGGGTAGAATGGGCGAGTGTTTAAGCGATTTGGAAATAGGAGTTCCATATGCTGCTTATACTCAAACGTTTATGAGTTTTGGTGCATTTGAAACGGAAGAAGAAGCAATTAATTGTCTTAAATATGTTAAAACAAAATTTTTGAGACTATTATTGGGAACTTTAAAAGTAACACAAAACAACTCTAAGGACACGTGGGGAAACATACCTCTTCAAGATTTCACCGACAAGTCTGACATCGATTGGTCAAAATCCGTTTCCGAAATCGACCAGCAACTCTACAAAAAGTACAATCTCGACGATTCCGAAATATCCTTCATTGAGTCAATGATAAAACCTATGGAGTAAACAATGAGCAACACTTCAAGTTTTTTTAAAACAAAAAAAGAATGGTCGATTTATAAAGATAGATTATTGGGAAAATATTTACCATTATATCTTTCAAAGATTCTCTCAACAGGACGAGACACTTTATTTATTGATGGTTTTGCAGGGAAAGGGAAATTTGATGATGGTACGGATGGTTCTCCAATAATAATACGAGACAAAATCGAACAAGCACACGAATCCACCCGTTATCCCAACAAAGTAATACCAATTTTTATTGAATATAATCGGAAATATGCTAGTTGTTTAGAGCAAGCTTTAGATCGCGATTGGTGCTATGTTCTTAATAAAGATTATAAAGAGGAAGCATTTTCGATTTTGTCTCGCGATAAGAATAAGAGCAAAAATATATTCATGTACGTTGATCCGTTTGGAATAAAGCATTTACGGTACAATGTTTTCTCTGAATTGGCGTCAAACCCGAATAGCGTTGAATTGTTGCTGAATCTAAATTCATTTGGATTTATTCGAGAAGGCTGTCGTCTTCTCGGCGCGGAAGTTGATGAAGATTTAGGTTCATTCGAAGAAAGTGACGACGACACTTTTGCAAATAGCGTTGAAAATATGAATGCCATTGCAAATGGTACATATTGGCAGGATATTATCAACCAAAAAAAAGAAGGCGTTATTTCAGGTCGCAAAGCGGAAGAATTGTTTGTCCAGCAATATATGAATGTGCTGAGTAAAGATTTTGAATATGTATTTGAATTTGCAGTCAAGACCGGCGATTGCAAGATTCCAAAATATAGAATGATTTTTGCCACTCGACATATTCACGGGGCTTTATTTATGTGCGAAAACATGATAAAATGTAGTTATCAAATGAGTTTGGATAATAGAGGGCAACAAGAGTCAATATTTGATTATGATTATTCTCGCGTTTCTTGTGAGGATGATATTATTTCGGTGCTCCAACAATATGGAACTAATAAACCAATTGATTGTAAGGAGTTATGTCTAAAAGCGAACACTTTAAACGGTCCAAAGTGTTTGCATAAGGACATAAGAGAAGCACTTCAAAAACTAGAACTAGCTGGCAAAATTCGTATTCACCGTAAAAATCCTTTGACGCCGGCTGGAAAGCCATCAAAGTCTTTGGATTTTTTAAAAAATGATATATTTGTGGAGTTGTTATGAACTACATTGAAAGAAAAAGTCTGCTTTATAAAACAGGCGTTGAATATGGCGACTATACAATCAACATTGCTGAAGGATGTGCACATGGTTGCAAGTATCCCTGTTATGCTATGCTTTTAGCAAAGCGTTTTGGCAAAATTAAGTCATATGAAGAATGGTATGAGCCTAAATTGGTAATCAATGCTCTTGAGCTATTGGATAATGAGATCCCTAAATTAAAAGATAAAATTAAATCTGTTCAACTGTGTTTTACAACAGATCCGTTTATGTATGGTTATGAGGAAATTCAAAAGATGAGTCTAAAGTGTATTGAAAAACTGAATTCCGCCGGAATAAAATGTACCGTGTTAACCAAAGGTATATTGCCTCATGAACTAGCAAATTTATCAAAAGAAAATGAATATGGAATATCATTGATTTCTTTAAATGAAGATTTTAGGAAAGAAATGGAACCCTTTTCAGCTTCATATGTTGATAGAATAGAAGCATTAAAATACTTGCACGACTCTGGTTATAAGACTTGGGTGAGCATAGAACCCTATCCGACGCCTAATATAATCGAACAGGATTTTCGCAACATATTAGAGGCAATAAAATTCGTAGATAAAATAATCTTTGGAAGATTAAACTACAATAAACTGGTCTCAGCGTATAAAAATCATAAGGAATTTTTTAACATGTTGGCACAGCAAACTATCGAGTTTTGCAATGCACACGACATTGCTTATCATATCAAAGAAGGAACCATATCAGATTAAACGAAAGCCGAGAGTTTTTGCTCCCGGCTTTTCGTTTGCTTTGAGGGAATTTTTAGTTGTTAGGAATATGGATTTTTCTCCGACTTTTACGGTTTTATAGGTCGTGCCGTCTATTGCTTTTAAGCCATTCAGGCATATGGGAAAAACAAAGACAACGAACTCTATAAATACAGATAGCTGTCTATTCTTATTAGATTGATAAACACCAACCCACTTCGATCCTTGTTTTTCGTGTGGCAAAAGCACTCATTCACTGTGGCCAAATCGATTATATTCCCTTATTTCATCAATAAAAGCCTTACCGAATGAACTGTATGTAGATTCGCCTAATCCTTTTAAACCTATAAACTCTTCTTTAGTTTCGGGTTTATAGGTTGCCAACGATACTAACCCTTTGTTGCCAATGATATTATAGGCTTGACAATTATTCTCCTTCATCAGTTTAATCCTAAGTCCCCTTAATTGTCTTAACAACTTCATATCCGTTATTAGTTCACCATCATCATCTACAATCACGGCAAAACCGTCTTTTTCAATATACTTTTCTTCTACCGATGTAGTATGAACTCGAATCGGCTTTCTTTCGATTATTGGCTTTGACTTTTGAGGAACAAGTTTAGGCATTTCCTTTATTTCACTTTGAGAATATGAAGGTTTATCTACAGACAAATCATCTTCATAGCCATTCGTAAGCCACCTTTTGTAATATTCTCTTGACATTAGACAATCACAACCCGTTTTATCGTGCTTATAGTTGGTGCATCCTAGAATAGGCTCAGTTGTACCGGGCTTTACAATCAAATACCCGTCTCTACATTTGGGACATTTTTGTATCGACATATCTCCGCCTTTTAAGTCGTTAGTCATAAAGCCACAAACCTCCGGCTCGTTCGTGCAAATCCATAGCTTTAAACCGTAGTTCTTTTTCCATTTCAATTGGAGAGGATATCCGCAAATCGGGCATTTCTTTATAGTCCCTACATTCGTTGGGTTATCTTTCTCGATTTGTCCGATAACCAAGGTGTTTGGGTAGTCTTTAATTAACTCCAAGATAAACTCGGAAGGATGTTGTTGCGGGGTAATTATGTATACCCGATTTTTTGTTCTTGTCATTGCAACATAGAACAAACGCCGTTCCTCTGCATAATCAATCGTTTTATCGTCTTTAACTACGTACTGCATCACGGGATCGTTATCGACTTTCGATGGAAATCCATACATTTCGTTCCTTGCATTGACTATAACGACATTGTCATAACCCAATCCTTTAGAACTATGTGCAGTTAGAAATTCGAGTTTTGCATTGCGGTATTTTTTACTGAATATTTTGTTATTCTGCTCATCGTATACAAAATCGTTTGAAAAGCAGAGATTGTTTGCATCAAAGCCATATCTACCTATTAGCAAAATCGGAAAATTTGCGCCCTTGCCTTCTTCTTGATTTTTCTTTAATATTTGACCGATAACCGTTTCAAGTTGCTTGCCTAATTGATAGTATTTTCCGCCCTTTCCTTGGAATTGTTTTCTATCAAAATCCTCGCTATACGTTTCGATGATAACTGGCTTCTGAATATGTTTGGGCGAAATCAATGACTTTTTTATCTGGCTATCATTTTTTTGAATAAAATTACCGGCTATATCTATAACTTCTTGCGCATTCCTATAAGTTTTAGTTATTTTCAGTTCTTGGCCATATCCCATTATTGAGCAAAAATGCGTAAACAGTGTTATGTCAGATCCGCTAAACGCATAAATAGATTGCCAATCATCCCCCACGGCAATAATTTTTGCAGAACAAAGATTTGACAATTCTTTTGTCAAATCAAATCTTTGTCTCGATATATCTTGATACTCGTCGACTATAATATATTTGAAATCCAATGCCTCTTTTGCGACGGCTTTTTCTCTCAAAATACGAGCGGAATCGTTTATCATATCTTGGAAATCAATCGCATTGATCTCTCTCAATTTTTTTTGATACTCATGATAACATGCTTGGCACACATCTAAAAACAGTTTTGTTCTAACATTTGAGGTCATTCTCTCAAAGCGAGAAAAATCCTCCAAAACATAACCGTTAGTCTTGAAGTTATTTATAAAAACGCATATCAACTTGACAAGTTTCAAAATATACTTGTTTTCTTCGGTATTAACGAGTTTTTCAAATACTTCTTGAGATGAACGCGGTTGCAATTTAAAGCCATTTGTTTCAAGTTGTTCTTTTAAGTGCTCAAGCAAATCTCTACCGTCATTATACTTCGAAAAAGTATAAATAAGCGTTGTACCATGCTTTCTATGCAGTGCGATTTTGTCATTAATCTCTTTTTTATACTTTAACAATTCATCCGAAGAATAGAAACTATGATGTCCATCCTCTGTTATTCCAAAATGTTCGATATATGCGATTTTGTCGCCTTGTCTAATACAGAAATCAGGCGTATAAGGCTTCTTTGCTTTTAATATGTGATACTGATATGGTTCTTCATAAACATAATCAATATTGTTAAGATATAGAAAATTTGCAATGCGAACTTCTTGAACCGATCTTAACGATTCATTAGTTATGGTTATTGCTTTATTTGTTCTTCTATCTATTATCTGTTCGTTATACTCATTAACATTACTCTTCAATGTAGAAAAGTCGGCTTTCGAGACATAATTAAAGAACAAATTCAAATCGTTACCTTCATACGGAGCATCAAAATATGAGCCGAAAAACATTATCAGCTTATCGACCAATTCCGGTTGTTCTAAAATGTTCCCTACTAAGTAATCGCTAACGGTCTTAAAAAGGAACCCATCACTGACGATGTTTCTCTTTTCGACATCTTGTTTTCGTAATATAGCATAACCTGCGCTATGGAAAGTTGTTATGGGGCACTGAATTTTTAGCCCTTCATTAATCCGTTCTTTTAACTCCCCAACGGCTTTGTTTGTAAAAGAAATAACAAGTATTTGTTTAGGATCGATGTGTTTCTTCTCTACAAGATAGCGAACTTTTGCCGCAACGGTTGTCGTTTTACCCGCTCCAGCACCCGCAATTACTAAAGAATAATCCTCATCTGAAAGAATAACTCTGCGTTGCTCTTCGTCAAGGATTATCTTTGGATCAATTTCTTGCAATATAGAGTCAAGATACGGTTTTTCTGTTTTTAAATGTAAAGCAATGTAGTTTTCATTGTGTTCATTAATTATTGTTGAACCTATTTGCAAGTTCTCAATATCTTTATATGAATGCAAAAAATAATCAATTGTTTTCTCGTCTACTTTGTTTTGTTTACAATAATACTGCAATGTTTTTGCGTTTTGACAACTGTTAAAAAACACATAAATATCTTTATACCTGTCTCTTATACACATCTCCGAGCCCACGAGACATGCGCA
>ENA-OZUR01000058-OZUR01000058.1-human-gut-metagenome-genome-assembly--contig:-NODE-58-length-29999-cov-11.230397_pt1 | contig 29999 bp, 28 predicted proteins | sample MGYA00243435_ERZ654025 | MGnify/ENA primary metagenome ERZ654025 (study PRJEB26926, sample SAMN06164585) | human gut metagenome | biome: ENVO:00009003; feature: ENVO:2100002; material: ENVO:00002003... | reverse complement strand
TCTGCGCATGTCTCGTGGGCTCGGAGATGTGTATAAGAGACAGATATATAATAATATTATAAATAATGCGCGCGATAGCGTGTTTTTTAGAAAAAAAGAGGAAGAATATGGGTTCGATTTTCACAAAAGACATAGCCGTTTTGGACGTCAACTCTCGCCTTGTCAGCGCAATCGTGGGCGCAAAGAGGGCGCAGAGCGTTTTCGGCATTAAGTCTGTCGTCGAAAAGCAACACCAAGGTTATGAAAACGGCGAGTGGTTTGACGAGCAAGAAACGGTGCAAATCGCAAAAGCCGTTTTGCTCGAAGCCATGAAGGAAGCGGACTCGCGCACCAAACGTCTTTTCATCGGCGTTCCGGCAGAGTTCGTTACGGTGGTCACCAAAGAAGTTTCCGTGCGCCTTGACAGAGAGCGCAGAGTCATAGACGACGACATATCTTATCTTCTCAAAAAGGGCGACGATTTCGATCACGACAAGTTTTTGACGATAAACACTTCGGCAATCTATTTTTCGGTTGACGGAGAGGACAAAATATATTCCGACGTTCGCGATATGGAGGCGACGACGGTGGAGGCTTGCGTAAGCTATATGCTTTGCGAAACGTCCTTCGTCAAGATGTTCGACACCGTTGCAAACGAGCTTGGTTTCACCGACGTCAGATACGTTGCGACTTGTTGGGCGGAGTGCATGTCCCTTCTCGAAAAAGAGCAACGCGACAACGTGTATATGCTCATCGACATCGGATATTTGTCATCGTCGGTATGCTTGGCAAAGGGCGACGGCATCCTGGATATGAAGTCGTTTTCTATGGGCGGAGCGCACATTTGCGCGGATATATTCGAGGCTTTGGACGTTCCTTTCGAGATGGCGGAAGAGGCAAAACGCCTTGTGGATCTCAACCTCAATTACAGCGACGAAGCGGTGCTTGTCAGCGACGGTGAAAACGCTGTTTACGCACAAGACGCTTGCGAGATCGCAAAGAACAGACTTGACGTATTCGCAGAAATTTTGAGCGACATATTCAAGGAAATCGAGGACGACGCTCCCTCGTATATGTCGGTTTATCTCACCGGCGAGGGCGTTGCTTCGATGCGCGGCGCAAAGAAATACCTGAGCGAACAGCTCGGCAAAAACATTGAAATCATCACTCCGAAACTTCCCGGATTCGTCAAACCGGAGGACAGCTCGAAAGCGTCGCTCTTGGTTATGGCGGACAATCTGTCGAAATTCGATTTCGGAGCGTTTATAAAAAAGTTATTCAACGGAGGTAAAAAATGATAGATTTTGAAAAATTCGGTTGGACACCGAGCGATGAAACTTCTTCCGAGGAAGAAGAAACAGTGCAAGAGGAAGTTGTTGAAGAGCCGGTAGAGGAAGTTCAACACGAGGAATCGCACGATGAGTATCAACCCGTTTCTCAAAAGAAACCCGGCAAGGCGAATATCGTCGTCGTCGGCGTTGGCGGTGGCGGAAACAACGCTGTCAACAACATGATTAGAGCAGGCATCAAGAGCGCAAGTTTCGTGGTTATGAACACGGATATGCAAGCACTCAACATGTCGCTTGTTCCTCCGCATTGCAAAATTCAACTCGGCGCAAATATGACGGGTGGTTTGGGCGCAGGCTCCGACCCCGAAATCGGCAGAAAAGCCGCCGAAGAATCTCGTGAACGCATCAAAGCCGCACTCAAAGACATAGACCTTTTGTTTATCACCGCAGGTATGGGCGGTGGCACGGGTACAGGTGCCGCTCCCGTGATTGCAGAGATTGCAAAATCCATGAATATTCTCACCGTTGCCGTTGTTACAAAGCCGTTCAACTTCGAGGGTGCGCAACGTATGAAGAATGCAGAAGAGGGTATCAAAAACCTCAAAAACTTCGTGGATACGCTCCTTGTTATCCCAAACCAAAAACTAATCGAAGTGCTTGACAAAAACATTTCCTTCAAGCGCGCGTTCGAAATCGCCGACGACGTGTTGCGTCAAGGCGTTCAAGGCGTGAGCGACGTCATTGCAAATCCCGAACTTATCAACCTCGACTTTGCCGACGTGCGTACAATCCTTTCCAACAAAGGTCTTGCTCACATGGGTATCGGCTACGGCAAGGGCGAAAAGAGAGTCATCGAGGCAGTGCGCGGCGCAGTGTTCAGTCCTCTTCTTGAAACGGACATCGAGGGCGCAACCGGCATCATCGTCAACATCACCGGCGGCGACGACATGCTCCTTGGCGAAGTCACCGAGGCTTGCGACATCGTCAAACAAGTTGTCGATCCCAGCGCAAACATCATTCTCGGTACGGCGTTCGTTCCCGACAAAAAGGACATCGAAATCACCATCATCGCAACGGGATTTGTGGATAGAAACCTTGCTCCTGCAAGAAGCAGCGCACCTCAACCTCAAAAATCTTTCGCAACTGCGCTTTCTCAAGCGGCGGCAACCGAGGAAGAGAAGGAAGAAGAACAACCCGCTCAACAAGAACAACCCGTGTTCAATCAAGACATCTTTGCCAATAGACCCGTGTTCGGTCAAATGCAAAGACCCGTCGCAACTCCCGAACCGGTACAACCCGTCGTGCAACCGGTTGTTCAACCCGCTCCCGCACCTCAACCCGTTATGCAAGAGAGCGAAATTCAATCTTCAAGAATCGACGTCACCAAAAAACAAGTGCCTGCATTCCTTCGCAGATTGAAGAGAGATCGCGACTAATTCGAAATTTGCAAAATCGGTATTCTAATCCGTTAAAATTTGAATTTATATAGTCAACATATAAAAAATCCTCGTGAAAATCATGAGGATTTTTCTATGTGTTTACGACAAAAAAGGAAAGATTTTTCATCGGGTTTGAAATATAGTGTTTCTTGTGAGCGTGTACGTGGAACTTGTCATATTCAACAATCTTGCCGTCGATTTGTTTATATCTCTCTCGACGCTTGTGATACGGCGAAAGAGAATAGGCAAGTTGCGTCTTGCGTGCTGTTCGATTTTGGGCGCAATCGTTGCAACCGCTTACGCAGTTGTCCCGAAATTCGCGCAAATTTTAATTAAAATTTTGCTTGCGCCCATCCTTTGTCTTATCCTTGCAAAATTCGTTGGGGAAAACGTGAAAGTCAAGATTGTCGATTATTTGAAAACGCTTTGTTGCTTTTGCCTTGTTACGTATTTTACGGGCGGTATCGTCTACGGATTGTCCTTTGCACTCGGAATAGATATAAAATCCTATGCGACGCTCGGAATAGTGGCTCTTGCGTGTACTTCGGTTATCGTTTGCGCGCTCCTTATTGCCAAAAAGAAGAGTTCGAGCGGAAAAGCCGTTGTAGGCGTCACTATAACTCTTGACGGTGAAAGCGTCTTGCTAAAAGGACTATGCGACAGCGGAAATCTGCTTACCGACGACGCGAGCGGTTTGCCCGTTATGATTCTTTCAAAATCCGCGTGTCAAAAAATCGGTAAAACTCAAATAGAGGGCTTTGCCACGGTAATGACGGTTGCAGGGGAAAAGTGTATGCCGGTTGTAAAATTCGACAGCGTAAAAGTGGGCAACGTGCCTAAAAACGCACTTGGCGCGATGAGCGACTCGGTGTTCGGAGATTATGATGTGATACTGCAAAATTCGATGTTCTAAACAGTTGAATTTGCATTTGCGCCATTGTCGATAACAAAAAAATCGTCCAAGTATCGTCGCCGCTTTGCCAGATATGGCAATTTGATTGTAATAAAAACGAGAAATACGGAGAAAATATATGAAAGGCAAAATCAAAGCGTTGTTTCAAAGGCTTCTTGAAAAGCTGGGACTAAAAGAAAAATCTTTTGTCAACTACATATCGCAAGGCAATTCGCTGCCGTCGCCGCTCACGCCCGACGAAGAAGCGGAAACGGTAAGAAAGTTTCTTGCAGGCGACGAAGAGGCGAGATTATCTCTTATCGAGCACAATTTGCGCCTTGTGGTGTACATCGCAAAGAGATTTGACAACACCGGCGTCGATATGGACGATCTCGTGTCTATCGGCACGATAGGGCTTATCAAAGCGGTGGGGAGCTACAATCCCGACAAGAACATAAAACTTGCCACTTTTGCGTCGAGGTGCATAGAAAACGAAATCCTGATGCATTTGCGAAAGACGGGAAAGCAGCGTGCGGAAGTGTCGCTTGACGAACCGTTGAACGTGGATTGGGAAGGGAATATGCTTCTTCTTTGCGACATCATAGGCACGGATGCCGACGCCGTGTACAACAAGGTTGAAGCAAGCGACGAAAAGCAAATACTAAAAGACACGTTTGACAAGCTTCCGCAGAGAGAGAGGCAAATCCTCGAACTTCGTTTCGGACTTTACGGCAAGGACGAAATGACGCAAAAAGAAATTGCCGACATGATGGGTATATCGCAATCTTATATCTCGCGACTTGAAAAAAAGATTGTGGACAATTTGAAAAAAGATATGCTAAAACTTGGTTAAATATGTTCGGTTTTACACGAACACTGAGCGTATATAACGCTCGAAAGTGGCAAAATCGCATATCTAAACCTGCAAAATTGTTTTTGTGCTTTGCTTGCAAGCTACATACTTCTAAAAGGAGGCTTGTATGGGCAAAGTTCAAATCTGCGGTATCGACACTTCGACGCTCCCCAAGATAAGCGCAAAAGAATGTGACGAATTGCTGCTCAAAATCAAAAACGGAGATAAGGATGCGCGCGACTTGTTTTTGCGTGCGAATATGCGACTCGTACTGTCTTGCGTCGGCAGGTTTTCGAAATCGGCAGAGAGTGCGGACGATTTGTTTCAGGTCGGTATGGTGGGGCTTTTGAAGTCCCTTGAAAACTTTGACGTCAATCTCGACGTGCGTTTCTCAACCTATGCAGTGCCTATGATAATCGGCGAGATGCGCAGGGCAATCCGCGATCGAACGACGGTGAAGGTGTCACGGAGCATGCGCGACACCGCCTACAAAGCTTTGAAGGCGCGCGAGGAATTATCGCGTTTCAACGCAAACGATCCGACTATGGTCGAGATTGCAGAGGAAATCGGAGTCCCGCTATCGGAGGTTGCGTGCGCTCTGGATGCGGTGAGCGAGCCGGTATCCTTTTACGAGCCCGTGTACAACGATTCGGAGGAAGGGCAGGAGCTTATCGACCAACTTGCCGACAAAAAGGAAACGAGCGAAAATTGGACGGAAAAAATCGCTCTGTACGAGGCTTTGAAAGACGTCCCGGAAAGAGAAATGCAAGTCGTGCGACTGCGCTATTTCGACGGGAAAACGCAAATCGAGATAAGCAAACTTGTGGGGATATCGCAAGCGCAGGTATCGCGTCTTGAAAAGTCCGCGATAAAACGTATCAGAGCGTGTATGAATTGAGCCGTTGCATAAGTTGAGTTGTTTATAATATGTTTATAATTAAGTTTATAGTTTTTACAAATGTAGTGTGCGCATAAAAAGCAGTCGGCAAAATATCGGATAAACAGATGTAAAAACGGCGAAACGATATTGAAAAAAAACGGTTAATTCCGTGTTTTTTCAATATGAAATATCCTTATTTTGTTCTTGATTTTGCGTATCCGCGTCGCTCATAGTCGAAGCGTAATTGCCGACAAGCTCCACAAGGACGGCGTCCGCGCCGATTTTCATAATGCGATTCCACGGAATATAAATCGTATCCGCACTAGTGATACTTTTAATTATGCTTTTTTTGCCGGGCACGACGATTCCGCACACGTTTCCGCAGCTTGAAAAAATCAAATCGCAGGCTTTGCCGAGTTCTTTGCCGTCTGCGACGTTTATGACGCTTTTTCTTGTTAGTTCCGCAAATGAGTACTGGCGTTGGTTCATACTAAATCATATTCGTCGCATATACGTTTATTCCTTAAAATGCGACGATTTCGACAATATCTTGCATAAAAATCGCATTTTCGACGGCGAATTGTGTGCAAACGGCGCGCAAAGCCACTAAATATGGTATTTTTTGAAAAATTAATGTTTACTTTTTTCATAATACGTTGTATAATATTCGCATTAATAGTCGAGGTAGATTGACAGATGAAATGTATATATTGCGGTAGTATGGACAGCAAGGTTGTGGATTCACGCCAAAACGAGGACGGCACTTCCATCCGTCGTCGCAGAGAATGTGTGGTGTGCGGAAAGCGTTTTACGACTTATGAAACCGTTGAGTCCACTCCCGTCATGGTCATCAAAAAAGACGGTTCTCGTCAAGCGTTTGATTTGAACAAAATCAAAATCGGCATCATGAAAGCATGTGAAAAACGTCCCATTTCAATGTCCTCGATAGACAGACTCGTGGGGGACATCCAACGCAAAGTTCTCAATTCGCTCGATCAAGAGATTTCTTCGACTGCTCTCGGCGATATGGTTATGGAAGGATTGAAGGGCATAGACGAAGTCGCATACGTCCGCTATGCTTCCGTACACCGTCAATTTAAGGACATCAACACTTTGCTCGACGAAATCGAAAGCCTTGTAAAGCTTAAAGAAGAGATGACAAAGAAAGAGAACTGACCACTCAGCTCATCCGCGCTTGTCGTAGGAGTATAAATTTTTACGATAGACAAAAATTCGAAGCACAAAAGAAAAACGCTCTTTTCAGGGCGTTTTAATTTTTGCAAAATATCGATTAAACTTGACTTGTAAAATTTGCATATGATATAGTGAACCAAGAAAAACAAGGAGGTACAAGTCATGGAGTATCACCCACAAGATGACAATTATCGAAGTTCGCACATGATTTGTGCCGAGTTTTGATGTTTTGGTCATTCTTTTGACTTGAATTCGTCATGGAAAAAAAGCTTAATATGATGTTGCAATCCCAAGATTACGTGGGGATTGCGTCCTATGTGTCCGAAACGGACGCAGATTGCGCACGCGCCGTTTTATGCGAACTAAATGAAAACGATTTGCGCAAAGTCTGCAACTACATCGATGCCGACAGGCTTAGTTTGTTGTTGCCTCTTTTGGACGTTGACAGCCAAAAAATCATTGTTTCGGGATTGAGAGAGGGCAAACTCGACGAGGTTATGGACAACGTATCCGTAGACGATACAATCGACATAATCGACAATTTGCCTGCAAGCGTTGCAAGCAAAGTTGTCGAAGTCGACGAAATCGAAACGTTGCTTTCTTCCAAGCGTTTTAAGAGCCTCAAAGAATTGCTCTTGAATATGAATCCCGTCGACATCGCCGCTTCGCTGGAAAGCATTGCGCCCGACGAAAGAGTCGTGGTGTACAGACTTTTGTCAAAAGACGTTGCCGCAGACGTGTTTGTGGAGTTGGAATCCGACTCGCAAAAAAATCTTATAGACAAGCTTTCGGACAAAGAATTGTCGCAGGTTATGGACGAGTTGTTTATCGACGATGCCGTCGATCTTATTGAAGAAATGCCTGCAAACGTCGTAAAACGACTGCTGTCTCACAGCGATAAAGACACCCGAGATTATATCAATGAAATTCTCAAATATCCGCAAAACAGCACGGGAAGCATAATGACAGTGGAAATGGTTTCGCTTGCGCCGAATATAACGATAAGCGAGGCATTCGACAAAATCAGAAAAACCGCAATCGACAAAGAAACCATTTACACTTGTTATGTAACAGATCAAACGAGGCATCTTGTCGGTGTTACGACGGTGAAAGAGATGCTGCTTGCAGATCCAACGTCAAAATCGAGGATGTTATGAACGAAAACGTCATATGCGTACACACGCTCGACGACAAAGAGGCGACCGCAAGAAAACTTTCAGACTACGGTTTTTTGGCTATTCCCGTCGTCGATGACGAATCAAGACTTGTCGGTATCGTTACCGTTGACGACGCTTTGGACGTTATCGAAGCGGAGGACACCGAAGATATGTCGAAAATCGCCGCAACGAAACCCTCCGACAAACCTTATCTGAAAACATCTGTTCTGACGATTTTCAAAAACAGACTTCCTTGGCTTCTCATACTGATGGTCAGTGCAACTTTTACGGGGCTTATCATCAACAAATTCGAGGGAAGGCTCAATGCGATAAGTACCGTGTTGATAGCATGCGTTCCTATGCTGATGGATACCGGCGGAAACGCAGGCTCTCAGTCATCCGTAACGATAATTCGTGCACTTGCGCTCGGTGAAGTAAGCACAAAAGACGTACTCAAAGTCCTGTGGAAAGAAGTGCGAGTGTCTCTTTTGCTCGGGCTTTGTCTTGCCGTTGCTTGCTTTGCAAAATTGCAACTTTATCGACAATCTCCTGTTCGGATATTCCGATTATACACTTATTCGCTCTGCGATTGTGTCGATGGCGTTGTTTATTACGGTGTTCATTGCAAAGGTGATCGGGTGCTTGTTGCCAATAGGTGCAAAAGCGGTGAAACTCGATCCCGCGGTTGTTGCCTCGCCGTTTATAACAACCATTGTGGACGCTCTTTCGCTTATGGTGTTCTGCGGTTTGTCGGTGGGACTATTGTCGTAATCGATTGACTAAAACGTCATACATAAACGCATAAAAGGATAAAAAACAATCAAAATGATAAAACGAAACGAGAAGCGTTTTTCGATGTTTCTCGTTTCGTTTTTCCGATATATTATTTTACGGCATTAAGTCAAATCTTCCTTGTTTACCGACTTTTTGATTTTTTCGAGTGCTTTTTTCTCGATTCTGGACACATAGGAGCGAGAAATGTTAAATTTTTTTGCGACTTCGCGTTGCGTCAGCGCGCCGGTGTTTTCAAGCCCGTATCGCATTTTTATGATTTCGTATTCGCGTTTGTCGAGCACGGATTTCGTGATTGCGGTCAGCTTTTCCAACATTATCGAGTTTTCAACGTCCTCGATGACGTTCTGGTCGGATTCGAGCATATCCATGATAACAAGTTCGTTTCCGTCCTTATCAACGCCTATCGGCTCGTTGAGCGACACGTTGGAGCGGTGCTTTTTTGTGGTGCGCATCGTCATCAGAATTTCATTTTCGATACAACGCGAAGCGTAGGTTGCAAGCGAAGTGCCTTTGTCGCTTTTGAAGCTCTCAACGGCTTTTATAAGCCCGATAGAACCGATTGATATAAGTTCGTCGTTGTCGCCGTAGTTGGCGTATTTTTTTGCGATGTGCGCCACAAGACGAAGATTGTGCTTGACAAGGATTTCTTTTGCGTCTTTGTCGCCTTTTGAGCTCAAAACGAGGTATTCTTGCTCCTTTTCTTTGGACAACGGCTTCGGAAAAGAACTCTTTTCCGTCATATAGGAAGAAAATATGATGAGATTTTTCAAAAGAGTCAGCAAGTTTTCCAAAGCCATTTAAGTCCTCCGAGCTGTATATTTTATGGCGTAGGCTTGCAAAAATTGACAATAATCGACAAAGCGCAAAAAACATTTTTGCAAAACGATTTGAATGTGTTGACAGATTGCGTATTTGGTTTTATAATCCAACAGGTCGCGGGGGTACAAAACTTCTCGCGACGGAAATATCGATGAGTAAAATAATAAATTATTTTATACATTCGTCAAAATTATCACATATTTCGAGGTAGAAATGAGAAAATACGACATTTGCATCGTCGGCGCAGGTCCTGCGGGTATATTTACGGCAATCGAACTTTTGCGCAACGGCAGCAACAAAAAAATGTGCATCATCGAGAAGGGACAACCCGTTGAAAAGCGCGTATGCCCTAAAACTTTCGGCGGTGAGTGCCGCAACTGCAAACCTTATTGCCATATTACGACCGGTTTTTCGGGCGCAGGCGCGTTTTCGGACGGCAAACTTTCTCTTTCATACGAGGTAGGCGGCGAGCTTCCGCAACTCATCGGAGCGGATAAGGCGCAGGAACTTATCGATTACACCGACAAAATTTATCTCGAATTCGGTGCGGACGAGCATATCGAAGGGCTCGGAAACGAGCAAAAAGTCAAAGAAATCCGCAAAAAAGCGATTCAGGCAGGCTTGAAGCTCGTTGATTGCCCCATACGCCATCTCGGCACCGAAAAAGCGCACGACTTGTATTTGGCAATCGAAAATTATTTGCGCGCCAACGGCGTCGACCTTATATTCGGCAGACAATGCGACAACATCATTCTTGACGGCGACGTTTGCAAGGGTGTTTATATCGAAGACAGCAAGGGCGGCAACAAAGAAGAAATTTATGCCGACAAAACCATCATCGCAACGGGCAGACGCGGTGCGGATTGGCTTGAAAAGATGTGTGCGGAACACAATATCGCGCACGCACCCGGCGTTGTCGACATCGGCGTGAGAGTGGAGGTTCGCAACGAGATTATGGAAGAAGTCAACGACGTGCTTTACGAGTCCAAACTCATCGGATATCCCGAACCTTTCAAGAACAAAGTGCGTATTTTCTGCCAAAACCCCGGCGGATTCGTGTCGCAAGAGAACTACGACAACGATCTTGCAGTCGTCAACGGACACAGCTACAAAGAAAAGAAGAGCGACAACACAAACCTTGCAATCCTTTGCTCACATTCCTTCACGGAGCCGTTTAAAGAGCCTATCGCATACGCTCAACGCGTGGGCGAGCTTACCAACATGCTCGGCGCAGGCAAAATCATGGTGCAACGCTACGGCGATATTTTGAGCGGAAAGCGTACTTGGCAAAGAGAACTCGGCTTCTCGAACGTCCGTCCCACGCTTAAAGACGCGGTTGCGGGCGACATCACCGCAGGTATGCCGTACAGAGCAATGCTCAACATCATCAACTTCATTCAAGCGGTTGACAAGGTTGTGCCGGGCTTTGCAGGATACGAAACTTTGCTTTACAGCCCCGAACTCAAATTTTACAGCAACAAAATCAAGATGGACGACCATCTTAACACGTCGATACACGGTTTGCATTGCCTTGGCGACAGCAGCGGCTGGACGAGAGGTCTTATGATGGCTTCGGTTATGGGCGTATATATGGCGCGCAATATATTGGAAGCAGAGAAGAACAACTGATTTATTAGGCTTGCGTCAAGTTGCAAGCGATACGATTTTTGAAAAGTGCGAGCGCATTTGCGTTCGCTTTTTCTTTTACATAAATTTACAAGCGATAAAAATTTACCGTCTGCGCAAGATAAACGTATGCAGACAACTGATAAGGAAAACTATTCGAAAACGCAAAGAAGGGTGCTTGCCGTTATTGTGGCAACAATACTATTTTGCGGTGTTTTTGCGCTTATAAGCAATATAAGTGTTCTAAAAAACTTCGAAATTAAAAATACTTTTGATAAAAACAGCGTTGAAATTCTTGAAAATTCACCGTTTGACAAATTTAATTTATGCACGCATCAAGAGAACGATTACGTGCGGATAGGCGGCAATCCTATCGGCATAAGCATAAAAAGCGAAGGTTTAATCGTGGTTGACAAAGGGAGTGTGCAAACGCAAAACGGCGAAGTTTCGCCTTTGAAAAAATCAATCATTTCAAACGGCGACGTGCTTTTGAGTGTAGACGGTAAAAACGTCAAATCAATATATATGCTCAAAACATTGCTTTCGGAATTGAAATCGTCAAACGTCAAAATTGAGTTTTTACACAATAATCGGCGTGTTTTCGAAAACGTTTCGTGCGCAAAGGATAAAATCGACGGACAGTATAAGCTCGGTCTTGCGCTCAAAGAGGACGTTGGAGGCGTCGGGACGTTGACTTTCGTTACAAAAGATGGCAATTTTGCCGCACTCGGACATCAAATAAGCGACGGAATCGTCAAAGTTGACGATTTGAAAGAAGGAAACATTTTCAATGCATCCGTAAACGGTGTCGTCAAAGGTGAGAGAGGAAAAGCCGGAGGACTGGTTGCGGACGTAAACAGATTGTCAAAGACTGTCGGAGAGATTTGTGACAACACGCAGATTGGCATTTACGGCAAATACGAAGGGGATTTTGAGGGCGATTTGTACAGAATTGCCGCAAAAGGCGAGGCAAGAATAGGCAAAGCGCAAGTTTTGACGACGATTGAGGGCGCCGCGCCAAAGTTTTACGACGTGGAAATCGTCAAAGTCGTGTCGCAAAGCGAACCGGCAGAAAAAGGTATGGTGGTCAAAGTCAGTGACAAAGAATTGATAGAAAAGACGGGCGGTATAGTGCAAGGCATGAGCGGAAGTCCGATTGTTCAGGACGGTGTGCTGATCGGTGCTATCACGCACGTTTTTGTCCAAGATCCGACGCGCGGATATGCCGTCCATTCGAGATTTATGTTTGACAAGGCACAAAGCACAACGTGTTCGTTGCTTGACGATATTCGGGACGAAATACGAGTCGCGGCATAAATCGAAATGCAATTTAAGCAATTACTCGTTGCGCTTGACGCAGCGTATAAATATAGGGCGGACACTTGTCCGCCCGTCGGTGTTTTCAGGCGATAATCAATAGAAAATTGATATTCTAAACAATCGAATTGAATTTTGTTGATATTGTTTTGACCGTGTGTTTTTTTTAAATCACGTTATTTTATTCGTTCGAGAGCGGTCAAAACAAATTGCTTGTTGGTTGGTTTGCCCTTATTTTCGTCAAGTGTTTCGCCGAATTCCGTGTATAAAACGTCGATATTTCCGCGCAAAAAAGCGGACGAAATCGCATTTTGTATGTCCTTTTCAACACTTGCTTTGTCAACCGAAAAATCCGATGACAAATTGACGTATCCTTTGTATTTCAAGGGAAGTATGTCCCTGCCGTCGAGCGCGTAGCATATGAGTTTTGCAAGCAGTCTATAACCTTTCAGATTTGGCTGAAATCCCAGTTTCAGCAGATACTCTTTGGTTTTGATTTCGTTTTCTTTCACAAGCGCATACTAGCATTTTCCTTGACGGTTTATTTGGCAAATAGCAAGGTATGTTAACAAATTTTCTCTTTTTTTGTCATATTCGTTGCACTAATTCATAACCTTATTGTATGCAAGGTTCTTTGCGCGTGAAGAGCGTATTATCCGCTATAAAATCGTTTGTGTCCGACAACAAAAAAGTGATTATATGCGCCACTATTATTTTTGCGCTTGGCATAACCGTAGGTGTGATTTCAGCGTTCGGAGCGGTGGGCGATGACGGATTTGAAAGAGTCGCGAGAGCCGATATGGAGTTTTCGTCTGCAAAGGTATTTTTTGTAAGCTTGCTTGCGCTTTTGGGGTGTTACGTCGTGTTTTTGCTTTCGGGAATAAACGCCAAGACGATATTTTTGATTGTGATTCCGTTTTTTGCTTTGGGGTTTGTCACGGGAGAGTATTCGGTTGCGCTCATAGCAAGATACGAAACGACGGGGCTTGTAAACTTACTTTTGATTTATTTGCCGTTTTTCCTTTGTACGTTTTGCTGCTTCGTATTGTGCGCCGTTATAGCCGCAGCACCCGATTGCGCATGCTGCAAGACGGGATTAAAACCGTCGTTTGTGCAAACTGTGAAAGTGTTTGGCGCAAACGTTGCGATTGCATTTGTGTTTTTTTTAATTATCGGCGCGGTATTCAAGGTTATCGTCGTGTCCCTTTATTGAAACAAACGGTTAGAATATTGTTTTTATTGCTTGAATAATTGCATACTTTTGGAATTTTTCGGCACGCTAACAAAAAAGCGTGAGGTGAAAAATGGACAATAAAACCTTCAATAAATATGTTTTCAATGCGTCGACTTTTTCAAAAATCGGCGTTGCGCTGGTTGTGTGCGCACTTATTTTCGCATTTGTACTTGCAACTGTTTTTGTCGTAAACTCGTCCGTATGCGAAGCGGCAACGGATTTCAAAACCGTTGGAAAATCCGCATATCTAGTGGACTACGCAACAGGTACGGTGCTTTACTCTCGCAAAGAAAACGAGCGTTTGCCCATTGCAAGCATGGTGAAAATCATGACGTCTTTGCTCACTCTCGAAGCGGCGGAGAGAGGGGATATTTCCCTTGACGACGAAGTGGAAGTAAGTCAAAACGCAGCAAGTATGGGCGGCTCGCAAGTGTTTTTGGACGCAGGTTCGAAGCATAAGGCGTGCGATCTTTTGAAAACCGTCATAGTTGCGTCCGCAAACGATTCTTGCGTTGCGCTTGCCGAGCACGTCTGCGGAAGCGTGGAAAACTTTGTGGCAAGAATGAACGCTCGCGCAAAAGAGCTTGGAATGAACGACACTTCTTTCAAAAATTGCACGGGGCTTCCTGCCGCAGAGAGCTTTTCGAGCGCAAAAGACGTGTCGATTATGTTTTCACAGCTAATAAAGCACGACAAATTCTTTGAATACGCAAAAGTTTGGCTTGAAGACTACAAACATCCCGACGGCAGAGCGACGACGATCACCAACACGAATAAACTCGTGCGATTCTACCAAGGTTGCGACGGTGGAAAAACGGGATTTACGAGCGAAGCGAAATTCTGCCTTTGCGCAACTGCAAAAAAAGCGGATATGCGCGTGATAGCGGTTGTTATCGGCGCGGAAAGCTCGAAAATCAGAAATGCGGCGGTAAGTGCGATGTTCGATTATGCTTTTGCAAATTTCTCAAACGAAATTATGCTTAAAGCAGGAGAAAATCTCGATATCAGGCTTTCGGTGTCGGGCGGTAAACAATCGGATATTGCGCTCACGGTTGACAAAAATATCGCAAGATTCGTAGCTCGTGACGACAATGCTAAATACGAAATCAAGTACGATTTGCCCTCTAGCGTGAAAGCACCCGTAAAAATGGGAGATAAAGTCGGGGAAGCGTACCTTCTCAAAGACAGCGTCGTCGTTGACAAAGTCGGAATAATCGCAAGCGAGGACGCGGAAAGAATGAGCTTCTTCGACGCAATCGGCGAAATCGCAAAGAACTGGTCAACCATCAAATAAATCTCTATCTTTTTATAGAAAAAAGCGTCGGCATTGCCGATACGAAGATATAATTGCGCAAGAAAAATAAGATTTTTGAAGTTTAAAATTTCCTCTACGCCGTTGAAAATTGCAAAAAACCGCTCGAAAGGGCGGCTTTTTGCGCTTGAAATAGCATATTTTCGATTTGTTTTGACTTTTTTGCGTGCGCGTGTTAATATTTATACGCTATTTATTTTTATGAAGGTAGAAATGCAAGAGGAAGATTTGCAAACAGAGGAAGGAAAGGCTTTGCAAGAGGGTGAGAATACTCCGCAACATGCGGAAGAAACCCCAAGAGAGCAAAGCGAAACCGCACAGACCTCGCAAAATGCGGAAATCGTAGAGCCCGAAGCAATCGAGGGCGATTTTGTCGTTGCAAAACCCGAAATCGTCTATCATTTGAGCGACTTCGACGGCCCGATCCCTTTGCTTTACGAACTCATAAAAAGCGCGAAAATCGCAATCGAGGATATATTTATATCCGAGGTTACAAGCCAGTACGTCGAGATTATACGCAACACGCCAAAAGAAGAGCTTGACTTCGACTATGCAGGCGAGTTTATCACCATGGCGGCAGAGCTTGTGTACTTAAAATCCATCCGCACTCTTCCAAAAGAGGACGAGGAAATCACCGAGGACGATCCCGAATACGAGCGTCAATTGCTCATCAACAAGATCAAGGAATACGCCTTGCTTGTCGAGCAGAGCGACAAATTGCGTGAAATCGAAACTATCAACCGTTTCTATCGCGCTCCCGTGTTTACGGACAAGGACTATCGAGTTGCGCTCGTCAATTTTTCTCTTCCGAAACTTGTGGACGCATTTGCCAGAGTGCTTGCAAACGCCGCTATTCACGAACAGGAAGTCATACCCAAAAAGGTTGTTAAGGACAGATTTTCCGTGCACGAGCAAATGGAAAATATTCGCTTAATGATAAGCGTGCGCAAACAGATGAAGTTTACCGATTTGTTTGAACCCGATTACGACAAGGGCGACATCGTAACGACGTTCCTTGCCGTGCTCGAACTTTTGAAATACGGCAGACTTCGCGCCGAACAAGAGGAAGTATTCGGAGAAATAACCATATACGCGATCGAGGGTACGGAGGACGTGCCGATTGACTTTGAGGAGGGTGACGATGGAAAATATTGAAAACGTTGTCGAGGCTATTATTTTTGCAAGCGGATCAGCTATTTTGAAAAGCGATATTTGCGAAAAAGTGCCTGAACTCACCACGCAAAAACTCAATTCTATCATTAAATCTCTTCAAAAAAGATACAGCGAAAATTGCGGTATCGTGCTTTTGGAATTCAACGGAAAAGTGCAATTTTCCTCAAATCCCAAGTACGGCGATACGGTTGCGGACGTGTTGACTCCATTGCGCGAGAAAGAGCTTACAAAAACTCTTCTCGAAGTGCTTGCGACAATTGCTTACAAGCAACCTATCACGCGTCTTGAAATCGATGAAATGAGAAGCAACAAGAACTCCGAATACGCGCTTACCGGTCTTTTGAAAGCAGGGCTTATCGAGGCTGTGGGAAGGAAGGAAACCGTCGGCAGACCTCTTCTTTACGGCACTACGGACGAGTTTTTGAAGAAATTTCAAATAAGCGGCATCGACGAGTTGCCCGACTACGACGAAGTGCTTGAAAAACTTATGCTTATAAACGCGCCGTCGCAAGAAACGCTTTTTCACAATCGCACCATTTTGGACGAGGACGACGTGGACAACGAAACGCTTGCCGTTATGGCGGCAGCCGCCGACGTCGACGAGGAAGAGGAAGAAATCCCCGAATTTCTGGAAGGCGAGCAATTTGAAGTGTTCGACTGACGTATTATTATCGTCATATTATATTCATCTGCAAAAATTGAACGGTTTACCGAGTCCCTACAAGGGATTTTTTCGGGAAGGCTGTCCTTTTTAAGAGTCAGGCGTGGCGTGATGCCACGCCTTTTCTCGTGCTATTTGATTTTCTTCATCTAATAAATCACCAAAATCGGGTAAATCTATTGCTCCAACTAAATTGTAGATGATTTCTACGGTGTGAGTATAATGCCCGTCAACTTTTTGCTTTTCATAGATATAAACCTTGTCTATGTAAGCACGTAAGATTTCAGGTGTTAGTTCGTCAAAATCACTATACTTTTTAACGATAGCCATAAACCTTTGTATGTTATCATACGTGGTTTTGGCTTTTTCTATTTCCGCCTTTATGCGACTTAACTTTTCATTTAAGGCTTTTTGTTCGGCTTCGTAGTTATCGCTCATTTTCATATAGCGTTCTTCGGATAATTTTCCTGCAACCTTATCTTCATAAAGACTTTGAATTATCTTATCAAGTTCGGTTATACGATTTTCCGCTTCTTCTTTTTCTTCGATAGCAGAAGTCATTTCCCGTTTAGTCCTTATGTCAGTACAACGTTTAAGAATATTGAAAAACTCGTCCCTATATTTCTTTGCAAACCTAATCGTATATTGTATATCGTTTTGGATTAGAGCCAAAGCGGCGTGCGCCGTTATTTGGTGCGACGTACAATATTTCTTCTTTTTCTTGCGATAGGTTGAGCAATTAAAATACTCTTTTTGATTCATAGTTGTACAACGGCAAAGATACATTTTTTCTCCACAGTCGGCACAATAGAGCAATCCCGATAGCATATGTGGTGTACCCATATCGGTTAAGCTCCTTCGTCCTGCACGGACTTGTTGAACAATATCAAACGTTTCTTGGTCTATTATTGCCTCTTGCGTATTTTCAAAGATTGCCCAATTTTCTCTTGGATTTTTATAACGCTTTTTAGATTTATACGATTTCTTGTAGTACCTAAAATTTACCGTATGACCAAGATACTCTTCGTTTTCGAGAATATGTACTATCGTAGAATAATCCCACACGTCCGAATCTTGATTAATCTTTATTGAACAAGGTAATTTCTTCCTATGTAAGTAAAGCGACGGCGTTTCTATTCCACGTTCGGTTAAAATTCTCGCGATTTGAGAAGGTCCATAACCTTTAACGCAAAGATTAAAAATTTCTTTTACGATTAAAGCGCCTTCTTCGTCAATAATCCATTTTTCCTTATCTTCAGGGTCTTTCATATATCCCAAAGGTGGAATCGTAGTAAGATGTCTGCCTGAATTGCCTTTTGCTTTCACAACGGCTTTAATCTTACGGCTACAATCTTTTGCATACATTTCGTTTAGGATATTCTTAAACGGGATAATGTCGTCATCGGGGTTAGTTTCCGTATCCATTTGGTCGAAGATTGCTATAAACCTTACGTCTGCATCGGGGAAATAATACTTGGTGTAATATCCCACGAGAATATGGTCACGCCCAAATCTTGACATATCTTTTACAATTACGGTAGATATTTCGCCGTTTTCCACGTCGTTAAGCAAACGCTTAAATGCAGGGCGTTCAAAATTACTACCGCTAAATCCGTCGTCTATGTAAAAACGGATATTCCTAAACTTATTTTCTTTCGCATAGTCCGAAAGCAATAACTTTTGGTTTTTGATACTGTTGCTATCGCCCTCAAGGTCGTCATCTGAACTTAAACGACAATAAAGGGCTGTGTACTGCTCATCTAAATGTTTTATTTTTCTATTCGATTGCAAATTCATTGTTTTTTACCTCCCGAATTGCAACCTTCAAGCGATTCTGTTGTTATAGATAAATCGTCTGTCAAACTTTCCGCTTGACTTTCAATCAATCTCTTGGTTATATCAAACGCCGTTGATTTGGCGTTAGGTTTCTCACGGGATATTATAGTATAAATAGTTTTGCCGATTTTGACTTGTCGGCTTCTCACCAAATTCCCGTTTTCGTCGTCGTAGTAATGTACAATTTTATCTACGACAGGTTCTACTGTTTTCTTAATTTTCTTACTTATAATAATCCTCCTTATATGAAAGTCGAGTTGCCTTTCGGTTATTGATACTCGCTTATAAGGAAGAAAGGGGTTAGAGAACGTTATTTCTTTTCCGTTTCAAAAAAGTCGTCGTATCCGTCCATAATTTTGGCAAGTCCTAAATCGCTCTCGGCAACTTCATCCATAAGAGCGTTAAAACCTGCTTCTATGAGTTTTACTTTGGATATGTGATGCTTTTCAAGGAAAGCGTTTATTTCTTCCGCAAACTGTCTCGGAACACTCGTTCCCCAAACCAAACTCTTTGCTTTTCTTTCTTCCTTGTGTTTCTCTTCATACCTTTTGTCTGTTACCGCTCTCGGTTGTCTCATTGCTTGTTTCTCCTTAATATTATTTTTCAATATTGTATCGTATTAACACGGAATAGTCAAGCTGTTTTGAGCAAAAATTTTAATTTTGGTAGAAGAATAAAAATCGGGTTTCCCGATTGTTTAGATAGTCAAAATTGCACATATTGGCAATTCCCTTTACCTGCTTGAAAAAAGCGGTAAATTGCCATTTGGTGCGGTTTTCTTAACCTGCTTACATTTTTTTAGATTTCGCACCGCACCAAGTGGTTAAACTTAGCCTCGCAGAGCCCACCACTTTCAGGCGAAAGTGTAGTGGGCTAAGTTTTGAAATACGTTCTTGAACTTTTTCTAAATATTCTTCAACGCTTTCATCGTCGTATTCTGGCAACTCTAAGCCATAATCATTTTTAAGCTTAAACGAGAAGGTAGGATTTACGATAATATCACTATCCGTTATCTTGATATAGTAAGGGTCTATTGCAGAATCATTTTCTATGGAGATAGGCGCTAACAAAACGGGCGCACGCATAACGTATTGAGAGTTTTCGTTTTCCGTCCAATGGATAAAACCAAACGCCATATAGGCGATATTAACACCTGTTTCTTCTATCGCCGTTTTTGCCTTTTTACCTATATTGCGTAAAGCTCTAATTGGATTAACAAAAGAATTGTAAATAAGGACTTGACCACTCTTTTTAAGACGGTGCTCGTACATTTCCATATAATCTTCTTTGGAAATACGCTTTTCGCGACCATCATCTTCTTGCTCATCTTTTGGCGTTTCAGTTTCTTCGACAACTTCGTTTTCTTCGTCATCTTCTTCATCATCTAATTTTGGGTCATACACTTCAAACGTTGCCGAATGTTCCGCTTTAGAAAAAAGAGTATCGAAATCAGGGGATACAATTTCAACTGTTCCCATTTTAGCATCCTTAAAGTTTATAAGGTTATTTCTTTTTCCCGTATCAAGCAGTAAATCCGCCCATTTATTTAACTTATCAATATCCATAGTTCTCAATCCTTTGTATATCTTACTTTTTTAATAGGCTTTCAAAAAACGAAAACACAAACACTACAATAAACAGTAATACGTGCATACAATAAACCTCAATATATTTGATAGCCTATTATACCACACTAAATATGACAACTTCCGTCATATTTATAAAATTTTTTACTTGTTTTCTTCTTTCTCCGTCAACTCATTTAATATATAAGCCGAAATTGACTCTCTAATCATAGCGAAAACATTTCTTTTCTGCAAAAATGGTAATTGCTTAAATGGGATTTTGCCCGCCATTCCTTTTGCTATCTTTGCCGCCATAATGTATTTAGAATAATCCAAGTTTTTAACAAGTTCTTCATAGAGATTATCTGCCTTATGATGAAAAGAAGTAGAATCGTTTAGAATGTCATCTATCTTTTTAATATCATCATTAGCATCTTTTATTTTCTTTGCCTTATCAATAACATCTTCAGTAATCTCTACAACATCTTCAAGTTGACAGTCTAAAACCTTACATATTTTAAGAAGAATCTCCATATGAACAGGTTGGTTTTTGCCCAACTTAGCCATAGCGGTAGTAGTAATACCCGCAGCCACACGCAAATCTTCTTTACGAATATTTCTGTCGATTAGAATTTTCCATAGTTTATTATAATTTGCAGCCATAACTCACTCCTAAATTAGCGCCTATCGGCAACTAATAATAGTATACCACAAATAAAAATATTTTTCAAGAATTTCTCCAATATTTAGAGAATAAAAATTATTATATTTCAAAGAAAAAGAACTTGGACGATATATCCAAGTTCTAATTTTCTTTTGACCGCTTGAAAGTGCAATTTCCTATAAATTTTTAATGTTTCAAAAAATCCCTTATAGGGAACGCCTTTATCCGTTCTTTTTTTATGTTTTTTTCATAAAAAACGCCACGTTACGCAAAATAGTGATATGGCAATTGCGTACTGTGCGATATGCGTCGAAATTATTGCGATTATGCTGTTGTTGCCGATCAGATTCGTCGCGACGGCACATTTTGCGCTGTCAAACGAGATTTTGAAAGCGCAGGTGAAGTTTCTTGGTGCGTCGCTGATGCGAGTGAAAGTTGTGATTTCAAACGGAATACGGGTGGAAATCAACGGCAAAATCGTACAACGTCAAAGAGGGATAAGCTCAAACGCAATACGCAACCTCGTTAAATTCTTGATTGAAAACAAGATTGTCGATATAAAAGGCTTAATCGCATACGTGGGCGCGTACGATGCAAAAGACGGTGCAATCTTGTGTGCCGTCATAAAAATGTTGCCGATGATCTCGAAAACCATCGTGCAAGACGCGAGCAGAGATAGGTTTGACGCAGAGTGCGGAATAAATATAAAAATAAATGCCTTGCAAATCGCAAAAGCGATTGCGACGGCAAAGGGTGAATAAGTGCAAAGTTTTGATGAAGTGTTGAAACAAACGATAGAGAGTTTGAAAAAGTCCGCGGAGTGCAGCGAGATTGTCGGCAAACCCATTGTCAACGGCGACGGTACGATCGTGTTGCCGGTGAGCAAAATTAGCGTCGGGTTCGTTGCCGGCGGTGCTGACTATGAAGATACGAAAAACGTCAAATCTCCGACGGGCGTGAGCGGTGGCGGCGTGAGCGTAACCCCGGTAGGATTTTTGGTGTGCGGAGCGCAAAAGAAATTCGTAAGAGTGGACGGTGAAGAGAACAAATGGCTGGAACTTATAAAAAGTGTCGCAAACGTAATGAAGAAAGATTGAGGTGAGGTATGGACGATTTCGGAAAGAAAACCGTTGTTGCGGCGATTGCGATCGTATGTCTGACAATTGCTATAATTTCATCGTTTTCGGTTGGTAACATCGTATATCCGATAAAAAGTATTATAAAAAACATTGAAAACGATAATTCTTACACGCAAAACTCGGCTCAAAACGTACAAAATGACGAGTTTTGCGTTCGCGAAGTAAAAAGCGGAACGAGCGGTGCCGTTTGTATAGAGCAATCGTCGAAAAGGGTTCTTTTCGAGGACGGAAAGGACGTTTTGCGTTACCCTGCCAGTACGACGAAAATTTTGACTGCGCTGATTGCAATAGAGAGATTGCCACTTGACAAAAAGGTTATCGTTCAAAAATATGCGGAGGGCGTGGAAGGCTCGTCGATATATTTGAAAGAGGGGGACGAGATCACCGTTGAAGATTTACTTTACGGTTTGATGTTGCGAAGCGGCAACGACGCGGCGGTTACGCTTGCAATCGAGGTTGCAGGAAGCGTCGAGGCTTTTGCCGATATTATGAACGAAAGAGCCAAGGAAATAGGAGCTCGAAATTCGCATTTCGTAAATCCGCACGGATTGCACGACGATAAACACTACACGACGGCATACGATTTGGCACTTGTTTGCGCAAAAGCGTACGAAAACGACGTGTTTTTGCGGATTGCAAATACGAAACAAAGGAAAATCACCGTCAGCAGTGAGGACAGATATATCGCAAACAAGAACAAATTGCTCAAACTTTTCGACGGAGCGAACGGGGTTAAAACGGGATATACCAAAAAGAGCGGCCGTTGTCTTGTCGGCGGAGCAAAAAGAGGCGATATGCAGCTTATCACCGTCGTGCTCAATCACGGAGATATGTGGAACGACACGGTTAGAATGCTAAATTTCGGCTTTGACAACTATGAAATGATACCGCTTGACAAAGCTATGTTGACAAACGGAAACGACGTCGTAAAATTTAAAATTTCTCAAAACGTTACGAGGAATTGGAGAGATATAAAATATCCGATAAAGCGCGACGGCAGCGAAAGACTGGTTGTCGAAAGCGTATGATTGCAATGCAACTATTTTTGTTAAATCCGAATGAGTTTTACAGCAAGCGTTTTCGATTTTTCGATGCGCTTGCTTTTCGATTTTCGCCATTTTTTCGTTTGACTTTATTTGTTTGGTTCATTACGCTTGCTTAATTTAATTTTTTTTTGTATATTATGTGTAGTTTACATGCGCTTGCACAAAGGGCGGGCGCGAGAGGTTTTATGAGAATCAACAAATATCTTGCGGAATGCGGCGTGTGTTCCAGACGAAAAGCGGACGAGCTTGTCAAACAAGGCAGAGTCAGCGTGAATAAAAAGGTCGTAAGAGAAGTCGGCACGGACATCGACGAGGACAAAGACGTTATCTTTGTAGACGGCAAAAAAGTGGTCAGAGTGACGCACTACGACTATCTGTTGTTTTACAAACCCAAAAATTGCGTAACCACGCTCAACGAGGACAACGACAACAAGAGCGGAAGAAAAAAGAGCGAAAAAGAGCTTGAAGAAATCAAGAATCGCACGGAAAAACTTGCCGCAAAAGGAATTGTGGAAGAACCCGTCGTACACGCAAAACCGCGCAAGATTATCACCGATTTTATCGGTGACGATTACAAAAACAAGCGTTTGTATCCCGTCGGAAGACTAGATTATGACAGCGAGGGGCTGTTGCTTTTGACAAACGACGGCAATTTGACCTATAAACTTACGCACCCGTCGAGCGAGATTCCCAAAACTTATATCGTCAAAATCGAAGGCACAATCGACGAAAGCGATCTTGCGGCACTCCGCAAGGGCGTAACCGTAGACGGCGTGAAGTACGGAAGAAGCAAGGTCAAAGTGACCGGCATCGAGAAGGTTAAGGACGCAAAAAAAGCGGTGATAGATCCAAAGGATGCCCTCGCAAAAGAAGCAATCGAGTGCTCGGAGGACATGAACGGAGTGTTTACGCGCCTTGAAGTCATCATTTTCGAGGGCAAAAACAGAGAAATCCGTCGCATGTTCGAGGCGGTAGAGAAGAAAGTCGTTTTCTTAAAACGCGTCGCAATAGGTGAGCTTCGTCTCGGAGGACTTGCGCGCGGTACGTACCGTCCGCTCAACGATATGGAAATCGCATATTTGCAATCTCTTTGCGACAGAGTGAACACACAAAAGTAAAGCATCGGTGAAACTATGAAAATTCTCATTTCAAACGACGACGGCTATTTTGCGCCCGGAATTAAGGCTCTTGCAAAGGCTCTTGCAAAAAAGCATGACGTCCGCATCGTCGCGCCCATGTCCGAAAGGTCGGGCTCCGGCCATTCCGTGAGCTTTTTCAGCGGAATAACCTATGAAAATAAAGGCGATATTGACGGAATACCCACGTACGCAGTGAGCGGTTCACCCGGCGACTGCGTGCTTTTCGGCGTGAAATACCTCTTTAAAGACGAAAAAATCGACGCCGTCGTGTCGGGCATAAACACCTGCCTTAACGCAGGCAGCGACATCATTTTTTCGGGTACGTTCGGCGCGGCGCAAGAGGGGACTTTTCAGCGTATTCCGTCGCTTGCGGTGTCGCTCAGAACTCACGGCGTGCCCGATTACGAATTTGCGGCTGAGTTTACCGCAAAAAATCTCGAAAGACTTCTGTCTTTCGCAACCGAAAACGTGACGATAAATCTCAACATTCCTTACGTGAAAAAGGAAGATATTAAAGGCGTCAGAATCGCGCCCGTGGCATATCAGCCTTACGAGGAAAAATACGTGAGCACGGTCGGCGAGGACGGATTGACCTATTTCAGCGTCGACGGACACAGAATACCGCACGTTGACGAGGTCGCGGGAGGCGATTGCTATCAACTCGACCAAGGCTATATAACCGTCACCCCCGTGCAAATGCTTGCAAACGACGTCAAAACGCTAAACAAGCTCAAAGAGGCGAAGTTCGAGCTATGAGAGTTTGCGTGATAGGAGCAGGCGCAAGCGGTATGATGGCTTCCATTGTCCTTGCAAGAGGAGGAGCCGACGTTGCGCTTGTGGAAAAAAACGAAAAATTCGGCAAAAAACTTTACATCACCGGCAAAGGTAGGTGCAATCTCACCAACGATTGCGAACTTGACGACATGTTCGCAAACGTCGTGCACGGCGAAAAGTTTTTGCGCTCGTCACTGTACGGCTTTACGCCGCAAGATACTATGGCGTTTTTCGAAGATTCGGGCTTGAAACTCGTCGTGGAGAGAGGAAACAGAGTTTTTCCGTTCTCTCAAAAGTCGAGCGACGTGATAAAAACGCTTCAAATCGAGATTGCAAATCTCAAAGTGAAAACCTATCTCGGCACGGAAGTAAAAGAAATAAAAAAGAATGCCGATGGTTTTAAGGTCGTAACTCCTTGGGGGTGCATAGAGTGCGACAAAGTCGTGGTTGCAACCGGCGGAATGAGTTATCCGTCTACGGGATCTACGGGGGACGGCTATGCTTTTGCAAGAGCGTTCGGATTGAAAATAGTCGAACCTCGGCAAGCACTTGTTCCGATTATCGTAAAGCAAAACGTTTCCGCGCTGCAAGGTATATCCCTAAAAAACGTCAATCTTTGCGCAATAGACGAAAACGGCAAGGAAATTGCGAGCGAGTTCGGAGAAATGCTGTTTACAAACAGGGGATTGTCCGGACCTATCGCGTTGACTATATCGTCGTATATAAACAGAAAGCAGAATGTAAGATTGTCCCTCGATCTCAAACCCGCACTTGACGAAAACACGTTGGACAAACGCATTTTGCGCGATTTTGACGAAAGAAAAAATCAGGATATAAAGAACGTTACACGCGCTCTTTTGCCCGAAAGGCTCAACGCTTACGTGCTAAAATGCGCCAATATTGCGGAAAGTAAAAAAGTGAACGAGATCACAAAGCTAGAGAGAGCTAAACTTGTCGAAACAATCAAAAATTTACGCTTTGACATGTCGTCGCTTGCTCCTTTCTCGGAAGCCATCGTTACGGCGGGCGGAGTGGATTTGAAATGTTTGAAACCAACTTGCGAGTGCAAAGACGTCGAGGGGTTGTATTTCGTGGGCGAAACGATTGACGTCGACGCACTGACGGGCGGATTCAACTTGCAACTTGCGTTTGCGACTGCCGTTTGCGCGGCAAGAGATATTCTGAAAAGTGCGCAATGATAACGAAATATGAAAATTTGCGGATTCTATCCGCTTGAAACCTAAAATACAAAAGAATTCAAACTCTGAAAAATCGGAGGAAATATGATAAATATCGCAATAGACGGGCCTGCGGGAGCGGGCAAAAGCACAATTGCCAAAGCGGTGGCGAAAGACCTCGGAATAATCTATCTCGACACGGGCGCAATGTACCGCGCAACCGCATATCTTGCACTGCAAAAGGGCATCGACGTCAAGGACGAGGAGAAAGTCGCGGAGATGCTCGAAGATTTGACGATGGATATAAAATACGACGAAAACGGCGCGCAACGTATCATTGTCAACGGCATAGACGCAACGCCGTATCTTCGCGAACATTATATGTCCAAAGCCGCAAGCGATATCTCCGCATTGCCTTGCGTGAGATACAAAATGGTGGATTTGCAGCGTGATTTTGCAAGCAAAAACGACGTCGTTTTGGACGGCAGAGATATAGGAACTTTCGTTTTGCCCAACGCAAACTGCAAGTTTTTCCTTACGGCAACGCCGCAAGAGCGTGCGGAGCGTCGTATGAAAGACCTGCAAGAAAAAGGCGAAACCGTCGATTTCGACCAACTTTTGCAAGATATAATTCAGCGCGATTACAACGATTCGCATCGCGAAGTCGCGCCGTTGAAACAAGCAGACGACGCGGACTACGTGGACACCACTTCCATGAGTATAGACGACGTCGTCGCACACGTGAAAGAGGTTGTACACATCAAGACTAAAAAAGCCGATTCAACCGTGCAGAACACCGAAAAACAACCGTCAACGATAATTCCGTCGAGCGAAATGGACAAAAAGACGCTCGCAAGGATTAAAACGTATTATAAACCCGAAAAAAGTTTTGCTTTTTACAGATTTTTGAGAGTGATTTTGCGCCCGATACAAATGCTCGTGTGGCCGACCAAAGTCATAGGGGCGGAAAATGCAAAAAAGGTGACAGGTGCGCTTTTTACTTGCAACCATTATTCAAAAATGGATTCGATGATACCATACTTCGTGCTTTTCAAAAAGGAAGCGCATGCGCTTGCAAAGTACGAGCTGTTTACAAATCCCGTTGCAGGCTGGTTTTTGCATAAGATGGGCGCGATTCCCGTGCGCAGAGGAGAAGCCGATATCGAGTCTGTAAAGCAGGTGTTGCGTGTGCTTAAAGACGGCAAACAACTGCTTATTTTCCCCGAGGGTACGAGGAATAAAGAGGGTACGCAACAAATGGCGGAGTTTAAGACGGGTACGGCAAGATTCGCAATCAAATCGAAAGTACCCATCGTGCCGATGATATATTATCAAAGCCCCAAAGCCTTCCGCAAAAACTGGCTGTACGTCGGCGAGCCGTTTACGCTTGAAGAATATTACGGCGCGCGTACAATCGACGAGAACCACGCCGCAACGCAAGTCATAAAAGAAAAAATGGACGAAACTCGTCGCCTTTGCAACGAGTACGTCGAAAGCGTTACGAGAAAGAAGAAAAAATCGACAAAAAAGAACAAATAAGGAATAATGCTCAAAAATCGGGCATTGTTTTTCGAGGTGTAAATTGAAGGTTATTCTTGCCAAAAACGCAGGATTTTGCAACGGTGTGAAAAGTGCGGTGAACCAAGCGGTTTCGCTTGCCGAAAAGTACGGAAAAATCTACACTTTGGGCGAACTCGTACACAACGAGAACGTCACGGATTTTCTCAATCGAAAAGGCGCGATTTGCATTAAAATCGAGGACGCTTGCAATCTCAAAAAAGGCGACGTTGCGCTCATACGCGCACACGGGATAACCAAACAGCTCGAAGAGGAGTTGCGAGATAGAGGAGTGGTGCTTTTCGACGCCACTTGTCCCGTCGTGAAGCGCAACCAAAAAATAGCAGAGGACAGAGCGAAAACGGGGGACGACGTCATTATCGTCGGCGACAAAAATCACGACGAGGTGATAGGAGTTGCGTCGTATGCCGGCAAAAATTGCAAAATGGTTTCGGATACCGAAGAGCTGCCCATAGGTGAAAAAAACACCTCAATTCTTTTTCAAACCACTATTTTGCCCGAAAAATTTGAAAAAATTGAAGAAAATGCAAAGAATTTTGAAAAAAAACACCATAATTTAGTTGGCATTTTCAATACTATTTGTTATACTACAAAAGTGAAACAGGACGAAGCGCGCGCATTGGCAGAAAAGTCGGACGCGGTATTGGTGCTCGGCTCTCGCACAAGCGCAAACACAAGGCGGTTGTACGAAGTTGCAAAAGAGGTCAATCCGAACACGTTTTTCGCACAAGACGCAAACGAAGCTCTGAATCAAACAAAATTTATCAAGGATATTCAAAGTGTATCGATTGTCGCAGGAGCGTCGACTCCGCCGTGGTTGATACAGGAGGTAACAAGACTTATGAGTGAAACTCAAAAGAACGCTGTGGAAACAGTAGAAACTGAAGTGAAAAACGAGGCAACACTTCAAGAGCAACCGGTCGAAGAAAAAGAACCCACCACGATGGCAGACCTTTTGAAATCTGCAACATCCGTCGGCTACACCAACTACAAAGTCGGCAAACGCATCAAAGGCAAAGTCATCAGCGCTGGCGATAGCGGCATCTACGTCGCAATCGGCGGAAAGAAAGACGGTTTCATTGATAAGAGTGAAGCATCTTTGGACGGCAACTACAATCCTGCCGACTTCAAAGAAGGCGATGAAATTCAAGCAACTATTCTTGCTGTCAACAAAGAGTACGTGTCTTTGTCCAAAAAGGATGTTGACACCGTTCGTCTCGAAGAAGCAGAAGCGGAAAAAGCTCTTGCTCAAGGCGAATTCTCTTTGACTATGACGGAAGTAGTCAAGGGCGGTTTGAGAGGAAGACTCGGACAATACACCATCTTCGTTCCCGCAAGCCAAATCAGAATGGGTTACGTCAGCAACCTCGAAGATTACAAAGGCAAAACCCTTCGCTTGACGCTTATGCCTCCGAAGGAAAAAGAAAACACAGAGGCTGAGGGCGAAGAAACTGCTCAAAGCGAAGATAAACCCCAAAAGAAGTCGAGATATTTGTTCGCTTCTCAACGTATCATCCTCGAAAGAGAGAAGAAGGAGAAAGAAGATCTTTTCTGGGACAACATCCACGTGCACGACATCGTCACCGGCAAAGTTAAGAGATTCACTCAATTCGGCGCATTCGTAAACGTTCGCGGTTTCGATTGCCTCGCTCACATCTCCGAGCTTTCCTGGAACAAGATCACCGATCCGTCCACAGTGCTCACCATCGGCGAAAGCTATGACTTCGTGGTTCTCAAGATGGACAGAGAAACAGGCAAAATCTCTCTCGGTTACAAACAACTTCAAAAGAAACCTTACGAAGTTGCGGCAGAGAAGTTCCCCGTCGGCACGGTCATCAAAGGCAAGGTCGAAAGAATCTTCCCCTACGGTGCATTCGTTTCAATCGACGACGGCGTAGACGGACTCGTTCACGTTTCTCAAATCTCTCACAACTGGATCAAAGACGCAAACGAAGCGTTGACGGTCGGTCAAGAAGTTGAAGCAAAGATCATCGGTTTCGACGACAACCGCATCACTCTCTCTATAAAGGAATTGCTCCCCGCACCCGAAGAAACCCAAGCAACCGAAGGTCAAGAAGAAGCAACCGACGAAGAGAAAGCGGCAAAGAGATCTTCAAGAGTCAAGAAGTTCGAACAAAAAGTTGCAGACGGCGAAAGCAAACGCGAACGTCGCGGCGCAAAGAAGGAATCCTCCAACGAACCCAAAGAATGGGTTTCCGGCAGCTCCTCCGCAACTCTCGGCGATTTGTTCAAGAACCTCAACCTCAACCTTGCTGATGAAGCAGAAGAAGAGGCTGCTCCCGCAAAGAAGACAACTCGCAAAAAGAAAGTTGAAGAAACCGCTGAATAATCCTTGTTTGATAAAAAACAAACCGTTGCCAAAAGCGACGGTTTATTTTTTTGAAAAGGCGTATGCAAGTAGTTTGACAGTTTTTCTATAATAGTGATATAGTATATATA
>ENA-OZUR01000042-OZUR01000042.1-human-gut-metagenome-genome-assembly--contig:-NODE-42-length-33593-cov-6.690202_pt1 | contig 33593 bp, 39 predicted proteins | sample MGYA00243435_ERZ654025 | MGnify/ENA primary metagenome ERZ654025 (study PRJEB26926, sample SAMN06164585) | human gut metagenome | biome: ENVO:00009003; feature: ENVO:2100002; material: ENVO:00002003... | reverse complement strand
CTGCGCATGTCTCGTGGGCTCGGAGATGTGTATAAGAGACAGCTGTAACTCTCAGTTTATTTGCGAGATGCTGTACGAATCTTTAAAAACTGAATCTGTATTATATGACAATAATCTTATTCTATTTCATTTATAATTCTAAAAGTTTCATTTTTATCATTTTATCACCTACTTAAATATGTCTTTCATAACCCTCTTCTCCATATCATCAATACTGTAAATCGTATCCATGACCTCGAATGTCTCTCTCAGATTACCTCTGGCACTCTTCCAGCCAATTCCATCTGTAAACCACACAAATGTAAATCCATCTATTGTATCAGCCTCCTGTGAAAGCATCTTATAACTTCTTGCAGTTTCATTAAGTTTAGAACCTCCTCCACCGTAAAAGTTTGTCTCAATAGCATAGATCATCTTGTCAGTCTTAATTACAAAATCAAATCTTTTAGCTGCTTTTCCCTGATTTGAAAGTGCTGACAAATCTATATTCCATTTAGATTCAATATCTTTCAAATACATCTCTTTAAAGTAATTCTCGTTCTTTTTAAAACCTGCCGCCACAATGTACTTCTCGACCAAATCTTCCATTTGATGACCACCACGATTTTTTCGTCCATTAGAATCTAAACCTGTTTCAATACCCAGTGCATAATCTACCAGATTATTTACAAGATGATTTGCTATCATATCAAACAATCCTGTTTTTCTCATAAATACCTTGTATTGCTCTATATCGTAGTTCATAGTTTTGAAATTGTATAAAAATGCTCCATCTTCATCCTGTGCGTATATTTCGTTACTCCTGACTGCAAGTAACAATGGTATACATTTTAATGTTTCCGGATATCTTGTCACTACCTTTTCAAACTCATCTTCTATATTCTTTGATCCAATTAATGAATTCAAAATGTTGAGTTCTACCTTGATTTCATCAACATTCTTAATGACCTTTTCAAAATCTATGTAATAATCATAGCTTGAAATACTTGGTCTGAATTTACTAAGCCATTCGTCAAAATTCCTATTTGTCATTTAGTACCTTCTCCAGTCTTTTCTTAGATATTTCCATATATTCTTCGCTTACATCTATTCCTATGAACTTTCGTCCATATCTTACTGCCTCTACCCCGGTAGTTCCTGAGCCACAGAAAGGATCCAAAATAACTTGTCCTTCCTCTGTCGATGCAAGTATTATTCTTTCCAACAGATATTCTGGTTTCTGTGTAGGATGCTTTCCCTCCACCTTCTCAGATGGCTTTGTCAATGAGCCTGTCCAAACATCCTTCATCTGCTTTCCATCATTCATTTCTTTCATTTTCTGATAATTAAAAAAATGCCGAGACTTCTTATCATTCTTTCTAGCCCATAAAATGGTTTCTGTAGAATGTGTGAAGCATCGACATGCTAAGTTTGGCGGTGGATTTGTTTTCTGCCATGTTATGTTATTAATTATCTTGAAGCCCTCCTGCTCCAATGCCATACCAATTGAATATATATTGTGTAATGTTCCTGATATCCATATTGTGCCATTTGGCTTTAGTACTTTCTTACATAACCTAATCCACTTTCTATTAAACTTATGTTTTTCTTCGACACCGGTTCCACTTTCTGAAAGTTTATCCCATGAGCCTTTATTTACTGAAACCATCTTTCCACCTTTACATGTAATCCCATCATTACTTAAAAAATAAGGTGGATCAGCAAATATCATATCCACTGATTCTGGTTCCATTTTTGTTAGAATTTTAAATGAATCACCTACAACCAACTGTGATTCATCCGTCTCAAAGTATAATGGCACTTTCTTTGTAAATAAGTTATCCATTATATTTCTCCTCGTCTTTAGAGCTAAATGTTAATCTCTGCCAACAGAGACATTAACACCATTTAATAATTACATATTATTACTTCTTCTCCTACCCTATTTGATGCATCAGAGTTAATCATACGCTTAACACTTACAACATCTATCTTATAATCCTTATTTCCATACAACTCATTTATCAACTCCGTATTATGATTTGTAAGCATGCAGTAGCAGCCTCTGGCAGTTAATTCATCATAAAGTTTCGCTAATCGCTTGTGACTTTCTATATCAAACCCTTCTTTTGTGTAGGATTCAAAGGATGTAGGATTCAAAGGTGCATACGGACTGTCTATAAATACAAAATCGCCTTTCTTTGCATTCTTACAAGCCTGTTCAAAATCACCATCTATAATAGTTACTCCCCTAAGATACTCTGATGTAGCTATAATAACATCCTCATCAACGGAAACCCTGCGGCTGTTATTATATGGAACATTGAACAATCCCTTGCCATTCACACGATATAATCCATTAAAACAATGCTTATTTATAAATACAAATAATGCTGCCAGCTCTACATCATATTCAGACCGCATAAGCTTGTCATTATAATGTTCTCTGATAGAATAATAATACTTTTTCCCATCTTCCCACATATCATTATCCAGCCTGTTGACCTCTTTCAGAAAAGCATCAGGTTCATTACATATTGTTCTGTATGTGTTAATCAAAGCTTTATTTATATCATTAATCAGAGCATTTGCAGGTAGTAGATCAAATATTACAGCGCCACCACCTACAAACGGCTCATAGTAATCATTATATTTTTCAGGCATTCTTTCTCTTATCTGCGGAATAAGCTGACGTTTTCCTCCAGCCCACTTCACAAATGGAGCGACACTTGAATTACTCATTTTGATTCCTCTTCTCTAGTCACTAAGTGACAAAATCCCATAAATTTATTATACTTGCTAACACAGAAAATAACAATCAAAACTTTCACTCCATGTAAATCCCATATACTTCCATTATTTCTCAAAGACAAATATATACTCATGTGCAAGAAGCAAAAAATTATTATTCTGTTTTTCCCAGTAACCAGTAGATTTACAATTATGCTGTTCTTTTATAATTATTTCTTTGTTGATAAATCCAGCACGCAAAAAACTCTCCATCATACGAAACCCTAATGGAACAACTTTTCCACATTTTCTTATATCACCAATCATAACAGCACACATCTTTCCCTTTTTCAACACACGATATGCTTCATATGCCACCTTATCCATTGCATCTATGAATGACTTTACTCCCAACATAGAAATATCCCCTTCTATGCCTTCGCTGTACTTTATGATATCAGCATATGGTGGATGAGTGCAGATAAAATCTATATGAGCATCTTTGATAAAATGCAATTCTGCTGCATTTCCCTCTCGTATATATATTTTTGAACTTGTATCACATTGGAATTGTAAATTTGTTTCTGAAATTGAAACTGACTGCGGATTAATATCTATACCTACCGCATTACGACCTAGTAGTTTTGCCTCAACCAGTGTGGTTCCACTACCCATGAATTGATCTAAAATCCAGTCACCTGGTTTAGAATATCGAAGTATCAGATTTCTTGGTACATATGGTGACCAATTTCCCCGATACTTTCCTGAATGCGTTGCCCAACTTCCTCTGTCTGGAAACGACCAGACTGTTGTTGGTTCAAGCTTGAAATTATTTGGTTGTAAACTTATAAGTCATGCCCCCTTTTCATTTCCATTGGCTGAAGTATTCTGAAACACCCTCGATACCTTTTATCATGAATGCTCTCATAACATCATTTTGAAACTTAATTTTATTTTCATCAGAAAGGTTATTAAAGTCCTGTTGTATCTCTTGAATTTTATGTGCTGTCTCTATTACAAATTTATCATATTCATATTTTTCTTGAAATAAATCCATTGTAATCCCCACCTTCCATCAATCATATATATAAGTTTACCTCAACTCAGTTAAAAAAGCCATCTCTTTTTTCTTTCACAATAAGTGAATTTTTATCTCGTTCATAGCATGAGATAATATTCACAAATAGTGAAAGAGGTATAGCTATGCATTTTAATAATGATACTGACCTATATCGTACTATAGGTTCAAATATAAAACATTATAGACAACAAGCTAATTTAACACAGATGCAGCTTGCAGAAAAGGCTCAAATCAGTATCAGTTATCTTTCTAAAATTGAAGCTTCTGGTTGTGATAAAAGTCTTTCCATATCTGTACTTAATCAGATTGCAAATGTACTCAATGTTGAAATCAATGACTTTTTTAAGGAGGAGGAGACAAATGCCAAGACAAGCTAATCGCTTTGGTGGCGGAGCTAACACCAATAGAAATGGACTCCATTTCGAACAAACAACATCCCTAAATACAGCATTACAAAATGCCGGATTTATCATTGCCAATCATTTTGAAGTATATGATAGAAACCAGTTACTAGGTTACTCTATAAATCAAGATGAATTTTCTACAATATTTTTGAGACAAAATGGAATTAATGACCGAGCCATCAACTCCAAACGATGGAAGCCTGATGAAGCTTTTATAAATGAAATTGATAAAACTGTTTACATTATTGAAAAAAATTTCAGCGCACTAGTGGTTCAGTTGATGAAAAACTCGCAACATTCCCATTCAAAATCAGAGAATATAGACGGCTTTTAGATCCTATTGGTTACGATTTGGTTTATATCTATCTATTGTCATCTGATTGGTTTAATGTTCCCAAATATCAAGATTATTATGATTATATGGATGAACTTGATTGTCCTCATTACTTTGATAACTTACCATTATATGCTATTGGTCTATAAGCATCGATAGTTATTTTAGAAACTATCATATAGGAGGTGTTTCAATATGGCTATATGTAACAAACAACATCGATATTTGCAAGGTTTTAATGAGCTTCCAGAAGCTCAAGATAATAGAAACGGGGGACGACATATCTGTGCCGCTTGTGCTTATGAAGAGGGACTAAAAGATGCTCTACAAGGCAATTCCCCACAATCAGATCTTTCTCATTTGCCCGATAGTCAAGCCGGTGCTGTACGCCATAAGAGTGCTATTGATGCATATAATCTCGGATATAAATTTGGCAGGGAAATCAGTTCTTAACTAATATTATAAGGTATCTTGAAAATTATATTCAAGATACCTTATTTTTATCTTCCCTCATACACCTCCCACAACCTCTTCTGCTCCGCTCCAATTCTCAATATCTCCTGCAAATCTCTTGCCATAGCCTCAACATTAGCATCCATCTGTTCAACTGTTCCTGTCCTGTTACCTGCCTTAATCTGCCATACTACAAAGCCTGGTATGAATCCTGCCCCGAATGTGAATATCTGCTTCATACAGAAGACGGAAAACATTTTGAATACAGGAACTACTATGATAGCTATTTTAAGCCTTTTATGGAACAACTTAATATTAATCGTACACCACACTGTTGCAGACATACATGTGTATCTATGTTAGCAGAAGCTGGTATTAACCAGACGATTATCAAAAAGATTGTGGGGCACTCAGGTGCAATGACACTCACAGAGAAAGTGTATACCCACTTTGATATAAAGGAGCTTGTAGATGCGATTAACAAGATTTAAACAAAAAAAAGGACATTCCCCAGTATCTCTACTGAAAAATGTCCTATACATATCAATATCTTTGTTGCATACCTGCTGCATATGTGTTGCATTCGATGTAAATTCCAGCACATCTGACGGCTTTCCACAACTTCTGTAACCCTTGAAAAATGGGCTTTTCTTGATATCTTCGTTCTTGAAAGATTATCTCTTTGAGAACTGTGGAGCTCTACGAGCTGCTTTGAGACCGTATTTCTTACGCTCTTTCATACGTGGATCACGTGTTAAGAATCCAGCAGACTTAAGAACTGGTCTGTACTCTGAATCTACCTGAAGGAGTGCACGAGCGATTCCGTGACGGATTGCTCCGGCCTGTCCTGTGTATCCACCACCACGAACGTTAACTAAAACGTCGAACTTGTCGACTGTCTCAGTTGCAACTAATGGCTGGCGAACAACTACCTTTAATGTCTCAAGACCAAGGTACTCATCGATATCTCTTTTATTGATTGTAATCTTTCCTGTTCCAGGTACTAAATATACTCTAGCAACAGATGATTTTCTTCTTCCTGTTCCGTAATACTTTGTAGTAGCCAATTTACTTTACCTCCTATTAAAACTCTAATGTCTCAGGCTTCTGAGCTGCATGTTTGTGATCTGGTCCAGCGTATACGAATAACTTTGTATACATCTGACGTCCAAGAGGTCCCTTTGGAAGCATTCCCTTTACAGCGTACTCGATAACGCGCTCTGGGTGCTTGTTCATCATCTCTCTTAATGTTGTCTCTTTCATACCACCGATATAATCTGAGTGATGATAGTAAATCTTCTGGTCTAATTTCTTACCAGTAACCTTAACCTTGTCAGCATTGACAACGATTACATAATCACCTGTGTCAATGTGTGGTGTAAAGATTGCTTTATTCTTTCCTCTTAATACTTTAGCAACTTCTGATGCTAAACGTCCTAATGTCTTACCTTCAGCGTCTACTACGTACCATTTTCTGTCGATTGTAGCAGGACTAGCCATAAATGTTTTCATCGGTTTTCCTCCTTAAATGATTCGATTACTTTTAATGCCGATGCCTCTTGAAATCGCGTATGTCCGGACGCCACTTCCTTTTTGACATCTTATAGTCCTCTGTTCCATCTCAGATGACTATCATTATCTATACTAAATGGTTGCCGGGGCTTTGGCTTCCATTTATCTACTTTTACAGACCTAGATATTATACTTGCGTAACCGGCTGTTGTCAAGTGTTTTTCACCCTTATTTTCGGCTTTTTCTTTAAAACTGCATATATACAAAATCCGCCGGATTTACTCCTGGTCCATAGTAACCGAATATTATTACTATAAATATGCCAAGATATATTATCGCCCAACGAAGCGGCAGCTTTCTTGAAAGTATGAAATCGCGCATGTCGAGCTTTTTATTTTCCTCAACGAAGCTGATAAAGAACCACAGCAGAGTACATATTATAAGTAAAAGTATATCGTACTCGTCCAGTCCGCATGCTCCGAGATTCAAAATGATGTTGTTTATTCCAAGCTCGCTGATATGGAAATCCGTGACTGATTTAAAAAGCATATGAAATGCAGTCGACGCATTTGCAGCTATGTCAAAATAGTAGCCTACCAGTATGAGCATAAAGGTCCAAAGCACTGATACAATCGTTGCAAATATACCCTTTTCCCTTAGGCCGGTCAGCTTAAAAAAGCCGCCTGCCACCTTTTTGTTTACCGGAGCAAAAAGCTCTGCAAGCATGATTACAATGCCATTCCAGAGTCCGAAATACAGGTATTTCATATTGGCACCATGCCATACTCCGATGACGATAAATGTGATGACACTCGCGATGCAGCCCGGCAGCACCTTACTGATATGCGCACCAAATCTCGGCTTTAGCCATTTGCCAAAGTTCAGGAAACGCTTTGAGATTGAAAGCGGGTAGAAGATATAGTTTCTGCACCAGTCTCCAAGAGTCATATGCCAGCGGTGCCAGTACTCTGTGAGTGAGCGCGAAAAATACGGATGGTTGAAGTTTGTTGACATTGTTATGCCAAACATCTCCGCAATACCGCGCACTATATCGATTCCTCCCGAGAAATCCGCATATAGCTGCAGCGCATACACTACTGCCGCAAAAAATACATAAGTGCCCGAAAAATCCATCGGCTTATCCATCACAAAATTGATGATATTTACCGCGCGATCTGCTATCACAAGCTTTTTCATGACTCCCCAGAGCACCAGAAGCGCACCCTTTTGCAGATTTTCAAGTCTCAGGGAATGTCCCTCGTAAAGCTGTCCCGCAAGCTTATCATATATCGCAATCGGTCCCTGTATGATCTGTGGGAAAAATGACACGAATAGCGCTACCTTAAGGAAATTCTTTTCAGGCTCGACAATTTCCCTGTATACATCCATCACATAGCCCATGGACTGGAAGGTGTAAAAGGATATGCCAAGCGGAAGCAAAAGTCCAAGTTCGCCCGCATATGGTATATATTTAAGGAATGCCAATATGCCGAAATTGCAAAGCAGCGCAAAAAGCATGACTGCCACTCTCTTTTTTCTGCCCTTTTCCTTGTATTCCTTTCTGGTCTGCCTGTCCCAGTCCTCCTTATGGCTTTTTACGATGGCATTCTGCTCCTTTAGCAGCTTGTCAATCCATATTGTTGAGCCATAGGTGGTGCATATTGTGAAAATGATAAAAAGCACATACCACTTACATATAATCACATAGTATGCCATGCTTCCCGCCAGAAGCACATACCAGCGGTATTTCTTCGGAAAGCAATAATATAGTACAAGCAACACGATTACAAATATCGCATATTTTAATGAAATGAGTTCCATTTTATTTACTCCAAATCTATTTTCTAAAGTAATACTGCCAGACATACTTTAATTAACAGGCAGTATTTATTTTAAAGTCCATACACTATCATGCTATTTTTTTACCGGGGTATTTAACTCCTTTGCAGGCTTTGCTTCGTTGTTCGTATCTGCTACCTTATTTGTCGCAAGGCTTGACGAAAAATTATAAGGCAGATAAACGGACATCTCAAAATAATGATTGCCCAGACTCAGATCCGTATCCTTTGCGCAGGCACTTATCACCTTGTCAGCGCGCCTTGCGCACTCGCCCCATGCACTCTGAATCTCCGGTGAGTGGTCTGCATTAAGCCTGTAATTATCAGACAGATATTTTCCCATAAATGCAGTGAATTTGCGGCTTCCATTTATATTCAGGTGCTCTGAATTGTAGAAATCATCCCTCTCATTGATTCCGATAAATTCCTTATCGCCTTCAAAGCTCGCAAAGTCATAGCCATAAGACTCCACCAGCTCCTTCACGTCACAAAGCACCTGCGGATTCTTTATCTCCTTCTCATGAGGGAACCTCGCAAAAAGCACCTTTTCCACCCCCTGTGCTTTACAATACTCAAGCAGATCAGTCATATACGCTCTGCTCTTGTCGGTAAAATAGAGCTTTTTCTGCTTGCCTGATGGACAATCGGAATATTTTGCAATAGATGAAAATCCCTTCATGCATGATGTTTTTGCAAAATACATTCCAACTCTTGTGACAAAGGTGTGTGCACATTTGTCAATATCCTTCCAATTGCTGTGATATAGCTTTAAAGGGTTTCTAAAGTTATCCTGCTCATCCTTTGGCACAATCTCTTTTATTGTATCAAGCCTGTTTTCCTCATTATGGATATTGTCTATCCAGCTATGCAGCTTTACCGTCCTTTCGTAATAGCTGTCATTTTGTAAAAAGCCATTCACTTCAAAAACCACAACCTTCGGATGCTGTCTGGTGAGAGCTTCTCTGAGCATAGATTTGTACAGACTGCCGGGCACTCCTGATACCCCAAGCGAGTATGATGTGTATCCATAATTCTTCCAAGCCTCGGTTGCACTGTAATCAGCGTATACCTCGCTGGCTCCTATCATCATCACATCAATTGTGTTCTTCGGCTCCTTGTAAAAGCCCTCTATAGTCGCAATATTGACAGCATCTGTCATCTTAAAAAATGTCGAGACAAACGAAAACAGCACGACAAATACCAGGGCAAACGCTCCTATACGGATTACCTTACGGTGTCTGCCTTTTCCTTCGTCTGTGCTGTTTATGGGTTTGTTTTTTATAATTTTCTCTTTTACTTTTGTAAATCTCATAACCGTCTTCATCTCCAAGCTTCTTTTTACCGTACCGTGTATTAACTGTAACGACATTATAGCCTATTATTGAAGCTAAAAACGGATATTCCAAAAATCTTAATATAATATTAAAAATCTAAAGCTGTTACTCGTACTTGAGTCCTATCATTGTAAGCCCATGTGCCGGAGCTGTAGGACCTGCTGCTGCCCTGTCTGTTGCGGCTATTATGTCCTTCATCGCATCTGCCGGCATATCGCTTCCACCTATCTTCACAAGTGTTCCTGCGATTATGCGCACCATATTGTACAAAAAGCCGTTTCCTGTCACACGTATTGTGATGATGTCACCGGCCTTTGACACCGTACAGTCATATATCGTGCGGACTGTGGTCTGTGCCTGCGAGTTTGCCGAGCAGAAGCTTGCAAAATCATGCTCTCCTATGAGATATTTTGCGGCCTCACTCATCTTTTCTGTGTCAAGCGGATAATGATAGAAATATGTGTCAAGCCTGCGTGTCGGATTTCTGAACCTCGCGTTTAATATGCGGTATTCATAGGTTTTACGGCTCTTTGAGAATCGTGGATGAAAATCATCGCTTACCTCACAGGAATCGACCACCACTATATCCTCCGGCAGCTTCTGATTCAGTGCATACGATATCTTTTCCGCCGGCATGCGGGTATTGGTGTCAAACATACACACATTTCCAAGTGAATGCACTCCCGCATCGGTGCGGCTTGCTCCTGTCACCTTTATATCCTCCTTTAACAGGCGGCTCAGGTGCTCGTTTAATACCTGCTCAATTGTTATGCCGTTTGGCTGTATCTGCCAGCCGCAGTAATTTGTGCCATCGTAGGCTACAATCATTTTTACACGCATATATCTCTCCTGTTTTGCCTGCACTATCTATTTCACTATCTGAAAATAAGATTGCCCAGATTCACCGGCAGAAGGATTCTAAGCACTATCACAACCGCTAAAAACGCAAATATGAAAAGATATGCTATTTTATCGTCCTTTTCATATACGAGCGGCTTCATCTTTGTCCTGCCCTCTCCACCATTGTAGCATCTGGCCTCCATGGCCATTGCGAGGTCATCCGCACGCCTGAATGCCGATACGAAAAGCGGTACTAAAAGAGGCACCATGCTCTTTGCTCTTTTTATGATATTTCCATGCTCAAAATCAGCTCCTCTTGCCATCTGTGCTTTCATTATTTTGTCCGTCTCCTCAATAAGGATTGGAATAAAACGAAGCGCTATCGACATCATCATGGCTATCGCATGCACCGGAACATGTATTTTGTTTAAAAAGCCCAGTGATTTCTCAAGACCGTCCGTGAGCTGGTTTGGTGTGGTGGTGAGTGTCATGAGCGAGGTTCCTATAATGAGCAGCACAAGTCGTATCATCATGGTTGCTGCATTTATCAGTCCGGTGTCAGAAATGTGCAGTATACCGTACTCCCAGATTGTGTACTCTCCCTGTGTGAAAAACACGCTGAAGCATGCTGTAAAAAGCAGCAGTATTATAATGGATTTGAGTCCCTTTACCATGAACTTAAAAGGCACCTTCGAAATCTTTATAACTGCGGCAAGCGCGGCAACTATAAACAGCACACCGGCTATTCCCTTGTAGGAAAACAGCGCAATAATATATATAAGTGTTGCGAAAAGCTTTACTCTTGGGTCCAGTTTATGTATTGGCGACTGAGCCGGATAATACTGGCCTATGGTAATATCACGAATCATTTTTGTATTCCTTCCTCATAATTTGTATCAAAATGTCAGCATTGGTGAGCTATTTAAAGGCTTTTAGTATTGAGTCCCTCGCCTCCGCAACTGTCGTCGCCGAAAGGTCAACCGGTATGCCCTTTTCCACCAGATCATGCATCAGATATGTGACCTGAGGTGCTGCAAGTCCGACTGCCTCGAGCTCCTTGTAGTGTGAGAATACCTCCTTCGGCACTCCGTCAAACATCACCTCTCCTGAATTCATAACAATGATGCGGTCCACATACTCCGCAACATCCTCCATGCTGTGTGATACGAGTATTATTGTGATACCCAGATCCTTTTTCATCTGTAAAAGCAGTCCCAGTATCTCATCTCTGCCCGCAGGATCCAGTCCCGCTGTCGGCTCATCGAGTATAAGTACGTCAGGGTGCATTGCAAGTACTCCAGCTATGGCTACACGCCTTTTTTGTCCTCCGGACAAATCAAACGGCGGCTGATAGTAGAGATCCTCCGGAAAATGTACATTCTGCAGTGCCTCATAGGCTCTTAGCTCCACTGTTTTCCTATCGAGCCCCTGATTTTTCGGTCCAAAGCATACATCCTCAAAGTTGGTTGTCTCAAAAAGCTGATGTTCCGGATACTGGAACACCATCCCCACCTTGTGACGCAGCTTGCTTAAATCATAATCATTGTCATATATATCCTGTCCATTGTAGTATATATGACCGCTTGTCGCCTTCAAAAGGCCGTTCATATGCTGGATAAGTGTGGATTTTCCCGAACCGGTGTGACCGATTATTCCAATAAACTCTCCATCATTTATCTCAAGGCTTACATCCTTAAGTGCCTGCACCTTGTAGGCTGAGTCGGCACTGTAGCAATAGTTTATGTGATCTAGAATTATTGACATATTTTCTCCCGCCTATCTGTTTTTCAGCGCAACAAGCGCATTTACAAGTTCTTCTCTCGTCAGGATTCCATCAGGGATATCAAGCCCTGCCTTTTTGAGCTCATCGGCTACCAGTGTCACCTGCGGCACATCAAGCCTGTGCTCCTTCAGCTCGTCCACCCTTGAAAAAATCTCACGCGGTGTGCCGTCCATGACCACCTTGCCCTTTTCCATGACATAGACATGGTCTGCGCCGACCACCTCCTCCATGTAATGGGTGATGAGAATAATGGTCACGCCCTTTTTCTTATTGAGCTCATGGGCTGTGGCTATGACCTCCTTGCGGCCGTTTGGGTCAAGCATGGCTGTAGGCTCGTCAAATACTATGCATTTTGGCTCCATTGCCACAACTCCCGCGATTGCCACACGCTGCTTCTGTCCTCCGGAGAGCTTGTTCGGTGAATGTGTGCGGTACTTTGTCATACCGACAGCCCTTAGTGCATAGTCCACGCGCTGCCAGATTTCATCTGTCGGCACACCGATATTCTCAGGTCCAAAGCCCACATCCTCCTCCACGACATTGGCGATAATCTGATTGTCGGGATTCTGGAAAATCATACCTGCACTTTTCCTGACAGGTATGACATTCTCTTCCTTTGACACATCCATGCCATCCACCCATATGGTGCCGTCGCTCGGCGCAAGAAGTGCATTGATATGCTTTGCAAGAGTTGATTTTCCTGAACCATTGTGACCGAGGATTGCAATAAACTGTCCCTCTTTTATGTCGAGGTTTACGTTGTCGAGTGCTGTAGTGATTGACTCTACATTGCCTTCCTCGTCTCTTCGTATAAATTCATGTACTAATTTGCTTGTTTTAATTATGCCCATTTCTTTTTCCTAAAAATCTACCGTATTTACAATTATCATAGCTGTTAAAGCCCAAACAGCTGCCAAAAATATGCGCTTTGCCGCTTGATTTAGTCATCCCAGCTCAGGTGATGAAGCTCTCCCTCAAGTCTCATATGATCAAAATTATTCTGTCTCAATGCCTCGTAGAGCACGATAGCTACTGAATTTGACAGATTAAGTGACCTTGTCTCACCTATCATCGGTATCCTGATGCACTCATCCGGATGCTCCTTTAGTATCTCCTCCGGAATGCCTGCGCTTTCCTTGCCAAACATAATATAGCAGTCGGGCTCAAAATGAGCATCAGAGTACACATGTCTGCCTTTTGTTGTCGCATAATATATCTTTGCGCCCGGATTTCTCTCAAGGAAATCCTCCCAGTCCACATATGTGGTGACGTCGAGGTCCTTCCAGTAATCCATTCCGGCTCTCTTTAGTGCCTTCTCTGAAAGTGAGAATCCAAGCGGCTCTATAAGATGAAGCCTCGTGCCTGTCGCGACGCAGGTTCTTCCGATATTTCCTGTATTTGCCGGAATTTCCGGCTCATGTAACACTATGTTCAGCTTTGCCATTTTGTCTCCTGTCAATTTAAACTATTTATTATCCATCCCGGCGCGAAGCTCTGTGACAAACTCCTCAATGCGGCCGAGCGCCTCCTTTAAATCATCAAGCGAATATGCATATGATATACGTAAAAAGCCCTCACCGCACTCTCCGAATGCAGTTCCCGGAACCACGGCAATCTTCTTGCTGTTTAGAAGCTTTGTGGCAAACTCATCGGATGTCATGCCAAACTCCTTGATGCTTGGGAACGCATAAAAGGCTCCGAAAGGCTCAAAGCACTTAAGCCCCATCTCCTTAAAGCGGTGAAGCACATAGCGTCTGCGGCCGTTGTATTCCTCCCTCATCTGTGCAACATCCTCATCGCCGTTTTTCATAGCCTCGACAGCCGCATACTGGCTCGTGGTCGGCGCACACATGATTGCAAACTGATGAATCTTTAGCATCTGTTTTAAAATGCTCTCAGGTGCACATGCATATCCAAGCCTCCAGCCTGTCATGGCATATGCCTTTGAAAAACCGTTTATGAGCACTGTGCGCTCCTTCATTCCCGGAAACGATGCTATAGACACATGCTTATCCACATATGTAAGCTCTGAATAAATCTCGTCACTTATCACAAACAGATCATGCTCCTTAACCACCTGAACGATTGCTTCAAGGTCTGCTTTTTCCATGATAGCGCCTGTAGGGTTATTAGGGAAAGGCATGATAAGTATCTTTGTCTTTGGAGTGATAACAGCCTCAAGCTCCTCGGCTGTCAGCCTGAAATCATTTTCCTCCTTGAGCTCCACAATCACAGGTGTGCCTCCTGCCAAAACAGTACATGGCACATATGAAACATAGCTTGGCTGTGGGATAATCACCTCATCTCCCGCATCGAGCATGGCGCGCAGTGCAATATCTATAGCCTCGCTGCCGCCGACAGTTACCATGATCTCTTTGTTGTAATCATATGTCATGCCGTATCTTCTGTCGAGATATCTTGCAATCTCAACCTTTAACTCCTTGAGTCCGGCATTTGAGGTGTAGAAGGTGCGTCCCTTTTCAAGGGAATATATGCCCTCATCCCTGATATGCCACGGTGTGTCAAAATCAGGCTCACCTACTCCGAGCGAAATCGCATCCTTCATCTCGCTCACTATATCAAAAAACTTACGGATGCCCGATGGCTGGATAGTCTTTATGGTACTGGATAAAGGGTCTCTCATTATGACATAATTCCCCTTTCATCGGATTTGACAGGTGCCGCCATGATAGTTCCATGGTCCTTGTATTTCTTCAGAATAAAGTTTGTCTTTGTCGAAAGCACCTGATCCAGTGTAGAAAGCTTATCTGTCACAAACTGTGATACCTCGCGCAGAGTCTTGCCCTCGAGTGTGACCATGAGGTCGAAGCCGCCTGAGATAAGGTATACAGACTTCACCTCAGGATAGTTGTATATACGCTCGGCAATCTTGTCGAAGCCCATGCCTCGCTGTGGGGTCACTCTGACCTCTATCATTGCTGTGACCTTCTCAAGGCCTGCCTTGTCCCAGTCAATCAGTGTGTGATATCCGCAGATAACATTCTCCTGCTCCATAGCAGCAATCTCGTTTGCCACACTTGCCTCATCCACACCAAGCATGATTGCAAGCTCCTTCAGGTTTATCCTGCTGTTTTTCTCTATAAATGTTAATATCTTTTCTCTCATGATATATATTCTCCTGATTCAAATATATTAGTTGAAAACCTTGTATATCTCGTCAGTCTGGGCAGTCTCCAAAAATCGTCTCTCCTCGCCGGAAATCAGCACTCTGTCGTTTGAATCGGTTGTGGCACCGACTATAACAGCATTTTGTCCTGTTTTCTCAAGCTCTCTGACCACACGGGTACCATCTGCAGCTATAATTATCAGACTTCCTCCTGACAAAAGCTTATACGGGTTTATGTCAAAAAATTCACTTATTTCAATCGTATCCTGCTTGATAGGGAGCTTCTTTAAATCGATGTCAAGACCAATTCCCGAAGCCTCTGCCATATCCCAGAGTGCTCCAAAGATGCCTCCCTGCGAAGCGTCATGGATTGCCGCCACACCGGCGCCAATCGCGGATGCAGCCTCCATTGCGGTGGAAATATGGTCTATATATGCTGCTGATTTATCTATAAATGCCTTGGAAAATCTCGTTTCAAGCTCGGCTCTTTTCTCATTTGCAAGAATTGCGGTGCCCTCAAGCCCCACATATCCTGTCACTATTACGTCCATGCCCGGTGCTACTGCCGATGATGGTGTAAGCGCCTGCTCATAGGCCTCACCTATTGCTGTAACTGTCACCACGATATTCTTCACCGCACGGCTCACCTGTGTATGCCCACCAAGCACCACAATGCCTGCTTCCTCACATACAGCATCAATCGATCTCACCGTCTCACGAAGCACGGCTTCGTTTTCTGTGGTAGGTACAAGCAGTGCCAGCTCTATCCCAACAGGGCCTGCCCCCATGGCATAAATATTGTTCAATGCATCATAAACTGCACAGTTAGCACGCACATGCTTATCCGATACATCAAGTGTGAACGTCTGAGTAGCTGTAACTAACCTGGTTTGGCCGCCTGCCTGCATGGAAATCACCGCACAGTCCTCACCTACTGCCGGTTTAAAAAGTATTCTGTCGCTTTTGGTATGAAGTTGTTTTAAGACAGAGCGCTTTAAAACCGACTCTGATATTTTACCGTTTTTCATGTGTTTTCCTGTTCCTAATAATAATATGCTGTGTATACTGTTGCAGCCCGGTGCATTGATTGCAAATAACTACATCAAAAACAACTACCTGTGGGCATTTACTGCGTCTGTCCTGCCGGCTGCTGTGTCTGGCTGCCCTGTGCCTGCCCTGCTGCATTCGAGTCTGTCGGCTGCGGCTGCGTGCCCTGTGTCTGCCCTGCCGCATTCGGATCTGTAGTCTGGGTCTGTGCACCCTGTGTCTGCCCTGCCGCATTCGGATCCTGTGTCTGAGTCTGTGCTGCCTGTGCCTGAACCGCTGCTGCCGCAGACGCAGCAATGGATTTAACCGAGCCCTCATCATTAGCCGCTGCCGCCGCCTGAAGCTGCGCAACAACCTCCGCTGATGCTCCTGCTGTACCAACCGTCACGATTTTTGGTGATGACTTGTACTTGCTGTTGTTGAATACCTCATCGCTCTGCACTGTTCCATCAACTGTGACCGTCTTCCATAGCCTTGCGGTCACTCCCTTGTGCGCAGACTGCTCGGTGTTGAAATAACCGACCGGCTGACCTGCATCAAACTTAAACTGCGTGACCGGATCCTCCTCGGAAATCGTCTCACTCCTGAAGGAAATTTCCCTGTTTGCCGGTCTCGTCTCCACTCCGTACACATTGAATGTGATGACTCCACCACTGCAATAGCCCTCTATATACACCGGATTGTCCAGATTATTTTTAAACTTAAGATCCTTGTAGGTTCCTGCAATTGCCGCATCGTCAGATGGCTTTACATAGCTTACTATCATGGAATGGTTGTAGCGCTGCACTATGTCAAGCTCAGCCCTTATAACTGCATTGTAGAGAGTGGTCGCAACCTGACACACACCTCCACCTACCGAGTCAACTACCTGACCGTTCTCATATGCGCCTGCTATCTGATAGCCGTTGTCAGTTGTGATAGGGCTGATAGCCTCGTAAACCGAGAACTGCTCACCCGGATATATGACACTGCCGTTTATCAGGCTGCACGCGTTCTTTACATTGGTTGCACGCCCTGCTGCCGAGCTGCTGAAATCGGTAGAAAAGCCTCCCAGATTATCCTTAATCTTTGAGAGCTCTTCCTTTGAACCCCTCGGCTGGACCGTATTTGTGACCAGCTCTATCTCATTCGCCGAGCCATCCCAGCTATTCTGCAAAAAATCATTTATAGCATAGACTGATTTTACCACATCGACCTCTTTGCCTTCCTGTCCCGGGACAAAATCGAAGCTGTCACCGTTTCTCTGCAGCGAATTGTCAACTGCCTTTATATTGAGCTCGTCGCTCTTATCATAAATCATCTTTGCGGTCTTTTGTTTATCAACCGACAGATACATATTGACGGCAACATTGCCCTTTTTGAGTTCCTCTGACTCCACAAATCTGTCAATCAGGCTGCCCTCATGGCACACTGAAAGAGCCTCGTCCACCGCTGCATCAGTGTCCGCCGAAACAGACATTTCCTGTGCTGTTGCATCAAATGAACCATTGGCGCCCTTTAATGAAAAGGATGTATCCTTTATGCTGTCAACATAGGCATCAACTGCTTTTTTTGCTTCTTCCTTTGTCATACCGCCTACATCCACACTGCCAATGCACACACCCTCTGTAATTGTCTGTACCTTTGCCTTCTTTGTGCCTGACGAACCGCTTGCATATGCACTTACCATACCCGATGCTGCCACAAGCACAAATGCCATTGTACCCAGTAATAATGCTTTTTTATTAATCTTCATTTCCGCTTCCTTTTCCTGAGGCTGTTAAAAGCGCCCCTGTCATCGCTTAACTGAACTGCATTTTATATCATATTATCATATTTTTTCCATATTTCAAGAAAAGCTATACAAGACTTGACACAAATGTTGTCACGAGCATCGCTGCTATAACCACTATTATCACTATAGCAACCACCTTCTGATTTCTTTTTTTATTAAAATCGTACATACTATTCACCTCTGTTCAAAAATGAGTTATACTATTTTCATATATGAGAAAGGATTTTCCAACATATGATTCCAATTTGTCTAATTTTATTCATTTTATTTATTGCAGTGATTACTTTTGCCATAAAGAGGGCTGATTCTGCCCAGGCAAAGGTCACCGAGGAGTTCTGGGAAAAGGAGCGTAAGGCCAACTCAACCCTCCGCGGAGATACCACTGACCTGTGTTATATTACCATACCGGAAAAGTTTTTTCCATTAAATAATGATAAAATAAATGATTTAAGGGATAAAACCCTTGTCAATCTCACCGGAATGACAAACACTGATTTAAAGCTTAAATATGGCATTCTCAATTTTAAAAAGCTGTCTGAATATGATGATAACTTCACGAAATTTGTTTCAATGCTGCCTGACTATTACAACAGGCTTAAGGAAGCAGGCTATGAATCGCTAGGCAATGAACTGCTTGATTTTGCAGTGGAGCAGGGTGCCGATTCAAAGAACGTATACAGTCTGTTAGCCAACGCCTTCATCAGCATGTCAAAAGCCGACCGGCTTGCAGAGCTTATTGAGAAAGCAAAACAGCTTAATTCTCTTTCAAGGGATGGAATCGTTTCTATGCTTGAGAGCCTACAGGCTGATACCGCCTCGGCCGGTAATTAATTTGCGTTATAGCTTATTGTATTATAACTTATTGTATTGAAACTTATTTCGAGCCATCCTCACACCTATTAATATATCTGCTACGATATTCATCGTACAGCCTTGAGGCCTGACTTCTGGTCAGGTTGTCCCACGATATGACATCTGCTATCCCATACTCAGCCATCAGCTCCTTTAGCTGTCTGACCTGATGTGCTGTGGCAGGTGTCTGTTTTTTTGCCTTGTATACAAGTGGCTTTGACTCCACCGGCTCTCCCTTTTCATCCATCAGTGCAAGCAGCTTTTCAAATATCTGCTTTGTCTCTATCGCATCATCGAGCGCCCTGTGGGCATTTTCCCTGCTCACATCAAAATACTCACACAAATCCTCCAGCTTCTTTGACTGCTCAGCAGGCAGACATTTTCTGGCTATTTTCAGAGTATCATATGCATTCAGCGAAAGGGTTCGCTTGTGATTTACCGCCCACTGCTTTAAAAAGCTGTAATCAAAGGTCACATTCTGCCCGAGTATGATATCATCCCCGATAAAATTAAGCAGGTTATCCACAGCCTCATCCATATCTGCCGCATTTTCCACATCACTGTCGGTAATTCCCGTTAATTCCTGCACACGCTGTGGAATATGCTGCTTCGGATTTACCAGTGTGGATATCGTATCCACTATCTCGCCGCCCCTCACACGTGCCGCACCTATCTCTATTATCTTGTCATTTTTAGCTGAAAGCCCTGTCATTTCAAGGTCAATCACCGTGTAATTTTTTATATTATCTATGTTGCTCATTTTTCTTAGTCCGTAAACCTTCCCGGCTTTTAACACTGTAGTCGTATCACATTACTGTTATTTTATACACTCCGCTATAGCCATATCGCTTTACTGCTTTTTTATATACTCTGCTATAGCCATATTGCGTTACTGTTATTCTATATACTCCACCAGTGCCTGGTGGTCAAGCGGATCTCTCATGTCGTAGTGGAAAAGCGCCCACACCGGCTCCTTATGATACTTTGGCAGCTCATCCAGCTTGCGCGTGTGCTTGTCCGGAAAAATATAGTGGAACGGTTCCACATGCGACAGCTTTCCATTCTTACAGTATGCATGTGTCATATGCTTGAAGCTTCCTATATCTGTGGCCCACCTCGGGCGGCTCTTACAGTTTTCACGATAGTACAAATCAAAGATGAGTGACTCCTGAATCATGTTGTAAATCTGCGCATTTTCATCAAAATCAGTACTATCTCTATCTATGGCATTTTCGTCAAAATCAGCATTATCTCTATCTCCGGCATTTTCTGATAATACCACAGAAGTTATAGCATCGCGGTCACAGCCATGCAGGTATAAAGCCAGAAACTCAAGCAGTATCTCACACCTTCTGATGCGCGAATGGCTCATTCCAAAATAGCCGTTTGCCTCATAAAAATCTCCAAGCTCCTGAAAAAACTCAAACGCACTGTCAAAGATACACTCCATGAGCTTCATCGTAATCTCAAACTGTCCGCTGTTGTAATAAACCTCAAGCATCTCCTCGACGCGCTTAATCTTTATCACATCATCAAACGAAAGCCATTTTGTGGACATAACCTCATACGGTGGCTTGTCATGGTACACAATACCATATTCCGCGGCATGCTCAAACATGTACGAGCCCTTGAGTACCTTTAAAAATCCAAGCTGCAGCTGGTTTGGCTTAAGCTCATAAATCTCATCAAAGGAACGCCCAAAGCTGTCATAGTCCTCGTATGGCAGCCCTGCAATCAAATCCAGATGCTCATGGATATTGTTGTCGCTTTGAATGAGCCTCACAACCTCCTTAAGCCTCTCAAGCTTCATAGTCCTGTGAATCTCCTTAATCGTGACCTCATTGGTGGACTGCACACCGATTTCAAGCTGTATCAGCCCCGGCCTCATATCAGAAATCAACTCAAGCTCCTCCTGATTCAGCAGATCCGCCGATATCTCAAAGTGAAAGTTTGTCACACCATTGTCATTCGCCTTTATAAAGCGCCACAGCTCCATGGCATGAGCATGATTGCAGTTGAAGGTTCTGTCCACAAACTTAATCTGAGGCACCTTCTGGTCTATGAAAAACTTAAGCTCCCTTTTGACAATCTCAGTATCCCTGAAACGCAGTGTCTTATCCACCGATGACAGACAATAGCTGCACGAAAACGGGCATCCCCTGCTGCTCTCGTAGTAGATGATGCGGTTTGAAAAATCATCAAGAGTATCATAGCAGAATGGGATTTCACTCATGTTTTTGATTGGGCGTGGACTTGTGAATACTATTTCACCAGCTTTATTGCCTCCTATGTTGTTCACACTTGTACTATTACCTGTGCTGTGTTTTCTGAAAGCAATACCTGCAATATCACTCAGCTTTCTTTTATGCGCATAGTAACCGCACAGCTCTCTAAATGTATCCTCACCCTCGCCAATCATCACACCGTCTATGTATGGATTTTCCCGCAGAAATGCCTCCACCTCGTAAGACACCTCAGGGCCTCCAACCCATATCGGCACTGACGGACAAAGCTTTTTATACTCGCGTGCAATATCAGTCACATAATCAATATTCCATATATAGCACGAAAAACAAAGTACATCGGGCTTTCTCTTGTAAAGCTCCTCAAGAATGTAATCCTTCTGATTGTTTATCGTGTATTCCGCAAGCTCCACAGCATCCCTGTACTCCCCGGCACAGGCGCGCAGTGAGTAAACTGCGAGGTTTGAATGTATGTATTTTGCATTTATTGCTGTCAGTAAAATATTCATGGTTTCTCCTTAAAAAATGACCCTTGAATGTAGACTTTATGCGACATTCAAAGGTCTGCTTCGTATTATTGCAGCATCCGTTCAATTTTATTTTTTTAACGGCTGCATTGGTACAAATTCAATTTTCAACTGCATCCCCATTCCATGCGCAAGCCTCTTTAAAAGTTTCAAAGATGGATTTCTCGTTCCATTCTCAAGCTTACTAATATCCGCCTGATCAATGCCTGTACGTGCTGCAAGCTCCTTTTGAGTCAAATTATTTTTAATGCGCGCATCTATCATAGCCCTTATGACATCCATCTCAGGCTGGAGATCGTCCCACTCTTTTTTTACGTCAGGATTTTTAAGCTGCTCCTGTAAATAATCGTCATATCTCATATTATTTACCATGCCTTTCTATATAATCTCTTCTATATTTCTTAGCCTTTTCAATTTCACCAGCCGGTGTCCTCTGAGTTTTTTTAATGAATCCATGTGTCAATACTATTCTTCCTTCATAATAGAAAAAATATAATACTCTCGAAATATCTGTTCCTACCTTAGCTCGCAATTCAAAAATCCCATAACTCTTCTCCATTGTTCTCACAAAATATTATATGGCATTTTTACCATATTGTTAAATCAGTTGCTTTAATTTACATAGTCATATTAACAAGTCTGTCATAAATGCCGCTTGCAAACAGCACCATCATGCCAATCGTGCAGATGACCGACAGTACAAAGCCTATTATCGATGTAATCATACCGGCAGTTGCTATTGTATTGTTATACTGCTTTGCCTTTTTTGACATTTTGGAAGCAAGCATGCCGACAATTCCAAGTCCCATCAGATATCCAAAAAACGAGAAAATAATACTGCAAATACCAAGCACCAGTGAAACAACTGCAAGCTTAGCGCCCTCCCTCTCGTCATCTATGATAGTCACATTGTTATAGAGCATCTCAAGACGGATACGCCTTGACTTACGCAGCATAACAAGCATAGGAATACCGAGCACGACAAATGCAATACAGTTCATTGCCGAAAACTCATTAATCCTGTCGGCCACTCCGCCTCCCTCAAATATTCCCGATGATAAAAGCCCTCCCATATCTACAACAGTATGGAAAATGGCAAGCATCCAGAAATTGCGTGTAGACGCGTATATCATACAAAACAGCACACCCATGAGTCCTGCTGAAATAACCTGTATCAGACAACTGCTGAACTTAACCCCTGCGCCCATATTGGAAAAATGCATCAATCCAAACAGTACGCCTCCCAAAACCACGGCTCCTGTGATTCCACCTTTCGTCTTTGGAAAAGCTCTCAGCAGCAGATTAAACACTACTCCTCTGAACACCAGCTCCTCAACGAGCCCTACAAGGCAGACCGCGATAAAGAAAAAGATGATGTTGTAAAATGCCTTCACATCACCATGCTCACCCAAAAAGCACAAATAAATGCCTGAAACAACAGCATACAAACAGTACACTATGAAAAAACCGCCTGTGTATAAGCTTCTTGTCCATCCTGCTGCATTTTCCTTAAAGATATCCCACAGCCCAAATATATATGTGATGCCAAGAAAAATAACTAAAACAACTGTCTCCACAATAGCCTGCAGCAGATAATCATCCGCCTTTTCCATGCCCGGAATCAGTCCCAGCACTTTTCCGCTCCACTGCAAGGGTGCAATGAAAATAAAAACTGCAAGAATGGCAAATATTATATTTGCCGGTGCCGAAAGGTTTCTCAATTTCTGTTTCATAACTTAAAATCTCCTCATTTGCGTTTAATTTGATATGAAAATATTCTATAGCATTTACTTTGACATTGCAAGCAAAGGATTTCATACTTCAATGGACAGCAAAAAAGCCCTGTTCCTACGAACAGAGCCCTATGCATTATTTTGCACTTACAAGCCTTACTATCACATCAATTCCAGCCGCCCAAAAGAGTATCGCCCCCACGATATATACCTTTGTCTTCTGCTCAAAACCGAAATGATATCCTGTGTAAATGCCTGCCACTATGCAGATGACAGTGAGCAGCGCCACCATTATCATAATGGTGAAAAGTCCGGTACCGAGGAAGCCGAATGCTATTCCTGCAAGAACCGTATAAAATGCGGTGATTCCTGCTATTCTTAGCACTCTTTTCATGTCAAGCTGCGCCTGACAATGCTCCTCAATCCTTTCGTTTCTTATAGCCTTTCCTATAAGCCTGATCCCCAGTCCTATCAGTATTCCGATAGAAATTATCTCTCCTAAAAGTGCTTCATCCTTCACCGAGTATTTCCCATTAAGAAAGCTTGACAGAAAATACCCGATATACATTGCTAACAACTGGCAAACTGCAACTATGAAGCAAATGGCTGTAAGCTGTTTCTTATTTACTTTCTGGATCAGGGATCCCTGACATTCCATCGCAACGAAAATCTCCAGTGAGCTTCCCGCCACGATTAACAGATATTCTATCCAGCCCATTTTTGCCTCCCATAATCTTTAAACATCCTTTAATTAATTATTTGTCGCTATCTGCTTTAGCATCTATTGAAGCTAATTTATATATGAACTTAACGCTGCCCGTCTGTCCATCAGCGATTGCTGAGTATGTCTGATATTCCTCACCTGCATCAATTACTGCCTGAAGCTTGTCGGTGAATGGCTTTAAGTCACCGTTGTATGCGTCGAGAATCTTGTTGATTCCTTCCTCATTAAACTGTACCATACCATCTGCAAGTGTGTGTGCACCCTCTGAAAGTGTCTTAGAGCCTGTTGTGAGCTGGTCTACACCTGAGACTATCTGATTTGTTCCATCTGCAAGCTGTGATGCTCCGCTGTTGAGCTGTGCATTGTTTGCTACAAGTGTGTTTGAACCGTCTACAAGCTGCTTGATACCGCTTGTGAGAGTTGGTACTGAGTTATACAATGTCTGTGTTCCATCTGCAAGTGCCTTCATTCCTGTTACAAGACTGTATCCATTTGCCTGCTTTTGATTAATAGAGGCTGCTACAGTCGCTTTTGTCTGCTCTGCAGACGTTATAGTAGCCTGCTCAGCTCCTGAAACTGCTCCTGTATAGGCTGCTGTTGTTGCTGCCTGACTTGCTCCTGTATAGGCTGCTGTTGTTGCTGCTAAACTTGCTCCCGCATATGCTGCTTCTCCTGCCGTCTGTCTTGCTGCTGTATATGCTGCTGTTCCTGCTGCTAAGCTTGCTCCTGTATAAGCTGCTTCTCCTGCTGTCTGACTTGCTGCTGTATATGCTGCTTCTCCCGCTGCAATCTTAGAAGCATCCTTGGCTGTTGATGCTACACTTCCAGCTAAGTTATTTATTATTGTATCAATCTGTTCATTGACACATGCTTCAGCCGCTCCGTCTTTCATTCCAACATTCTGGTCAAAAAAAGTCTTTGCTGAATCATAATCTGTGATTGCATGATTTTTTTCAGCCATCTTCTGTACAAACTGTGCTTTCACACCACTCTCAATTACCGGCTTAATACTTTTTAATTGTTTCTTTGCTTCATTTGTTATATAGTCAGTTTTTCCGGATGTAAATTCCTGTTCAACAGCACTTGCTGCCTGATTCTTTATTTCAGTTTCCTGTTGTTTTACTGTCTCAGCTGCTACTGACTTAATCTGCTCCTTCTGATCGTCTACTGCGGCCTGAGCCTTTTTCTCAATATCTTCTTTCTGATCAGCTACTGTACTCTGTGCCTGTTTCTGTATATCTGTTTTTTGTAAGTCAACAGCACTCTGTGCCTGCTTTTGAATGGCTGTTTTCTGTGACGCAACTGTTGTCTGTGCCTGTTTTTCTATTTCAGATTTTTGAGACTCCAATGTGCTGTGTACCTGATCTAAAAGAGTCTTCTTTTCTGAATCAGTAAATTTTGCTGAAACAGTTGCATTAAGCAAAGCCACTCCATCATTCAGTGATTTTGCACTAGAGTTTAATGTTGTTATGCCATTAGATAAAGTAGGCACATTTGAATTCAGTTTATTCAGTCCACCACTTAATGTACTAACACCATCAGTATATGTCTTAAGTCCACTCTGCAGTGTGCCAACTCCTGATGCGAATGTGCCGAGCTTGCTCTGCAATGTTGAAAGTCCGTCAGCAAGTGTGTCAGTACCCTCTGCCAGTGTCTTTGAACCATCCTGAAGCTGTGTTGAGGCATCCTTTAAGTCATTTATCATGTCATCGAGGTCTGATGTGTCAATTCCGTCTGTGCTTACATAATCAGATGCGTTTACCACGAAAGTCATGGCTGCAGGCATTGAGAAATTCTCTACATCTGCTGTCATTTCCATGTATTCAGGGATATTTACATCGCCATCGAGGTCTTTGTCCTTGATTCCGAGGCTGTCCTTTAAGCCCGGAAGTGCATAGCCGAGCACTACGCTTGATGAGTCGCTTACCTCAGCCTTGCCGTTTGTCACTTCGATATTCTCGAAGCCATCACCGAGTACAAGTCCTGTTACTGCTGCAAATGGTACGGAAACTGTCTGCTTCTCGCCGTTTACTGTCTCTGTATATGATGTGGTGTTTGTGTAGTCAAAACGGATTTTGACCTTTCCTGACTTTCCTGCAAGGTCCTCAGGTGAGATTTCTTTTCCATCGAGGTAATATGTAACCTTCTGTGTTACAGGTGGCTCTGCTGTGGCTGTGCCCTGATAGTAAATGTCCTTGCCACCGGCCTGCCATGTGAGCTTATCACCGCTTTGTGTGAATTTTTCCTTGCCCTTTACGTTCTCGATATCTGAAAGGTTTGAAGCATCCTCCAGGGTATCCTTTTTGTCTTTATTTTTAAGGTGATCTACTACGATTGTTTTGTTTACGTTGCCGTTTGCATCTGAGATGAGGTATACGCTCTCGTCCTTGTCTGCATCGTTATCCTTTAATGATACGCTGTCCATGAGCTTATCTGCTATGTCATCAGCATCCTTGCTGCTTCCTGTTGTGCTGTCTGCCTCGGCTGTGACTGCTGTGCTGTCCTTCTCGGCAAAAACCGCTGTTGCTCCGATTCCTGTACCTACAAGTGCTATTGTGAGGACTCCGGCTACAACACGGACAATATATTTACTTTTTAACTTTTCTTTCAATTCTGGTAATTTCATGTCTTATTCCTCCTGATTTTGTTTTTGAGGTCATATTTTTATGTTATGAGGGTCAAAAAGTATTTTATCCCTCATTTATGATTAATCAGATTACTAAGCTGTCAGGTTCTTGTTTTTAAAGCCTGCGCTTGTAGCACATATTACTTTGTCAAAAATCATAAACATTGACGGAAGTATAAATACTACTACAAACATACTGATGATTGCGCCTCGTGCAAGCAGTATACAGATAGAACTGATCATATCAATGTTTGAATAAAGTCCTACACCAAAGGTTGCGGCGAAGAAACAGAGTGCACTGACGATAACTGAGTTTGTCGAATCTGCAAGTGCCTTTGTGATTGCCGGCTTTTTGTCCATTCCGGTGTATCTGTTCTTTCTGTACTTTGTGGTCATAAGTATCGCATAGTCAACCGTTGCACCAAGCTGTATGGTTCCGATTACGATGCTCGCGATAAACGGAAGCTTCGTTCCTGTAAATCCCGGAATTCCCATGTTTACAAAGATTGCAAACTCGATGACCGCTACAAGTATGATTGGAAGCGATACTGATTTAAATACAATCAGGATGATAAGGAATATCAATACGATTGATACTGCACTTACACGCTTGAAGTCTGTATCTGTGATAGTGATAAGATCCTTTGTACAAGGTGCCTCACCGATAAGCATTGCGTCCTCGCTGTAATTCTTTACTATCTTTTTAATCTCTGTAATCTGGTTGTTTACCTCATCAGATGCTGTCGCATATTTTGATGAAACAAGCATCATCTGGTAATCACCGTTTTTGAATATCTCCTTTGCCTCATCCGGCACCATATCATCCGGTATGGTAGGTCCGAGTATTGAGTCAAGCGATACCGCAAGCTTTACTCCATCGACCTTCTTGATATCATTTATCATGCTTATGCTGTCTGCCTTTGACATATTGCTCGGTGCGATGATGATATGTGTGGCACCCATAGCATACTCCTTGTCGAGTCTTTCATTGGCCTGCTTACTGTATGCACTGTCAGGCATGGTTCCTGCAAGGTCATAGTAGACCTGATCATGAGTGTATCCGTATATTGCCGGGATGAGCACTACGATGAAAATCACTGCAAGTATCTTATAATGATTTGTTACCCAGCTTGCAATCCTAGAAACATCCGGCATAAGAATCTTGTGCTTTGTCTTCTCGATTGCCTTATCACATGCAAGAATCAGTGCAGGGAGAATTGTTACACATCCGATAACTCCGAATACAACGCCCTTTGCCATTACGATTCCCAGGTCAAGTCCAAGTGTAAAGCTCATGAAGCAGAGGGCTACGAAGCCTGCGATTGTTGTGATTGAGCTTCCTGTTACTGAGACAATTGTGTGGGAAATGGCATGTGCCATGGCTCGCTTCTTGTCTCCGTCATATCTGTCTATCTGCTCCTGATAGCTGTGCCACAGGAAAATCGAATAATCCATTGTTACGGCGAGCTGCAATACTGCTGTCAGTGCCAGTGTCAGGTATGAAATCTGTCCCTGTATAAAGTTTGTTCCCAGGTTATAGATAATAGCCATTCCTATGCTTAGGAGGAATAACATCGGAACAATTATTGAATCCATTGTAATTCCCATGACAAGCATTGAAAGCAATGCTGCTATGATGACATATATAGGAGCCTGCTGCATAACAAGTGTCTTTGTATCTGCGTTGACCGCTGCCATTCCTGCTACGAAGCAGTGGTTTTTCACCATCTTATCCATCTTGTTGACGGCTTCCATTGTCTCATCCGAACCCATTGTGTCACTGTAGGTGACGAGCATGAGCTGGCTGTTTGCATCCTTGTTGTTAAATGCGTCGTACACCTCATCCGGAATTGCCTCTCTTGGCAATGTGGAATCAGCGATTGTTCCGTACCAGATGACATCATTTACACCCTTAAGGTCCTCAATGTCATCAGCCAGAGTCTCTATGTCCTGATCCTTCATATCCTCTAAGATCACAAATGACAACGCTCCGGTTCCAAACTCATCTACCATGATATCCTGGCCCTTCATAGTCTCTATCTGGCTTGGCAGATAAGAAAGGATATCAAAGTTGATTCTCGTGTTGATAAAACTGAGGCCCGACGGTATAAGCAGTGCAAATGCAACTATCAGTATCAGCACACGATGTTTTACGACTCCTTTTCCAAATTTAATCATTAGATTCACCACTCTTTCTTTTATTCGTATTGAAGTATAAAAAAAAAGACCGAATAAATAAATATTCAATCTCTTCGATTTGTCATGTGAGATATACAAATCCATCAATTTGTATATCCGATATGACACATATATGATATTGTATTTGATTTCTGACACTTTTTCACAGCATTTTCATATTTATATGAACGCATGCCTCTTTATGGTGTCTCTTTATGAGCTTGCTTAAGCCGTCATTTTTCCATGGCAATTGTCCTCTACAGCTCACTTAATATATCATCCATTGAGCGCGTAATCAGATACATGTATGCCTCAGCCATCTCCTTCGGCTCAATATCATCCATGCCCTGGGCTATCCAGCCCTCCGTGATAAAGCACAACGACTGCGCATAATATGTAGAAATCACCTCAGGTGTGAGCCAGCGGTATTTGGATTTCTTTCCTGTGCTCTTTTCGCTTATGATATTCATAAACATCTCGTAGACGCACTTCATGGCAATCTGATTAAACGTCACTGCGCCCTCCAGCTTTAGTGCTTTCTTGTAAAAAACACTGTTTGCCGAGATATTATTGAGCATCAGCACAATCGCTTCAAAAATCATTCCGGCATTGAGCAGTGGCTTGATGGGCTCAAGCAGCTCGCTTTTGATAATCCACTCTATCAGCTCGTACTTGTCCTGAAAATGATTGTAAAACGTAGGGCGGATAACTCCGGCCTTGTCCGTTATCTCTTTAATTGTAATCTTATCGATTGGCTTTTTCGCCGAAAGCTCTATAAGGCTCTCAGCGAGCACCAGATCTATTGCATTCTTACCTTGCTGTGTCATTACTCATCAAACTCCATCGTGACAAAGTAGCCCTTCTCAGTCTCCCTCACATCCACGACATCGCCCTCACGGCTTTTGAGCCTCTCGCTGACCACGTAGTTTCCCGACATGGCAATCGCATGCTCTATCGTATAATAATATGAAGTCGGAAGCTTGCTCTCTGTTACCTTCAGATGGTCACCGACCTTGGTAAGTCCGGGTCTCTCCATCTTAAACTCCATCCGACGCATTCTGTCGCCTTTCTGTTACTGCTTAATTGTCCTCTTTTCTATCCTCAACAAACGTTGCCTCAAACTCCTTTTGCTTGTTGTATGCGCTCTCCGCCTTTGTAGCACGGCTTGTAATCCAGATATTTGATACTCCGTTGAAAATCAGTATGATACCGACAACAACAGTGGCTGTCTTCATTACATCAAATGCATTTGTCACACAGATTATTCCAAAAATCAGACTGATTATTGAAAAAATCAGGCCGACACTCCAGCCTCCGTAACCGTATTTTCTGGCATCCACTGCCTCAATAATGCTCCTGATGCTGTGAAAAATGAGCACCAGACCGATGACTATAGGTATCAGGCTCACCACAACCTTTGGCTGTACCAGAAACCATATACCCACTGCCAAAACCACAAGCCCCAGCATCGCTGAAAAACCATTCGTAACTATATTCAAAAAATAGCTGCACATATAGACCACTCCGATGATGATAAGCACTACCGCAAGCACATTGGCCACAATCGTGAGCACCGAAGCTCTCCATATGATAAACACCAGTCCCAGTGCTATGCAAAGCACTGATGACAGTAGAAAATCAGCCTTTATTCTGCCTAAAAACTCCTTCATACACGACCTCCTTTATATATCCTGCCCTACATTACTTTTCTAATTCTGTTCCTCTGCACTTTTCTTAACCAGGTCAAGAACAGTCTGAAGCTCAGCACCCTCAACCGGTGCAGCTCCATATCCAAGACGCTTGTAATCCTCTGTAATCTCAGCCAGCTCAGTAGTTTTATCGCCCTTCGCATCAATTACAAAATATCTGCCCTGTGACGCAACATCATCCCACACGAGATAAGCACGGATTGCGCAGTTAGGAGCCATATCCCTTGTCGGAAAATCAACTCTGGTGACATTGAGCGTATCTGAAATCTGCATAGACATAACAGAGAAATCCTCCTCCATATACGGATACATACGCTTCTGCTGATATGCCTCCTCGTACAGCTCATCTATTAGCTTTTCCTTCTCATCGGCGAGTCTGTCCATGAACTCTTTTCCGCCCTCAAACATCTTTGTCGGCAGGAAAATATGCTCATACTGCATACGCTCGAAGATGACATACTGCTCTGCTGTCATCTGTACAGTCTTGCCCTTTGTCGGTGATGTAGGATGGCCCTCTCTTCTGGCCTTTTCCACTGCCTCAATCTTTTCTACAAGAGGCTTTTTGAAAATCAGATTGTGAGTGAATGGGTTGAATGCGATACCATTAATCTTTGACTCTTTATTTGCCACCATATTGTTGACTGCAAGAAACGGCATATTTACAATGCATGGTGACGGATGATCCTTAGAAAGCTGTGCCTTTGAGGTATAAATCGGCATGAAAGCCTCTCCCTCACCGTTTTTAATAAATAGCGGAATCGGCTTGTTGTTCTCTCCGACATTTGCAGGTACCAGAAATCTGCTCTTAGTGCATTTTTCAATGAGCTTATTGAGCGTCTCCGCCTTTTTGTCGCTTGAATACTGTGTCATCAGCGCCTCAACCTCCGGGTTTTGCACCTCAAGAGTGAAGGCCGGATCATCCTTTAATTTATTTTTGATTTTATTTTTATCCATTTATACTGCTTCTCCTTATATTAAATGCCCGGATTTACATCCAGGCATTATTTTAACACATTTCTTTTATCAACTCAACAATCTTAGTGTCTCTTGCTATCCATTCTTTATCAAGAAAGGCGCTGTTGGCCTTTATTATCTCATCCGGCGTAGCCCATGACAGATGATACTCAAGCCTTATCTCGCTGTCTGTCATCTGTGCGGCCACATGCTCGTCCTTCACATCACAGAAATACACGTAGGTGTGACAGTAATATATCTTGTCAGCCTCAAATATATCGCGTCTTTTTTCTATGACCTTGCCGCACTCCCTGATGCTTTCCGGCACGACAAGAAGCCCTGCCTCCTCGCGCACCTCACGTGCCAGCGCCACCTCGTTGGTCTCGCCTGCATCGATGCCGCCGCCCAGTATCTTGTAGTAACCCTCACCGGCCTGCTGCATGGCAAGCTTTCCGTCTCTGATAATTACCGCGCGCACCGCGAAGCGCTCAAATACCTCCATATCATCGGAATAATTGTGTTTGTCAAATGTATATAGCGTTCTCATGTTTGTCCTCCGTGTATTGGTATTATTCTACACCATTTGCACGTAAGATGGAATATGTTTTTCTTCATTAATACCGTTGATTTTACGCTTACACTCGCGACAGCAAACAAACCGTTCCAAGTGTCGGAAACTGAAATTTGATATTCCTAATCTAATTACCATCTTCACGTCTTTCCGTAAAGATGTCGATAAGCTCAATAAATGCCTGCATAAACTGTTTCTTTTCAGCATCCGTACATTCTGCAATAATCTCACACTCCTATTTCGGTAATACTAATGGCGAATTTTTCAATAATCCTGCAATAACAGAGTTGTATTTGGCTGTTCCGTAATCCTCAACGATGCTTGTTATTCTAGCCCCGGCATCCTTGGAAGAAGCACCACACAGAAAGACTCTCTCATCGTCACTACATCCTTCAATCCTTCTGCAACATCAGAAATCTGTTTCTCAAGAGATATCATATCAGAATTGATTTTGCTGATTTCAATTCTGTTATTTGCAGTTTCCATACTTAACTGAAGTAATTCTCTCTGACCGATTAAATCACGATTTTCTAATATGTAATCTTTCATTCTTTTGAAGGTTCTTATTAATGCCTTACTCTGTTTAACAGCCAATGGTCCTTTTAAAACAGTCATCAGCATATATAGTCCTTGCTCTGTAAATACATGAGGATTATATCTACTCTTACTGTTAAGATTTGCGGTCAAAAAATTTGACCGCAAATCTTCTACCTCATCATCCGTTAATTCGAACATAAAATCTTCATCAAATTTCTCAATATTATTTTTTACCTGTTGGTTGAATGCTTTTGTGATATAACCATATATTTCAGAAAGATCTGAGTCTAAGATTACTCTTTGACCTCTGATTTCATAAATTCTTTCTTTCATATACTCTTCTGTAATTTCAATTACTGCAATCTCTTCTTTCTTCTCTTCTGCCATAAGATTTCCTTCCTTGTCTTGCGGTCATAATTTGTTTTGGCAGCCAATTTGAATTATCTGAAAATCTATATTGATGAATTTAACGATAAGGGAATTCAGATAGCGAATGCTTTTCTTGATGTGATGAGATGTAAATTAACAGAGCTTTGTGCCGATTCTACTGATACATTTGCAAGCGTATTTGATAATTCTCACATTGAAACAGAGCAATATTACATGAATATTCTATCAGAAGATTTGAAACCAATTGTCTCCGACCTGCGAAATATTCATATGAAAGATAGCAATACCGCCAGCGACATTGACTATCAAAGCA
>ENA-OZUR01000033-OZUR01000033.1-human-gut-metagenome-genome-assembly--contig:-NODE-33-length-38328-cov-7.138923_pt1 | contig 38328 bp, 40 predicted proteins | sample MGYA00243435_ERZ654025 | MGnify/ENA primary metagenome ERZ654025 (study PRJEB26926, sample SAMN06164585) | human gut metagenome | biome: ENVO:00009003; feature: ENVO:2100002; material: ENVO:00002003... | reverse complement strand
GATCTGCGCATGTCTCGTGGGCTCGGAGATGTGTATAAGAGACAGCTGTAATTCCCAATACTGCGATTAGAATGATCGATAGAATAGGAGACCAGTGAAGGATGAAAAAATCAATAGCTTCAAGTAGGAAAGAGGCAACTGTAATACCATTGGAAATTTTAGGATTATCTAAAGACTCCATTAGTTTCATATTTTATGATATGATCTATAACATTTGCAAGTCGGCTTTCTCTCGTACCAACAATGTATTGATAATTGATTTTACAAAATTGTAATACCTCTATTATTTTTTCGTTAATATAATTCCGTAAATCTGTTTCTGTATATCGTTGACCATCATCATCAATGTCAACCTCGTTGTGATCGCAAACAAAAACCAAGTCATAGGGGTTATGATGAAAATATGCCAATACATCCTGACGATGATTATCACCGGGTAGTAAAACCCTATCATGTGCTAAAAAACTCACTATCCCGGAGTCTACAATTATATATTTTGCATTTGATTTCATCGCTTTCTCTTCTTCAATCAGTTGTTTAATCAATATATAATCCCGTAATTCCGGGAGACTCCAATCAACTTTGCCGTAAAGGGCAAGAACTTCACGTGTTACTTCAGGTATTACATATACATTTTCTAAATGTGATGCTAATGCATTCACTAAGGTACTTTTCCCGGAACAAAAGCTTCCCGTAATCAAAATTTTATGAGGTTTCATTTTCTATTGATTAGTTATTTAATCTTTACTGTTTTTAGATCGTTGGTTATTATTAATGCAAACAAACTATAAACCATATAGTTACCAATTATAGTCGAACCGCTCGACATCATCTTCGACGAGCTGATCACCGGACTGCACCTCAATGAAGGTCAAATCGGAGATAGCCTTGACCGCATGTCTGACACCTTTCCTGATCGTAACCGTATCGCCTCGGCCGACAACCGACCGGACACCGTCGAGTACCAATTCCCCCTCACCGTCGATGAACGTCCATACTTCATCACGATGGCGGTGTGCCTGATAGCTGATACACTTACCGGATTTGATTTTCAGTTGCTTGGTAAAAGATTTATAACCGTCGGGAAACTCTGCTGTATCGATCACTTTATATTCGCCCCAGCGACGCTCCTCGAACATAGGCCGATGTTGCAGACGGTCGGCGTAGGTCTTGATGTTTTCGCTCTTACTCTTGTCCGAGATCAGGATTCCGTCGTTCGATGCCGCGATAACCAGATTCCGTGTACCGATGCACATGACTGGCAGTTCAAGCTCATTGATGACGTGTGTATTCTCGGAGTCGTCATCCATGACAACATTTCCCGTGGCATGTTCCGATAGTTCATCTGTCAGCGTGTTCCATGTACCAAGGTCTTTCCACTCTCCGGCAAAAGGAATAACGGCTACGGATTGGACTTTCTCGGCAACTTCATAGTCAAAACTGATTTTCGGAAATTCTCCATAGCGTGAACGAATTTCTGCGAAATTATCGGTTTTGATGTATCGGGCTGCAATTTCTGTCATATATCCCAGCCGGAAAGCGAACACTCCCCCATTCCAAAAAGCACCCTCCGAAATAAATTTCTCAGCAGTCGACACATCCGGTTTTTCCGTAAAACGGGATACTTTATAAATTTCCGTATTCGTATCGTCTGCCACGGGCACTATATAACCGTATTTTGCCGATGAGTATGTAGGCTTGATTCCCATCAATACCAGCTCTGCCATATCGTTTGCTACGGCATCCACCATCTTGCGAATTGTTTCGAAATAGCCGGCTTCCGTATAAGGGTCGCAAGGCATAACTACTACGATTTCATCGGTGGGGCACTTACGTTCGTATGCTAAATACGAGCTTGCGAGAGCGATAGCCGGGAATGTATTGCGGCGTTCCGGTTCCGTAACTACAGGAATCTCGTCTCCAAGCTGGTTGATGATGACATCCCCACTGCGACTGGCTTGTTGCCACGGTAATAGAATCGCAGATACCGGCTTCCCGTAATTGCCGCACCACACGCTGCACCATCGACTCTTTCGAGCCGTCGGGCGCAGTCAGCAGCTTGATGAACTGTTTGGACCGCGTATTATTGGAAAGCGGCCACAGACGTTTGCCCGAGCCGCCAGATAATAGTATGATTTGCATATAAATCTTTTTTAATCGTGTTATCGCTCCGCCCTCATCGGATTGTTCAGGAAATCCTCATAAGAGAGGCGTATGCCCTCCTCCAAATTAGTCTTATAGGTCCAACCGAGCGAAGCGGCTTTCGACACGTCGAGCAGTTTGCGGGGAGTGCCATTGGGTTTTGCGGTATCCCACTTGATTTCGCCCTCATAGCCGATAACTTTCGCCACAAGTTCAGTAAGAGCCTTTATGGTCAGTTCCTTTCCTGTTCCGGCATTCACCGTCTCGTTACCGCTGTAATTGTTCATCAGAAACACGCACAGGTTCGCCAGGTCGTCCACGTAGAGAAACTCACGCAAAGGGCTGCCGTCGCCCCAGCAGGTAACCTCTTTCAGTCCGGCCTCTTTCGCCTCGTGAAAACGGCGGATAAGTGCCGGTAATACGTGGCTGTGTTCGGGGTGGTAGTTGTCATTCAGTCCATAGAGATTGGTAGGCATCACGCTGATGTAGTCCGTGCCGTACTGCCGGTTCAGGTATTCGCAGTATTTCAGTCCGGAAATCTTCGCCAGAGCATACGCCTCGTTGGTCTTCTCCAATTCCGAGGTCAGCAGGCAATTCTCTTTCATCGGCTGCGGGGCCATGCGCGGATAGATACACGACGAACCGAGGAATTCCAGTTTCTTGCAGCCGTTTTTCCAAGCCGCATGAATCACGTTCATCTCCAGTATCATGTTCTCGTACATGAAGTCGGCCAATGCGGACTGGTTCGCCACGATGCCGCCCACTTTGGCAGCTGCCAGAAAAACATATTCCGGTTTTTTCTCGGCGAAGAACCGTTCTACGGCATCCTGACGGGTCAGATCCAGTTCTTTATGGGTACGGGTGATAATGTTCTCATATCCCTGCCGCTTCAGTTCGCGGACAATGGCCGACCCTACCATTCCCCGGTGTCCGGCCACATATATCTTTGCGTTCTTTTCCATTGTCATTGTCGATTATTTTACGATTCCTTTTTCAAGATATTCGGCAAGATTGGTTCTCATCACACTGGCCACATGCTCAGCAGCTACTTTCTGCATATCATGCGTCACCATAATTTTCACCAAATCTTCAAAAGAGGTGGTCTGAGGATTCCAGCCCAGTTCATTCTTTGCCTTGGTCGGGTCACCCAAAAGGTTGACCACGTCCGTAGGACGATAGAAGTCTTCACTTACGGCCACCACTACTTTCCCTGTCTTCATGTCAATACCTTTTTCATGGACACCTTCACCTTCCCAATGAAGTTCGATACCTGCATAGTGGAATGCCAGCGTGGCAAACTCACGCACCGTGTGCTGTACACCGGTGGCTATCACAAAGTCTTCCGGCTTGTCGTTCTGAAGAATCAGCCACATGCACTCCACGTAGTCTTTGGCATAGCCCCAGTCTCGCAACGAATCCAGATTGCCCAAATAAAGGCAATCCTGCTTGCCTTGTGCAATACGGGCAGCGGCAAGGGTAATCTTGCGAGTGACGAATGTCTCGCCTCTGCGTTCTGATTCATGGTTGAACAGGATACCCGAACAGCAGAACATATTGTACGCCTCGCGGTATTCCCTTGTAATCCAAAATCCATATTGTTTCGCCACGGCGTATGGAGAGTAGGGATGAAAAGGAGTGTTCTCGTTCTGCGGAACTTCCTCCACCTTGCCGTAAAGTTCCGAAGTGGAAGCCTGATAAATACGGCACGTTTCAGTCAAATCGCACTGTCGTACTGCTTCCAAGATACGCAATACGCCGGTCGCATCGACATCTGCGGTGAATTCAGGGGAATCGAACGATACCTGTACATGGCTTTGTGCGGCAAGGTTGTATATTTCGTTAGGCTTTACCTTTTTCACCACTTGCAGGATACTCATCGAGTCGCCGAGATCGGCATAGTGGAGGTGGAAATTAGGATGCCCCTCCAGGTGGGCGATACGCTCACGGTAGTCCACCGACGAGCGGCGTATGGTGCCGTGTACGTCATAACCTTTCTCCAACAGGAACTCGGCAAGAAACGAGCCGTCCTGCCCGGTAACGCCAGTGATTAATGCTGTCTTCATATAAATTTCAAATTTGTGATGTATATTTTCGAGAGACTTTAGTTGCTATAATTTCATATACTTTGTAGATGTATCTCAACGATTCAAGCGGGACATTACTGTAAACTCCATTCTCCTTGAATGCCCGTTGGTGATCCCGTAAAATTTGTTTATGGCTAGACAATCCGCTGGTCGATGCACCTCCTGTACGCATTGTTACAAAATCCATCGGGATGTATCGAAGCCGTATCTTATGGACGAATATTAATCGCAGCAGACATTCAAAATCGGCAGCAATTTTGTACGACAAATTGAAACCGCCGTATTTCTCATATATTTCTTTGCGGCAATAAAAACTGGGATGGGCCGGCATAAAGCCGAGACGCATCCAACGGCGATGAAAAAGTTTCGAAGAGTAATAACGGGTACACTTTTGTAAATCATTGTCTTGTACATAATGTATATCGCCGTAAACAGCATCTATGTTACCATCTTCAAATGCGGATACCACTGTAGAAAGTACACTATCGCTGGTATAGAAATCATCACTGTTAAGTATTCCTACGATATTGCCTGTAGACATTGCGATACCCTTGTTCATGGCATCGTATATCCCTTTGTCTTTCTCGCTGATATAGCGCAAGCAACCTTGATACTCAGGTTCCAATTCATGCACGATTTCCATTGTGTTATCAGTTGAACCGCCATCCACGATGATATGCTCTATATTTGGATAGGATTGTGACAACACACTCCGCATTGTGTGACGCAAAGTCGCACCGCTATTCCATGTAGCGGTGACAATTGTTATTTTCATCAGATTAAATTGAATTGATTTCGGGCGAAGAGTTTGACTATGATTCGGACATTACCCGTTCTGCGACTTTAACAGCTGGATTTCCTCGATATATCGAATATGGCATTAAATCTTTAGAGGCTATGGAACCGACAGAAAGAACACTATGCGAATGCATCGTTACTCCGGGACAAACAGTGGATTGAGCGCCAACCCATGCACCATCTTTAATAACAATAGGCTTTACGATAAGGTCAAAAGTTTGTCTTTTGTAATTGTGATTACCGTACAGCATCCTGCCATTATGCCGAGACTCGTATTCCCTGATCAATGACATTGTATTGTCTGTGCTTCCCCCATCCACAATGATATGTTCTATATTGGGATAGGTCTGACTGAGCACGCTTTCCAAAGTGTCACGAATAGTCACACCAGCATTCCACATTGCATTGACTACTGATACTTTCACTCGATATTTATAATGTGATATTGTATTTGTCTTTCAGGAAGCGCTTGATTTCTTCTTTATCGTTACCACAAGCTTTCTTGATTTCATATACCTTGGCATCTACCAGCGTGCGATACCACCAGCCTTGCAGGAAAGTCCAGATGAAACCAACCTTACCGTCCAAACAAGCCCCTTTCAGAAAATAGCGGTAACAGAAATAGGCAAAGGAACGCCAAAACAGAGGTTGACGGACGTATTTATGCTTCTTCATTCGCTTGCTCTGTGCCTGTCGGCTTATGTTCTTGTTCTCATCCGTCTCGGCCGCACCGGTCAAGTCCAGTTCAATGTCCAGCAAGTCCACAGCCTCACGTATGGCATAGTTCACATGTTTGTGGCAGAACCAAGACAAGTCATTCAGATTATGATCGCAGAAATCATGTTCAAACTCCACGGCACGGCCTTCGGCCAATTGGATATGCTCATCCATCAATCGCTGTTCACACATCCCTTTGCCATATCGGAATACCCGCAACAGTTTCACCGGATATATGCCCCGCTTCATCCATTTCTCCATAAAGATATGGCGACGGTTAAAGATGATGCCGGTTACATCTTTCGGTAATGTCGATAATTTAGATTGCAATTCTTCCACTAATTCAGGTAGCAGATATTCATCTGCGTCCAAGCGCAACACCCATTTGGTGGAAATCGAAAGATTCTCTAAAGCCCAGTTGAACTGTTCGGCCTGGTTGCCGGGCCATTCGTGTTCCACAATCTCTGCACCTATTTTTTTAGCTATTTCAACGGTTTTGTCCGTAGAGAAGCAATCCACTACATATACTTTCGAGGCAAATTGCCTCACGTTCTTCAAACACCTGCGGATATGTATTTCCTCGTTGTAAGTGAGGATGATAACAGTAATATCTAACATAAATTCACGATGAATTGTGCCACATCAGATGCAATGTGGCATAGAGATATTGAAAAGAAGGATTATTCCTTGATAATTCGTTTCTTGATAAACTTTGCGGGATTGCCACCCACGACACAGTAACTGTCTACATTTTTGCATACAACAGAATTAGCACCTATTACGCTATAATCACCGATTGTCACGTTTGGCAACACGGTAGAAGCAGTCGCAATCCAGCAACCATCACCTATAACAATCGGTTTAGTCACCAAATCAAAAGTGTTTTTTTCAATATCATGGCTACCCGTCAATAGATAAACATCTTTCCCGATGCAACTCAATTTGCCTATAGAAATGGATGCCATCGCATAAGCCCAACAATGTTCTCCTAATGAGGATCTGTCTTTCATTTCTAAGTTCCAAGGATAATCTATCGTCACTGTAGGATGTAAGGAAACATTCCAGTCTATTTTTGCACCAAACAATCTTACCAAAAGCACCCTGTATTTCCTAAATATTGTTAAATAGGGGGGGGTAAAACGGAAGATTGTCTTATTAATCACTTTCCACGCTATATTTTTAAGTTTGCACTTAAAGGGCATAGAATTAGTTTGTACCGGATTATATACCATAGTTGTTATTTTAAAATTCTCTTCTTTATCTCTTTAGCCGGATTTCCGCCTACGACAGTCCAAGCCTCTACATCCTTGAATACTGCTGCCCGTGCCCCTACAACCGCACCTTGTCCGACCTTAACTCCCATACCAACAAAAGCGCCGGCAGCTACCCATGCCTGATCTTCTATCACGATGGGAGCGGTAATCAGCGGATTCAGCGGATTGGTTATGTCATGGCTCGCCGTACACAGGTAAGCTCCTTGCGACACGGTCGTATTCGCTCCGATTCGTATCGGAGCCACATTGTAACAGTCCACCTCCGAGGCTAAACAGCTATATGCATCCATCTCCAAGTTGGCAGGGTAATACACTTTGGCCGAGGAATACACCACGGCAGTAGAATGGACTTTTGCCCCAAACAACCGCAACAGAAAACGCTTCCATCCACTCCCCATGCTTCGTGGCAATGGACGGGCGAGCAATCCCCACACCATATTCCACAGCAACCGCACCAACTGGTGGCGCCAGTTCAGGGCGTTGTGATATTTAGATAGATCAATCTTCGTTTCACTCATACACAAATTCCGGTTTGTAACCTCCATTTAATATCCATTCATAAAGCCGCTTCATCTTCTCGCCAAGTACCTCTACGGAGTAGTTCTCGCGCATCAGCCGCTTACCGTTCATACCCATACGCAGTCTCTCTTCATTCGGAATGGTAACGGCCTCCAACAATGTTTGGTTAATACTATTTTGGTCGTTATCTATCCACCATCCGCAATGACACTCCTCCAGTTCCTGCCACGGCATTCCTTTCGAGGCTATGACTGGCACACCTCTTACCAATGCTTCCGTCACGATGTTCCCGAAATTCTCAAAGTCACTGGGTACGACAAGAAGTGACAGCCCCGTTATCGCATCATCTTTCTCTTTTCCTGTCAGAAACCCGGTAAACTCCACATTTTTCACGTCCAATCGCTTCACTTCTGCCTCCAAGAAAGCCCGATATATTTCATCACCGCCGCCGATTATCATCAAATGGCAGTCTTTCAGTTCTTCCCTAAGTTCGCTAAACGCATAAATTAACCGCTCCACCCGCTTACGTGGATGCAGCCGTCCGAGATAACCTACTTTATATATCGGTTTGTTCGGAATCTCTCGGTCTATGATTTCGTTGATGTCTATCGGATTGGGTAGCACCGCCACCGGATTCTTGAAACCCAACGCACGATAATGCTCCATTTCTTCCTTGCAGGTAGCCTGAATACATGCTGCCTCAGAAAAAACATCCTTTTGGTAAAACCCCATCATTACCTTTTTCAGTAAAGCATGATGTGCCAACGCCTGCGGATAAAGCATTCCACGAGGCGAAACTACGTATGTTCTTCCTGTTTTATGAGCATATCGGGAAACTGCAAGTCCGTGATACATCCATGTGCCGTGGATATGGTAAATGTCCACATCCGCCTCTTTTTTCAAACATTCATAAATGTTATCCACATATGCAAATGTTCCATACTTGCCTCTGTGTGTGAACCGGATATTTAGGTCGGGAGCGATCAGTTTGCCGTCCGAAGCTATCTCTTCGCACAAGCCTACAGTCTTTACACCTGCCTTTTCAAGCCCCTTTAATGTCAGACTCATACTCATCGCAGGCCCCCCCGCATTCACGTTGAGTGAGCCGGAATGAAGTGTTTTCATTTTTGTAATTTTGATAATGCTATGTCGCTGATGATGAACTTCCGCTTTCCGGCAAAATCCTCTATCGAATCGGTGATAATGACCTTTATGTCAATCACATTTTTTACGAGAGAGCGGAAATCATTGGTAATTTTGTTTATTATAATCAGATGGGATTGGTCGGAACTTTTAGGGACGACCCTAAAAGTCACGTTATAATCAGCAGACTGGTATATCTGATAACAGGATATGTGAGTTGAATAGTTGTCGCAGATAGTAGTTAGGAAAGAACCATCCAATACATCCCCGCCGGGCAGATAAAGCATGTCGCTTGTGCGTCCTTGCACAAATGCAATCTTTTGAAAACCGTCTGCCGACTCCTTGCAACTCTCCAACAATCGACTTCTGTCTCCAAGACGATACTTTATCAAAGGAAATTCAAGCGTATTAAGGTCTGTAATACATACATCGCCCAAATCGCCTTTCCTAACGTTTGCCCCCTCGGTATTTACTATATCCACCCAAACATAATCATTGTTGACTGTCAAGCAATCCTCCATCGGCTTTTGTACGGCGATATTTCCCATTTCACAACATCCATACTGATCCATCACCGGGCAATTAAATGCATTCTCTAACTTTTCTCTTACGATTTTGGTTAGAGGGGAACTGGTAGACCAAACCAACTTCACACACGAAATGCCTATATTGTTTTTTAGGATATAATCTGCCACGTATTCTAAAGAGCCACAATAGCCTACTATCCATTTGATTTTTTTCAGCCTTATCTCATCAACAAATCGTGCAAGCTTCTTGTCTGATATTCTGGTAGCACTCAAGTATACCCTCTGGGTAGGCCACCACATCGCTCTGTTGATAAGTTTCTCTTTGAATGTCACAGGAACACGGCGATGTACGATAGCTTCATTCATCCAAGGTGCCACACCGTACCAACTTAATGCCCTCCATGCCAAGACCTCAAAATGCACGTCTTTCGATTTATAAACCACCAAGGGCTTTCCTGTCGAGCCTCCTGTCTTTGAAGGAGAAAGCCTACTTCTGTTTGCGATGTCGGAAAACATTCTTTCCCCATGCCCCCTTATCATCTGTTTCTCCAATACAGGCACCTTCTCCCAATCGGCTTCCGTTTTCAACATTGAGGGATGAAAACCTTTACTATCGTAGTATTCCTTATAAAAAGGACAATGATTGTAGGCATACCCAACCAAAGCTTTGCGCTTTCCAAATGAAATATTTAGTTTCTCGTTACCATGAAATATCTCATAACTGAGGCATTCTCGCAAGGCTTTATGCGAATGTTGACGCAAAAAGCCATTCTTACAATTAAAAATAATCTTTTTCATCATTAATTATTGCCTCCAAGGAACTTGTGGCTTATCTCTATTATCTCCGAAATAGTAGTTGATGATTTTAATAAGATAATTTGCTACCGTGATCGGTTCAATCTTCTTGCTGTATCTCTTTATCTTCCTCTTATTTTACTTTATTAAGTATCTTCTCTGTGTATTTACCCAAAAGTGCCCCATTGGGAATTTGAATGATATTAACGCCAAATCCGTTGACATTCAGTTCGACAAGTAGAGGATTTCCATTTTCGCCAATGGCCATGTCCCATCCCACTATCCTGTGATATGGCAAAAGTAAAGAGAGTTCACATACGGTCTCTTTGAGTTTATGGAATGACGGAACGGGTAATCCATCCACTTTGATTTCTGATTCTGTCATTTCTTTTTTAGAAAAAGGATTGAGAGAATATACCCACTTTTTTAATGTACCATCCTCGTTTGTCCCGACAAAATATCCACCCGCATGTCCATTGTCTACGACTTCTCCTTTGTGTCCAATTTTGAGTGTTACGTTAAGGATATAAACATTGTCTCTTTCTCTGTATGTAACTATCCTAAATGTATTTAATGACGAAGGATTTAATTTTGCAATCTCAGCATGTTGTTTAACCCGTTCCTGGATGATAAAGTTATCGCCTAACGAGCGCAAGTACTGTTCGGGAGAGACAATGAGATTTTTTTGATGAAAACAAAAAACACCATGTCCTTGCCCTGTCTCCAGTGCAGGCTTAATTATAACGTTATCCAATGTTCCAAATAGTCTAATCGCCTCTTTTTCAGAAACGATTTTATTGTCAATGTAAAAATCCCCCCCCCATTTTTTTAGAATAGTCATGGGTTGGTTGAATTCTTTGAACCGAATATCATAAGTGTTCTTGTCCGCATAGGCACGCATCGTGGTTTCATCATTGAGTCTTGATATAACACGTTGGAATACCTTGTTTATTGGAATATAGCGAACATCAAAGTCGTTATTGATGGAGTAATACATTTCATGCCATAATGTATCATGTGTCGTTATCCCTATGTTTGTTTTGAAATATTGGGAAATAAGTTTCTTTTGGGATTGTGATAACCTTCGGACTGGTATTCCGGACATTATCGTACGTACTTCTTTTTTCTGTGAAAGAGTACGGTAATAGTCTCTTGCCTGAATTATGATGTTATGAAATTTCATTTCTCTAAAGATATTGTCTTGTTAATAGATTCTATAATTGTGTTTTCGTTGTAATATTTGTAAATTTCTTCTTTGGCTTTCGTTCCAATTTGTTCAAGTTCATTTCTATGCTGTAAGATTGAACACAAGTTTTTGTATAGCTTATCGTCATCTTTCGGATTGAAGTCATACCCGTTAGATCCATCCTCAATGATTCCTTCTACCGATTTGATTCCTTTCGAGCAAACAAGAACTTTCCCGCATTTCATCGCATCAATAGGAGGAATTCCAAATGGTTCAAATATAGACGCATGGATAAAGACATCCGTATTCAACATGGTTCGGGTATATTCCTCATCTTCTATCCAATCTAAAAAAATGATTTCAGAATCCAATTGATGGAATACTTCTTTATATTTTTCAAGATCTTCTCCTACACCTGCGATTTTTATGGAAAATCGAGATAAAAGATTTTCATTCTTTAGCTTTCTGAATGCCTTAAAAATAGTTTCATAACCCTTCCTCTCATAGAAATTATTTGCAATAAAAATCCGTATCCTATCTCCGTCTGAAATTTGTTTCATACGTTTTGTCCAATACATTGCAATTGCGTCCTGTTCAATAACGTCCATTGACATATAGGGAAAAACGAATAGTTTGCTTTTATCAATCCCATAGATGGATGCGTAAAATTGGCAAGAACTTTGGGTTGCGCATAAAATGGCACTGAAACAATTCTTGAAGACTATCCTTTTTATAAAGTATTTGAGGTTCTTTTTTTGCGGTTTGGGATAGTCGCTGAATAATGCAATCTTACGTTTAGTAAACAATCCGTACACCAGAATTGCAAAATAATACAAATTGTTCCATCCTCCCAGTATCACCAAATCTGCATGTGAAACGTAATTGGTCAATTTCACGAAACCCATTTTTGAAATAATCTCTCCTTGATACGGAGAAAATCTTTTCCATGCCTTGACTTTGGCTTTCTCCGCATAATAAAGGACATCCGTATCGTAATAGAGATTCATTTTCTCTATCCATCTATTTATATAAGGTGCCGGATGGTTTGTTGTCAATAAAACTTTTGTCATAGATAGATCTGAAATTCATGTATAAAGTCAACCAAAAGAATACAAATAGTATCCCACCCGAATGGAGAACATATCCTTCAATGAAAAAATGGACAAAGAAGAAGAACAAGATGGCTGTATGCCATATATCGGGCGTATATTCTTTAGCCATGACAAATTCATGGCAAGCTTTTATCAGCATGGCTATAAACAGCCCAAACCCCATAATCCCTAATGATGAGAGAATGAACAACCAGCTGCTACCAGGCTCCAAACTTCGGGTAACAATCGAAAAGGGTGTCCGGGTTGCCACCATGCGGTTTATTGACGCAAATCCCTGCCCTATTATAGGACTGTCTTCAAACTCCTTGATTCTGTCATTCCACAGCGCATCACGTGATGAGTGACCAACTTCGGACGCATACTCTATTTTCTTTTGCATTGTTTCCGTATAAGGAAGCCAAACCGGTACCGTAAAAATACCAATGATGATGGTTGCGGCAAGGATAGCCGTACATATTCTTAGGCTATACTGTTTGAATATAAGAAATGCGGCGCTAAAAAGCCCTGCGGCTAACGCTCCTCTGGAACCGGCTAAAAAGCATGTGAGCAATGCTATCACAATGCCCATTCCATACATTACTTTGATTTTATTCTCTTTAGCGATGAATAGTTGATGTATTAAATTCAGCATGGTTATCCCCGATATAGGTCCTAATATCATCGCATGGATTGACACTCCTACAAACATGCTCCTCTTATATACGAACCCCATTCCAAGTATGTAAAAAAGGAAAGACAGCAATGTTATGATGGTAAAAGACCAAGACAATAGAGTATAAAGCAGTTGTTGCGGCTCTTTATTGGCATATATGAACAATGGTCCTATTGCTATCATCATCATGACAAATCCAGCTATTCTATCTAAAGGCTTGAAAAAGGCAATGTCCGGATTGACGATGCTGTTGAATGCGGTAGAGAGCAATGCGGTTAAAACGAACAACAATATAAAAGTGCTAATCTTGCAATTGCGTCCCTCATATATCAACAAAAGAAGTGCTACCAAGGCAAAACTACCATAGTAAACAGCATTAGGAATGGGTATTGGAATCGCTGTTACCTTGATTATGTTGATAGCCCATAGGATTATAATGGCAGTTCTAAGCATTTCGTCTGAATATACGGTTCAACTTTACGAGATTATATACGGAAGCTCTTTCATTTTTTGTGAAACCAAATAATACTATCAATATTCCCATAGCAATGATTTCTAAAACGATATTAGCATATTGATATGTAAAAGATATTTGCGAAATCGAGTAGCAAACGATGATTCCCAATAAAGAGACCCAAACCGTAGGAAAAATGACGTTCCTCATATATTGGGTTTTGGATATAAAAAGATACTTGTTGAGATACAAAAATCTGAATACGCAAATGATCATCTGATTAAATGTCTGGAAAGCAAAGACCCATGCCGGATGCAATCCAAGATGCAACATCAGGTAAGCAATCGGTACATTTGTCAAAGTTATGATACTTAATATAATACTATAATATTTTATTTTCCCTACAGCATGTATGACAATCGTCAATGGGGTAGATATGGCTGCAACAATAGATTCCATGATGGACAATAAACTGAATACAACCAAATAAGTCGGTATTTGTTTCAACCATACATGGATTACATAATTCAGGTTTAGCAATATGGGTATTGAAAAAAGGAGTAATAAAAGGACAGAGAGTTTCGTTGTCCATTGCAGCATTTTTTTTAGCTCCTCAAATTGGCGAGAAGCATAAAGTTTCATCAGCCGCGGATTGAATGCCAATTGGAAATTAGACACAAAGGTTGAGACTCCTGCGCTTAACTGGGTTGCCAATCCTACTGCCGCATTGGCAATAACGCCACAATAAGCATTGATTGCTATATTTATAATCTGTTTTTGAATTGTGATGGAAGTAGAGGAGAGCATATTCCAACTTATAAAGCCTAAAATCTCCTTGAAACTGGAAGAGTTTCTGACAAACTCATATTTTTGAATCAATTTACAATGAAGACAATAAAAGCGATAAGCCAGATAATTGAAAAAAGAGACTAAGAACATAAGGAATGCATACAATTCCAGTTTGCTAAAAGGCAAGAACATCAGCAAAAAAACCATACCTAATTTCAGAAAGACCTCCCAAAGACTGTTATAGGCATAAAAAGCCATTCTTTCATGAGCGACGACACAACAATTATAAGGTACTCTGATTATTTGTACGGCAAATGTCAGAATAGAAAATTGGAAAGTTATATTAGCTGCTGTAAGTCTGTCTTCGGGTATATTCAAATAACTGTTAATAAGGAATGAACCTATTATTTCTGAAAGCATTAAGACTAAAACAGCAATATAAATATGAATAGTCAAACTTATGTTGAATGTCTGTTGAAAGACTTCCACATTCTTTTTTCCTAATGCGACATTAAAGAAACGTTGTGTTGCGCTGGAAATCGCATTATTTAGAAAAGAGAATAAAACTACTACACCGCCAACCAAATTATATATGCCATAATCAGCTACGCCTAAAACGTCTAACACAACTCTTGATGTGTAAAGATTTACCAATAACATCAGTAACATCCTTATATATAACAAGAGTGTATTTTTGACAATTCGTTTATTGTCCGTCATAGGTTGTCCCATCTTACAAATAGAATTTCATTTGTTTCTAGAAAACAGGCACATTGCACTATTGATAATCAATAGAAACATAGTTGACTTAATGTTTCATAATGTTTTATTGGGTGTGTCATAGTCAACATATGAAAGGCGTAGTCGCAGAAACATTCACGAATATCATCGAAAGCAAGTTTGTTATCTTACATATATTGTAAGAATTTCTGTCTTCGGTTAAATTAGGTAAAATCAATTTGTTTATCCGCAATTTTAGTTACCGCAATACTGATTAACGGATTTGCAGTCTCGTTGATAAGAGATTCTTTTATATCCTTATGAAATAAAGATTCAATCTCTCCTGAAAATATCTCTTGTATAGACCTTATTCTCCACATCATCAAGGCAAGCATCATAGCGGTTGGCGATAATGGCTTGGCTTTGTGCCTTGAATGCGACAAGATTATTCACCACCTTGCTTCCGAAAAATGTACTGCCGTTTTCCAATGTCGGCTCATAGATGATGACTTCCGCACCTTTCGCCTTGATTCGCTTCATCACCCCTTGGATGGAGGACTGACGGAAATTGTCGCTGTTCGACTTCATGGTCAGGCGATAGACACCTACAACACACTTATTTTCCTTGTTGGGATTGAAATCGCCACGATTGTAATAGTCATAATAACCCGCCTTGTTCAATACCCTGTCTGCAATGAAATCCTTGCGGGTACGGTTACTCTCTACAATGGCCTGTATCAGATTTTCCGGCACATCGGCATAGTTGGCAAGCAATTGCTTCGTGTCTTTGGGCAGGCAATAGCCTCCATAGCCAAACGATGGGTTATTGTAATGCGTACCGATACGGGGGTCAAGGCTTACACCGTTGATGATGGCTTGGGTGTCCAATCCTTTCATTTCGGCGTAGGTGTCCAACTCGTTGAAGTAGCTCACACGCAGGGCGAGATAGGTATTGGCGAAGAGTTTCACGGCTTCCGCTTCGGTCAAGCCTATGAAAAGCGTATCAATGTTTTCTTTTATCGCTCCTTCCTGCAACAAGGCTGCAAAAGTATGTGCAGCTTCGTCCAAACGGGCATCGCCCTCCGGTCTGCCCACAATGATGCGGCTGGGATAGAGGTTGTCATACAAAGCCTTGCTTTCTCGAAGGAACTCCGGCGAGAATATCACGTTCCCGGTATCGAGCTTCTTGCGCACGCTTTCGGTATAACCTACGGGAATTGTACTCTTGATGACCATGATAGCGTTAGGATTGACACTTTTCACTAACTCAATCACTTCTTCCACGTGGCTTGTGTCGAAATAGTTCTTCACAGGGTCGTAGTTGGTGGGAGTGGCTATCACCACAAAGTCGGCATCCCTGTAAGCTGCTGCACCATCAAGGGTTGCCATGAGATTCAGCGGCTTTTCCGCCAAATATTTACCAATATATTCATCTTGTATAGGTGATTTCCGCTGATTGATCAGTTTCACCTTTTCGGGAATGACATCCACGGCTATCACCTGATGGTGTTGTGCCAACAGCGTGGCAATGCTCATCCCAACGTAGCCCGTTCCGGCCACGGCAATCTTGATTTCTTTATTCGTTTTCATATTCTTGGATTTTATACTTGCTTCACCACCGAAAGTATATCTTACTTTCTTATCGAAGTAGTACTTACTTTGTCATCGAAGTATATCTTCTCCGTACGCATGGAGTATGTGGGAGGGCTTGCCCGTGACTGCAAGACACCCTGCTACACCAATACCGATGCGCAGAAGGCGGCGTTGAGAAAGTTGCTCGATAACTTGCATAAGTGTTATTCGAGAACGTTGATTGCAGGTATCTCCGACCTCGACCCGAAAAAGCCCTGTTGTCCGGGCTTTGATGCGAATAAGGAATATCGTGACCTTGAGCCTGTTGTCTGATTCGTATTGACTCGAACATCCGATTTGTGGTAATTTTTGTTTGTATAGGATATCAACCTTTGTATATCTCCTCATAATACTTCTCATACTCACCACTAGTGATGTCGTCCATCCATTCCTGATGTTCTAAATACCATCGGACGGTCTTTTCAATCCCCTCTTCAAACTGGAGGCTTGGTTCCCAACCCATTTCCTTTTGCAGTTTGGAAGAGTCGATGGAATAGCGCATATCGTGTCCCTTACGGTCGGTCACGAAAGTAATTAAATCGAGGGAATAACCTTCGGGCTTGCTTAACAGCCTGTCCATTGTCTTTATAATAACCTTTATGATATCAATGTTCTTCCATTCATTGAAACCACCGATATTGTACGAGTTTCCCACTTTCCCCTTATGAAAGATGATGTCGATAGCACGGGCATGGTCTTCAACATAAAGCCAGTCGCGCACGTTTTCTCCCTTACCATACACAGGCAACGGTTTGCGATGACGAATGTTGTTGATGAATAGGGGTATCAGTTTTTCAGGGAATTGGTACGGACCATAGTTATTGGAACAATTGGTTACAATAGTGGGCATACCGTAAGTGTCGTGATAAGCCCGTACAAAGTGGTCGCTGCTTGCCTTGCTCGCCGAATAGGGTGAGTGAGGATTGTATTTCGTCGTTTCGTAGAAGAAATCGTCACCGTAGGCCAAATGATGCTCCGATGAAGATGCAGTTGCCGTAAATGGAGGCTTGATACCTTCAGGACGGTTCATCTCCAATGCGCCATATACCTCATCAGTGGATATATGATAGAAGAGTTTACCCTCGTACTTCTCCGGCGAAGACTCCCAATAGAGTTTGGCTGCTTGCAACAGAGACAGTGTCCCCATTACATTGGTTCGGGCGAATATAAATGGATCTTTAATGCTGCGATCCACATGGCTTTCAGCCGCCAAGTGGATGATACCGTCCACTTGTTCCTCTTGCATCAGTTTATAGAAAGCATCGAAGTCGCAGATGTCCATCCTCACGAACTTGTAGTTGGGTTTATCTTCCACATCTTTCAGGTTAGCTAAGTTTCCGGCGTATGTCAACTTATCCAAGTTGATAATGTTGTACTCCGGATATTTGTTTACGAATAAGCGTACCACATGGCTACCGATAAAGCCGGCTCCCCCGGTGATGACGATATTTCTCTTTCTCATTTTATTCCGATTTTTTCATATTGTTGATACATTGTTTCAGCGATTCTGTCCAATAAGGAATCCTTATTCCAAAAGTCTCCTTAATTTTTGTCTTGTCGAGGACTGAATATGAAGGACGTGTCACCGGGCTGGAAAACTCGTTGCTATGGCAGGGCTGTATGTCACAAACAGTTGTGCCGTTGTATTCAGCTATCATCTTGGTGAAATCATACCACGAACAAACGCCCTCGTTGGAATAGTGATAGATGCCCGTCTTGCCATATCGTTCGAATGCTCGCTCCCGGCTGTAATCGGCCAATACGCATTGAATGGCATTGGCCAAATCAAGGGCGTATGTCGGTGTACCAGTCTGGTCGAATACCACTTCCAGTTGTGGCTTGGTAGCCGTCAGATTCATCATCGTCTTACAGAAGTTCTTACCGAACTCGCTGTAAAGCCAAGCCGTACGGATAATGACATGTTTGCAACCGGTAGCCTGTATTTTCTGTTCGCCATGCAGTTTGGTCAAACCATATACTCCCGTAGGTGTTCCTTTTTGATCCTCCTTGCAAGGTACGTTATAAGGCTCTTTGCCAAACACATAATCAGTAGAAATCTGTACCAACAGCCCATTGACTTCCTTCATCGCTTTTGCAAGATTCTCGGGTGCTACTGCATTGAGTTTCTCTGCCAGCGCCTCGTTACTCTCGGCTGCATCCACATTGGTATAGGCGGCACAGTTCACGACAACATCCACACGGCTATCCGTCACCATTCTGCGGACTGCTTCCAAGTCAGTAATATCCAAGTGGAGTGTTGTAACCCTTTCCGGTTGATTGACATCGGTAAAAATATAGTGGTCGTTGCTATCACGAGCAACCATGCGCATTTCATTGCCCAACTGTCCGTTGGCTCCTGTAACAAGTATATTCATGATTATTCGGACTCGGGATATAGGTTAATGTTGTAATCAAACGGGGAATTAAAGTCCTTCAGGCAACCGTGTCTGACGTCTTTTTCGGAAAGAATAGCCTTCTCCACCGGGATCTGCCAGTTTATGCCTAAAGTTTCGTCCTTGATACTTATGCCTCCGTCCGCTTCCGGTGTATAGAAATTGTCACACTTATACTGGAATACGGCTATTTCACTCAACACGGAGAAACCGTGTGCAAAGCCGCGGGGCACAAAGAACTGCCGATGGTTCCATTCACTCAGTTCCACAGCCACATGCTGTCCGTAAGTGGGGCTACCCTTGCGAATATCGACCGCCACATCCAAGACACGTCCTTTTACACAACGCACCAGTTTACTTTGCGTAAAAGGCGGGCGTTGGAAATGTAATCCACGTATCACGCCGTAGGAGGACATACTCTCATTGTCCTGTACGAAGTCGATTTTTCGTATCTTCTCTTCAAACTCCCGTTGCGAGAACGACTCAAAGAAATAACCACGGGCATCCCTAAACACCTTGGGTTCAAGGATAACCACACCGTCTATACTTGTCTGAATGACTTCCATTATTATTGTTTCAAACGATATTCTCTTTTAATCCAAATTACCTTTTCTGGTACGATCCACCTCTTCAATCACTTTCAACAGATATTGCCCGTATGGATTCTTCGACATCGATTGAGCCAACTGCTGCATCTTCTCGCGGTCAATCCATCCTTTGCGGTAGGCGATACCCTCCAAACAAGCCACTTTCAATCCTTGCCGTTTCTCGATCACTTCGATATAGGTAGATGCTTCCGACAAGGAGTCATGGGTACCTGTATCGAGCCAGGCAAATCCTCTGCCCAAAGTCTGTACCTTCAGTTCTTTATCCTCCAGAAACTGCTGGTTCACGGTTGTAATTTCCAGCTCTCCACGTGCCGACGGCTTGATATGCCTGGCTACATCCACCACCTTGTTTGGGTAGAAATAAAGCCCTACCACCGCATAGTTGGATTTCGGCTGTCTTGGTTTTTCCTCTATGGAGAGACAATTACCGTTTACGTCAAACTCAGCTACGCCGTAGCGCTCCGGATCATTCACTCGGTAGCCGAACACCGTTGCTTTATGTTCCTCTTCTGCTGTGTATACGGCATCACGCAACAAAGCGGTAAATCCGTTCCCATGGAAAATGTTGTCGCCCAACACGAGGCAGACGGAATCATTCCCGATGAACTTTTCTCCGATAAGGAAGGCTTGTGCCAGCCCGTCTGGAGAGGGTTGCTCGGCATATTCGAAATGTACGCCATAATCCGAACCGTCACCCAGAAGCCGTTTGAAGCCCGGCAGATCGTAAGGAGTAGAAATGATTAAAATTTCCCGAATATCAGCCAACATCAAAACGGAGATGGGATAATATACCATCGGTTTATCAAAAATAGGAAGCAATTGTTTGCTCACACCTTTAGTAATAGGATAAAGACGGGAGCCGGAGCCTCCGGCTAAAACAATTCCTTTCATTGAATTTTATGTTATATTTATATTCAGATAATCTAATCGAAAAAATTTTGCGGGAACAACAATCCTACAACTCCCAATGGTAAAAGTATGAGACAGAAGATCCATAATATCTGCGGATGTTTATACTCCGCACCGGATATTTTCCGGAATAAAGTCAATGCGGCGATACCACCCAATATTAAATAGATATTTGAAATGTAGATAATTCCGTCATACGTCTGGCTGGCAAAGAATGAACAAATCCCCCCCCCTGCGATTGTGGAAAAGATGAATAACTAAATGATCGTTGGCAAATGCATTTTCTCCAGAAAGCCCATAACCGACAAATAAATACTTATTCCGCACAAGGCACAGAGAACAATCAGCAGAAGCCAAGAATTAATAGTATCTCCATCGTTTTATATTAGATTATATTTTATAAACTTCAGGTATTTTGCCTTTCAGCGTTTTTACCCAGCCTCTATATGCATCCATAGTTATTTTCTCCGGCATTCTGATTCTGATATAAGAATCGTCTGTTCCGGTGATGTAGGTCGTCTTTTGCAACAACTGCATAAGTACTTTCTTTGCTATTATCAGACACGGCATTTGCATTTCTTTGGAGAAACTCTGCAAAGTATTATAATCGTTTGATTTACAGAATAACATTAATCCGTATGCAGAAAAGCCGTATGCGCACCATATTCACCTATTGATTCATTATAATACAGATTGATAAATGAACCATCGTTTCTATATTCGTTTATTGTTATAGTTTGGCTATCCATAGTTGCATTAATAATCTGACTATAAATCAAGCAGTTTTTGTACGTTTCTTGTAACACCCGTGCAAATGAACTTTTGAAATATACTGTAACTGTGAATGTCTGTCCCTATATAAGCAATAGCCTGTTCTCTTAATAGCAACATGGCCTTCTTCTTAATCCGATTGCCATACATACCCGCTATTGACGGAAGATTAAGCTGGAATTTCACACCCATGTCTTTTAGCTGTCGGTAATCTGATTCACCCATATAAACATAACGCTCCGGATGGGCGAGAACGGGGTGGTATCCTTTAGATTTGATACGAAGCAGGATATTTTTCAATCCCATTGGAGGACTGAAATAAGAGGTTTCCACCAACAGGTGGTCGCCATTCTCGCCTAAAGGTAGCAGGTCATTCTTTCCCAGCCGTTCCTCAAAGAGATTGTCAAGCATGTTTTCCGCTGCAAGGTGCAGTTGCACGCCACCTGTGTAAGCAGCCTGCAATTCTGCAAAACGGTCGCGAAGATGGGCAGTCGTATTGGGAATGTCTTCCATGATGTGTGGTGTGAGCCATACGGATTTGATCCCTTGCTCCTCATACAAACGTAGAATTTCCAAAGATTCGTCCATCGTTTGTACACCGTCATCCACGCCCGGAAGAATATGTGAATGATAGTCTGTAAAACCGATTAGCTTTATTATATTTTGTTTTTCCCTTTTCTTAAAAAACCACATATAATGACATAAAACTTTTTAATCATTCCCGATTCCACATGACATATATGCGGAATCCGGAAATGAATTGATTGTCCCGGTGATAAACTTCACCAACAGTTTCGCTTGCCGAAATGATTTATCAACCCGGCCCCAACACAAGCTAAACCGATACAGATAGCGCCGCAGGAGGACAGATAAATCCACCAGCCAATACTCCGGTTTTGTTGCGGCAACCACACCGACTCCTTTGGTAATCAATGCTGTTTTACCAAATACACCTACAGTAACCATACCCGCACCGAATAAGGTCGCTTTGTCTTCTGTAAAATCGTTCTGTGCCATAGTTGTGATTTTTAGTGAAACAATAGGGAAATCAAATTTACATTCTTGTTTTGCGTCTAATTACCTGACAACCAACCATTTACCCCCCCCCGCTGTTTTTCATCGGAGCCATAGTGATATCCTGAACCGTAACCATAGTGATAACCATACCGATAGCCATAACGGTATCCGTAGCGGCCACCGCTTCCCTCGGTTCCATTCAGGATCAGGGACATGTTCTTGTATTTCTTCTCCTCGTAGATTTTCTCCAGTTCGACGAGCATACTCCGTTCGAGCAATCCTGCGCGAATCACGAAGATGGTCCGGTCGGCCAGCTTCTCGATAATCTGCGTGTCGGCCACCAGTTCAATGGGCGGACAGTCAATCAGCACATAGTCGTACTGTTCCCTTACGGTATCGATTGCCTGCTTCAACCGCTCGTCGAACAACAGTTCCGTTGGGTTTGGAGGAATTGTTCCTACGGGTAGTATATCCATAGATTTCTGCTTCGGATCGGGTACGATGATCTCGTTCAGGTTGTCGATACGGCCTCCCAGATAGTCGCTCAATCCCTTAATAGGAGAGTCGACATAGGCTGACGCAGAACCGTGGCGCAGGTCACCATCTATAACAAGTACTTTCTTCCCTTTGATGGCAAGGCTCACGGCGATATTCATAGTCAGAAACGATTTGCCGCTGCCCGGATTGAAGGAAGTTACGAGGATAACATTCGATCTATTGTCCTTACCGGTCATGAATTCCAGGTTAGTACGCAATACACGGAATGCCTCGTTGATGACGTCACGGCTGCCCTCTTTGACGACAACGGCCTTGACTTCCTGCGGTTTCTTCCCGAATATCCCTTTCTTCCTTCTCACGAACAGCGGAATTTCACCGATGAACGGTGCGGTTACATTCTCCAGATCTTTCCTTCCCCGTACGCGGGTATTCATATTCTCGCGCATAAAGATAATGACTACTGGAATAAACAGCCCCAGAGCAAATGCGACCATAAAGATGTTTTTACGCACAGGGGAGGTCGGCAACATGCTACCATGCGGCGGGGTGACAATGCGGGTATTATAGGCGGTAAATGCCTGCGAGAGTTCATTCTCTTCACGCTTCTGCAACAGAAACAGGTAAAGAGCCTCCTTTACCTTCTGCTGGCGTTCCACTGACAGCAGGTATTTAGCCTGCGTGGGATTGGCTGCTATACGTGATGTTGTCTGTTGCTCCGTTTGCCGCAAACTTTTTATCTGCGAATTCAAGGTTACTATCTGATTGTCGATAGACCTGATTATCGCCTCTCGCATGGAAGCCAGGGCCTGATCCATATCCACAACCAGCGGGTTTTCCGTGCTGCTGTTCGCAACCAGACTGTTGCGCTGCAACAGTTGTTTGTTGTATTCGGCGATTTGCGACTCTATATTGGCACTCTCTATGCCGGAATTGGCCGGGAGCAACTGCGTTCGGTTGGCATCGTTGGCCAGATAGTTCCGGATGTAACGGGTCATGTAGAGCTGGTTGTTTAGCGCTAAAATTTGGGCGTTCGTCTGGCTGCTCTGCGCCATGTACATGCTCGAAGCCGCCTGCACGTCGGGCAACAGGTGTTCTGACTTGTAAGAGGAAATATCCTCGTCCACGTTGCCCAACTCCTGTTCGATTACGCCCAATCGCTCGTTAATGAACATCGAAGTGCTGACGGCAATCTGATTCTTGTCCTTCACCCAGTTTTCATTATAAATGGAAATCAACGTACTCAATACATCCTCCGCCCGTTGGATGGAATTATCCTTGAATGACAGGTCAATAACCGACGCCTTCTCGTTGTTCAACGAGACAGACAAGTTGGACGCATAGGAGTCCACGGTATTATACAAGCTGGATTTGCCCACATATAATGTGTATGTCTCGCCGTTCACATAATTGGGCGTTGTATGGATAATGATTTTCCCTAACGGCGTAGTGATGGAATCGAGCAAGCGCCCCTTTATATCCATCCCGTCAAGTTCCGTCCCGTTACGTGTAAAGTCGGATAAGAGTAACGTGCTGTCTGGTTGTACATCCAATGTAAAACCGGCCGATTCGTTTTCAGGCAAGTCACTTATCGTCACATCCACAGGCAATGTAAGCCCATAGGCTACCTGACGGTGAAATTTTCCCGGAACGAAGTAATTCATATCCAAACGCAACCGTTTAACCACCTCGGTCATTAAAGCCGGCGACTGAAAGGTGACAAGTTCATTATTCACGTTGGTATTGGACTGGAACAATCCGAACTCCGAGAAGGATTCCAAATCCGAGGAAACTGACTTGCCTTTGGAATCCTCTTTGATCAATACTGAAGCGGTGCGTGTATATACAGCAGGAGTACGTAACAGATAGACGGTAGCGACACCGACCGTTACCACTAAAGACAAGACGAACCACTGCCACTTCATGAGACACAGGTACAACAGATCCTGTATCCGCAGGAAATCATCTGGCTGTCCCGGTTTCGTATTCTTTTGATTTACGACCATATCTGATTCTATATTTATTTCACAATTAATACGGTAATGGTAGTCAGCAGCGAGGCTAACGACATCCAGAAAGAGGCAGAACGGACGTTATTGCCATTGACAGTCGCCTGCCGTGCTTTCATTGAGTTAGGTTCCACATAAACTATATCGTTCTGCTGCAAATAATACACGGGAGAGGCATAAAGGTCATATCCCGAATTTAAGTTAACCTGATACAATGTCTTTTTGCCGTTTTCCTCCCGTTGTACCAGCACGTTCTCCCGTTTCCCATAGACGGTAAGATCCCCGGCCATACTTAAAGCGTCCAAAAGTGTCAGCTTGTCCTTGTCGATATTGAAACGTCCGGGTTTGGCAACCTCACCTAACACGGAAACGGTCAGGTTCATGAATTCCACCGTAACAACAGGGTCTTTCACGAGGTTCTTCGAAACCAGTTCCCCTTTTATGTACGCCGCGATCTCCTCGCGTGTCATTCCCGCCACATGGATATGTCCCAGCACAGGAAAATCAATGTTTCCATCCTTGTTTACAGTATATCCCGATATCCCCTGACTGTTGGATGTACCCGATATCGTACCGATCTGTCGGGAAATAATCGGAAGATTGAAAAGATCCATCAACAAGGGGTCCTTGCTGTTGACTAGTATGGAAATCTTGTCTTCGGGACGTATCCGAATTTCCAGCGGATTCAGAACCTGCTCTGCCATACCCGGTTTCAGGTCCGTAAAATAAGCGACTTTCGGCGTGGCACATGATCCCAACAAGAAAGCCACGGTCAATAAGAATAAAATGTATCTGATTTTCATATTTCATTGATTTTTATTTGTCGTTAGCCTGTCTCGACCGAAGCTTCCCGATACGTTTCGTCAGCCAGATATTGGCGAAAGTCCATATCAGGATGTCAACCAGCACAATCCAGTTTACATTGAGATAAAGGGAGAGGAGAATATTAAACAGAATGAATACAGTTGATACGGATATGATGGTAATCATGGCATTTCGCTGCTTCATTCCGACAGCAAGCAATTTATGGTGGATATGGTTCTTATCCGGCAAGAACGGGTTCTTTCCGTTGCGTACCCGATACAGGTAAACCCGAACCACATCACAGCAAGGAATCAGCAGCGGGGAGAATGCCAGCACCATCGGATTTATATGTTCCGTATTATCGTCCGTCCCGCACATAGTCAGCTTGAAACCGAGAAGACAGAGCATCATGCCGACTGTCAGGCTACCAGTATCGCCCATGAAGATCTTCTTTCCGTGCTCGGCATTCCCGAAAACATTGTAATAAAAGAACGGCACTAACACCCCTAATGTGGCGAACGCCAGCATGGCATATATATACTGGTGGAACATGAGAAAAGTCAACCCATAAAACAGGCAGGCAATACTGCACAGCCCGGAAGCCAGTCCGTCAATACCATCGATCAGGTTGATGGCATTGATGATGAAAACCACGAACAGAATGGTCAGAGGATACCCCAACCATAACGGGATCGAATGAATGCCCAGGATACCGTACAGGTTGTCGATATATATACCACCGGCGATAAGCATCACGCCGCACAGAATCTGGATGACGAACTTGGCACGATAACGGATGCCAATCAAGTCATCGGCCATGCCAACCAGATACAATACCATGATGGAGCAGAAGGCGAACGCCAAGGGTCGAACATCGTTCTCGATTTCGGACAACATCTCCGAATGCCCCATAACCAGATTGATTCCCAATAATAAAGCTATGGTGAAGAACACGACAGGCTTGAATGCAATGCCACCCAACCGGGGCACAGCACGATGATGAATCTTTCGTTCGTCGGGAAGGTCGAACAACCGCTTGCGGAAAGCGATCAGTAAAATCTGGGGAATGACGATACCCGCACAGAAGACACAGATCAAGAACGCAATACAGCAATTAACTATCCAGAAAATCATATGTTGGATTATTATATGAAGATGATAAATTCAGGATTCACCTCCACGGCGGCAGTCAGCAGGTTCGGGATTTCCACCATAAGGCGCTTGAACTTCGACCCACGCGCTGAAAGCAGCTTGCCGGAATAACCATCCATGGCTCCACCCACAATACGGACGGAGCGACCGTACATATCCGGTGTCAATTCATCAGGCTGATAGTATTTTGGATTCTCGGCGGCATTGACCGCATGGATAAACCGTTCCATGTCTCCATCCGCAACCGTCATCGGTTCACGCCAAGTCCTGCGTAACCAGCGGTACTGGAGGGTACGTATCTTTTCTACGATCGGGTCAAGGGTTATCCGTCTTTCATGTACGAAAAGCAAATCCGGCATAAACGGAACTTCCTCGCGGATACGCACTCCACCGTGTGTCACCAAGCGCCACTTCATCGGAACGAAGACTTCCATCTTCATTCCTTCGAGCAGCTTATAGGCAGGTTCTTTTGCGTTCGCCCTTTTCAGGTCGCGCATCACGTACCACCGTATGTTTTCCTCGTTCCCCAAAAGTGCCGTCATTTCGTTTTAGGGCAATTTTATCAATCCTGCAAGATTGTATATCAGTTTATTAATCAAGCAGTTATCAATGTTTAATATAAAAGTTCGGGGAACTCCCCCTGTTTCAATACATCTTGTTATCTTCATAAAAACAGATGTTTTCTACCATTTCGGATCCCTCTCTCCGGTACTTTTCTTCAAAAGAGAAGTATTATTGAATGCAAAGGTACGCAAATTATTGAAAATAACGGCATAAAAACGATGGATATTTTTTCTGCTATCCCTATTCCGATAATGTTTATCCGACGGTTGTTAAGCAGAATCGGTTGTTCTTAATTTTTATTTTATCTGTCTGTCAGCCGTTTATATTCAATTTTTGCGTATGATACTTCTCTTTTGAAGAAAGATAGAGGCTCACACAATGTTTCCGCATCTGCCTTTCACCTCCTGCATATCGTAATCCAGACCGTTAGTCCGCACGTTTCGACAGATTTATCCGTATCTGCGACCTTTTGTTCTGCTGTTTTCAGAACCGGAATATGATACCTTTCTTTTAGAGAGAAGTATAGTGGATTTGAAAGTGCAGTCTATTAATCAATTAACACAATCAACATGCAGAATTTGCATAACATTCCGATTGATACGTCAAACATCTGACATAAAAACTTTGCATCGTAATGCAATAAATCCCTAAAAAATAAGGAGTATATACCAATTTTTTGTAATTTTGCATCTGTAAATACTTCTCTCTAAAAGAAAAACAGCAATTAGGCACAATATACCTGTTCAGGTTCTTTCCGCAAAAGAAAGAATAAAAAACAGACACTATACCCTCCGGCACGGAGCGTGCGTAATGATGTCTATGGCATCAAAGGCTGCCGATGAGCTTAATGATTTACAGCGATTTCAGGATAAGGCTGTTGGCCTTGTCTACAACCGATGCGTCCAGCGAGGCCAGATAGATGCGCGTGGTGTTTTCCGAGTCATGCCCCATCGCCTCGCTAATGGTCGGGAGCGGGATGTTCTTGCTCCGGGCGATGGAAGCCCATGCATGCCGGGCTACGTAGGTCGTCAGCGGTATGCCCAATCCCAAACGTTCGCCCAACTTTTTCAGCTTGTCATTGACAAGGTGGGCGGCATTCTTATACTGCCTGCGGGCATCCATCTTCATATCCTTGATAATCGGCAGCAGATAGGACGTGCCGGAGGTATCATATTTATCGACAATTTCCTGCATCGGTTTCTCCCATTTGATGAAAAGCTGTTGCCCGGTCTTCTGGCGACGGTAGGAAAGTACCCCGTTCTGCAGGTCCTTCTTTTTCAGATAAGCCATGTCAACGAACGACATGCCCCGGGTGTAGAAGGAGAACAGGAACAGGTCTCTGGCGTAGTCCATCGCCGGTGTCTGCGTCAGATCCGCTTCCCGTATCCGGCGGATGACTTTCAGCGGGACAGCACGCTTGACCGTCTTGTCCACTCCCGTATAGACATGCTTGAAAGGGTTACGCTGTCCCGTCAGTCCTTCCTCCACTGCCCGGTTGTATATGGCACGGAGGTTACGCATATAATAAGAAGTGGAATTCGGGCATACGTTGTTCTCTTTCAGATAGGTCTCATACTGGACCATCCGGTTAGAATCCATTTCTTCGAACAGGAGGTCACGCTCCCCGTGGAAGCGCACGAAACTGTTCAGCGCGGTCGTGTAAGTCTCTGCCGTGCATATCTTGCCAATCTGTTTCAGTTCCCCGATGAGTTTTCGCGCATAAGTGATGAATCCTCCGTATTCCGTCGGTGAGGCGTAAAGTTCCAACACCTTGTCGGCGGTATAGGGCATGTTCCCGTGTTCGAGCCACGCGATGAGCTCCTTGAAACGGGCAAGGCCATTGTCCAAAGCGGCTTTCACGGATAGCAGATAATACCTGCGCCCCTCCTCAATACCGGAGGGCAGGATAACCTTGGAACGCTCCGTGTCCCATTCCGAGGGGTATAACTTGTAACCGGAACGGATTTGTCTTGCCAGACGGTCGTGAATCACCTGATAGTAGAGTGCGCCTTCCTTTGTCTTGACAGAAGATGCGCGGAATTTAACTTTTACTGTTGCCATATTTAATAGTTTATTGATAATGCTCTCTTATTAAAGAATATGGCAAACAAATATGAGAAAGGTGAGTTTGAGGAATATTTTCACGTCAACCCGGAATTTTCCCGTACCGGTCCGGATATGCTTCGGACAGAAAAACAGGCGGCAGGGATTGCCGGAAAAACGGATCGTTTATACCGTCATCGGATTTACACGCATCGTGTGCAGATTCAGGTATAACCCGTGATGTTCCAGCATCCCATGGCGGAACATCTTCCACAGCAGGCCGCAGCCGAGCTGCGCCAGCGTGGAGTTGATGAACAAGTCCTGCTTCTCCAATGCCTCTGCTAATGAGCAGCTCGGTCCGGAATCCTCCTCTTTCACTCTCGCGTATTTTACCAGCCGCGTAATGACTTTCAGCGAGCCGACCGTTTCATATAATGCGGAAGCCGGTTGTCTTATCCTCTTCGGTATCGTTCCTATGACGACCTGACCTGTCGTTCGCGTGTTCCCGAAATCCATCCAGTACAACGGGGTCGTGTAATCGCGGTAGGCCGGAGCGGGGACAGCTTTCAGTACGTTCCACAAGTCGAGCCGTGACTTGATGTTGTCGGTACAGGTAATCGTGATATTCGCCATGTCATCCCTGCGGGCTTTTTTCAGTACGGTCGGAAAGATGCCGGGCACCGCCCTCCAGTCATTCCCGAAGAAATTATTGACACGGGTAATGAGGCATTTCGCCTTGTTCAGGCCTATGTCGGAATCACTGAAGAGTTGGCGTCCGATGTTGGTCCCGGACACGATGTCAGGGTCATAGAGCGTGACGGACAGGCCGGGGTGTCCGAGCGCCCGCAATGTCACGTCGAGCCGGGCCAGACATGTCAGCACCTGCGAACCGGTTCCGCCCGCGCCGATAAGATTCACTGTTACCGGGTGCTGCGGGTCAATCAGGTAGTTGTCGATATAATGCACTCTTTTCATTTCAGTATGTCCTTTAGTTTCAAGTTGTTCAACGGTCTCAGTTCTTCAAGGTCGAAAGGTCTGTCCTTTGCCGCTTTCGTGACCAGAACGAGATTTGATTTGGTCGGGTTGCCATGCGCTCCCAGATGGGAGAACTCCGTCAGCCAGAACTTCCTCTCCCAATATTCGAGCAGTTTCGCGTAGGTCAGGTCTTTCGGCTTCTCTATTCTGGCGGAACCCAGACAGACGCTTGCCTGCGTCACGTTGAAGAACGGGGCGGCATATAGTTCCGTCTTTTCCGTCGGTTCCCTGTCCTTGCAGGCATAGACATTCAGGTGGCTTTCTCCGGCCTCGTAGATGATTCCCGGCAGATGATACTCCGCGTTCTCTATCTTGAGGGCTTCCTTGAAGAACATCATACGTTTCCGGGGAGAGTTGTACCAGATGTATTTCTCGCTTCCCTTACGCGGGTCGCACCACAACAGGTTGGACGGTATCCTTCCATACGGTGTGGCGCTGTGCCTTTCGGAATAGCCCCGTACCAGCTCGTTCATGAACTCCGCCGTCACCGGACGGCCTTCGCCCATTATACCGCTTTCATCTATATCCCTGACCTCGATGAAATAACTGTTGTCATATACATAATGACTGTTATCTTCCCGGGCATAGGCAATCAGCGCCGCCCGCGGATGGAGCAGCGTCCTGAGTTTTTCTGTAAGTTCGTTCGTTTCCAGCATGGTTTAACAGATTATATTGATGAACTCATCCGCCCATTTGAAGAACCGCTCCGGATAGTCATCCATCCGGAACAGTTCTCCGGTATCGGGCGAGAGGTCGCAGGTCGTTACCGGCGTGATGTCATAGGTCTCCCTGCTGTTTGAATTGTAATAGTCAACGAGATATTCAGACACTATATCGTTGATGTCATAGACGACCCTTATCTGCTGTTGCAGATACATCGGATGGAAATCCGGATTCTCGGAGTAGTAGGCGTCATACCCGTACCCCATGATGCCCCGTTCCGGTGTCAGGAAGGGCAGACCGCTCCTCATGGCATCGACCAGCTGCCTTTCAAACCCGTTTTGGGGAGTGTACGAGCCGATTGCCCCCGGCAGGTCCTTGTAATAGGACTTTGCAGCCACCCGCCTGAGCAGCCTGCCTATTTTCCCCTCCTGATAGGAACGCACAAGTTTCACCCGGCTTTTCCATTCCTGCGGGTCGTCGCCTCCGTCCTCCGAGAGCAGCTCGAATATGAACTCCGTGTCATCGTCATCCAGAATAGTGCTGATACCGTTGGCCGTCATCAGCTTGTGGATAAAGGTAATGGCAATCCTCCTTAAAACGGGACTGAGTGATTCCATGAACCTCACCGGGAAATAGTACAGCGTCAGACTTCCCCACCGGTGGTATTTCCACAAACGGAAGAAGAGCCTGCCTCTTTCCTGCTCGATATTGACATTCAGCTCATCCCCCACAAGCGCGTCCATCTCGTCGTACAGCCTGGCTATGCCCTCCCCGATACTGTTTCCCGGCGTGTGCGCCGCTTCCTTTTGCAGTAACAGGGCATACTTGAAAAAGGAATCACGCAGGAACTCATAGTTTTCCCGCGTGATTACATTGATGCTGCCGCATTGAAGTCCGTCGTATGTCTCCACGACAAGGCTTTTCAGGGCAACCGGTGCAAGCGCCGTGCTCAGAAAAGAATTACGGCCCCGCTTGGAGCCGCAATCCGTTCTTTCCTGTCCACCCCGTATCGGGTTTCCCTCCGTGTCTGCCCGATGATGAGCCTTGCCAGCTGTTCCTGCCGGTGTTCGTCCAATGGTACACATGATTTTTTGTTTTTACCGTTCTTCTTCATATTATATTATCCTATCCTTTGGTCCCGATGGTGGTCTTGAACTCGTATACGGCCTTGTCATCCTTGAGTACCGGACCGTGTACCGTCGCGGTTGTCAGTTCCGGATAAAAGTTGGAGTAATAATTCATGACCATTTCCGGGCTGTCCGACGGGTTCGGATCGTCGAGCGTGACCATTCCGCTGCCTTTCTTGAACGTGAACGAGCGTGTCATTCCTTTGATTTCGAGTGCCATAGTCTTAAACTGTTTGATAGGGTGAATACTTGGGTTCTAACATGGATTGGGGAAAATCGGGATATTCCTCGTAATCCTTGGGATTGTAATTGATTTCTTCGTCTGCGGGGTATTGCATCCGGTAATCTTCAGGCGTGAATGCCGGTTCCTGCCAGTGTGTGACTTCCTGACCGCCATAGTTTTGTGGTTGTACGGAAGGCTGCTGCGCGTATTGCGGTTGTGGCGGGGCCTGGTGTTGTACCGGTCTTTGCGGTGGCCACATCGAAGGCTGTTGCGGTTGTCCGGCCATGTGTCCCGTAGCCTGAGGCTGTGGTGGATAGGGCGGTTGCTGTACGGGAACTGCCATAGGTTGTGGCTGCGGTTGCTGTCGCTGTTGTGCCGTTGCCGCCATAGGTTGTGGTTGTGGCTGCGACTGGGCTTGCGGTGCCGGTTCATCCATCAGCTCGAACAAGCTCCCCTTGTTCATCGCCTTTTTCTGCTGCTCCATCATTTCGTCAATCTTCTTCTGGTCCTGCGGCTTGGCATAAGGACGTGCCTGTCCGAGCGCGGTGACGGCCTCCTTGTGGTTCCCTGCGGCAATCAGTTCGCCGGCTTTCTTGAAATACTTCTCGTACTTCTCCCGCTTTTCCCTTTCCTCCTTTGTTTCCTTGCTCTTCTGCTCCTTGGCGGATTTGCTTTCAGCGGCGGCTTTCTCCGCCTGCGCCTCGAACTGCGCCATGTTGGTGATCAGCCCCGTGGCTTTCTGCACCGGCCGGGCGACGGCTTGCAGGAATCCGGCATCCAGTTCCTGGGGGAGCCCCTTGAGGGTCAGCGGGATGATGTGGTTCTGGGCTTCGTCTTTCAGCCCGTTTGACTTCGGCAGTACGGATACCGCCATTTGTCCGTTCGCTTTACGGATGACGAGTGTCAGGTCGACTCCTTCTGTCATCATCTGGTTGATTGCTGTAAAAAACATAATTGTATGAATTAAAGTGTGAATAACCGTATTCTTTCTATCTGTTGAAGAACTCCGCCAGCAGCCTGTTCCGGTCGGGATGACTGCATATCTCCAGTACCGGGTCCAACAGCGTGGAGATGTGTACGGGTCCGCTTCTTTCCCGTGGGGGGAATTTGACGGTCGGTTCCGGGACAGGATACTTCCTTCTTGCCGGTATAGGCACTGGTATCTGTACCGGTGCCATCGGCGGTCTTGAGATGATTGCTTGATTCATGACTCTATAATTTTAATTGTGAATACCTGGGCTTTGGCAGCCCGTTGAACTACAAGGGCTTTACGGCAAACGCTTCCGGAAAGGCAAGGCTTTCCGGAAAAATACCGCAAGCCCTCCGGGCGAGGATGATTTTTCCGCGAAACCCGGAGGGCCCGGCCTTGCCGTCCGAAAAGAGGCGTTTGCCAACTTTGCCCGGTAGTTCTCCGGTCTGTCAATGGCTGTATATGCCTCCCTTTCCTTTCCGAACGTGTTTTCATTATCCCTGTTTCCATAAGGCATGGAACACAAAAAGAGCCGTCCGTGAGGACAGCCCTGTCCTGCAAGGTATTGCAGCGGTTTATATGCCGTATTTGTTCCATCTTCCTATATTTTATGCCGGTGGAATCAGAATACCAGGTAGCTGAGGATACAAAAAAGTATCGCCGCTGCCACCAGGAAGCAGGCTACCTTATAGAGAAACCTGAAGAATCCCCTGAAACAGATGATGGCGACTGCCGTCCACACGGGCGATACGCCTCTTGAATACAGATAACCGAACACGATGAAGGCCGCGATGGCCAATACTGTCATCCTTGTCCATTTGCCTGTTGTCAGTTTTTCGATATATTCCCTCGTTTTCATGACCGTATATTGTTAATGGGTGAAACATGTCATTTCCAATTTCGGGGGCCGGAGAGCGGACCGCCTCCACAGGCAAGGTTTTCGGGGAAAATACCGGAGCGGGGCGAGGATGATTTTCCCCGAAACCTGCAAGGCCCGACCTTGCAGGTGGCAACGGGCGGTTCCGCTACCTTTGCCCGCAGAATTGGAATGGCGGGATTCATTTGCCTTTTGCACCTTTGGGCTTGGAAAAAGAAAGTTTCAGGTTAAAACTTTCGTCAAAGGTGAGTGCCGCATCGAAAGAACACCCTTTCTTACCCTTGAAACCCTTGATAAGCCGGGTGGAGCCGGATGAGAAAAGCTGTTCAAGATGCTGGTCGGTCAGTTCCTTGTTCAGGAAACGGCGGAACACCAGCAGCCCGCATCCTTCACGGTCGCATTTCGCGACCTTGGACTTCACCACCACGTTGCCGGCCTTGCACTTGGGGCAGGTAAAGGCGTGTGATGACGGTTCCGGGAATTTGAGGCGCAATATCTCGCCGGTTACTTTTCCGGTGTATTCCCTGATGGAGAGCATGAAGCTGTCCGGATCGAGGGTACGCCCCTCTATCCGTGCCAGTGCCCTTTCCCATGTGCCGGTCAGCTCCGCGTCGGCCACCATCATGTCCTTCACCGATTCGTAGAGGTACAGCCCCTTCTCCGTCGGCAGGATACTCTTGCCGGAACGCTCGACATAGTCACGTTTAAACAGGGTCGTGATGATGGCGGCACGGGTGGCGGGTGTGCCGATACCCGAATCCTTGACAGTCTCACGTGCCTCTCCGCCCGTGATGTCCTTTCCGCAGTTTTCCATGGCGGCAAGCAGCGTGGCTTCCGTGTAAAGCGGCCTGGGCAGGGTCTTTTTCTGCGATAGTCCGCGACCCGAGAGCGGAACCAGCCCGCCTTCGGCAAACAAGGCCGTTCCTCCGCCATCTTCCGACTCGTCCTTTTCCCGGTCCTCCTTCCGGGCGAATACCGCCCGCCAGCCCGGGTTGACGATGAAGGCGGAGCGGGAGTGGAAACCCATGCCCCCGCACACGCACTCCATGAGCAGCCGCTCCTTCTCGCAGCGGGGGGAGAAGGCTTCCAGCATCCTGCCGGCTATCAGGGTGTAGACGGCGGATTCCGCCTCGGACAACTCTTCGGGAACGACACCCGTGGTAATCAAGGCATGGTGATCGGTCACTTTCGTGGTATCCACGCTCCGGGTGTTCAGAGCGGAAAAGTCGAAAGTGCGTCCGTACTCCCTGAACAGAGGCATGGCAATGATTTTTTCCAGCAAGGCGGGTATATTCGCCATGACATCTTCGGGTATGTACCGGCTGCCCGTTCTCGGGTACGAGACCAGTTTCTTCTCGTACAGGGACTGGGCGATGGAAAGTGTCTTGTCCGCTGTAAGGTCGTGGTGGATGTTGCAGTCCTTCTGAAGGGAGGTCAGGTCATACAGAAGCGGGGCCTGCTGGAAAACCGTACCACGCTCCACTTTGGTGATTGTCACCGCCGAGCCGGGAATGATGCGTCCGTATGCCGTTTCCGCCGCTTCCTTGTCCCCGAAGTGCTCCGGATGGATGAACAGCCGGTACGCCTCTCCCTGCTTCAGCGTGATATGCAGCTGCCAATACGGGACGGAAACGAAGTTACGGTTCTCCTTGAAGCGTGCGCATATCATGGCGAGGGTCGGGGTCTGCACCCGTCCGATGGAGTTGTTCGCTGAACCGGAGGCTGTCGCCAACGCGCGGCTGGCGTTCATGCCCACCAGCCAGTCCGCCTTCGCCCTACTGTCTGCGGCCGCATAGAGGCTGTCGTATTCATGTCCTTCCCTGAGGTCCGCCATCCCCTTTCGGATGGCCTCGTCGGTAAGCGAGGAGATCCACAGGCGTTTGAAAGGCTTGGTACAGCCCAGGTGGGAATATATCCACCGGAAGATGAGTTCCCCCTCACGCCCGGCATCGGTCGCCACGATGATGCTGTCGCACTTGGAGAATACTTCATCAATGATTTTGAGCTGTTTGCCGGCGGCGATGTCCGTCACCATTCCCCTGTCCGTACATATCTGCCGTTCCACAAGACGGAACGGCTCAGGAAGCATCGGAAGGTCTTCGGCGGTGGTTCTCGTGTAACCGTATGTTCCCGGCAATGCCAGTGATACTAAATGTCCCAGTGCCCATGTCACCATGTAGCCGTTTCCTGTTATGTAGCCGTCCTTTTTCTCTGTAGCCCCGACCACACGGGCTATCTCCTGACCGACACTCGGTTTTTCTGCTATGATTGCTATCATGATTCGGATAAGAATTAAGCCGTTTCCCGCTTGCCGGCGTGCGGAGGGACGGGAAACGGCGGTTATACATTCGGTTTACATATTATAGAGGAGGAGTTACTGTCCAACAGGCTTGATGCCGAGGATTTCGAGCAGCGGCTCGCCGTCCTTGTGTACCAGCTGGAGTGTGGCGTCCATCACCACGTCCACGCCGAGCAGCACCAGGCTGAGCGATACCACGTTCGTTTTCTCACCGCTGAGCAGCGTATCGAGTTCCCCGGCCATTTCCAGCTCGTCCTTCAGGATGCCGATGGCGGCCAGCTCGTCCCAGTTCACGTCTTCCGCCTTGAAAGGCGTGTTGTTTTCCTTGTTCATTTCCATGTTCTGATTTTTTTGGATTCAACATTCGTTTTGCTTTGACCCTCAGGCTATGCCCGCGCCTCTGGATTGGCGGTTTTCCTCTCCCTGTCTTTGTGTGGCGGACACCACGTTACGCTGCGAGGCGTCGCGTCTGCGGTCGGGGTTCTCGTTGTAGAAGTCCAGCCGTCCCTGGTTGAAGTTCGCCTTGACGTACTGCGAGATGGTCTTGCCGTCATACCCCTTGATGCCCTCGACCAGTACCGCCTTGCCGCTTTGGAGGTCGGCACGCTGCTTGCGGGTAAGCTCCACGTCCCATACCTTGGACGGTATCTTGAACTCCTCGCGCTGGTCGAAGCCGTCCGGGGTGCGCGAGTAGCTCAGACGGCCCGTTTCGAGGTCCGCCTTGATGAACGAGGAGAATTCCTCGCCCCTGCGGTTCACCATGCCGTTGAGGAAGACGGGCCTCCCTTCACGCAGCTCTTTCTGCTCCTCGGGAGTGATTTTCACGCCGTTGATCTCGTTCGGAATGTAGATTTCCCGTGCGCCTTCAGGGGAGTCGGGGTTGTAGCGGGTGTAGGACGGGCGGCCTGTCGCCTCGTCGAGCTTCACGTAGGAGGAGAACAGTTCCCCGTTCTTGCGCTTCATGCCCTCCACGAAGATGGCCTTGCCCCCGTTCAGGTCGTCGATCTGCTTCTTGGTCAGTTCCACGCCTCCCAGGTACTGCCGGTTGAAGAGCTTGTCGTTCTCGAAGATGAACTCCACGCCCCTGCGCTCGGCATTGACCTGGATGTGGGCGTCGAACGGGTTGCCCGATCTGGCTGTCATTCCTTCTATGAATATTTTCTTTCCTTCACGTAGGTCGTTCTGTTCCTGTTCGGTCAGTTTCACCCCGCTGATTTCACGTGGTATGAAGACATTCTCGGCTTTCATCGCCACCACCTCGTTGGTCAGCTTGTCGATGCTGACGAAAGAGGGGACATACTCGCCGTTACGGTTCTTCAGTTCCACGACACGCCCCATGTTGCCCGTCTCAAGCAGGTTCTTCTTGTCCTCGTCGGAGAAGATGTGCCCGAAGTAGGGACGGTCGAGGTCGGGTTTCTGCCGGATACCGTGGATGCCCAGCACGATGTCCCCGGAGCGGGACTGCTGGAACGAGAGCCTCGCGTCGGTGCGTAGTACGGCGGAGCCGAAGTTCATGCTGATGGGCACGACCTGGTTGGTCTTGTAGCCCTTGAGCATCTGGTCGAGCAGTCCCCGCTCCTGAAGTTCCTCACGGGAGAGCCCGAAGTTCTTCAGCTGTTCCCAGTTGATCATGGACTCGTTGTAGCGGTACTGGGGCTGTTGCTGCGTGCCTCCGCCTTGGGCGGCCTGCTGCTGTGTTTCATTTTCTTTTGCCATTTCTTCTTGATTTTGATGGTTGATACTTTGGTTTTCCTTGTCGCGGGGGACAATCTCGTCTGTCTCTTATACACATCTCCGAGCCCACGAGACATGCGCAGATCTCGTA
>ENA-OZUR01000011-OZUR01000011.1-human-gut-metagenome-genome-assembly--contig:-NODE-11-length-65501-cov-15.169071_pt1 | contig 65501 bp, 62 predicted proteins | sample MGYA00243435_ERZ654025 | MGnify/ENA primary metagenome ERZ654025 (study PRJEB26926, sample SAMN06164585) | human gut metagenome | biome: ENVO:00009003; feature: ENVO:2100002; material: ENVO:00002003... | reverse complement strand
CTGCGCATGTCTCGTGGGCTCGGAGATGTGTATAAGAGACAGGTCAACGTCGGCGTACTTGATGCCGGTTTCCTGTTCGTCGGTTTGACCTTGATAAAGTCCGGCGGACGGTGCTTTTTCGATGATTGTGGAAGGTGCGCCCAAATATCTCAAATGCTCGTATATTTCGCCGACGGTGAGGTCTGCAATGGGGTTGAAATCGTGTGCTCCGTCCCCCCACTTTGTGAAATATCCGAGAGTTGCTTCGTCAAGATTGCCGGTGCCGGCAACGAGATATCCTCTTGCCTGGCCGAGAGCGTAAAGCGTGGTCATGCGAAGGCGCGGATTTATGTTTACGTTTGCCATTTTGAGATTTGCTTCGCCGGCATTGTCCTTTTCAAGTTGCTCTCCGAGCGCGCTCACGAGAGCCTCTTTGGTTTTTGTGAGGTCGATTTCGATTTGCTCGATGCCGAAGTGCTTGCCCGCTCTCAAAGCGTCGTCGCGGTCACTGCCGTAGTTTTGAGAAGATTGGCAAGGCATGATAACGCCGAGCACGTTGTCGGTTGCAAGTTTGCAAAGCGCGCCGACAAGAGTGCAATCTTTGCCGCCGCTGTTGCCGTAAATAATGCCTTTTGCGCCCGATTGGGAAAGGACTTTTTTTATCCATTCCACACGGTTTTGAATTGAAGTTTGAACGTCCATACGACTTCCTTTATTTTTGGTTGAATTCGATAAGATTTTATTGTTTTTTGTTGTTTTTTATTATAATCGGTTTTTTGCAATATTCAACTTTTTTTGAAAAAAACATTAAAATTTTATGAAATTTTGCCTCGCGAGCCTTCAAAAACAACGTTTTTTTGAAAAATTTTGCAAAAATTCCCATTTTTTAGCATTTTGGGTATTGAATTATTCATTTGTTCGATATATAATGTCTTTATCTTAAAAAATAACCTTACAAAAAGGAGATTGTTATGAGAAAAGCATTTATTTGTCCCACAAAGTACGTGCAAGGCGAAAACGAATTGTTGAACCTTGGTTATTTTGTAAAAACCTTCGGTAAGAAAGCACTTCTTATCGCAGACCCGTTTGCGCTCAACCTCGTCAAAGAGAAACTCGAAGCAACCCAAAAGAAATACGGCGTTGAATTCGTTTCCTGCGACATTTTCAAGGGCGAATGCTCTCACACGGTTGTAAAAGCATTGCAAGATTTTGCAAAAGCAAACAAGTGCGCATGCACCATCGGTCTCGGCGGCGGCAAAGCAATCGACACATCGAAGTGCGTTGCGGCAGGCAATCCTCTCATCATCTGCCCCACCATCGCGGCAACCGACGCACCTACGTCCCACTCCGCAGTTCTTTACACCGACGATCACGAATTTGACGATTATGCATACTTCCGTCAAAGCCCGTCCGTCGTCCTCATCGACCTCAACGTCATTGCAAACGCACCTTCTCGCTTCCTCGTGAGCGGCATGGGCGACGCACTCTCCACTTATTTCGAAGCAAGAGCAAACGTCAACAGCGTTTCCAACGTCAACGCAGGTCTTCCCTGCGGAGCAGACCGCAAGAAAGGCACTCTCCTCGGCTACGGCACGTACACCGCTGCGGCACTTGCAGAGCTTTGCTATCACAACCTCATCAGCGACGGTGCAAAAGCGAAAACCGCTTGCGACTGCAACGTAGTAACTCCCGCTTTCGAAAAAATCGTTGAAACCAACATCCTTCTCTCCGGTCTCGGATTCGAATCCGGCGGTCTTGCAGCTGCACACGCAATCCACGACGGTTTGACCGCAGTCCACGACATCCACGCATGCTGCATGCACGGCGAAATCGTCGCATTCGGTACAATCTGCCAACTCGTGCTTGAAAACAGCCCCGAAGAAGAGCTCTACGAAGTGCTCAACTTCTGCGACGAAGTCGGTCTCCCCGTCTGCTTGCACGACCTTATGACAAATCCGCGCACGGGCGAAGTCATCAGAGAAGAACTCACCGAAGAAGAATACAAGATCGTCGCCGCAAAGACTTGCATCCCCGACGAGAGCATCCACAACATGCCCTTCCCCGTAACCGAAGACATGGTTATTGCCGCAATCAAAGCAGCGGACAAGATCGGTCACGATTTCAGATACGGCTGCGACTGCGAATGCTGCCACTAATTTAACGAATAACCGACACTCCCTTGCTCGCCAAGGGAGTGTCTTATAAAAATCCGCACGAAATCGCGTTTGCCGACTTGTTTTGCGGATAACAAGGAGAATATTATGAAGAAAATTATGAACACCGCTCAAAGTTTCGTGTACGATATGTGCCACGGTCTTGCAGCGGCTCACCCCGAACTTGAATTTGTCGAAAAATACAAAGTCGTCAAAAAGAAAGACATCAACGAAGCAAAAGTCAGCCTTATCTCCGGCGGCGGCAGCGGTCACGAACCCGCACACGCAGGTTTTGTCGGAAAAGGCATGCTTGACGCTGCGGTTTGCGGCGACGTTTTCGCATCCCCCTCTCAAGTTCAGGTTTACAACGCAATCAAGCAATGCGCAACCGACAAAGGCGTGCTTCTCATCGTCAAAAACTATTCGGGCGACTGCATGAACTTCAACAACGCAATGAGCGACGCTCAAGAGGACGGTATCAAGGTTGACGCAGTGTACGTCAACGACGACATCGCAGTCAAAGACTCTCTCTATACCGTCGGTCGCAGAGGCGTTGCAGGCACCGTTCTCGTACACAAATGCGCAGGCGCGGCGGCAGAACAAGGCAAGAGCCTCGAAGAAGTCAAAGCGGTTGCAAACAAGGTTATAGACAACGTGCGTTCTTTCGGTTTCGCTTTCACGAGTTGCACCGTTCCCGCAGCAGGTCATCCCACGTTTGAAATCGGCGACGACGAAATGGAATTCGGCGTCGGTATTCACGGCGAACCCGGTCGTTTCCGCGAGAAAATCGACTATTCCACCGGCACGTTCTGCGACGATTTGTCAAGACGCATCCTCACCGATCTCGAAGAGGATCTCAAACTCCAAAAGGGCGAAGAAATCGTGCTTCTTATCAACGGTTTCGGCGGAACTCCCCTTCAAGAGCTCTACATCCTCAACAACTCTGTCACAAAAGCTCTCAATCAAGACGGCATAACCATCCACAAGACCATCGTCGGAAACTTCATGACTTCCATCGATATGGCAGGTGCGTCGATTTCCGTTTTGAGAGTGGACAGCGAGCTTAAATCTCTCGTCGACTATCCCGTCAACACCCCCGCACTCACTTGGGGCGCCGCAATGAGCGAACAGGCAGAAGCGGCTCTTGAAGCAGTGCAAGCAATCGGCAGAGCTCTTGGATACGTTCCGCAAGAGCACGTCGAAGCAAAAACCGCAAAGAAAGCGGCAAAAGCGGAAACCGAAGAAGTCGCAGTGTACGAAGTCGAAGGCAAACCCGTCGTAAACGAAACCATCAACACCGCGGCTTTCGTTCAAATCGTGGACAAGATGGCAGACATCGTCATCGAAAACGAAGTTCCCTTCTGTGAAGCCGACAAAATGGGCGACGGCGACTTCGGTATGTCCATCGCAAAAGGTTTCAGACAACTCAAAGCGGACTGGGCAACCAGAAAGAAAGGCGACATCGGTCAATTCCTTGTAAGTTGCAGCGAAATCATCAAAGAATACTGCGGCGGAGCATCCGGTCCTATTTGGGGTTCTGCGTTCAAGTATGCAGGCAAAGCAATGCTCGGCAAGAAAGAAGTCAACCTCACGGATATTGCACTTCTCTTCACCGAAGCAAATCGCGGCGTGTACGAAACGGGCAAAAAGTCCTTCGGCAAAGGCGCGGAAATCGGAGACAAGACGCTTGTTGACGCTCTCAAACCTTGCGCAATGGCTCTCACAAAAGCAGCGGAAGAAGGCAAAAAATTGCAAGAAGGTCTTGACCTCGGCGCAAAAGCGGCTCACGAAGGCGCAGAAGCAACCAAAACTCACGTTGCCACACTCGGCAGAGCGGGCACGGTGGGCGAGCGTTCAATCGGTTATCCCGATGCCGGCGCACACGGACTCGACGTCATCTTCAACGAGCTTGCGGCTTATATCGCAAAGATGTAAATTCGATTGATACAAAAAAATAGAAGCACTCGGCGAGTGCTTCTATTTTTTTTGTTTGTTTTCAGTTTTTTATATACGTCGATTTGCAAACGGCATTTTTTGCCGTTTAATTTTCTCTCTTAAACCGCTCGTTCGTTTTTCTTATTCTGTCAATAAGTTCGTGGTTGTCGTAATTGCTCGGAGCGCGCCAAACCCAATTGCCTTGCGCAACAGAAGGAGTGTTCATTCTGCCCTGCTCGTTTGTGAGCAACAACCAATCTTGAAGAGGAACGACGACAAGATTCGCAACGGATTGAAACGCAAGGTTTATCATAGCGTAGGTGCGGTTTGCGCCACCGCAGAAACGCAGACACTCTTTTTTGAACCGTGCGAGCGTATCGCCTTTTAATTTTTTACACCAGGAAGTCGTGCAATCGGCATCGTGCGAGCCCGTGTACACGACGCAGTTTTCGTCCTTATACGTGCGCGGCAAATACTCGTTGTCGTCGTTTGAGAAGGCAAATTGAAGCACTTTCATGCCGGGATAGCCGCAGTATGCAAGCAATTCGCGAACGTCGTCGGTGATAAAGCCCAAATCCTCGGCGATTATTTTTGCGCCTGGAATACGGCGGTTTACCTCGTCGAAAAGCGATTTGCCGGGGCCTACCATCCATTTGCCGTCTTTTGCTGTTTTTTCGCCGTTTTTGATTACGAAATACCCTGCAAATCCACGGAAATGGTCTATGCGTAATATATCGTAAAGTTTGAAACTTTGCTCGATGCGCTCTATCCACCACTCGTAGCCGTCCGCTTTCATCTTGTCGTAGTCGTAAATTGGATTGCCCCACAACTGACCGTCCTCGGCGTAAGCGTCGGGCGGACAACCTGCAACGACTGTCGGATTCAAATCCTCGTCAAGCAAAAACATAGACGGATTGCTCCACACGTCGGCGGAATCGTATGCGACGTAAATGGGCATATCGCCTACAATCGTTATATTCTTTGAATGAGCGTAATTCAAAACGTCCTGCCACTCGGCAAAAAACTCGTACTGGACAAACTTCCAAAACGCAATTTCGGAGACAAACTCTTCTTTGCGCGCCTGCGCCTTGTCGTAAAAGCGGAATTCGTCTTCCCATTCGTTCCACGCCTTGTAGCCGAATGCGGCTTTGAGTGCCATAAAATACGCATAATCGTCAAGCCACTTTGCGTTGTCTTTGCAAAACGTTTCGAACTCGCAATCGGGCAAAAAGCGCGAATATGCTTTTTTGAGCAAGGCAGTTCTGTTTTCAAACAACCATCCGTAGTCGGTTTTGTCGCAAACGTGAACGGCGGATTTCAAATCCTCACCGTCGAGAAGGCCTTTTTCAAACAACGTTTGAGGATCGATGTAATAGTGATTGCCTGCAAACGACGCGGGAGATTGATACGGGCTGTCACCGTACGCCGTAGGATTGAGCGGCAGTATCTGCCAACACTTTGTGCGTGTCGCGCTCAAAAAGTCTACAAATCGCTTACAGGGCGCGCCAAACGTGCCTATTCCCCACTCGCTCGGCAGCGAACTGACCGCCGTCAACATTCCGCTTTTATGCTTGAAGCCAAAACTGTCCGTCATCATAGCAAACTTTGCAAGCGATTTGATATTGTTTATGCTCGCCTGCAAAACAATATAATAAATATACCACAAACCAATCGCCGATTCAAGGGCGAAAGGGCAAAAATCGCATCAAATCATATATGATTTCATAAGGCTACACAAAATTTGCAAAAACCGCATCATATCCGCAATCTCCGCTTTCGATTTGTCCTTGCACAACGCCTCGGCAAGCACGCTTGCAAAAACGTTTTGCTTGAGCGGATCGTGCGGAATATCCCCAAAAGATATTTTTGCCGTTTGAGATACACTCTGTCCAAAATCGAAACGTCCGCCCATATTTTAAATATATGAGTTTGAAAAAAATATTGTCTTTTGGCAAAAATAAGATGCAAAACTCCTTGACAACCCCCTTGTTTTAATCATATAATAAGCAATGTTAAGCGGTCATGGCGGAATAGGCAGACGCGTACGTTTGAGGGGCGTATGGTTACACCGTCCGAGTTCAAGTCTCGGTGACCGCACCACAAAAAGATAAGCACGAACTTTGTTCGTGTTTTTTCTTTTTTTGCGGACACCGAACTTGAACTCCCCCTGCAAATTGTTCAATTTGCAGGCAACAATGCTTGCATTGTTGGGACGGGCACCGTCCGTTGCACGCGATTGACCTTCGGTAACAATCGCTGATGAGCGTATTTAAAATGCAAAAGCCTCGCAAATGCGAGGCTTTTGTATTGACTAAATCAATCGGTTTTGAAATTGATTATTCTTCAACTTCTTTCAAAGTGCAAGCAAAACCAACGAATTGCGTAACACCAACATTTGCTGCATTGTCGCCAGTGACAAATTTGACTGCGCTCAATGCCATCGTGTTGCCGACAGTGTTTTTGGAGGAATTCCAATAAGCGCCGAAATAGAACTCTGTTTCAACATTGTTCTTATCGTTGAATGTGCAAGTAAAGGTTTTGACGGTAGCGTTCCATGTCCATTCGCCTGCTTCTTCGATGGTATCAACCAACTTCATGTTGTTGTACGTTCCGTTGAGATAACCGGTGAGATATTTTCCGCCGATCTTTAACGTGTAAACGTTTTCTTTGCCTTCAACTGCTTCAACGACGACGTCGACTGCCTTTGCTGCATCTTCGCTTGTTACGAGAGCGCCGTTGCTGTTGAGTTCACCCGTTGCATACAACACTTTTCCGCCCTTGGGAGTGGTGTCCATCGTGAGTTTGTAAGTGCCTGCTTTCATGTCTGTTGCGAGTTCGGGTTGCAACGTTTGCTTGGGAACGTAGATAGCGTCTTTAATATAAGTTGCGCCCGCTGCTACTTGCGGATTTGATTTGAAGCTGTCGGGCTTACCTGTGACGAGGATGTAATCACCAACGTTGAGGTCTGCACCGCCTTTAAGTCTATAACAGCTATAATCCGTCGTACCATCGGTGATGGTAACTGTGATGTTGTTGAAACTGCTGCTGTATTCAGTGTCGATAGATTTGATTCTACCATACATAACGGTGCCTTCTTTGCCGGTTCCGTCCAAACCTGCTTGTTTTGCTGTTGCCAAATCGGTGACGTCAAGTTTGACGAATTTGGAAACTGCTTCGAGCGTTGTGCCGAATTTAGACATCTTGGCTGCGATTGCAAGTTTGTCGCCTGCTTTTATCGTTGCCGCATCGTCAAGGTTGTAACGGAATACGAGAACCTTGTATGCACCGTCGGAAAGATAGAAGGATACGTTCTTATATTGTTCGCTATATGCGTCTTTGATGCTTTCAACAGTACCGATAAGAATGTAAGATTTTTCGGTCGTTTCTTTGTCGTTAAGAGCTTCTGCCGCGTTCAATGCCGTCTTGATAAACGTGACAGGTGCTTGGACGAGAACAACGTAATTTTTGCTTCTTGTCACTTCATTGTAAGTGATGGTTGCCTTGATTGTGGTCGGAGTGTTAACTTCAACAATTGCAGGAACCAATTTGCCGTCAACGATAGAAATCGCATTTTTGCCTGACTCGACTGCCCATTCGATAGTTACGCCTTCAAGAGTCGGAAGCGCAGTCTCGGAAGTGATGCTTTCGGGAACTTCGAGATCTTCGAGCATTGATGCTGCGGTCGGGATCAAGGATTCGACAGAAAGGAATTGAACGGACTCGAATTCACCGCTCTTGTAAGTTGCAAGGATGGTTGCGGTTTCGGGGTTGCCCGGTGTTACTGTCATCTTGCCGCCGTCGAGGACGATTGCGTTGGATTTGCCGACGATTTCGTAAGAAATTTCAACGCCGTCAACTGCCGTTTCGAGAGTAAACTCTTTTTGAGTTGTGATACGCACGGTTTTGCCCTCTGCTGTGTTGATGCCGTCTGCAACGAGTTTTTCATTGACTTTTGCGATTGCGGCTGCAACTTTCTTGCCTGCGTACACTGTGTCTGCAGCATCTTCTTCTTGACCGCTTGCAGTCACTGCGGATGCGCTCAACGGCATGATTTGCCAACCTTTATAGTTGGACAAAATACCGGTTACGTTGACCATTGAGCCAACGGGATAGGTTGTCGTCAAGGCATTGATTGCAGTCCAGGTTGCGTCGTCTGCTTTCGTTGCGTATGCGCCTTCCATATATTTGCTCACGCGGACTTCCACTTTTGCGCCGCCCTTTTCGAGCGTCAACAATGTGTAGTTTGCACCTGCTTGCTTGTCTGCGTCTGCTGCAACCTTCGTAACTTTCCAGTTGGTAAGAGAAACAAGGCGAGATTCATGATAAACGGTTGCGGGCAAGTTGCCGATGACTTCTTGATCGATTGCTTTTACGTGTGCGTTTACGTCGATGGGTGGGACGTCGTCGTCAACAACGAGTTTGCCACCTGCGTTGGTTTCCATCAGACCGTTATAGTTGGTGTTGGTTGTGCCGGTGACGGTGATGTGTACGCCGGGAGCCAATTTTGCAGCATGTTCATCGGTGGTTTTGACCCTGTATAGATAGTAGCCCGCCGTGAAATCGTCGTTGACCATGTAGAGTGTGACGTTATTATAGCTGGAGCTGTAAGCCGTGCCGATCAAAACGACGTAACCGCTCATATCGATGGAAACGCCGGTGTTGGTGTACCAGTAGTTGACAAGTTCAAGTCCTTCCATGGTCTTGTAGACGGTCATACGATAGGATTGAGATGCGCTCACTCCGTTGTAGGTGAAAGTTGCCTTGACTTTGACGGGAGTTTGGTTGCCTTGAGGTGTAACTTGCAACGTTTTGCCGTTGTTGATGACCTTGATGTAAAGCTCATAGTCTTCGTCAACCGACCATGCGATAGTTGCGGTTTTGCCTTTGTAAGCAAACTCTGTTTCCAAATCGAAGTTGTCAACGATCGTTGCCTTGTCCTTGGGGAACACGTAGCTGTTCATAAAATCGTAAACGTCAAGTGCTTTGACTCTTACGGTGTAGGATTTGCTCGATTTTTTGACGGTTACTGTCAAATTGACGTCAACCAAGCCCGTTTCGGGAAGGGTGACTTTTGCAAGCCAATCGGATTCGCGTTTTTCCAATTGGATTGCGGTGCCTTCGGATTTCCATTCCGCCGCTTCACCGCCGATTGTTGCGGGAAGAGTGAAATCATCGGTAACGGTTGTGCCGTCCATGTCGAAAATGTAACTGTCAAGCACGTTGGTGTCGTTCTTGTCGTTGCAAGCAGCCAACGTGACGCAGCACAATACCATAACTATAGCCAAGACCGCTATGATATTTCTTTTCATCTCCATTTCTCCTTTAATATTATTATTTTACGGTTATATCCGATATATTCGGAATAACGATTGTTCCTGATTTATCAACAAGTTGATAACCTCTTACGCTAAATTTTTTGCCAACCGCAAACTGATTTATATAGCTGTCCGAAACTTTCACTTGATAGGTAAATTCAACCGCGTCTTCGGCTCCGTCTTCCGTACGTTTTTGAGTCGAACCGAGGATTGTAAGCACGCCGTTTTCAATCGATAAACTCTTCACCGTCACGTCCGTGTACAAAGTTTTGCTGTATTGAGCAATATACTCTACCGTCGAATCAAACGTCAGATAGTAGTTTGCTTGCACCAAACGGCAGCCTTCGTATCCGGGATTCGAATTGCCTATGCTTTCGCCGTAAAGGCTGTTGTACACAAGCCCCGAAATCTGGAAGTTGCCGGCAAATTTTTGCACCGAGCCGATGATCTTGTAGAGCTGACCTATCTTCATTCTTGTTGCCGGGCTTGACGAATACGCCGCATACACGTTGATCGTGTACACTTTGTTGGTTTCGGGATCGTATTGTCCCGCAACAAACGTATATGTTCCGCTTTCAGACACTTTCAAGCTTTGCAAATACGCAGTCATAACGATTTTGGAGCCTGCGTCGGCATCCGCATTGTAGTATTGTTCGGTGTTATCCCAGAAATTCTTGATTGTCATTTCAACGGGATCCGTCGAATAAAGAGGATCTTCGAGCTCGGAATAAATACGCAACTTTATGGATTTTGCAAACTTGTTTGCCTCGTCCATATAGCTGTAATACGGATATGCATCGGTGTTCAAAGCTTTGTTTTCGGTGAACCCGTTTTCAATGAGTTCGAGGTTCAAAAGTCTGAAATCGTTGCTATTTGCCGTCTTATACCAAACGTATCCGAGATAGCGAGTGCCGTAGGAATCGTGCGTCGGACGAGTGCCCGTTGAAGATTCCAACACGATTTGGGTAGCTTGAGAAAGTCTGTCCTTTACAAACAAAGATGCCGCTTTGCCCCACTTTTCGACGCCGCCCGTCGATTCGGAAGTATCGACGCAGTAATAACGAATTATAACCGTATCGTTTCCTTCCTTATTCCAAGCGCGGAAGCGTGTGGTATCGCCGTCGGTGTAGGCGTCGACCGTTGCGACGCCTATACCGTCGTTCATAAAGGATTTGCCTTCAAATGATTTTGTGAGTTTCGCCTTCTTTGTGACTGTGTCGTAATACTTTGTGTTGTCTGCAATCTCCGGCTCTTTGTTGCAAGCAACAAACGCGAGAGTGCATGTAAGCACGACGGCAATCAAAAGAAGAACACTTATCGCTTTTTTCATTGTTTTATCTGGTTTGCGTTTTTGCAGTCTGCGCTATGGTTATCTGTTTCCGCCGCAGTTTGAAATTGCGTCCAACAACGCCTTTTCGGCGGACTTGCTGCCCTTCAACGTGTAAAGAACGACGTTGCCGACTTGGGTACGTGCCGTGGACGAACCGACGAATGCGGGAGACGTGAAGAATCTGTCGGACATTGAAGCCGCTACGTTTGCAGCAACTGCCGTGATGTCTGTGCCTTTCATATGCTCTTTGTATGCTTCGATTTCGTAAACGGAGTTACGAGAAGGATTGTAACCGGATGCGATTGCGAAAGACGCTTGGAAAGTGGGATCCATCAATTCTTTGACAAACATGAAAGTCATGATCTTCTTTTCGTCAATGTTTGCAACACCGTTGCCTGCCTCGAACATAACGAGAGACGGACCTTGGGAAATTGCAGAATAATTTACGGAGCCGTCTGCTTGAACGCTTCCGGGGATGGGTGCGATGCCCCATTTGAATGCGCTACCCGGATTTTGGTGAGATGCGCCGCCGGATGAACCGATGCAGTAGATTGCGCCGCCTTCAGTGCCCTTTGTGAACAATGCGGAGGTGTAGGCACCGTACTCGTTTTGAGTTGCGATATAGCCCTTGTTGTAGTACTCGTTCAACTTGTTGAGCCACGTTTTGGTGTTGTCGTTGTTGAAGAGATAGTGAGGAGCATCCGCACTGGTGTAACCCCAGCCGTTTTGTTCGCACATAGTGATGAACCAGTTTGCTTCGGAGTCGTATCCCAAAGGCGTTGCGGTGGGATATTTCGTTTTGAGGTATGAAGCCTGTGTCCAGAGTTCGTCCCACGTTGTTGCCGGTTTGAGTCCGAGTGCGTCAAGAGCGTCCTTGTTGTAGTACATCAATTCGGTGGATTTGACAAACGGAAGCGTGAGCATTGCGTTTGCATCGTAGCCGTATTTTTCATGATCGCCGTAGTTGGATGCAAGACCTTCTTTGTAGTAACCTTGGACAAAGTCCGCAACTTCTTCTGCCGTGTAACCGATTGCGTATTCAACGTCGTTTGCGCCCTTCACCGTGTCGGTGGAATTGATAAGAGTGCTCATATCAACGACCTTTGAAGTTTGCAAATATTGCGCAACGTGGTCTGCATAGCAGTATGCCAAGTCAGGTTGCTGTTTGCCTTGGAAGTCGGAAATGACTTTTTCCTTGACGTCGTCGTAACCTCCGACTTGGACGTGTTGAACTTTCCATCCCGGGAATTTCGCTTCAAAGTTGTTGATTGCAACTTGCGTAGCAGATTGCAAGCTATCTCCTTGGGAAGAATAGAACACGATAGTATGTGAATAGTCTGTAGAGGTTTCGTTGCAAGCCGTCAGCAATACACCACAGCATGTGATTGCAACCGCGACTACGAGCAAAACACACAAAATCTTTTTCATAATTGCTCTCCTTTTTGTTATATTAATATTGCCGTAAAGGCAGATATTCGAGTTTTGTGGGCAAACCGCCCTGTTTTTGTATCAGCCCTTCGTACCGCTCTTCGACACGCCGTGCATGATATATTTGCGGCAAGTGATGAAGAGGATGAAAAGCGGAAGCGAAACCATGCATACGGCAGCCATTTTGAGCGTCGTAAGCGTTTCGGAGCCGTATCCGGGCAAGCCGTACAGCGCACCCGACACCGTGCCGATTCTATCCGTAAATCCGCGTGTGACCCAGTTGGTGACCATCTGCCAGTCCTTGCTGTTGACAAGTCTTGGCCAAATGTATGAGTTCCACGTGCCGATAAACTTCAAAAGCGTGATGGAAACGAGCGTCGGAGCAGTCAACGGCACCATGACTTTAACAAGGTAGCCCATGTCCGACAAACCGTCCACTTTCGCCGCTTTGTAGAGCGAATCGGGGATTTGCATAAAGTTGTTTCTGAGCAAATAGATATAATACACGCTCACGAGGAACGGCAGTATCATGACCGTAAACGTATCTCTCCAACCCCATGCGGACACGGTGAGATAGTTGGTGATCGTGTACATTTCGCCCGGAATCATCATCGTTGCAAGCATGAGCGTGAACAAAATGTTTTTGCCCTTGAATTTCATGCGAGCAAGCGCGTATGCCGTGATAATCGTCACAAGCACGCCGATTGTCGTCGAGAAAAAGCCCACGACAAGCGTATTGATAAGGATTTGCACGAACGATCCCGATCCGCCCGACGAGGTTTGGCTCAACACCGCCTCGTAGTTTTTCCACATAAACGTGTGCGGGAAGAACGTAGGCACGGACTGACGATATTCCATTTCGGTTTTGAGCGAAGAAATTACCATCCAATAGAACGGCAAGAACGCAAGCACCGCGCAAACCGTCAAAACAGTGTAAACGAGCACGTTTTTGAGCACGTTGCCGACTTTTTGTTTTCTTCTCTCTTTTTCGACGTTGAAATCCGTTACGTTTCTCTCAAAAATCGCCGCGTCGGAAGAAACCGCGGACACGGTTTGGTCGAGCGCGGAATCTTTTGCGCTGACAACGCTCATTTCGTCGGCGTTGTCTTTGACAACGTTTTCTTCGCCGAGATCTGCGGATTCCGTTTCGGGTGTTGTATTTTCGTTGTTTTCAAACAAATCTTTGTTTTCAATATCGGTCATAGCGCACCCCTCAGAATTTTACTTTCTTTTTGCTTACGAATCGGTTGATGCCCGTAAATATCATGATGATAAAGAACAACAACAGCGAACCTGCGAACGCATATCCCGTCATACCTTTGTCGATATATTGGTATATATATCCGACGACGGTGCCCATATCGTAGTCAATGCCCATTTGGTCGCCGAAGATACCTACGACTGCCGTGTATTGCTTCATACCGCCCATGATGCCGGTGACGATAAGATAACTGATCATAGGCGAAATCATCGGAGCGGTGATCTTCCACAAAATCGTGTTTTTGGACGCGCCGTCTATTCTTGCGGCGTCGTAATATTGCTTGTTGACGCTTTGGAGCGAGCTGAACAAAATCAAAATTTTGAACGGCAATCCCGACCACACTTCGTAGATAATCATAACGATGTATTTCGGCCACGGAATCGTCAGACTGCCGATTTCCCACGTAGGACCGCCGGCCTTGCCTATCCAATCGACCGGATCTATGCCGAACCACCCTAGCACCATATTGAACAAACCTACGGTTTCCGTGTTGTTTCTCGTGCCGACAATCGTGAAAAACGTGGCAAAAACCGCGCCCATTGCCAATGCGTTTGTCAAATACGGCAAGAACAAGACCGTTTGATACGCCTTTTGCAAGGGTTTTATCGACGTGAGCGCAACCGAAATGAGCAATGCAAGCAACGTCGAAAGCGGAACGGAAATCAACGTAAACACGGTGGTGTTGACCAAGCATTGCAAGAAGTTTGCGCCGCCCGTACCGGTGTCGCCTTTCAAAACGCGCACGAAGTTTTCAAATCCCCATCCGTCAAACGCGCCGTTGAGTCCGTTGTAATTTTGCTTAAACGCACCGATAAAGGCGTTGACGATGGGATAAAACGTAAAGACGCACATCAAAATCACTGCCGGGAGTACGAAGAGCCAACCCGATTGCGATTTGAAAAATCTCTTTACTTTTTCGCCCATAGACAATACGTAAGTGGAGGGATATATCTCAACTCCCTCTACTTCTTCGAGCCAGTTCTTCTTTTTTGAGAACAGTCCTTTGACTTTTCCGCCCAAATCGGAGAAAAAGCCGGATTTCTTTTCAACGGGTGCGTCAACGGCGTCGCTTGCGACGCTTTCTTCAACGACAGGAGCAATCTCATCCGAAACGACGACGTCTTCGATGTCCTCGTCGTTTATCTCGTTTTGACTCTCCACGATTTGTTCGACGTCAACCGTAGGCTCGGACTCGACCGTCAAGTTTTCCGCTTTTTCTTCGCAAACTTGTTCGGTTGTAGTTTTAACAGTCTTCTTTGCCATTATTTAATCCTCTCTTCGGTTTCTGCATTGAACAAGAACACCTTGTTGGGTTTGAGATTGAATTTGAACGTACCGACCTGTTCGGGAAGTTTGACGTCGGAATCGACGATGCTGCGAACGGTGGGTTTATTCGAAGCGGCGTGACGAGAAACGATGGATTTGTCGCGTCCCATAACTTCGATATGGTCTACATCGAGCGACAATGCGCCGTTTTCGTCATAGATGAAGCCCTCGGGACGAATACCGACTTTGATCGCCTGATCTTCGAGATCGGTGTCCTGAATGACTTCTTCACCGATATAAACTTTGCCGCCCTCGATTTTGCCGTCGAAAATGTTGATGGGAGGAGTTCCCAAGAAATTTGCGACAAACAAGTTTGCGGGATTGTCGTAGATGGATTGCGGTTCGCCGATTTGTTGCACCAAGCCGAGCTTCATAACGACCATGATGTCGCAAATTGACATAGCTTCTTCCTGGTCGTGCGTAACGAAAACCGTCGTTATGCCCGTTTCGCGTTGAATACGCTTGATTTCCTCACGAGTTTGAAGTCTGAGGCGCGCGTCGAGGTTGGAAAGAGGTTCGTCCAACAAAAGAACGTTGGGCATCTTAACGAGCGCACGAGCGATTGCCACACGTTGTTGTTGTCCGCCCGAAAGCTCGGAAGGCTTTCTTGCCATCAGCTCTTCGATTTGCACCAAACGAGCGGCGTCGAGAGCTTTTTCTTTTGCCTGCTCTTTGGGAATTCTCATATTGAGCAAGGGGAACATGATGTTTTGAGCAACCGTCATGTGAGGATACAAAGCGTAGTTTTGGAAAACCAAGCCGATACCTCTTCTTTCGGGAGCGAGCGTCGTTACGTCTTGTTCGTCGAAAAAGATGTTGCCTTGCGTGGGAGATTCCAAGCCCGAAAGCATAAACAGTGTCGTAGATTTTCCGCAACCGGACGGGCCGAGAAGTCCGACGAGCTTTCCTGACGGAATTTCAATAGACATATCGTTGACCGCAACGACGGGTTTACCTTTCTTTTCTCTTGACGGGAATACTTTGGTCAGATGTTGGATAGATATCTTCATACACTTTTGTCCTCACGTTTTAGAATCTTAAACGTTATTTGTTTTTGATATCCCTCAACTTCGAGAGTTTCGGGAAGTCCTTGTGTTATATAATTTTGATCCATATCAACCCGAAGGTTGACGTAATCTCCTGCTTTGACCTGCTTCGTTTCGGTATAATTGCCGCTTTTTAGCAGTGTAAATTGTGCTTCGCCGCTTTCGTTGGAGTACTTCACTTGCACGCTCGTATCGAATTCCTCGACCTCGGATACGTCGCAAGTCATAGTGAGTTTGCAGAAGTAATCGTGGCCGAAAGTCTCTTCGTTTTTGACTTTCTTCTGCTTGGGCTTAATCTTGAACACCTTGACAAACACCCACTTGAAGAATCTGATGACGTATCGTTTTCCGATGAGCGAATCGCCGATAAGATAGATTCCGATAAAGTACACGACGACTATGATTGCCGATTTTTTGTCCGCGCTGCTCTTCACCACGCCGTCGGAGCTTATTTTGTAATGCTCGTTTTTTGCAAGAAGCGCGTCGTTGAGTCCGCTGAGCTTGTCCGATTTGAAATCGGCGTTATACTCGGTGACGAACGCTTCGCAGTCCTCAAAGAACTCTTCGCCGAAGTCGAGATTTGCATCGACGCTCGCAAACACCGTGCCGTCACAATCTATCAACTCGATTTTCGCGATTGACGAGAGCGTGTCTTGATCGAGATCGACGTAGATAAATCCGTTCTTTACGCAAGTCGAATTGGTATCCTTTATCGAATCTCCGTTGCTGTCGGTGTCTAGCACCTCAACCCTGTGTACGTTTCCGTCGAGATCGGTCACGTTGATTTTTGCGTTGTTATTGTCGTTTTTTGTAACCTTATATATATCTTTTATTCCATATATAAAGCCGGCATAGGCTTTGTGCATTCTCATGTCCTGCACGCTGTTGCCGTCCTCGTCCGTACCGGGATAGAGAGTTGCCGCCTTAAACAGCACGATTCCCCCGCCCGTTTGAAGATCTTGTTGCAGAACGTATTGATCGTCGTAGTATCCGCCGACGATAGCTATCGCTTGCGAATAGTTTTTTTCGGCGAGCGACTTCTCGATTATGCTCACCGACTCTCCGTACAGCATCAAAAAATACGGCAAGAACACGGCAAGCAAAACGCCTATCGTGAACGTGAACAGATAATATATGATGTTGGCAATGACAAGACCTTTCTTCATTGCTTGTCTTCGCCGCCGTCGGTATTGTCGTTTGCGTTGTCACAAACGGCGTCGACTTCAGTAGGTTGAACGTCTTGTTCAACGACTTCGTTTTGCTCGGAGCTTGCCGAAACGTCGCCGTCGGATGCGGTTTCTTGCATCACTCTTGCGTTCCGATTGGATCTGAACGCGTCCTCGCGCTTTTTCAAATTGTCCCTTTGCTCACGATATTGCTTCTTGTTGAATACGGGTATCAAAAAATACACCGCAACGATAAGCACGATTATCGCGGCGCAAGCAACGAAAAATCCGATGTCCACAGAACCTAATTTATTGAGAAGCAACAAGCTATCGAACATTTTGATCTCCTATATACCTTTAAATCGAATATCGAGCGTCAAGCCCGTATACGTTGAAAACCGACTGCAAACGTTGTTCGCTATTTTTGAAAACGCATTTTCCGGTACGCTGAAAACACCTACGTAAAATTAAGGTTTTTTGCATAGTTGTGTTGTCTGAATGGAAAATCGTTTTAAAATTACCGTTGCGGTCGAAAATCACGGACAAAAACGCCATATATCTCACAGCCGATTCGGCGATGAGATTGGAGCCGATAAGAATCGCGGATGCGTTCTTGTCAACATTGGCGTTATGTACGTCACATACCATCAAATATTCCCTCTTAACCGTGTAAGCACGATTCGTCTTTGGCAAGCAGACGGGATTTTTGCAAGTATTTATTAAATAATATGCACGATTTCCTCGTTTGCTTCTACACTATGCTATCATATTTAAAAAGAAAAAACAATGCCCATTTCAAAAATGATTAAAAACTTTTCATAAATTTTGATTTTTGTCGAACTAATGTTTTTTATCTTTTGCAAGAATTTAACAAATCCACTCAAAAGGTCTACTAAACAGTAAGGATTTCCGCTTGCGCCCTTTCCATGCGTTATTAAAACCTTAATTTCACGCCGATATACGAATTGTGTTTACAAGGTTGCAAATTTTAATAAAAGTGCTTGGATATAGCGATTTCTCACCGACAAACCGAATGCAGATTGAAAAATTCGACATGTAAAATTCAATGGAGAAATATTAAAAATGAAGTAACTATTGAATTTCTCGGCTTTTCGTGTTATAAATGCTTTTAGGATAAACTTTACGGGAGATTTGGATATGAAAGCTTTTAACCATAATGCGTCGAAACCGAAATATCTCGATAAACATCAAAAAGTGTTCGAAGTGATTTTGATTGCATTTTGGTGCGTTATCTTCCCTGCGATTTCGGCAATATGTTGCAGTTTGAACGGTCAAAAACCTATTTTCAAATCCCTCTCTTATATCGCTTACAGGGAAAAACATATGGGACTTGTCCTCTTTTACGGATTCCTTTTCGTTGCAGGATTCATCCTTTCGATGAAAATGTGTCTTGACGCAGGGCAGTATTCAAAACAATTGAAGTATTTGTTTTTGGGATTGAGCCTGATAAGCGCAACCATTCTCACTGCCGGCATGTCCGTACCGTGGATCGAAGTCGAAGGCGAACTCGCCGAAAAATACAAGAGATTGCGGGAAATTCACAACAACGTCGCAACGATAGGCTTTATTATGTTTTTTGTGACGGAAGTTTTGTTTTTTATCACGACGCTTTTGAGAAACCCAAAACAAGGCATGATTTCCGTGGGTATGCTTGCCTATGTCCTGATGACCTCTGTCATTATGCTCAAACTGGCAAATCTGAAAGGCATCGTAGAACACCCCTATCCCATATCGTCGATTGCTCAAATTCACGTATTCTGTTCGATCGGATTTACATTGACAATACAATATTTTCTCATGCGACTTATGCCAAACACCCGCATTGAGATGAGCGAAGCGGCAGACTAAACAAAATCAATCCAAATATGGCACTCAAAAAAGCTCCTCACAATAATGTCGAGCTTTTTTATATATCTAATCGGCTGAATTCGCAATTTTGACATTCTCTGTTTTTGTTGTTCGCTTGCCAAATCCATTCTTCTTTTTTGTTGCGCATTGACATATCTTACAAATGTGTTACAATCAAATATGTCGATATATTTTTAACAAGATCGACGGCAACGGATATGAAGGAGAAAATTATGGACGTAACAAAATACTTCAACCCTAAAAAAGTTGACGAAGATATGAACACCATGAACTCATTCGGAATTCGTCTTACCGGCACGGACGCGCAAAACGAATTCTGCGAATGGATAAAGGCTCAAATCATCAAATTCGGACTTGACGTCAACGTCACTCCCTACACTTTCAAGCGTTGGCAATGCAAAGACTGCTCGCTCGTCGTGGCCGGCAAAGACGTGCATGTGTCGTCTCCCTTCCCTTACAGCGGACTCACGGGCGAAAACGGCGTCAGCGGAAAGCTGGTCGTAGTCGGGAATCACCCTCTCGGCTTCCAAAGGGCAAGAGGCAAAATTGCCGTTTGTCACATAAAAAACCTCTCGAAAATAAGCAGTAAAATCGCTTTTGACAAGCGCAAATCCTTGCCGAGCGACCTCGAAATCGAAAAGAGTTACAGAGGCCCGGTCAGTACGTCTTTCGTCAAAACTTTGCTCACCTTCTGGGCTGCGCAACTGTCGGGCATGAAAGGTATGATTTGCATTTGGGAAGATATGTCGGACAAAATGGTCGAAGGGCAAGTGCTCAACTTTATCCTTCACTACCTAAAAGTGCCTATGGTTTGGGTCAACGAAACGGACGGACAAACGGTGCTCGAAGCCGCAAAAGCGAAAAAGAGCGCAACTCTCAAACTCACGGGTACGCTCGAAGACGCCAACACGCAATCGTTCTACACCGTCATAAAAGGCAAAAAAGATACAAAGGAAGCAATAATAATCAACACTCACACCGACGGATGCAACTTCTGCGAAGAAAACGGCGCAATCGGACTTTTGCGTATGATGGAGTATTTCAAAGAACATCCGACGGACAGAAATCTAGTGTTCGCATTCGTCACGGGACACTTCCGCCTCCCAAATTTCCGCACGGGAACGGATCAGGCAACATCCCGTTTCCTTGCCGACAACAAACAGGTTTGGAAAGGCAAAAAAGGCGGCTTGAAAGCGGTTGCGGGTTGCGCCGTCGAACATCTCGGATGCACGGAATGGAAGGACGTAAACGGCGTGTACACGCAGACCAATCCCATTGACGTAGAAATAGTCTACACGGGCAATAGAGTCGTCGACGACGTCTATTACGAAGCAATAAAAGAGCGCGATATCGTGCGCACTATGACGCTACGCGGACACAATTTGCTCCACTTCGGCGAAGGTCAACCTCTCTTCAACAAGCGTATTCCCGAAATCGCGCTTGTCACCGCTCCCGATTATCTTTGTTCGATTGCCGACAATCACCATATGGACAAATACAACTCCGCCCTTGCTGGCGAGCAAATTTGCACGTTTATCCGTTGCGTAGAACTGCTTGACAAAAAGAGTGCGAAAGAGCTTGGCAAAGCGCAAGGTTATTCGATAGGGCTCGGCAAACTCAAATAATCCTTTTAAATAAAAATAGCTCGTTAGATATGCGAAAACCGCAAATAAAAAGCACACTGCCGTGTGCTTTTTGTTTTTGCGTTTTCATCAAAATCGACGCAGATTTTGCTTGAATCACTTTGACATAAAACGCTTCTGTTTTGCAAGCAACCGGAATTGATTATGCTTTGGCGAAATCAATCCGAGTTGATCCCTATCAAGCGTAAACGTCATAGGGTTGTTGTAGTCTTTGACGATATATTTTTTCTTGTCGTCGTTGAGCAAAAACTCATACAATTCGAGCATATAATTTATACACTTGTCCAAGCTGAATTTTTGGGCAAATTCGCTGTATTTCGGCATCATTTCGTCATGCGTTTTCTTGTTTGCAATCCAAAAATCCATCATAGTTGCAAGCGAATACGCACTACCCTTTCCGAACGTTGATTGCGGCGTAAGCGCAAATTGTTTCGTAGCGCACATTTTTGCGTTGCTGATGACGGGAACGGTGCCGCACGCTATTGCTTCGAGGCAGGCTATGGATTCGGTTTCAACGTCGCTCGCTTGCACGAAAAGATAGGATGCGTTGAGCAAATTGACAAGCTCTCCTTGAGATAAAAATACGATGTGCAAATCAACGTTGAGTTCTTTTGCAAGTTTCTCGTATTCCTCTTGCTTCGGACCTTTGCCGGCAAGGAAAAGCGATATTCTATCGCGGTATTTGCTCTTTGCAACCGCTTTTATTATGAGGTCTTGACGTTTCTCCTCGGTGAGCCTTCCGACGCTCGTAACGATGACTTTATCCTCGCAACCGTCGGGGATTTTCACGTTGTCTATACGCTTGAACGCAGGGTCGTAGCCGTTGGATATCACGTGCAGATTCTGGTTGTACAAATGCCCCATAAGCGTCGATGCGATACATCTTGACGGACAATGAATATTGTTTATCCACTCCGGCTTATAATGATACACTTTGAGCAATTCGTACATTGCAGGCGTCGCACCGGGGATATATTTCATTTTTGCGTTGAAGGTGATGTTTTCGGCGGACACGTGATAGCATCCCAGCACGGGAATTTTCAACTCGTGCGCTATGCGCGCGCAGTGCGTTCCAAGCGCAAAAGGCATGTATATATGCACCAAATCGACGTCTTTGAGAGCTTCTTTTATGCGCGCGTCGTTCGGAGATGCAAGCCATGCGTGTTGCTGCTCGATGACTTTTTGATAGATAGGAACTTGTTGTATGGGAAACGTAACGAACTCCACTCCCTGCATCGTTTCGTTTTGCTGACCTGCGTTGTCGCAAAGCACCTTTACGCCAATTCCGCGCTCGACGAGGTTTTCAACCAAATGCCTTGCCGACATGGACGTGCCGTTACCCTTGTCATGAAATATATCGATTACTATTGCAACGTTCATAATTATAACCTCTCTTTTATCGTCTTTTTATCGTTTTCTCACGATTTTCACTGTGATATTATCGAAAAATTATGCAATAATCTTGACTTATACCTCATATGTGTATTATAATACAGACAAGAAAAAACGCAAGGACTTTCCGATAGTTTCGAGGACGGCAAAATCGCGAAAAGTGCGGCATATTACACATGGCAACACACCCTTTGTGTATTATTCCTCGAAAACATCGAAAATAGTATCGAAAAATGGAAGAGAAAAAAGTCGACAGACGTATCGCAAAAACAAAAAAAGCCATCTACCGCGCTTTTGCGCAATTACTGTCCGAAAAGAACATCAACGACATCACCATCAAGGATATTGCGGACAGAGCCGACATCAATCGCAAAACGTTCTACAACTACTACGACGGCATCTACGAGCTTACCGGCGAAATCGAGAACAAAATCATCGACAGTTTTGAGAAAGTCATCCGCGAACACAACGTCAACGAACTTTTGCACAATCCCAACAAAATGTTTGACGAGCTTGTCAAAATCATCGACAGCGATTTTGACTTCTATCAACATTTGATTTCCGTCGAAAGCAACTCAAATCTCGTTTCAAAGCTCTTTATATCCCTCAAATCACGTGCCAAAGAGGTCATTTCCGAATATTCCGTCCTTGACGAAGCAACGCTCGACATCGTGCTCGACTTCGTCATTTCGGGCATGTTTACGGTGTTTCAACGCTGGTTCAACTCGTCGAAGGAACATTCTCTCGACGACATGGCAAAAATCGTCGCCACCCTCTCCTATAACGGTATAAACGGCTTGCTCAAAGACTACGAAAACAAATAAATTCGCAACCTAGCAAAAAAGTTGCCAAAAAAAGAAAACGATGTTTCCGCAAACGGTTGACTTTTCTTTTTTATAACAATATAATATTTATGCTTTAAACGAAGCAGGCAATGTAGCATTAGCCCAGCTGGATAGAGCGTCTGGCTACGGACCAGAAGGTCAGGGGTTCGAATCCCTTATGCTACGCCATATTTTGCAAAACCCTACTGTTTAGTGGGGTTTTTGCATTTTTTGTAATCAATTTTTCCGCTCGTTTCCGCTGTGTTCCGCCCGTTTCCGCTGTGTTCTGTCACATAAAGTGTCACATATTTTTGCCAATTCTATGCCAATTTTACGCCAACAGTTTAGCAAACAAAAGCCGACGATTATCTCGACGGCTTTGTGTTTATCCGCTTCAAGCAGCGATACCGCAATATTTTAGTAAAGATTTTTGTTGCGACCGCGTAAGTCCTATCCTACCGATAAAGTTTTTTATCGCTTGCTCGTTCCCCTCGATGCTATATCCGAGATAAGCAAGTATCATAAGAATTTCATTGTTGCTCAAATTCAATTTTTGCAACAATTGCAATATTGCTTGTTTTTTCGAGCCTGCAATAACATTGCCTTTCTTATCGACTTTGCTCTCAACACTCTTGCACGCGGCAATCGTCATAGCGAAACGAGATATATCCATCACTTCTCCAAAGAGTTGATTCTTTGAATCGGCATCTTCGCCGACAGTTTCAAACACGGCGTTCTCGTAATAATAGTCGTATATCCACTTAATCGCTCTTGCTTGGATTTCAGCCGATAGCGACGAGAATGAGCGGCTTTCGATAAGTTCCTCGACCTCTTTATTGGCTTGACCGTAAGTCGCCTTAAACGCCGTCTGTTGCTTTTTAGACAAGGAATAAGTTTCGCCATTATAATTGAGCGTATCTTTGACCGTACGCGGAAGTACGGTGTAACCTTGCGCATAAAGTTCACGCAGACGATTATTCACTTGTTCAGACGTGTCTGTCATGCCGTTATCTTTGAGCATCAAGCCGATGATTGTCTTTTGCAAATCGACGTCATCTTTTTGCATAGCCTTTTTCAAGTCTTTTGTGTAGCCGTTGTTATAGAATATCGAATTCCATTCATACGCCGTAGACGGTGAGAAGCGTTTTGTGAAGCCGTACACATAGTTATAAACATTACGCGTCGGAATACCCGTGACTTGTCCTATTGCGTCGATTAGGCTTTTAAGCGGCTTTGCAATATCGGTTGAATCCCAAACATCGCCCTTAATCATTGTCATTGAGCTTTCGATAACATCTTTGATGGATTCTGCAAGGTTCATAATACCTTCCGTGGCATTATCCTTTACGTCATACCCTTCGACGACTAAACTGTAAATGTCACGGACGATGGGTATCATTCCAACCATAGAAGATGCAAAGTCCATTCCGAGATCTTGCCAAAAGCTGATTTCGTTTCCTTCTTCATCCTCTCTGTCCTTGTTGAGGGCAAACTTCATAAGTTGCCCCATTAACACATATACAAGATTTGACACTATTATTGCAGTTGCGGCTTTTGCCATGAATACATGCGCGCTCCTGACTTTTTGCTGTGAAATCGTGCCGGGATTCGTCTTGTTGAGATACTTGTAAGCCGATGCTCGCTTTGCAGCTTCATAAAGTCGAGATATGTACTTGAATCCGTCCGAATTGAACATTGAGTACATTTTCGCAAGAGCGTTCGATGAACGTTGCATTGCCGACAATTCACTCCGGGCGTTATTACCTTGCGTCATTCGTCCGACTTCTGCGTGCAATTTGCCTGCTTCGACCATGTTCTCTTTCGTTCCAAATTTAAGTCCCGTTCTCTTCTCGACTTCACATTGGCAAGCGTTCCAAATAAGGCGGTTCATCCAGTTGTCCATCATTTGGATGCCGACGGTTGTCATGTTCGCTACTTTTCCGAGCTTTTCCGACGCTGTTTCCGCAAGAATCAGTCCGTTGTCATGCGCTTTGACAGCTGCCCATTCGCTATATATAAACATATTTTGAGCGTTTGTACCTTTGTACCATGTCGAGTGCGCCATTGCTTTTGCCATTGAATCGAGCGATACATACATTGAAATTGCAGGATAGCCCGATATCTGCGACAGGATTGTCTTTATATTAAAACCGAGAGCAAACGTTGCAATGTTACTTCTAATAAGATTCAGTGCTTTGTTTGCAAGACTGTTTTTCTCGCGACTAATGCCTTGAATATCTTCAAGAAGAGTTGTGATATAGTTGTTGAATCCGCTCCACGACTGCTCGTTGATTGTGTTGCGTATAGATTTTGTCGCGCCGTTCTCACCGATATTACAATTATATATGCGTTGGAACTCTTTGATAGGTATTGCCAGTCCGCAATAGTTGCCGACTTCTCTCGCATGTTTGTTTATGACGTTGAGAATCGGTGATACGGTTATTCTGCGCTCATTCTTCACACGCTCTTTTGTAAACGAGTAATTTGCGACTGACACTTGCATCGCACTTCTTGTGGCTTCCGCGTCGGCAATCGGCTTTGACATGTCGCCCGAATAACGTGTTATCGGGAAATAGTCGCTCTTTGCATCTGCGTTGATGAGCGTGTATCCGCGATATTGAACATCGGTTTCCGCCATTGCCTTTCCGGTTGTATCAAAGAACTTGCGTGCGACTTTGAGAAAGTCTTTATCTGCTTTCGTAAAATCATCATACAGCGATGATATGTCGGAATCTGTAAGTTTCCCACAATCAATCCAATAACCTTTTTCGTCAACATAACCCCAACCGCCGTTTTTCAATCCGTTGATGGAATCGGCTTGTTGAGAGAGCATATACAATGACAACGCAACGTCTACCCTAATTTCGTGACCGCCGACTTTGATTTTATCCGCGAGGTGCTTCTTGTAGCTTTTATGCGCCTTCGTGAAGTCGTCAATAATATCTGTAAACGAATTGGTGAGATATTGAGCGTGTGTTGCGCCTTCTTGAATGTCCTTGAACGAATCGACAAGGGGATTGTTGTCTTGATAGCCAAACATCTCGCCAATAAGCGCAGTCGGATCAATTATCGACTTTATGGCGTTCGAAACATTCTCTCCAATTCTCGTGTGCTTTTTGACGTGTGGGGCAATCGCTTGCGCTTGCTTGTTCGCTTTTATTGCAGCATCAGACAAGACGATCTTCTTTTTATTGACTTCGACCGTATTATAGTTTTTGAGAACGTGACGCGCACTGCCGAGAACCGCGCCGACAAGACGCAATTCATCAGATGATAATGGTTTATTATTCTCAACTTTTTGTCCTTTATACTTGCCTGATTTTGCTTCTCTTGTTTGATTTTCCGAAATCGATTCTATGGCATTGAGCGTGAATTTATCGAGATAACCGATGTTTTCGACACTTGCATCATTCATCATCATTTCGATAGTTTGCGCGTCAAGTCCGCCCGTTAAAAGCGGATTGTTTACATTGTACCACTTGCCAAAGTCGGCAATAATTCTGCGAGTTGCGCCCTTTTTCAGTTCGCCGCGATATTTTATTCCTGCCAACTTCTTTACAACGCTTGCAAACTCTTTGTTCATAAGGTCGCTCGCATTGTTGTATTTTTTAAGATTGTCGGCAGATAGTGATACCGCCTCACTCCAAACTTTATCGACGAGTCTGTGATATTCTTTGTTGTATTCAATGTCGTCTGCGGCGCGAAGTTCTGCGGAAACCTCAATATCACGGATTTTTTCTTCAAGCTCTTTGACTTGTTTGTCGTAAGCGTGTTTTGCTTTTTCTTCGGCAAGCTGCGCTTCGAGCGTGGCAAGTTTTGTCTTTTCTTCGGCTTTTTGACGAGCTTGTTCGAGAATCGTATTTGCTTCGCGTTCGGCAGAGCGCACATAATCGTTCCATTCTTTTGCAGTCCCGTTTTCTTCCATAAACGACAAGATGTCGTCGCGGATTTCTTCTTGCAAAGAATCGTACTCTTCGGGCGAAAGCAATTGTTTTGCTGTTTTCGACAGTTCGCGACTTGCAAGATTTCGAGATTCTTCAATAACATCGAGCATTTCCAAAAACTGATCCGCTACATTGTCGCTTTGGAATGTATAGCCGCGAGATTGCAATTCGCTTGCAGCATCATCAACGCTTATTTTGACGCTTGCATCTTTTGCAGAACCCCAAATAAGTCTTATTGTGCGAGCTTCTTTTTCTCCGTATTTCGACTTCACTTCTGCCATTATATCGGCAGTAAGATTAAGTTTGTGCATGTATTGTCGCATTGCATCGGATAATCCCGTAATGTCGCTTAAACGTTGAGGATCAACATCGGTAACAACCATATTATTGATTATCGCCGTTGACAAATCATCCGCGTACGCATAGCGCACTGATTCGTCGTTTTGATTTGCCATTGCAATAATTTGCGTGGCAAGCCTGTCGGCGTTTGTATCCTCGCTGAAGAATTTGGATGCATCTTCGATGTGCGCGAAATACTTGCCGTAATAATCGAGCTGCATTCCGTCAAGTCGTTCGATGAGCTTTGTTTTTGACTTCTTATCGTTGAATATCGGCTTTTCACGCAGTGAGTAACGAATATCCGGATTTGCTGTCGGGTTGAGATTATCAATGCTTTTTATTTGATTTGCATCAAATACAACATATTGCGTATTATGCAAGCCAAAAGAATTTGCATCGAAGTCTGTGTGAATAATGAGTCCATCATAACCTTGTTCTTTCAGCTGTTTAACAAAAAGTTCCTTTGTTTCTTGCGCGTTTTTAAGAGCAAAGCCATTGCCATTGAAGTTTGCGTCTTCTGCAGACTGCCCTGTAAGAGAATACATATCTGCTCGGAATTTTTCGTATCCGTCACGCGTAAAATGCAGTCGTGATATTTCTTTCCCAAGCTCTTCTTCTTCGGCATAAATAGTCTTGTATTCTTCGGCATCGCGTGTAACATTTTCTCGTTTATCAGGAGAAAGTTTGTCGAGATAAAACGATTGCGTTTTTTTATCATAGTTCTCAACAATCACACGAAATGCATCCCATTCCGCAACGCCTGTAGTTGAATTGTTTCGGTCTATATCGTATAGATACTTGCTTGCTATCTTTGAGCGTTTTTGATGCAAATCTCTTTCTTTCAGAACAACTTCTTTAGAATCATTATCGGTCGTTTCATATATTTTGGGGTTTTCAATTTTTAAGTATGCAGCCATTGCCTTACCTTGTTCATTGTCGCCCCACCATGCGTTTTCTGCCCATCGTTCTGCGCCCTGTTTACTTGTCGTAAACCAAAAACCTATATCGGCTATTGAGTTGGATTCTCCACCTTTTGATTTGTCAAAAATGGTAAAATCGCTTTTTGTTCCGTGATACACAACAAGCAGATTGCCATCCTTATCAACAACCTTGCTATCTTTGAAAAATTCGAGTTGCTTCTTCGAAAGTTTGCGACCTTCTGAATCGGTAGCATTCTCTCGCAATGAATAACGGATATCGGGATTAGCGGTAGGCGTTTCATTTGTCGTTAGCTTAATTTGCTCAGGAAAGAACGCAATGTAAACATCTGACAATCCCACCCCAAACTTTGAACTATCGTCCACGTTTCTAACAATAATTCCGTCATTACCATTTTTGATAGCCTGCTTGAACAATTCAGGATAAACTTCATAATGATACTTTTTTTGTGCGTCGGCAATTAACGGGTTGACAAGATTCAAATAAACCTTACGAACTTCTCCTCCCGTATCATAGTCAACATCATACAGAATTTCAAGTATAGATTTGCCGTCTACCTTAATATTACGGAATTGTTTTTCAAGTTCTTGCCTCTTCGCTGTATCGGTTTCTGTAAGAATTTGCCTTTTTAACGATTCCCTTTTTAATTCATATTCTTTTATGCGTGGGTCTTTATGATTATCTTTTGCGTAGCCCTTTGCGTTTTTGAGATTCGTTGTAAAGTAGAATGCTTTTCCGTAGTCCGTCCCCGTTTGTCTACTTTTATCATATTCAAACGTGAAGAAGTTTCCGTTAGGTGTTCCGTGATACACGACCAAAAGATTGCCGCTCCCATCGACAACTTTGCTATTTTTGAAAAATTCGACTTGTTCTTTTGAAAGTATACGTCCCTCGGAATCTTCTCTAAGAGAATATTTAATATCGCTTTCGGTTGACTTTTCGGAATTTTGGCGTATACTATTATTAGTAGCCGAAACATCGCTCCTGCGGCTTTGTGCCGTATGCGATGGAGAGGCTACTGTTTTTTTGCTTTGAATATTTACTATGTCATACAGCACGGCAGAGCCTTTTGATGTTGTTCCCACAATAATATCTGCTATATACATGCGGTTCTCAACTTGAAAAGTAACAGTTCCGCGAGCAAACTCCGAGATATTATCATTTCTACTGTGTTTTTGTTCTTCGCCAATATAGTTTTTAGATGCTTTAAGCAATTCATCTGCATTATTAAAAGCATTTGATTTATCGATAAACGCCTGTTTGTCAATATTTTTTAGCTGGTTTGCGCTTTTTGAAAAAACCCATTCTTTTGCAGTGCGTTGGTTAATACCAACAACTTGACCGTTTACTTGTATGAGTCGGTTGAATTTGGTGCGTACAATGTTTGATAGTATTGATAGTATGCTTTTAGGAGTGTCGCTTGCCGAAACAACATCAGCATCCACAACTACAACTTGTTCTCCGTCAATTATGCGGAGCGAGCTTTGTGTTGCGACTTTTTGTGGAACAATTGTTTCATTCTTGTCTGTGTTATTATTTTGCTTTCTGATCTCCTGTTGATGTTCAATTGATTTTCCGCGCAGGTAGTCCTCTCCGCTTGCCGCAAGCGCGTCCTCAAAGAGTTTTATGCCCTTTCGCATTTGTTTCAGGGTTTCCACACTGTCTTTCTCACCCTTGAAAACGTTTTCGATAATCTTTGCATAATCGCGCATGTTGGATAAGACCTTGCGTGCAAGGCTTCGGTCGCGGTCAACAAGCTTGTCTATTGTTTCGGCATCGCCAAACAGCAACTCCGCTGCTTTTGCGTTTATTTCGCTTAATGCAAGTTCAACTTGTCTTGCGTCTTGCCCGGACAACGATTCTCTGTTTTTGATTTTATCGTAAATCGTATCGTCAACCTCATAACCGAGATTGCGAACTTTATCGATGGCTGTATCAACAAGCGATTCGCCGTTTAATTTTATAGACCTTAAAAAGTCGTACATTGCACGGTATTCTTTCGTGCCTTCTGCAAAATGGAATGCTTCGTGCGAAAAATCTTGTGCCGTGCTATCGCTCGATGAAAGTCTATCTTTTGATATATACATAATATCGCCATCGAGGTGCGCATTATCGGGCATCGATTCGGCAACGACAACTTTCAAATCAACTCCGCTTTTTTTGCCCGTCAGTTTGAGAGCCTTTTCAAGCTTTGACATGTTGGCGCGTTGAACTTCGTCGAGATTCGTTGCAATGGAAAGATTACGCTCGTGCAGAGCGTTTGCAACTTCCGTTCTGCGTGATACCGCAAGAGAACCCGACATTGCCTGCGTTGCTTGCTGTGCTGTGATTTCAGTTGCACCGTCGGAAAGAACCGACTTTTTTACCGAACCGTCTTTTATATCGAGTAAGTCGGCAAGTCCCGGCATTGTTTCAAGCATCTTCGTTCTTGTTTTTTCGGACGCTTTTTGATAACGTCTTGATATTTTATCGAATGTGCTTGCGTTTTCCGCATCGAATTTAGCAATATCTTCCGCTGTAAGCTTGCCTTGTCTTTGAAGATTGTCGGCTTTTTTCTTTGAGTTTTCATAATCAAGCATTGCATCTTGAACGCTTTGCGTCGGTGATATTTTGCGTACACCAACATCCGCACCGCCCATAACAGCCGCTGTGAGCGAGCCTACAATGCCCGAAACGATAACGTCTTGCATATCGGGACTCTCCCAATGCAACTTGCCATCAGACGAGTTATAGATTGTTTCAAGCGTTTTGCCGACCGCTTCCGAAACCATTTCTTCAACGCCTTCGCCGACAATGTTTAAGCCAAATTGAACCACTTTGCCGAACTTAACGGATTTTGAAAGCTTGTTGATAACCTTATCCGCAAGACCTGTACCCGTGAATTTCTCAAACACACCGCCTACGAGCTTTTCAGTTGCCATTTCAACTGCGCCCGATGCAAGACCATACAAGAACGCTCTGTCAAGCGTAGGACGCGTCACATTGCCTTCTGTGTCCACGATATCGGTATTGAGTGCTTGCTCGGTAGACGTGCCTGCCGCCGACGCGCCAAGACCAACAAGGTTCGCTACTTGTCCTGCTTTCGCAAGCCCCTTTGCTGCGGTTGCCGATATCTTTCCTGCCGCTGCTGCCGCACCGCCTGCGCCTGCTGTAAGTGCAGTCACCGCAACCATAGGAAGCATTTGCCCGACGCCTTGCGCTACACCGCGAACGATGTTTTGCCCTGTTTCAGACATCTCGTTTATATAGGAATCTTCAAAATCGACATCAAGCCCTTTTTGCCGTCCCGATTCCCACATTTCGCCAACAAGGTCGCGCGCCGTCCAATCGGATGCTCTTTGTTTTAAGTCTTCATTGCCAAACCAACCGGCAAACATACCGACTGCGCCTGCACCGAAGTCAAGCAATCCCTCTCCTGCTTTGAGCATTCCGTCGAGAGTGTTCTTTGCGACGTCACCGAGCGTATCGCCCAACCTAACGCCAAAATTCGCCTTATTTTGCTGTTCAACAGCCTGTTCTTCTGTTTGCTCTTGCTGTGCGGCTTGCATATAGGCAGAAAGCGTGGGGTTTATTGCCACGCTTCCGTCATTTGATATTCTTTGCTGCGCTTGTTGAATACGCTGATTTGGTGTTCCGGTATATGTATATGCCATTTTCAGCTCCTATTAGGTTATTTGTTTGAACGCGTCGCCCCCATGCTCCAACCATCGTTGCAGAGATAGTACCATTTTCCATTTCTCTTCACATAGAAATAGTTTTTCCCGCCTTTTTCTACGCGCAAGATGTCTTTATAGGAGTAACCTGCCGGATCGGGCAAGTTCCATTTGGATGCTTCGCTTTGAGTGAATGTACCGGTGTCAGAGCCGAGGGGATCGTCACCAATAGTTTCGGAAACGGTGTATTCTCTTCCGTTATATGTAAACGTGTATTTACCGCCTTTATAGCTCGAAGCAGACACGTCGTTATATCCTCTGCCTTTCGGATAAAATTCGTTTTCTTTCTTCTCGATTGCATCTTTATATTCGGCTTTTTGAGCTTCTGTAAGTCCCGCCAAATAGGAATCGAAGTTTTTAATCGTGAGTGCATTGATTTCATCGAGCTTCGCTTGCTTTTGTTTTGCCGCACTTTCCTCATCGGAAATAAGGCTTTTATCGTAAGCAAGGTCGATATAATCATTGAGTCGCGTCTTAACGCTATCTGTTGTTTCAAGCCCGGATATATAATCTTTAGCTTTTTGGAAGTCGCTCTTTGAGAGCTTACCTTCATCGTTGAGTGTCGTTTGTATGTAGGATTGCACTTCTGCCAAATAGTTTTGATAGTTCGTGTCTGCTTTTTCGTCGCGAGCCGCCATCAAAGTGCCGTATTGGTCGGAAAAGTTCCTACTGTTTTCAAGCGAAGCTTGTTGATACGCTTGCAATGCTTGCTGTTGTGCGGTTGCTCTTGTATTTTGGACGTCTTGCTGTGCCGCCGCTTGCATATTCGCAAGCGATATAGCCTGACCTTTTGTAACACCATCGTAACCCTCGAAGCCTGCATTACCTTGAACCTCGCGTAAGTATGATGCAATCCTGTCCGCCATAGCATTATTGTTTGCCGTGTCTTTTCTCGCTTGGTTTTCCGCAAGAGCCAGTGCTTGGTTATAAGCGCTTTGCGCTTGTATATCCGACAAGTAGTTTTGGAATAGGATTTGTCCTTCGGCTCTTTGGTCGTTGGTTAGTTTTTTTGCGGCTATCGCATTGTTCAAGACAGAATAGTCTGATATGTTCTCCGCATCCCAGTCTTTTGCACTATCAATATTTTCTGAAAGGAACGTTTTCAAGCCACTCCACGACTGAGGACGATTTGACGGCGTATTTGCTGACGTCTGTCGTGCAACGTCTTGCTGTTGTGTTTCAATAGGATGCGTTTGCTCCGCGGCGACTTTTTGATATGCCGCGAGATTGTCGGCAGCTTTGGTGTTGTTTTTAATAACTTCACCTTCAACGCCATTTGTCTGTGATATGTCATAGTAGTCGTCTATGATGTTTCTCTTTTTCTTTGCCATTTTTAGTTCTCCTTGAATCCGGGGATTGTTTGTAATTCATTCGAGCTGTCTATCTCTTCGCGCGCGGCTTGTGCTCCCTTGCTTTTTTCTGTTTTTATGATTTCTACCGGCACAACAAAAGTATTATCCGCTTGCGCTTCTGCATAAAACCGTTCAAGTATATCAATTTTTCTTACCGTACCTTTACGATATGTATCGGTCGAATATAGGTATTCTTTCAAAAACGACAGTGTGCCTACTGAAAGAAACGAGCCGATTTGTATCAAACCACCGATGACCGTTGCCCATGTGGGATTGTCAACCAACCTATAGCCGTAATAACCGAACACAATCGCAAAAAGAAATGATATTGGCAATGAAAGAATTGCCTTTTTTGATATATGTTTTGCAATAGGCTCTGGAAATTTGAAAGGATTATTGTTGCGTCCGCCATCAGTTGTTAAAGCGTGTTGAGTAAGTTCTGCAAAGTGTACGTTGTTCGCCTTGCGCACACATCTCAATATTGCGTGTTTTTTTATCTTTCTTTTGAAAAACACTTTTGTTTGTCGCAACTTTGAGCGTAAATCCTTTGCATCGATTCTTGTAGTATCATCGCGGATGTTGGCAAGCTTTTCTTCTATGACAGCATCGAGCCGCGACGGATCGTCACAAAAGACGTCTTCATAATTTATCAGTTCTTTCGAAAGAATAAGTTTTCTTCGCTTGATGCGTAATTCTGCATTTTCTTTATCACAGAATTTTGGCAATAACGGCAGATAACATTCAATCTTCTTGATTGCGGCAGCCTGTTGGTTTAGCGTATCAAGGACTTTTTTTGAGTTCATACCCGATAAAACGCCTTGATAACCGAGCAACATCTTTATTGCCCAGCCAAACACAAGGGCAAAGATTCCGTCAGCAACTATTTCGCTGACGGTTTTTCCCGATTCTCCGATTTCGACGAAGTTTTTTGCCATAAAAACGACAACAACAGCACCTACGACGATGAAGCCGATGCTGTTGATTATACCGTTCTTGAATTTTTCAAATTTTGTTTCTCCCATTATACCCTACCTTGATTTTTATTTATTGCATCAACTATTGCCTGCGTTTGATTGTCAATCGAAGTAAGCGTTGCCTTTTGATCTATAACCTTTTGCGTAACTTTGACTTGATGTTGAATCGGAAGGTCTATGAGTTCGCCTACAATTGCTGCTGAAAGCAATATCTTTAAGTCTTGAATAATCGGATCGAGTGCAAATACAAGCACTAATGCTACAACGTATTTGATTATCGGATGAATGTTTTTAGGCACTTTGCCAAGCGATTTTATGAGGATTAAGACGAGTGAAATTGCTCCGCCTACCCCAAGCGATATTGTTGATTGTGTCGTCGCTGTATAAGTGTCCCACTTTAAGCCAAAAACCACCGCGAGCGGTGCTATTGACAACACGTAACCGAGAATCTGCAAAAGCACTTTTTTTGCATATGGATTCATCGGCTTTTTTTCTTTCTTTTCCTTTGTTTCTTCACTCATCGCTTGTTACCTCTTCAACTTGTGCGTCGTCAAAACAACCACTTATCATATCAACACACTGCTTTGCCGTCCCGTTTGCAACCATAAATTCGTTTTGCTGAACCATAATTGCCAAAACCTGCGCCAAAGTGTTCATTTTGTTGATAGATTCGTCCGACAAAGATTTCATTTGTTCAATCTCACTTGCAAATTGCGCAAGCGTATTTCCGACCGCTGTCATTTTGTCACAAGCGTTTTCAAGTTTGTTCGCCGTGCTTTGAAGTTTGATTGCATCCTTGTCATAATCGCCTTTTGTTGAAGTAAGTTTTTCGACTGCTTGAACGATGATTTTTTTAATCCAACCGCAAATTGCGCCGATTCCGAGCGATGTTCCGCCAAGAGCAGCAACAGCCGAGGCGACATAAAAGACGATTGTGTCTATATAATTATTCAAGTCCATTTTCGTTCTCCTTATCTTTGATTATGCAATAATCAAGTGTGACATTTTGTGACTTTCTGCATAGCGCATCAAACTCGTCTTTGGGCATAGATGCTGTAGCGAGTTTGTGCGGATTGGCAGATTCCACAATGATGCAATAACCGTCATTCCTTTTTTGTTTCCTCATTGTTTTCTTCCCCGTCTTCGTCAACGCGAGCGGTTATGCGCTCTTGTTCGGCTTGAGCGGCTTGTTCAAGGCGGATGCGCTCTTGCTCTTGCTCGTATGCGATACGTTCCGCCATTGCGTCCTCGATGGTCGTGGCGGTGCTGTCCGGGAACAGTCTGTGGTGGCTTTCGAGCGATTCCATAAAGTGGTCGTTGACAAGGTAGACGTCGCCCGTCAATCCGAGTTTTTGCTTGTGCTTTTCGATGTTTGCGTTTGTGCCGTTTTTGATAATCATAGTGCCTTTGCTCCTGCTGTTTTCTTGTCGTAAAGCGAAACGATTTTGCACGCCTCGCCTTTGGATATGATTGGTTTGATATGCTTGCTGTAATACGCCACGCCTCCGCTACACCGCATAAGCCATCCGAGTCGGGACAGTATGCTACGCGCGCCGTGTATCGTGCAATATCCGCGCTTGCGCACAAGTCGGACGTTTCGATTGAGTTCGAGCCACGCACGCTTGCGCAGGCGTTTCCGCTCGCCACAAATCGTAAATCCGAGAAAACTCAACGGGCGCGTACCCGTGCGCCATAGTTGCCAGTTCTTCTTGATTGTCAACTTGTACCGTTCATCTCGAAGAACGTCATCGAGCCTGCGCTTTGCGGCGTGAAGTCGTCTTTTGTTACTGTCCCACATTACAAGGTCATCGACGTATCGAATGTAATACGGGATATGCAGTTTCTCTTTGATATAGTGGTCTATCCGTTCAAGGTAGAAGTTCGAGAACCATTGCGACGTGTAGAACCCTATCGGCAAGCCGTTGCGCTCGTTCCGTAAAATTTTTACGGACAGTTCGAGCATGCGCTTGTCCTTAATCTTCAAAGCGAGCAGCTCCACGAGTTTGTCCGCGCTCACGCTCTGAAAATACTTCTTGAAATCGGTTTTAAGCGTATATCGCGCTTTCGAGTTGCGCTGTATCTTCTGCGCGCGCTTGATGCCGTAATGCACGCCACGTCCCTTGATTGAGCCGCAGTTCCACTCGTACATTCCGCGCATAAACACGGGTTTCATAACGATGCAGTATGCCCAGTGTACGACTTGGTCGGGAAAGAACTTCGGCACGACTATATCGCGTGATTTCCTTGCAGACCGTTCGTATATCGTCTTGTGTTTGTTCTCGGTCAGCTTGAGCGTCCCGTCTTTGAGCCATTGTTGCAACTTGTCAATGTAGTAGTCTTTTCTTTCAAGATAAGGTCGGACATAAAGTTTGTTTTTCTTGCCTCGTGACGCCTCTGCAAAAGCCTTTTCGAGCGTCGTCCGCTCACATAATCTGTCGTAAAGATAACCTGTTCTTTTCATCGTTATGTGCCTGTGTTTTGTATGCTTTTAAGTCTCTCACGGTCTTTCGAGAATAAACCTACTAAACCGTGCCTTTTACGAGATAGTTTTTTACCAAGTGGTAAGGATGCGCGCAGTCTAACTTTGCCGTTTTTGACCTAAAATTCGAGAACCGATGTTCGAGTTATAGTTGCTCGCGCTGTTGTTGTTGATGTAGAACAGACCGTAATCCGAACTCGTGTTGTTGCGACCACGGTAATAGACCGCGTTGCCACTAAAGTTCGCATAATCTCTGAATGCACGCACCCTATGTTTTGTTGTTTCGTTCTTATTCAGACGAGTTTTTGTACAAAGACTTTTCGTTGCCGCAAGGGGTTTCACCCCTTACCAACCCCTTTAAGGATTAAAGGGTAAGTAAAAGCCGAGAACCGATGCTCGAGTAATAGCTGCTCGCGCTGCTGTTGATGATGTAGAACAGACCGCAATCCGAACCCGCGCTGACGCGACCACGGCAATAGACCGCGTAGCCACCAAAGTACGCATAATCACAATAATAAGTGGAACTGCTACCACCGCTTTGTTGCGGAACTGCAATGAAAGGTTTTGACGGATCTATCTTTAGCGACTTAAAGTATCCGCTACACGAAGAGAATGTTAATTCGCCGGTCGTTGCGTCGTCCGTATAGTTGCTCTCTATGTCCGTAGCCTTATATCCTGTCAAGCCGTCAAAGAACTCTAATCCGTTACCGATAAAATCTTCGATATAGCGCCATCTCATTCTGCCGCCGCTCGAAAGTTGTCCACTCGGAACGGTTAGGCTGTCTGTTGAGCCGCAAGTTCCACCGTAACTTGTAAGCCCTTGCATTACCGCATCGCTGTTCTTTGTTGCAAATTCAATGAGCCACAAAAAGTCGAGAACGCGCATGTGATACAAGTCGAGCTGACGGTATTTCGCGCCGCGCGCCTTTGCATATTCTCTGAACTGCGCACGGGTATAGTTTCCTGATCTCGAACCGTTTCCAACCGAACGCATTTGTCCATCAACGATTCTTGCACCGTATGCACCGTAATAGAACGCATCGGAATGCGCAAGGATTTGATTTTCCCCGACCGCCATTGCGGCAGGTGCAACAGCAATATCCGTGATGTAATGGTTGCTATCGTAACCGATTCGCCAGTACATTGCCGGAACGTAAACGAACACATCGCCGTCGATGGTTTCTCGTTGCATTTGGTTGAAGGGGAATTTGTCATCAAAATCAGATGAGATAACATTGTTGCTCATTGTCCACGACAAGCCCACTGCGTCGTCTGTTCTTGTAAGTGCAGGCTCGCTTTGATACAATCCCGAAACGCCGAGAATAACGTTTTCGCCGTACCAAAAGCCGAACGTTTCGCTTTGATTGCTCTCAACGCTCGTGCCTGTACCCTTGACATAAACTTTGTTGATTGCGTTTTGCGTGAAGCCGAGATTAGTAACATCGACGTCGAGTGTTCCGCCGTCTTCACCGCTATATGTCGCGTCCCCGACTTTTGCGCCGTCGAGATATATCTCATAATTTGTGGCGGCAGCTCTGCAGTTTGTGATTTGCAGAGTCGTACCGTCTTTTCTGTGAACGTGCGGTCGGCTATAATATGTCACGGCGTTTGACATATCGCTGTCCGTATAGCCCGTCGCTTTTGCTTTTACTTTGAGTTGCCTTTGCCCGTAAGGGATAAGCAAAGACAAAAGGTCTATTTGTGCCATTTGTATTCTCCTATGCTTATGTTTACACTACTTCCGTTATCTTGACCTTGCAATAGCGGTTGTAATAAGTCGATGATGTTGATGTTGTTGCGTATTGTTTCAAGACGTCGATAAAATGCGCGCCTGCTGTCACGTCGAGCGTGAACGAACTCGTTGTTGTGCTGCTGCCGCTCGATGCCACTTGGTATTGTGACGATGACGGTTGCGTGCTGTTAGATTTCGTAAAGGCTTGATCGAGTTTACCGATAAACATTCTGACGTACGAAGTGTACGGATAGAATGTGTATTCGATCTTGACTTTTGTCGCTTTCGGCGCAAGAATGCCTATGCGCATGTATGCATAAGTGTTGGCGTACGAGCTGCTCGTGTTCGTCTTATACGAGCCGTCAGTTTGCTTTGCCCATTGCGCCGCAGGATCGAGCGTGTATGTGAACAACATTGATTGTTCTGCCGTTGCGTCGATATCGGGCTTATAAACTTCGCCGTCTGAGTACAGGTCGTACTTTTCCGAATAGAAAACGTCACCCTCTTTGAGAAAGCCGTCAACGACTTTAAGCGTGTCGCTTCCCTCAATTGATATAAGCGGTTGCATCAACTTTGGCGTAACTACGCCCTCTGCCGATACGCCGATATACCCGCCTGCCGGGACTTGCTTTGTTCCAACGAGATTGTCGCTGTCGTAAAACTCGTACGTTTGCGCAAACGCAACGTCGGACACTTCGAGTTCGTCCGTGTCTGCCATCGAGATAACGGGTGCGATGAGTTTTCCGCCATCCGTCACTTCGCCGCTGTATGCCGTTTTGAGTGGCGCGGTGGTCGTGACTTCGCCTGTGTACGGGTTGTATGAGTATTCCACGTCTTCGCCGTTGCACTTAATTGATATGCTTGCCGGCAAGTGGTATCCCTCTGATGCCACAATCGTGAACGCGAATGTCATTCCGCTTGTCGTCTTCTCGAAGTCGAAGTCTGACGTGACGTTCTTCATGCCGTTTACGAACGCGTACACCGTGATGTCAATCGCGTTGCTGTCCGGGCTGTCCAAAAAGCCGACACCGTGCGCTCGAACCGTGAACGTGTAAGGTTGTGCTTGCAGCGTTGTGAGCAAGAGCGATGTTTTATCCACTCGCGTGACTTCCGCGCCGCCCGACAACACCTTGTACCCTGCCACGAAGTTGCCGTTCGTGCTTGGGTTGGTTATGTTCAGATTGTTGCCCGACTTCGCAATGGTCACGGGGTTCAGCTGCGGATGCACGTCGCTGACGGTATATGCGCCGACGATAACCTTGCCGTCATCGCCGTACGCCTGATACCCTTGCTTAATCTCCGCCGCCGTCGCAGGATTTGTGAGCGTTTTTAGCGCCGAGCCACCGCCGCCGTGTCTGACTATATATGCATCTGCCATAAACTCACCTCACGATTTGCAACTTGATGTTGAGTGCAACAGACGGCTTTTGCTTTGCATAAACCTTGATTTTGCCTGCGAAAGTGACGATTCTGTATACCTTCGCCCACGCTTCTTCTTCGGCTGTTGCGATGTTAAAATCATCGGATGGGACAAGATCTACAACGGGTGTGTCTGTTTCGAGAATGTCCGACAATTCTATCTCTTGCGTAAACGGCGAACTACCACTCCACGACGTGCCTATTGTTGCGGTCTTGTTTAAGACGGTTGCTTTTGTTCCAAGTCCTGTTGACAGTTGAGCGATGTTTTTTTCCGCAGACGTGAACAGTGCATCGATTTTGTCCATATTGTTCCCGTCTACATTGCCGAAACATTTTTCAACGTTTTCGTAGGCATCGCCGCTGTCGCCATCAAACTTGAAAAGACCGTGTGTCGTAAGTGCCATGTTTCACCTCTCTTAAAGCATTTTGCAAGACGCTTGTCCGATGGGAATAACAAGAAGCTCGTTTGGGTTGAGTGTGATCGGCGTTTCAAGTTCAAAGTATAGCGACGCGTTGCTTGTGCCGCTTCCGTTGTATAAAACGATATACTTGATGGAGAGTGCATTTGTGCCGCGGTATGTATCGAACTTAATCTCTTTACTGTTCTTGATTGTTACAGAGCCGTCATCGCCGTATGTTATATTATTGAAATAGATGTTTTCGGAGTTACCGTATTTACCAACGGCTTCTCTTCCACATCCGTATCCCGCCGGAGGCTCAACAAAACCACTGTAATATTTTGAACTGTTGACTGTCGGCGCACTCGATGCTAATCCTGCACCAAGATAACCGTCGCCAAGATTGAATGATGATGTGTTGCCGAAAAGCTCTTCCAAAAAACCTTTCTTAACTGCTGGTGCTACTTTTCCTGACATTGTTTTTGTACCTCGTTATTTTTATTCTTGAACACGAATTAAACATACCTGTTCAAGTGTTTGTCCTGCTTTGAAAAACTCTGACATTGTTTTTCCTATTAAGTCTGCCATTATGGCGTGCCTGTATCTGATTATTGCAATATCCATCGACAAGTCGCTTGCAACTTCAGATACGATGCGTTTTGTGTTGACTTTTTGTGGCATTGATTGAATTTCAAAGTCTGTTTCTTGCTCGATTTGCGGTTTTTTGAGTGTTGGCACGACGGGGATTATGGTCGGTTCTATGCTCATTTCGACGTAAGCATCTAACACTTCTTTTAGCGTTAATTTGAACACTGTTACGGCAATGCCGAGTTCAAATTCGCTTGTTTGTTCCGCAAAAACATCCTCTATGGTCTTTGCCGATGGTGTTGCCGCCGGAGTTATACTCGTTTGTGCATCCGCCGTCGTTTCTTTTCCTGTTCTAATGGATGGTTGTGTTACGATTTCTGCTCCGAGCTCAACGAGTATGTCGCCCAAGAATGCACCCGCTCCGCGCTCTGCAATGAGATTTTGAATGAATATTTCGACTTCTCCAAAAACAACTTCATTTACATCTTTACCACCATTGCCTTCTGCATTTATCGAAAGAGAGTTTATTCCTGTCGATACGGATATGCCTTTTGCTTCTTTACCTTCGTTGCACTCCGTTTTTGTTATTACAGCGGCGGCATTGAGTTCCGCGCCGCACGGCGCATCTTTGCCAACATTGCTTTCTGCACTTGATGCAACGCTTGTTTTAACCTCAACTCCGCATTTAGGTACAACATTGTAGTCGAGCGACATCGCATAAAGTATCGGTTTTAGTTTTTCAAGGTATGTCCTAACGTCTTGCATACTTATACCTTTTCAAGGATGAAAATATCAAAGTTGATTCCGTCGTTGCTGAACACATACATTGACACTCTCGCATTGTTTGACGGGTTATATTCGCCGACATTTGTTCCGTATTGCATCAAGGCAACGTTCTTGCCGTTTGATTCAACACTGACCTTTGGTGCTTCGTCGCCCGTAAAGAACATTAAGCCGGAGTAAAACCCTTCTTTTGCGTCCAACGGGACGGTGATTTTCACACTTTGCGCATTTTTCGTGTATGTTTTTATGACATTATTTGCAAATGTGTGGTCGATTGCTGTTGTAATTTCGTCCGTTTGGTATCCTGTCGGCTTAATATCCTCGACGGATGTTTCTATTTTGCCAAGCGCGGTGTTTGCGGCATCTGTAATACCGTCAATGCAGTCGCAGAGGTATTCCGTCGGCGCAAACATCGCTTCTTTAACGTCCGCTTCTTTTTTCCCTTGCTCTGCCGGGCGTGTAGATAATGCATAAACCGATTTACGCTTTAGTATCTGTCGTTGTTCTTCCGTGATTTTAGGGATATTCATATCACCACACTCCCTTGTTAAGTCTGTTTATCTTATATTCAACCGTCAAGCTGTACACACAACAGTCACAATCGTTGTCGGATATAAAGCGGAACAGTATGTAGTTAAAATCGCTCTTCATGTGTTTTGTGTAAGAAGACTCAAACCCTGTATTGAACGTGAAGTTGCCGAAGTTAAGGTTGCTAAAATCAAACACATCAAGTCCTTTTGAATCAATCTCTTTAAGACCGTATGCGTTTTTGGTTTCGTAACCAATCTTAATTACGCCATTCGTGATTTGTTGCGCTGCGAGCGTCATTCTTGTCAATACTTTGATATAATCGCTTGCGCCCATATCCATAATCGGCGTATACCACTCTGCAACGACATTTTTCACAATATATTTGAAGGCTTTTGCGTCAATCGCCGCATTGTTGTATTTTGCGAGAATATATCTTTCCTCTACTGCATTGCCGTTATCGTCTGTACGGTCGTAACGATTGTATAGTTCGATATATTTCGCACCTTCAAGTGTTTTTATTGCTTTTACTTTGACAATCTCTCCGTTCAAGTCGCACAAAAGGCGGAATGTGCCTGTTGGAGATATGATTTCGCCACTTTCTTTCGATAATTCAAACGTTGCCGTGCCGACATCTATATTCGAGATAAAGTATTTTGTGTTGAGTTCAATACCCAAACCCGTGATTGAATCCGCATAGACGACTTGCCCCTCGTGAAGCTTGATTATTTCATCATACGTGACTGCAATTTTGGTATTTACACCCGTCGCATCGAGAGTAAAACTGTTGCTATCGAATAACAGACGGTAAATACTGCCCTTAAAATATGCAAGGTCGCCATCGACGAAGTCTGCCACAACGCCATCGTGTTGTATCCTATTGTTTGTCAAATCGAAAGTGACGGCGTTTAGCTGCTCGTACTGCCTATCCGTGAACTCATCGTCGAATACACAAATTCTCCCGTCGGTAGTGCCAAAACACAGCTCATTATCGATAACAAAGAATCGACGAATAGGGCAATTGTCCCAATACCACCACTCATAGTTATACGTATCCGCCATATCGCCTTGTTGAGTAAACACAAAACGAGCGTCTGCAACATAGACATATCCGTCAATTGCAACGTAAAACTTGTTGTTATAAACAATAGAAACGGCACTTGCAAGGTTTTTATGCTTCTTTAGCAATGTGTTTATCAACCTGCTACGCTCTTTAGCAACACGCTGTTCGATTGCAATTGAATCGCTATTGATTTGTACTCCAAATACACCTTGCTTTGACAGAAAAAGTGCATCGCCGTTGAGCATCCCGATTGCATCCATTGATACAACGCCTTGCGTAATATATTTGCCTGTTGTGAGATAATAACCTTCCGTGACAGACGTCATATCTTCGCTTATTGTGGTTGCAACACCCGTTCTTATATAAAGTGTCGGCTCTGATGCACTATCTTCCTTAAAAATAGCAAGGGACTCGTCGCCCAATCTTTGATATCCCATAATACGTGTGCTGCTCGTGCCGATCGAGCATAGATTTTTACTCGGGAAATAGGTAAAATCTTCTGCGTTGCTCCAATAGTCATAGTTCGGATAGTCGTCGCATCCACTAACAAAAAGTGTGTTTGCATTGCCTTTCGAGCCAAATAATGCGCCAAAACGACAATCAAGTATGCGGTTTGCATATCTTGCATCGTCTTGTGCTATCGTGACCGTGATATTTGCTTCGCCCGATATAGTATGAGGATGCACTGTGAGATAAATCTTGCCTTCATCGAAGTCTATCTCGCCCCATTTGCGCGAATTTGCACACGTTTTAGTCTTTTCATCGGTAGGATCTGACGATATTCTCGCATTGATTATCTCGTATTTTCTTGCAGGCATGTCTGAAACAGTCAAATTCCAACCATCTTCACCGATATTGTTGCAATCTTCGAGTGTATATGTGTTGTTCCCCGCTGCCGTCACAACAATTTCAAGATGCTTGATATCTTCATTGAAACTATCTTTCCATATAATGCTGTAAGCCTCGTTCTCGTTAAGTCTTTTTGCTATAGCGAATTGAGTTGCTGTGCCATTGAGCGAGTATTTGAGTACGAGCATATTAGCATCGCTCGTAGGCTCGCCGTACACGCTAAAATCGTGCGCTTTTATGAGATATTGCTTATTATCTGATGAAAGTCTACCGATGTTTTTAAGCGTTTTTATGTCGGTATCAAACGTGACTGTCTTTCCCGATAAATCTCTTTGCGCGCTTACATCGTCAGCACGCAAATTTCTTGTCGCGGTTGCGCTTATAAGACTGCCAATTGATAGCTTGTATTCTGTATTGTCGCCTGTTTCTTCGTTATAATCTTTTGCTACCATCTCAAAGGGAGTTACATCGAGATTCTTTTCGTCGAGTTTGTAAGTACGTATTACAGGCACTGTGGCTGGGACATCCGCCGTTTCGGTATTCTTGTAGTAGTCGCTACCTATAAGCGTGTTCTTTCTTCGAGAGTTGAGGATATTGACGTCACGCATTGTTTGGCGTTTGCCATATTCAACAACAGAACCATTTTCATAATAATCGGTTTCTTCGGGAGATATGTTGCCCGTCGTAGTCGGAATGTATGAATTATCGTCGTTGTAAACGCGACGGAATTGCAGTTCGCCACTGTATACGCCAAGCACAAGAAAGTCGCCGCAGCCGATAAAATATGCCTTATCGTTATCAATGAACATTTGCACCGCACGATTTTTAAGGCGTGTTGTGTCAATGTTGTTCTTTATGAAATTATTGTCGAACATGCTTTGCCATGTACCATCATCATCCTTCATAAAAAACTTTGTGCCTGCGTAAGCGATGTTTATAGTCTTATGTGCGATTGTAAATTTGAAAAGTCCGTTAATAGGCAATCCGTTTCCGCTTGCATCTTTAATACGACCAAATTGACGCCAGCCCGGACGTTTATGATTGTTTCCGTTTTTGCTGATAAAATTGCGCATTGCGGAAGCGCGATATGGTTCGACAGCATAAACAGGGCTTGCCGCATCCACACCGCGAAAGCCTGTTAGTACAATTCTTTTTCTGTCTTTCTTTACGATATCGGTATCAAAACGCATTTACTACTCTCCAAAAACATTAACCACACTTGACTGCGCTGCGTGATCGTTTCTCTTCAGCGAATCGAGTGTTGCTTCAAAAATATTTCTTGCTTGCGCGGCAAGTGACGGCTCGTCTTCTTCGTACAATTCTGCTTTAATAAGGTATGGTATGATTTCGGCGATATCGTCGGGTATATTTATTTCAGTGCTTGAAAGCGCGTTGAGTGCCACTCTCTGCACTTTAGGCTCATACATAACAATGTATCTTTCTCCAGAGCGCAACGGCATTAAAACAAGTGCTCCTGCCTCTGTTTGGAATGATACGGATGGATTGTATCCGCATGCGGATTCGAATATAACTCTCTCAATATCAAATAGATCCGGGATGAGTGTTTGCAAATCGTATCTCGCGTGATAACCGTCGTTATTGCATGGTGTTACACTGTCAATTGCAAAACTCTTCAGCGGCAATACTTGTGCGCGCTGTATGCGCATTAAGGCTCGGTTGATGCAAGCCTTCATATTGACTGTGTATTTGCGATATTCTTCGCTTTCAAGCAAGTCTATGTCTTGTTCGGATAGGTCTTGCTCGTAGTTAGTGAACATCAATGCAAGTGCGTTTTTTTCAATATCGTTGATCGTCATGCTGACACCTTCAGATTTAGTGTGGCGGAAGAAACAAGATTTGAACTTGTACGAGACTGTTGTGTCCCGGAAGGATTAGCAATCCTCTGCGATGCCAATTACGCCATTCTTCCGTGATCACGGGGCGGGCGGCTTGCGCCGTCGGCTCCCGTGATGACTGTACTGCCATTTAGGGTACAGTGCGGTTCGTTATGCCTTTAGGCTTTGTACTTCGCGACAACGACCTTTGAATCGTTCGTGAGTGCCGTACCGTAACGTTTGATAGCGGTTATGAGCCACGTATCATCTGCGTTGCGATAGTCGGGATGGACTTGTGCTTCTTTCTTCAAGAACACTTTCATTGCGGGCGTACCGTCGTCCACTTCCGAATCTTCGTTTTCGAGTTTGATGATGGGGTTCAAGTACGTTGCTGTGCCTGCATACGTTCCGCCGAGAGCAATTGTGCCTGCCGCACTCGTCTTTCTGCATTCGGGAGCATTTGCAAGCGCAATGCCGTACTCACCAACTTTCTCTTTGAGTGTGATGACGCCTGCGCTGTTGCTTGCCGAGATTTTTGCGCTCGCGTCTGCCGTGATGGCCGCTACGAGACCTGCTGCAACGTTTTCCGCTGTTGCCGCTGTTGCTTTGAACGAGTATTTCTTTCCATCAACAAGAATGGTGAATACATCGCCTGTTGCGACTGTTCCTGCTACCGTAACGGTGCGCTCGCCTTGTACGCCGTCTTCGTGTCTTACTCTGTTCGAGAGTTGAATCCACGTTTGTGCGATTTTGCCGAGAACGCCGGTGGGAACTACGCTCTTTTCGAATTTGTCTCTGCTCTTGAAGTTTTCGTCTTTCAAGAGTGAGGGATATTGCATCGGATGTACGAACATCAATTTCTCAACGCCCATTTCTTCATCGCCAAACATTGCTTCTGCTTCAACGACGCCGTTGTAGCCAATTACGCTTGCGCTGCCGTTGAAAACGTTCGGTGCTTCGTATGCGGTGTCAAACAAATCGCTTTCAATTTTGTCTTTGATTGCTTTTGCGAGTTGTCTGATTGCTGTTCCTTTGGGATCGCCTTCGCCGTCATCGATTGCTTCCGATGACAATACAACACCTTTTGAAACTTTCTTGACGGTGTATTCGCCCTCTGTGAAGCTCATCTTCGTGGTGTCGATGACCTCGCCTTCTGCGGTGTCTTTTGCCGCGCCGATATAACCCCACTTCGTCACTTTGACGGTGTTGCCCGGTCTGCCGTTGAGCGTTTTGTCGACTTTGATATATTTGATGAGTTTGAGCATAGAATCAAGAGTCTCGTTGAGCATATCTTGACATACTTCTCTGACAAACACATTTTCTGTCATAGTTTTTTGTTCTGCCATATTAGTTTCCTACCTTTTGATTATTTTGTTAGGCTCTCATACAACGCACGATTTTCTTGGTAGAGTCTGGCACGTTCGTCCACACTCATTTTCCTGAACTGTGTTTTTGTAATTCCCGGGTTTGCGCTTCCGTTTGTCTGCGCCGAGCCTACTCCCGATTGTTTTTTTGCCGCTTCTGACGTCAGTTTTGCCGCAACATTCTTTGTAATGTCGGATATGATTGCGTCGTATTCGTTGTACACGTCATTGAGCGATTTACCTTCGTTACCGATGAGCAATGCTTGAAAGAGCTTGTCGTTTTGGAGCATATCGTTTAGATTTAAGTCGGGATGTTCTTTGCGAAAATCGTTCACGTCTGATACGATTTTTTGCTGATATTCCGCTTTTTCTGCTTCCTTTTTCGATTTCTCTTTTTGTTCTCTGTCGATTTCGTCGGCATAGTCTTTAACCGGATCTCCGCCCTTGTCAGATATTGCTTTCATTCGGAGATACTGTTTGACTTCTTCGGCGTTTGTGATAGGCTTTTCGGTGTATGGGTTTGTTTTTACAAACTCGATAACACTTTTTACTCGCTCTTCTTCGGCGGCAGTCATACGCGCCTTTTCGATAGCTTGTGCTTGTTCACGTTCGCGCCTTGCTCTCGCATATTCCGCGTTCTTCTCTTTCGTTTGAACGGGCTTCTGCTCTTTTGCTTCGGGAGCGTTCTGCGATTCACTCTCTACGGGTGCCGTTGTTTGCTCTGCTTGTCCGGTTGATTGTCCATCAGCCGCAGTGTCCACAACGTCTTCGTTTGTTTCCGCAGTGTTTTTGACTTCTTCGGTCATAGTGTTTTTCCTTTCCATTTTTCCGCTGTCGGTGCGAGTGTATTATTCTACATCGATGTTTGCATTCGCCGCATTAGCGATTATTTGCGCAAAATCCGATGCGTCATTATGGTATTGTTGAGCCGCGAGTTCGGCTTGTTGCCTTGTATTTTTCTCCTTTCGGTTCTCATTAAACGCAAGCGCGAGATCTCCTCGCAATTTTTCGTTCTCTCCTGCAATTTGAGAAACGGCATTCAATTGGTTTTTACTTTTCTCGCATTGCTCGATAAGTGCCTTAATTTGTTCATCGCGCTCGGCAAGTTGTATCTTGAGTTGCATGTTTTCTGCATATTCAGCCTGCTTTATCAGTTCGAGCAAGTGGTTCTTGTCTGACAGTGCATCTTCGGGATATGCTTCGAGCCATTGACGTGTGGTTATCAACCCTTCAGCTTTGAGCTGATCTATAACCGTGATGTCGCCTGCAGGGGAGCTTGTCGTTCCCGATGTCACTTTTGCAACAACAGTAAACTCGGTGTTGTTGTATTTCTTTGCAGAGAATACGGCGTTTTCCATTGTCATTGCACCGCTCTCGTTCGACTTGCGTACTTTATACTCCGTGTCGTCGTAATAGTACATGCGGTAGAATTGCTCTGCGATTCGCCCGACTTTTTCAAGCACTCTCCAAAAAGCTTTGCGGTTTTCTTCGTTTGGCAGCTGTGCTTGCGATTGTAGTTGCGCGATTGCTGCACCGCTCATATTGGCGGATATGCTTTCGCCGTTCATCACTTCCGTTGCGCCCACAACCGTTCTCGTATAAGACAAGAGGTTGTCTGTAAGCGTAAATACTGCCGAATTGAACGCTCCGCCCGCTACGCGCTTAATGCCATCGCCTGCGGTACTGTTATCAACTATAATTTGTCCCGGTTCATTGGTTATCTTTTGATTGCCGAGCGCGTTTGGTTTTACAATCCACTTGCTCCAACTCTCGTTTTGCGCTTGCAACAGTTGCAAGGCTTGTGAGAAGTTAAAACACCTTTGGTTTGGAATCAGCCCTTCAACCTCGCTTATGCCGTATATGCAATCTTCACGGGGGATGTACTGCCCTACTGCCAACGGATACATTGTCGGTGTATACGCGCTAAACAATGGTTCTTCTTCTGTATCGGATGTGTTGTCGGGAGTGTCCCCGTTTGCTTCATCGACTTTCTTGCCGAAAATCTGCTCGTGGACTTTTTCATATTCAGGGCGAAGCGGGAATGCATCACGAATGACAGTTCCTCTCACGCTCTTCTCGCAGTAAACTTCGCCATCTATCTTGAAGTATTTGACAAGCACGGTACACATTTCCGTTCCGTCTTGTTCTGTTTTATTGTTGCTTTTTTTAACATCTTCGTCGTCTGCAACAATAAGCTTCTTGTCTATGCCTTTGGGAAGAGTGCTTCGTATGGCTTCAACTTCTTCTCTTGTTGAGATGATGATATATTTCTGTTTCTGCTCGTCCTTTTGCGACGGATCGCAAAATATAACGTTTCGAGGATCGAGCGACTCCATTCGAAGTGCGCCCGTAACTTTCCCTTTTTTGCCTTTTGCCTGCGCGTCCCAATACACATGAAAGAGATATGTGCCTTTGATTGCGCCGTTGTATATAGCCTCTCGGTAGACGCTCTCCGCGCCCATTTCTTTGAATTGATAGTCCGAGAATTGTGTAAACTCAATCGAATCGTTCTCTTGAGAGTCTGCCTCGTAGGTAATGCGACATGGTTTGTTGTTCATGGCAGACATTTTGTTGTTCACTATCATTCGTACAAAGTTAGTAACAGGACGAGGTAACATCTTCGTCCTATCAGTGACCTTTCTGCCCCACTGTCTGCCTTCATAGAAGTCTATGTTTTCACGAATGGTTGCATCGAGTGCTATGGACGCCTGAAAACGTTTCCCTTGCTCGTATTGCTCCCATGTTTCCGCGGCACGGTCTTCTCTTGTTTTTGTCGTTTTATCATTCATGTGTTCTCTCCGGTCGTTTTACGGCTTCGCCGTACATCCACTCACTCAATATGTCTGCGGCATCGGATTCCGAAATCTCATGCTTATTTTTATCGTCTTTGTCGGCGGCGCGTTGGCAAAGTTCCTTGATAAAATGCTCTTGTACCTCAACATTGCTTTGAAGCACGTTGACCTTATCGTTAAGTCGAGCCACATCTCTTTCGAGTGCCGTTATCTTGATTAAAAGTTCCGCTTTTGTCATATCCACTCCATATATTCGTTGCCGTTCACATAAACGTTGTCATAATCATCGTCGTCTTCGTCAATGTCCGGTTCCGGTATGTCCTTATAGGTATGGTCGCCCTGTTCTGACACAAAGTGCGTTATCATCAACGCCATGATTAGATCGTCGTGTTTGCCTATAATCGCTTCGGCTTTTCCTTTATCGTTTCTAACGAATGTGAGCATTTCGTATAGTGTTTGAATGTCACACACAATATCACCGTCGCTTTCACGCCACTTTCTTTTGAAGTCGGCAATGATGGTCGGACGTGTAAACGCGGTAGTTTTGAATCCGTATTTCAGCTCTATCGGATTTTTTAGCGAGTCTATTCTCTCTCGCATATACAATCGCGGATATTGCGCTCTTTGAAGCCGTCTTGTCGGCTCATACTCAAAGTTGACTTCAATTCCTATGATTGCGCCGTTGTAATATTGTCCGAGACAATAGATTTGGTCTGCATACAAGTCGTCATCTATCTTTTGGCGGCGGTATACTGCCACTTGCTTGCCTGTTATGTTGTCTATCACATGAGCAGTGAAATAGTCGCTTCCGTCGCCTGCGGTATCTCCACCTATTGCATACGGCTTTTTGCCGCGTTTCTCATCGCTGTAAGGCTCTTCATAGATTGAGATGTCGCCTGCTGCGTCATCCACCCATCTAATGTCCTTGTACGCGATTGTGTCGTTGTCTGTCGGTTCTATGTTGTAGGTAAAATATCCGCGTTTCTTCGGCTGCAATGCCTTGCACTCGTTTATTCGCCTTATAACAAGCTCGTTTCCAAACTCACACTCGCCCGATGCGATAAATGCTTCTTCCGGGAAGCACGGATATTCCTGCTTAATTGAGTTTTTGTCGATATAGAGGTTGTATTTCTTAACGTACCACGCTATTTGCCTGTCGGATATGCCGTTTTCTCTCAACCATTTAATACGATTGACAAGCCACTCGTCTTTTGCTTGCTCTATGACTGCGACATCGTCCGAGACATACTCTTCGCTTCGCCACCATTCGTAAAACAAGTTGTCGCAGCTCTCGCTATCCCATAGGTCTTTTGCCTCGTTGTAGCCGTTTGCGGTCGTTTCATAAATAACTATCGCGTTTGGCGTCAATGCTTCGCCGATAGACTTTTGTAAATCCGACATCAAGCACTCATAAAATGCGACCTCTGAAAAGTGGCAAAATTCGAGCGTTTTGGAACGTCCGAGTTCTTTCGATGCCGTTGCAACGCGCCACGAGCTATTTAGCTTGTCAAAGTACAATTCCTTGCGGTTGTTAAACTTCTCTGTCGGTTTGAGTATGCCCGGGAGTCTGTCATATACCGCACGAGCCTTATCGTTGAATATGCTGTCTGTATTGATCTGCGCGTTTGCTACCGTGAAGCCTGCAAAGTTTCGACGAGTGATTGCGTATGCAAGCTGTATTGCTGTGATAAGCGTCGTAAAACCTTGCTGTCTACCTTTTAGCACATATATCGGTATACCCGGCGTTCTGTGTTCAAGGTGTTGGATAAAATCCCTTTGTACCTCGTTAAAGAAGAACGGCACGGTCTTTTGTTTTTTGTCAACGACTGTAAACGCTATCTCGATGAGCTTCCACGGTGCGCTTTTTATTTCTTCTCGCAGATTGTCGTTGTCAAGAACATATCGGACGGCGGATGTTACAAGTTGCCCATCATAAACAATATCGTTGCGTTTTTCCCAAGAACGTTTTCTCTTCTCGACTATTTCTACTAATGTCATCATTCCGGGAAGTCCTCGAACGTCACACTGACTCTTGATGTTTCTTTACCTTGCGACAATGCTCTCTTGTCGTACAAAATGCCGACAGTGTTCGCTATCTTCGCCGTATCTTCGCATTTAAGCGCGCTTATTTTCTTTGCAAGTGCTTTGATTTGTTCGTTTGACAGTTCTTCGCCATCTTCCTTACAAGCGGTTATATAGTCTTCTAACAATTCATCCAAAGCTTCGTGAGCATCAATTGCCCTGTTAAAGTTCTTTTGGATGAGATTTATGCCCTTGTTTATGCAGTCGGATGTGGTTTCCTCAAACCTTTTTTTATAATCTTCGCGGAGTTCGGCAAAGTCTTTTGTTTTTTCGCAAGACTTTTTCCAATCGTCGATAGTGCGAATAGGAATGCCCGTCTGTGCATTGATTTGCTTTGACGTCATTCCTGCGGCAAGAAGGTGTGTGACCTTGTTTCTATCGCTTTCGCTGTACTTACATCCTCTCATTGTTGTTTAAGTGGCGGCGGAGCTGATGAAAACACCAATACCCCGCCCTTCATGGGGTTTCAATTGTCGAAGTGGCAGGATTCGAACCTGCGCTTTTCAAGATACAGAATTTCTTGCTCCCTACCTCTGGGCGACACTTCGATGGGCAAGCGACATTTCTTCCAACGCACAATCTATTGATTAGGGTGATTGTAGTCGCACGCGATCGTATTGATAAGGGGGAAAATTATGATGATTCAAATCCCATTGAACCTATCTGTATAATATCGTGGCGCGTTGTGACATTTTGTGACATGTTTCAAAAAAAGAACAGGGCTATTGCCCTGCTCTATTGTCATATCCGCTCATTTGCGCGATTTTGAGGATAGCGTCGTTTATGTATCTGCATAAATGTCTGTCTGTGTAACCGAATTTGTTCGCTGTCTTCCATAGCGGCTCTGCGTTGATATAGTGGTCTATGATAACCACTTTTTGTGTCGGTTCAAGCCGTTCAATGAGTCGCATATACTGTATTTCAAGATTGGTAAAGTCGTTTATACTTTTTTCAAGCTCGCTCAGAACAGTATCGATTTGTTTTTGGATCTGTTTGCTTTTCAGACAATCGGCACATTTCTTGTGCAGCTCAACCATATCGAGCATTGTTGCTATGCTTTGCGATTTCTTCGACAAAGAGCGAAGATCTTGCTTAACTTGTTTCGGTGTCATCACCTTCATATTCCCCCAGTTTACGTTTACATTCTGTCGCAATACATTTGCCGTTTACTATGTATTTGCAGTTACTCGGACACAAATGGTTTATCTGCATGAATTTTATCTTCTCCTTGTCATCGTTCTTTTTTATTTCCAGTAGTTTAATTATCAATGTGCTTGAGATGCAAATTGCATCAAAGCCAAACAACATTATCATAAAAGCAAATGTACCGCGCTCATCGTTTGAGAATGCACAGACGGCAAGCCCGGTGATAACAATTGGCGCAAGGAAAAGAGTTGATTTTAGGATAATTTTGAATAGATCTTTCATTGCGCCCGTATCTCCTTGATGAGTTCGTCAACATACTTTTCGCATTCACATATTGCACTATATCCCGTCAAATTGTTTCTTTCTAAACATTCGTGTTTTTGATTGGTAAGCACATCTTTTACGTTGTTCAACACGTCGATTTGTGCTTGCTTGATTTTCGCTTTCAACTCTCCAATTTCGCGACATTGACTTTTCAAACTTTCCAACGCGCTATTGAGTTCAGTGTTGCATTGCCCAAGCGTTGTTTTCAACCGCTCAATCTCTTTCTCTTGTTCGGCTACAATGTCAAATACGCTCATAAACAGATTAAATTTGCAACCGTGTTTATTCCGTTTCTCCATATCAAGTATAGGGCAACCAGTACAATCTTGTGCGCCACAACAAATTACGAACGCCTTTTTAATATCTTCTTTTGTCATTTTTCTATCTCCTTGATGAGTTCGTCGATTAAATTACAAATATGATATGTTTCGATTGCTGCCAAGCCGACGGCTCTTTCTTTCAACTCGTTTAGCATATCGATTTTGGCTCGCTTGATTTTGTTAGGCATTTCGTCACAATAACAATCGAGGTCGTCTTGCGCGTTCCACTTTTCATTACGGAGTTCTTCGCATTTGTCTTTCAACCGCTCAATCTCTCGCTCTTGCGCTTTAAGTCTTTCAAACGCTCGACTGTAATTATCCTCAGATTGTTTAAGAGCATTTTCAAGTTCTTTGTTTTCGGCTCTGTATTGCTCAATCGTGTTACGAGCCATTTTGTCAGTATCCCTAACTTCTTGGCGAAGTCGCTCAATCTCGGCTTTGTACTCGGACACGTCGCCGTAACCTTTACCCATTGCATAAACAAGTTGTCTGTCGTAGTTGGGGCAGCCGCCTTTCCACCTGTCTCCTATGAACCTCGATATATCTTCGGGGTTATATGGACACAAAGCGCAACTATGATATTGTTTACATGTGTTAACCATTTGTCTTATTTCTTGTTCAGTCTTCATTGCCGTTCTCCTGTTTTTATTTCGCCATCCGCCTAATCCTGTAAGGTGCGTGATTTGCGACGAATCTCGTCTTTGCGTCTTCGCTTTTGCTCGTTGCACGCTTCTGCCTGAACGCTTGATACGCTTCGCACACGTCGTGATATGTGCCACAGCCTTTCTTCGGGCAGTTCTTGCAAGGGAAGTAGTTTTTGACTATCATTCTTCTGCTCCTCTCTTGTCCTCTCCATAAATTCCGTCGTATGTGTTGCCGACGATGATTTCCATACTCGCCGTTAGGCTGTTCAGATCATCCATATAGTCATATCTCGGATTTTTAAGTTTGAAACTGCCTTCCGAGGCTACGTATACAACCACCGAGCGTTCTTCTTTTGGGATTTCCGCTCCGTCAAACTCCAAGATGTCGCCCTCATAAATCTCGTCGCCGTTCTTGTCGTACACTCCCGTGAATTGTCCTATGCTTTCGGGATATACCTCGCCGAAATAATAGATGCACGACATTTGCGTGTCACCGTCTTTGAGCCTCACAAGGTCACCGTGACACCATAATCCGTCTTGTTTTCTTTTGCCTCTAAAAAGTATCTCTCTGCTCATTGTTCCTTTCTCCTTTCAATCTCGCTCACCTTGTACAATGCCCACTGTAAAGCGTTGTGAGCGGCAAGGTGTTGTAAGTTGTCTATCTTTGCATATTCTCGCTCTCGGTCGGTTTTTGCCGTGGAATATCGGTCGAGAGCCTGCTGTGCAAGGAAGATGTGTTCCTTGCACGCATCGTATAGTTGCTGTTTGTACACTTGAATTGTCATTGCCACCACCTATGCCGCAATGCGACTCAATTGCTGTCTTGCGAAGTTAGACCACTTGCCATATACGAAGTCGAGAACGTCTTGCTCCGGTTTTGAATCGTGCCTGCCATAACATTGCAACACTTCTTTTCTCAAAAGCGAGAATTCGATTGTTACATACGGAACGTTTGGTGCATCGTTGTTGCGGATAAAGAATATAAGGGATTCTTTACGTTTCATTCGTTGGTCGTAATTCATACTTCCGACGCAGTGTTGCAACACTTCTCCCTCGTAGATTAGTTCTTCTTTGGTGCGCGCTATGACAACGGTATATTCGTCTTTTAGCTCGAGCTTTTCAAATTTCTTTGACGTTTCGCTAAAATCAATCAGCTCCTTGAGATATTTTTTTCTTCTCGTGTCCGTCGAATACTGGTCTATCCTTACTCTGTGCCAATATGTAAAATCCTTCGGATATAGATTTTTCGTATCGCTCATGTCAACGCCAAGATACTTGCAAGCGTGAAGATAATCGAGATACGCGCCCATGTAATGATGTTGTTGTGCCACGTAATCATTCATTTTCTTAAAATCGTTAACCTTGAATGTTTTAAGGAACGTTAGCAGTTGGTTTGGCGACATGTATTTTGTTATTTCGGCAATGTCGCGCGGATCTGCTTTGTGCTTGTACGCCGTCTTAATTTCATTCGCAGTATATTTGTGCTTGCTATGCGCGAGTATGATAGCGTTTTTGCATAGCCACTTCGCAAATTGCTTATCTTTTTCCAACATTGCGACAACGCTCGGATATAGCGCGACGTGTGCAAGACCTGCTTTTGCAAGCATTTCGACACGTGGATGTTTTTCGTAAACTTTCAAAAACTCAATAAGGTCAACATCTTGTTCAACGCATTGTTTATACCCAGAGTATTTGTATTTTGTATTGTCAAGATTTGGCATCATCAGCTTGGCGTTTAGATTACACAAGTTTTCAGGCACTTTTATCCACGGCGTGTCAGATTCTCCACCGGAGATTTCGGCTGACCAATCAAAAGAGTAGCCTGCACACCACGTGTAAATGCAATCTCTTCCAAATACATTACCGAGAGTATCGCGCACCACGACTTGCTTGCACATTTGCTTTCCGGTCTTTGGATGGTTTTTGACAGCAACTATTACTTTTAGCAATGCGTTGCCTTTTTCTTCAAAATAGGCATACGTTCTTGTTGTGTTGATTCCTTGATGGTTTTCATTGTCAAACTTGAAAATCTCTTGCATTTTTGCTTTTGTTAGTTTTCTCGGCAACATACTCATTCCCCCATCAAGTCAAAAATCGAAAAGTTGTCGTTAGCCTTTTTGTCGACCTTCTTTTCTATAACCGGTGCTTTTCCTATTTCACCCTTTTTTGTATCGGCGATTGCGGTTTTTGAATATTCAATGCTATCTTCTTCAAAGTAATGAATTGCCCACCCGAACACAACTGCATCCGAAATCATCGCACATCCGCCTTTTGCCTGTTTTTTTGCTTCGCCACGGATGTAATCAAAACAAGATTGAAGCGTTTTTTGCCCCGAATTGATTTTCGCCGCAAGGGCATCTGATGCGTTTGATTCGAGATAATCTAAAATCGCTTTTTCATAGTCGTTGCTTGCTTTTAGGTTCAATTTGTTCATCGTAATTTTCCTCACTGTCTTTTTATATCGAAGTATCCGCCATTTATAGCATCGCTTAAAGCCTTGATTTTATCGCTTGCCGAATAACCTTTGCAGTCCATATAAACGAGGATTCCTTCGAGCTTTGCGTTTGTCAGTGTCCTTCCGTTCAACTGACAATGTTTGATAAATTCAGATAGTATTGGGCGAACGTCATCTTCAAGACACATATTGTCGATAATGTCTTCATAAGACTCACGCGTATGCGCATTGTTATCTTTTATATTTATATCTTTATATTCGTTCGTACTATCTCTATACTTACCTATACTATACTGGGTATCCATTTGGTATACCGTTGGTATACCGTGTGGTATACCGTCCTTAATTTCCGTATATGCGCCCTTGTTATCAAGCGTCAAAGTTTTCAATTCTTCAACGTATGTTGTGGGTTTGTAACGGTCATTTCGCAGATAGTTATTTATACGCCAATGCTTGATAACCACCACGCCGCTGTCGAAAGACAAGATATAGCGTTTAGCGATTAAAAGCTTCAGATCGTCTTGCGTCGCGCTTGACTGCCTCATAACGCTTTTGGGATTCCCCACGAAGCCGTCATCGTCGGCATCCATGCCTAACGCAAAATATAAGCATCTTGCGCTTAGTGGCATATCGAGGAATGCGTCGCTTTCAACTATCGAACGTGCAAACATTCTTCTTTCAGCCATTGCCATCACCACCTATTTGCAACTGTCCGAGCATAAACTGCATTGAACGTTTATATCCACGCTCCGCCGCCAAGATTTCCAAAGCACGCTTGTGGTTCTCGTTCATCGGCTTTTGCACTTCTTCAACACTATCTGCGATAAAATATCCTGCCGACGTGCTTGTCGCCATAATCGGATATCCTCTTTTGAGTAGGCTTCTACATGTATTACGGAGCTTCCTGTCGTCGGGCAGTTTTTCAGGCGTTCTTGATGTAAGCAATCCGAGGTTTGAAAGCGTTTTCAGCAATTCCTCTTTTGAAACAAGCTTATCGGCTCGCTTTCCGAGCAAGAAGGCTTGATACGCCCTGCACAAGAGATCAAATACCGTCTTGTCGAATTTGTCGACCGTTGCGTCTTTGAGGGCTGCAAGCCTGCATAGATACTCATACTTCCTCTTGTCCATTTTCCACCCCTTTTAAGAACTCTTGAAACTCCGCAAGTTTGCGTTCTTTTATTTTGTTCGAGCTTCCCTTTATCGTCACATCAAGGTATTTTTCAAACAAAATTGCGATTTGCCTTTTTATATTCTTTTCTCCTTGCGCTATGCCATCTCTATAGCCTTTTGATGGTTTGTTTGGCGCAATTCCATATTTTCCCTCGCCTTGCCCCCCACTCGTTTTGTTAAGCATTTGAAAGCCTTGTGATGCAAACGCCTGTATGTATGCCGTTTCCGCTTCGTCAAGGTATTCAATTGGCACTTCTTCCCACAATACGCGCCACCCGTGGGGACACGTTTCTTTATTGTATAATCCGTGTTTTTTAATACTCAGATCTATATGGCTGTCGTGTCCGTCAAGATGTTGCGCGATACGCGTTTGCAAGTGTTTTGCCTGTCCACCATATCCGTACTTAAATCCGCCTTCGTATCTGACAAAAACGTATATTCCGCTGTTCTCCGTTATATCGCCGAACGCTTCGGTTAAACGTTTTCTGTTTTGAATCTCTCGTTCTTTATAGTTCATCTTCTTGCTCCCATAAATTAAGCATGTCTGCTATTTCATTTGGCGTTCTTGTTTCGATTCCAAGCTGTTTTGCTTCTTCAACAACGCCGTCTATAAGCCGTGCCATTTCCGCCTTATCGAGTGTGTGTGTGGGTTTCCACACAATCACATCGACGCAAGGTCTTTTTGTCCCTTTGCTTTCTCGGATGATTTGAAAGTATGTAAATGCCGCTTCAAGAGGTATTGTTGCTTCCGCCCTGAACGCTCCGAGTTGTGTGCCGTAGTCAAAAACCATTTTCCTCTTCACTTCCGACATAGGCAGCCTCACAACCTCTGCTATTTTCCCTACGAGGAGATGAAAGTAAGCATTCGCATTTAGGCTTCTTTTCTCTGTAAACTTTTTGACTTCGATTTTTTGAGCAATCGTTCCGTCTATTTTTGACAATTCCTCGATTGCGTTCTTATCTGCTGTCACAAAAGACACAATGCCCGTTCCGTCCGCAAGCTTGACTATTCTGTCAAAAGTGCCCTTGAATTTAATCATCGCTTACTCCTTAAAACGGCAAGCCTTCTTCGGCATCAATCGGCAACAACTCTTCTGATGTCTTTCTATCATCGAGAATTATTTGCGCCGCTCTCTTGCTTTTTGCGCTTCTCGCATTGTCAATAATCCACTGTAGTTGATCGTCGCTCAATTCGCCGTATGTTTTTCCTTTTGTCGTTGTCATTGCATAAGCTTTGTCAAGTGTGAGTTCGTCGTTCTTCTCGGGTTGTTCGGTTTTTGCCTTACGTTCGTTATTTTGCGTTTGAGAGCCTCGTTTGTCGTATGTAAATATCGCTTGTCCGTCACCCAAAATGACGAGTTGCGTTATCTTGCCGTCTTCGTACTCAATTTCACCGACTTCCATACGCTTGAACGTCGGTACGAGATTGCCCTTTGAGTTCTTTTCGGTGTTGCCTTTGATGTAAATAAACGGTGCTGTATAGAGTTCTCTTCCGATACCCCAGTTGAAGCACGCACGCTTGAAACTGTCAGAAGCCTCGCCTTTCTCTTTCTCGGTGTTGCTTTCAACGCCGCAGTCCCATTTGGTTATCCATTGTTTTTTGTTCTCGTCCCAAATTGACACACCGCAAAACAAATTGCCTTTGACTTCCTTATGGTCTCTTTGCCAGTTTTCTTTGCCTACCGTTTCGTCAAGGACGTTTTGGTCGCATCGTGCGTCTTTGTACAAAAGCAGTGAAAAGCCTTTATCGTTGCAAGTTCCTACACGGCAATCCAACTCATCCGCTCTTAAAGATCTGAATCTATCCATTTCCCCTCTCCTGTTATTTGATTTGAATGTTTTGATTTACAATGAGTTCTGCACCATCCACTTTTTCGCCAAATTTCAGTGCATCGCCGATTGCTTTCTTATCGATTTTGACTACGGTTTCAACCTTTTTGAATCCGTCAGCAAGTTTGCTCTCATCCGTGATATTGACCGCTGTTGACTTCCGAAAAGTGATTTTTGCACGCGCACTTTCAAACGGCATTGCTTCGAGAATGTCTGAAAGATATTGTTTCAACTGCTCTGCTTTGTTTTCTTTGGCTTTTCTACGTTCTGCAAGTGCCTGCTCTTCCGCTTTGATATTTTGAGCCTCTGCGTTAAGGTTCTTTATCCAACAAGCGATACCTTCTATCTTCTTATCTTTTTCGATTTGAAGCGCGTTGAGTTTTTCTGCATCAACTATTTCTCCGGTTTCAAAGTCGATACATTGCATAATTTGTTGGTCGATTTCGTAAATGCTTGCCATGTTTTCTCTCCTTAAAACTTGATAATTCCTCTTAATGCTTGTGCCATAACGGGATGAAAGCTTAATTTGCTGTCGGCGATAACAACCGCCATTCGCTCGTCCTTTCCGTAAATACGTTCGAGCTTTTTGAGTTCGCTATAAACTTGGTTGGGATTTCCTTTGATAATCATGTTCATTTTTATTTCCTCTCTAATCTGTAAAAATCCAAATAGTCTTGGGTATGTAGTTTGCCGCGTTCCGAAGTGCGTGGATTGCGAAGAGATTTCTTGATGTTGCACATAATCTCGCTTGCGCATTTTTCCGACTGCCCTAATAGTTTGGCGACATCCTTGACGGACAAAATGTCCTTGCTTAATATTTGCTCGCGTTCTTCAAATGTCATTGCCCCACCTCGATTCCGAGAGCCGCTGCAATTTGTTTTCCCTTCTTTTCAAGGCTTCGCAGTTGGTACATTTTTTGCCTTAACATGTCGTTTTCTGCTTTTTTTGCGATTTTGACATAAGGGCTTTTTCTTAAACGGTCTATTTCTGCTTGGATCTGTTCTGTGGTTTTGAATTGATTTTCCATACTGTACTCCTTATAATTTCCCATTTTTGGGACGGTTTAGGCTAAAAAAATTTCTACAAGTGCAGCATTATCAAGACATAAAATTTCTTTGATAATCTCGACCTGTGCGACCGTAAAACTTTTGCCATCATTTTGGATAATTCTGTACAAAGTAGTAGCAGAAACACCGATTTTTTTTGCTAAATCTTGGACGGATATGCGTTTTTCTTTCATAACGCCTTGCAATTTGTTCGTGTTTACCATGTCTTCTCCTTGTTTTGTAGATTTTCCCATTTTTGGGACAATCAAATGCTACCACAAGTAGAATTTGTTGTCAATACATTTTTTCTCATTTTTGGGATTTTTTTTTGAAAAGCGCAAAAATTGTTGCAAAATTGAGAAATTGTGTTATAATAAAACAGAGGTAAAGATAATGAATGATATTGGAAACAGAATAAAGGCTTGCAGGCACAAACTTGGAATGTCCGGCACTGAACTTGCCAAAAAGATTGGCATTCCTAAATCAACAATGTTCCGCTATGAAGGTGAGAACAGCGGGAATATTCCGCTTGACATAATCAAGCCTCTTGCCGCGGCACTTGAAACAACGCCTGAATATCTTATGGGTTGGGATGATAAGCAGACAAAAGCGTTTGATTACGCCAATGTTTTTCCTGTTGAACCATACACAAAACTACCCGTTCTCGGAATCATCCGCGCCGGTCAGCCTGTTTGCTGCGATCAAAACAACTACGGCGAATGGGAATTTGCAGATGCAAAATACGGTGACGGACAACATTTTATGCTTCGTGTTCAGGGCGACAGCATGTCCCCTACAATTCCCGACGGCTCGATGGCAATAATTCGTATTCAAGACACGGCGGAAAAAGGACAGATTGTTGCGTTTGCAATGGACGGAGAATACGCCACCCTTAAACGCTATTATCCGCAATCTAACGGCACTATTTTGTTGCGCGCGGACAATCCACTTGCAGACAGCTACACGATCACGCAAGAGCAACTAAACAACAAGGAAGCATTCATTCTCGGCGTTTGTCGTAGCTATAAGGTCAATTTATAAGGAGCGGAAGTTTATGTTTGATTCACCGTTTGCAGAATTGAATCTTGATGATGAAGTTAAGGACTTGCAAGAAAAACGAAGTCTGAATGTTTTTTACAAAGCGATGAAAAAAGAATTTGATATTCACGCATCGTCGCAGAAAAAACTTCCTCGTCGTGTTCAAAAAATCCATTACACTACCCCGATTCTATTCCTGCCCAAAAGCATGTGGAGAATAGACACGTCACGCGGTTTTACCAAAATCCGTGTAAACGGTCAAGAAGAAAGCGTTACGCTTTTGAGCGAAGAGGGCAAAGAATGTTTGTATACGGCTGAATTAGACATCTATACAAACAGACTCGGCGTGATCGAAAAGGTTGAATATGTTTCGTTCTTAAAACCCGGATTGTTATATAGAACGAAGAATGCCGCAAAATGTGTTGGAGATATCATGACATATCATCAAACGACCACGATGACACATCTACGTTCGATCTATATGGGGTTGTTTGAGCCTTATGGCGCAAATCGATTTACAGCCGACAGTATTATAATGCTTCTATTGCAAGCAATCAGAGATGGACGTGTTGAACTTTCTCATTGCGAATTTGGCTTAGATGGATATATTCAATACAATCTTGATAATATAAGCGGAGAAAGATATTCTGCCCTATTTGATTTTCGGAATTTGTACAAAATAGGTTTGAACGATGAACAATAATTTTAATTACAATATCCAACCGCGAGAAACAAAGAAAGGCACTGTTTACGATGTGTTTTTCTATGTCGTTACGCCCGAAGGACGCAAGCATAAGCGTTTGAGCGGCTATAAAACCAAAACGCTCGCAAAAAAAGCCTACACGGACTTTATGGCAACTTTTCTCTCTGCCCCGATAAAATATGACGGCAAGTCACAAGTTTGCTTCGAAGATGCGTTCAGAGCGTATCTTGGAGCGGTTCAGTATAATATAAAAGAAAGCACCATTTATGACATTAAGCATATTTTTGGTGCGCACGTCAATGATTTTTTCTACGGGCGCAACATGCCTGAAATCAAGAAGTCGGATTTGATAAGTTGGCTTGACGGTTTATGGGCGAAAACTCGAAACGGGAAGCCATACTCTCAAAAGACATTGATGCGCGTTTTTAGCTTCTTTTCATCGTTCTATAATTGGTGTGCTGTTCACTATGACTTTGAGAACGCATTAAACGACGTAAAACCGCCTAAAAGACGAGATGTAGAAGAACCGCGCACATTTTGGACAGAATGCGAGTTTGAGCGTTTTGTGGCTTGTATCGACAGTTTGAAATATAGAGCGATCTTCACAGCTCTGTTCTACTGCGGTTGCCGTATCGGCGAATTACAAGCATTAACACCGAAAGACTACGATGGTGAGCAATTCTATATCCATTCTTCGTTCACACAAAAGACCACCGATGGATCGCCTTATCGAATAACCGAAACAAAGAATTACAAATCACGCACCGTGCCGCTCCCACAAAAAGCAATCGCTGTAATTGATGAGTGGTTGCAATACAAGCAGGCATATAAAATACCGAACGGCTACATCTTTGGCAGTAATACTCCACCGTCCCGACACGCAATACAAGTTCAAAAAGACAGCGCAATCGAAAAAGCGGGTGTTAAGCGTATAAGGATTCACGACTTTCGCCACTCGTACGTTTCGCTTCTGATGGCAAAAGGTGTAAACTTTGGTGTTATTGCTGCTCTTATCGGTGACACTCTTGAACAGGTCGTCAAAACTTATGCGCACCATGTTGAAGATGATAAACACAGAGCAGTTGCGTTATTGTAAAAGCCAGCTCTTTTATGCGGTTTTCGGTTGGTTTGTCACATATTTGTCACATTTTTATAAAAACCACAATATATAGTATAGAAAATGCAACATATACCACAATATGTCGCGTAAAATAACATCCCTTATGCTACGCCAAAATTCGCAAAACCCTACTGTTTAGTAGGGTTTTTGCTTTTTTATGCGCTTGTATTTTTGCCTGATTTTGCCTGATTTTGTCGGGTTTTGCTGTGTTTTATTACCAAAAGTATTACCACAAATGAAAAAAGACCGCCCACATTACATGGACGGTCTCATTTTACTTCACCGCCATAAACCTTGCAAGGAGCGGTGTTAGCTCTTGCTCTTCGGTTGGCGGTGTCGCCTGCTCGACAACGACTGTCGGCACTTCTTTTGTTTTTTCTTGCTCGCGGCGTAGTCTTTCTTCCGCGGCTCTTTTTTCTTGCGCAACTTTCTCACGCACTTTTTCAACGACAACATCGGTCGGAATATTTACAACAAAGCGTTCGTCACCAACCTTTCCGTTCGGCTCATCAATTCTTGCTCTAAACTGCGAGAAGATGCGGAGCTTCTTTTTTACGGTAGATCTTCGGCGTTCCATCATCGAATAGCCGAAAGACACACCGCTATACACGGCAATAAGCATTGATACGATTTTGAAAATCAACGGCATTATCATGTCTTTCGTGAAACCGTTGAAGTGGAATGCAAAATCGACGACCACCGCCGAGCATGCGACGATTGTCAATGCCTTGATGCCGAGCTTTTTAAGCGTGTATAACGCTCAACCTATCTGTTTTTGTTATAGTAACCTTTCGCTTTCAAATATTCTTCATCGCCTATATGTTTTTGAACATCCAACCATTCATCTGCTGTTTTAACATAAAAAATTGTATCTTTTAACGCAGTTGCATCTTCAAATTCTTTTTTTAGAGTCTCCGGTGCATTGTCTTTGATTCTTAAAACAGAATTGCCGTTTTCGTCGATTTCCCTATATACATACGGACTATCAAAAATACTTTTTTTCATTTATTCGCTCCTTATTAATTTTGAAACAGCGTCGCCTAATGCTTGGGCAACTGGACGCGGATTCGAGCTGACCATGTACTCACACCAGCATTCCGCGAACCATTCTTCCGCATCTGTTCCGGCATATTCACTTACTTGCGTTTGGATGTCATTTATTGAATATCCACACTGTTTCATTATTTTTGGTCTTAATGAGTGTGACAGAAAGCCCTTTTTGCCACTAATCGATGATAAATAGTCATCAATTGCGTGCCCCAGTTCGTGCATTGTTACCGATACAGCAGCATTAGCTTCTGTTCCTTGCGGATGAAAGTTTTTTATTACACTGTCAACATAAGACTTTTGTAGTACTTCATTGTTTCCATACCAAAATGTGTTTACAACCAATCCACCGCAACCAAATCCCATTGAGCATCGTGCCATTTCTGTCGATACAATTTTAGTTGCATTCATACCAGCCAATTTACCGATAAGTTGTGGGAACCTTTCGTATAGTGTCTGATGTGCTTTGAATACGCCCCTTGCGGATTGCAAATCACAACCTTCGAGCGAGATGGCTTCATTGCTATTATACTCTGTGCCATTGATATTTTTTACTATAAACCATTTTTTGTTTTTTATCAAGTCTTCAACTTGTTTCACTTCTGTAAAACTTGCTGTTTCATCGTCATCAACGACACGTTGAGCCACACTAGCCTGCACGTTAGAAAAGTCACGCTTCGATGTTATCCAATGCGTCCTGCCGCCACCGGTTCCGTCCGTAAACTTTCCGTCATCGTCTCTTGGATGTTCGCTTTCGTTCCATTTTGCCATTATTTGCTCCTATATGCGAAAACCCC